>Ga0224746_10239_pt1 | contig 11892 bp, 13 predicted proteins | sample LIM_F_Water_Bulk_FD_183000 | JGI IMG/M metagenome (GOLD analysis project Ga0224746, IMG submission 183000) | Enriched cells from gastrointestinal tract of the lab mouse from Pacific Northwest National Laboratory (PNNL), Richland, Washington... | ecosystem: Host-associated > Mammals > Digestive... | reverse complement strand
AGGAGCGCTGTGCGATGGATCTCATTATTTATGCCGCCCTGGGGCCGGAGGGCACGGAGCGCAGGCTGGCCCGCCGGCTTCTGGCGCTGGCACTGGAGAGGGAACTGGGCCTGCCCGTACTGCCGGAAATGGCCCTGGAAGCGGGCGGAAAGCCCTGCTTTCCCGACCGCCCGGACATCTGCTTCAATCTCAGCCACTCCCACGGCGCCGCAGTCTGCGCCCTTCATCACCTCCCGGTGGGCATCGACGTGGAGCGCCTGCGGACTCCTCCGAAGAGGCTGGCCGGCGGCATGACAGACGAAGCCTTTTTCCGCCTGTGGACGGCCAAGGAAGCCACAATCAAGCGGCAGGGCCTTGGCCTGGGGGCTCTCCTGAGGCCCCTGGAGCCTGATCCCCTCTGTCAATGCCTGGAGGGGCTGCTGGACGGGTGGGTAGTGACGGTCTGCCCCTCGGAGGCAGCGGATATCCGGCGGGTAACGGTCGGTACGGTATGAAGCAGGTCCCCTTGGGGGACGGGCTTGCCGCTGTGCAGCTTCTGTATTTCTCCGTTTTCAGGAAAAGTTTCCATTAACCCTGCAACTTTGCCCTCTTTTGTGTGACACTATGGATACCACACAAAGGAGGGCTTTTTATGTCCATCTCAAAGCATGAATTAGCGGCCTTTGCGGCCTGCCTGCAGCGGGAGGAGCGAAGTTCGGGGACCGTCGAAAAATACCGGCGGGATGCCGCCGCGTTTGCCGCCTGGCTGGGATGCTGCGAGCTGACCCGGGAAACCGCCGCCCGGTGGCGGGACCATCTTCTCCGGGAGGGGTACGCTCTCACCGTATTTGAAATATGACGGTTATGGTGACGGCGTTCATAATTGGGGTGAGTTTGTAGAGACCCGTCCGGCAACCGCAGAACAGGATGGTGAGGAAAGCCGTACCTGCCCGCATTGCAACAAGACGGAAACCCGCCCGATTCAGTATGTGGCGCCTGATGTGCCTGAGATCCCCGATATTCCCGAGACCCCCGAGACTCCCGACACCCCTGAGATTCCCGATACTCCCGACATTCCCGACGACGGCGCGGACGATGACGGCGGCTATACCCCCGCTGTGACCGTCATCGAAGACCAGGAGGTTCCTCTGGCTGGCCTGCTGCCCCTGCACCAGCTCTTTTAGAGGAGCTGCGGCTCCATGAGGAGATTCCCGAGGCCGAACTCCCCGAGGACTTCAAGTGGCTCGATCACGAACACGCCCAGGCGATCTGCTGGGGCCTCCAGGAGCAGCTGGTGGCTGACACCGGGGAGGAGCCCCTTGATCCCGACGCGGTCATTACTGTAGCGCTCATGCGGGACGTGCTGGTCAACTACGTGGAGCTTTACCTGGGTCTGGATGATTTTGTTGTCACCTTGAGGGGGAGGACGGCGAGATGGTCATGGATCTTGGCGTGCGGCTGACGGCTTTCTACGCGGAGCTGGAAAACGCGCCGGCAGACAAAGCGGCCTAATCTTCCGCAAATCCAATTGCAGCGGCCCCGGAGGCAGATGCCTCCGGGGCCGCTTCCGTCTCAGCCGCAGGCGCTTTCCCCCGGAGTGGAGGAGCTGCGGTTTTGTTCCCGGTAGCGCTTGGGCGTTTCGCCGGTGTGGCGCTTGAACGCCCGGATAAAATGGCTCTGGGAGCTGAAATTGAGCGTGGAGCTGATCTCAGCGCTGGAATAATCCGTGTACCGCAGCATATTCTGGGCGGCTTCCATTTTCTTGGCCATGATGTACTCGGAAATAGGCTGGCCCATCTCACTTTTGAACAGAGCGGACAGATAGCTGGGACTCAGGCCTGTCAGGTCTGCCAGCTCCCGCACTGGTATGGGTTCGTGGAGATGATTGTAGATATAGTCCAGGCAGAGGGAGACGTGCCGGGAAACCACCCGCTTTTTTGCTACAGACTGGACTTCCCGCAGGTAAAAGGCAAAGGCGTCGTCCCCCAGGCACTTGATCTCGGCGGGATCGTCCATCAGGTCCATTTTTTGAATATACAAATCGCTGATGTCATAGGCGCGCTTTTCGTCCACGCCTCCCTCGATAGCGGCGCGGCAGGAAGAGGCGATGTTGGTAACCGTCAGGTATTTGAGATTGCGGAGAGGGTCCAGGGAGACCGTGCCCGGCTGGTTTTCCCGGCTGGCCTTCCGGCGGGCATCCAGGGCCCTGGGGTCTCCGGCCCGGAGCAGCTCAAACTGGGTCCGCTCCTCCCGGTAGGTGTGGTGGCGGATGTTTTCCTCCCGGGTAATATATTCCTGGTAGCGCAGAGCCTTTTCGTTGACGTAGTGACCCATGAAAAAACCTCCCTGATTTTGCAAGTAGCCACATTATTGTACTATAAATCGAATCTGGATGCAATATCTTTCCCGGGCTCCATGGTAGAATAGCACCATCAGCCGGGGAAAGAAAAAGGAATCTTTCGCAACGGTTTGAGCGGATAAACTGTATATTCTTAGAAAAATTGCAACAAGGAGGACTTCATTATGAATCTTCGCAACGTAAACGCCGCCGGAAAGCCCGAGACCATCCGCACCACATTGGAGAAGCTGCGGGAAGCCTCCGAGCGCTGCTGCCGCATTTGCCGGAACCGCCATCGTGACGACGCGTTCCTCAGCCATATCCAGTGTTTTGCCAACAGCAATGTCTGCTATGCCAGCGTCAACGGCATTTCCATGCCGGTGCCCCTGGGTTGACGGATGTAAAGAAAAACTGCCGGGCCGGTGCTTTGAAGGGAAAGCGCCGGTCCGGCGGCTTTTTGGGGGGAAGCTACTGGGTCAGGTCCTGGCGCTCCAGGAGGCGGCGCATGGCCGGAAGCTGGTAGAACACCGCGAATACCACAACTGTCAGCAGTACGCTGGGGCCAATATAGCTGATATTATACAGGAAGGAATAGAACCAGGGGGACGTCATGGCCATCCCCAGGAATTCCTCCGGCATGTACTTGCCCCAGACAAATACGCCGATCAGGTAGCTCGCCAGGAAACGCAGGGCGCCGCCGGTCAGCGTGCCGGTGTAGGCGCTCCATTTCCGGCCCTTGAACAGGCCTGCGCCCAGGCCAGCCGCGCCGTAGGCAAGGAAATAGTCGCAGACGATGGTGGTCCAGTCGATGGCGCTGGGGAAGCCCAGGATGTAATCCAGTCCACCGTAGACGAATCCGGCCAGGAATCCCCAGCCTGCGCCGTGCCGGATGGCGAAAAAGATCAAGGGAAAGATGGAAAGGGTGATGGAACCGCCGTTGGGGTACCGGTAGAGCCGGAGATTCCCCAGCACCAGGGCCAGTGCGACCATGATGGCCGCTTCGCAGATGATTTTTGTTTTGCCTGACAGCTTGGACATAAAAACTTCCTCCTTTTGGTGGCGGGAAGTGCCTGCGGACGGGCATAAAAAATTTGCCGTACATCCGCAAGGCGCGGGTATACGACAATACGTCCTATGTAATCGCATTCCTACGCCGGCATTACCCGGATCAGGTTCGAGGGACCGGACGGCATTGCGTCTCATCTCAGCCGGCGTGCGCCAGCGCCCCTTGGATTGTGAACTTATTTTAGCAGATTTTTTGCAGGTTGTCAAGCGGCTGTACAGCAGGGGAGTGTCCAAATACGCAGTTAAAAGAAGTCAAAAAGGGAAAAGGGGACAGAAGAGCCTGGATGTCTGGAACGATAGCGGTGCTTTTGAAACCCGAAGCGGTTATAGGCCCGTACGAAAACAGCTAAGACATCTTGAAGATTTTCCAGCTTTCGCGGAAAACACCTGCTGCGGCGTGCCGGAGTAGGGATATAATGGCGCAGATCAGCGGCGTGGTAGCGCTAGACGGAATACATGCACGGTGGGCAAAGGACAAAAGAAGCGGGTGCTTCATGTAGTAAACGCTTTTTTGGCAGAGTATGGGGTGGTATTGGGACAGCTGGCCTGCGAAGAGAAAAGCAACGAGATTACGGCTATCCCCAAGCTGTTGGAGCAGTTCTGGATATGCAGTTCCGCGATAATGTCATCGCTTCTGCACTTTGTTCACCATCTTTTTACTCGTTTAATGACCATATGATCCCGCTTACCGCTCCTTCGCCTTGTCCGTCAGCTCCGCGAGCCCCGCCTTCAACCTGCCTAGGCCAATAGGGAGCTGCGCGTTGGCCACATCCAGCTTCCGCAGCTCATTGGTAATATGGGCGGTAATCCTCTCGCAGGAGTCGAACAGCTCCCCGCACTGACGGGCAGAACTCTCAATCTGCGTCTGGGTCTCCTCCAGCAGCGCGGCACGTCTGGCCTGAGCCTGGGCAAGGGCATCGGATGCCTGGGCATCTGCGGCGCGCAGAAGGCTGTCCGCCTGACTCTGGGCCTGGGCCAGAATCTCCTGGGCCTCCTCACGGGTCTGCGCCAGCAGCTCATCAACGCGCCGGTGGGCATCAAGCTCAAGCTGGGCCAGCTTCTCCTTCTCCCGGCGCACATCCTCGCTTTGACGGTTCAGCTCTGCCACCTGACCGGCCAGCCGGTCTCTCTCCTCCACAAGCGCCCGGACCGCCTCGCCCTGCCGGGCCGCCTCCAGTTCAAACGCCTCCCTCTCTTCGCATTCCTGCTCGTACTTCTGAACGCTTTCCTCCAGCCGGGCGGAAAGCTCCTCGCTGCGGCTGGTCCCGGATTCCACCTGCTGACGCAGATCCTCCAGCTCCTGCCGGGCAGCGTTCAGCTGCTCCGTCAGAGCGGCGGCGGCGGCTTCGCCGTCACGCTGGGTCTTCTCAATGTATTCCATCACGTCCTGGCGGTTAAACCCCCATGGCGCATTGCGAAAAATGTGGTTGTCCATATGTTCTTATGATCCTCTCGTCAGTATCCGCTCTGTCTTATCCGGGTGAAAGCCTCCCGCGCTCTATCTTCAGCCCCAGAGGCAAAATGCACGGTATCTATTTTTTCATCTTACCACAGCCGGCGCCATATGACAACTGAATTTTCGTCAATTCCGCCTGATTTGCTCGATCGCGTCCAAAACCCTGCATTTCACCTGCTCCAGCGTGCCGTTCAGGGAAGCGCCCGCCGCCATGGCGTGACCGCCGCCGCCCAGGAGGGCGCAGGCACGGGTGGCGTTTATCCTGCCGTTGGCCCCGGTGCGCAGGCTCAGCTTCCACTCGCCCGGCCGCAGCTCCCGCAGCACAGCGCCGCAGTCCACCCCCTCGATGATCCCCGCCAGAGAGGAGATATCATCCAGATCGTTTTCATCCGCGCCGGTCCGCTCCATCATGGAAAGGGGAATGGTCAGAAACACCCCTCGGCCCTCATGGAAGAATTCCGCTTTCCCCATCAGCTCTGCCTCAATGGCAATACGCCGGCGGCTCTTGGTGCGGAAATGGCGCTTGTTGACTGCAAAGTAGTCGATGCCCGTCTCCAGAAGGGCCGCCGCAACCCGGTGGGTGTTGGCGGTTGTGTTGGCATAGACAAAGCAGCCGGTATCCGTCGCCACAGCAGCATATAGAGGCAGGGCAACCTCCCGGGTGATCTCTCCCAGCTCCCGGCAGATATCGTACACAATCTCTCCGCAGGCGGCCCGGGAGGCATCCACGCACTGCGCCGCGCCGAAGCCCTCAAAAGAGGGGTGGTGATCCACCGCCAGACCGAGCCGGTCAAAATAGGCCTCCGCCGCCGGGAAGAAGAGGCTCCGTGCGGCGATGTCCACAGATACGACAAACTCCGGCGCAAAATCTGCCGGGGCCCAAAGTCCCGCAGTATAGGTTCCGTTGATCTCCGTCATGTCAGGATTTTCCAGCAGCCAGGCGGTCTTGCCCAGCTGCCGCAGAGCCAGACACAGTCCGGCGGCGCAGCCGGTGGTGTCCCCGTCGGGGCGGCGGTGCGTCAAAATCAGGATATTGTCCTTCTGCCGCAGCAGACTGGCGGCCTCCTTAGGCGAAAGACTGTTCATTGCTCATCCTCCAGAACAATATGTTCATTGGCTGGATTTGCGGGCTTGACCACGGCGGGATCCCGCAGCATCTCCAGAATGTGCGCCCCCTGCTGGATGGAATCGTCGGCCACAAACTGCAGCTCCGGCGTGTACCGCAGCCGCAGGGCGGAACCCAGCTCCCGGCGCAGGTAGCCGGAAGCGGATTTCAGTCCCTTCATCATGTCCTTTTCCTGACTTTTGTCCAAAGCGCTGATATAAATTTTCGCATAGCGGAGGTCGCTGGTGGTGTCCACATGGGTGATGGTCACCAGCCCGCCCTGAAGGCGGGGGTCCTTGACCGCTCGCAGGAGGTTTACCATCTCCCGCTGAATCTCCTCGTTGATGCGTCCGATACGGTTGCTTGCCATAATTGATACCTCTTTTCTGCGGCGCTGTGCGCCGGTCTGGCGGTTCTATCCATGGGTCCTCCCGGAAGTGTCTGCCCCGGCGCCGATCCGCTGACCGGCCTGCCGCCACCGCCATTCGTGCGGTACAGTGGGGGCGCCCTCTCCATCACAGGTTTATGTGCTTTTTGCCTGCTTTCTGTTCACACAGAAAGCAGGCCCAAGGCGTCCGAGGCTTTCATATAGAACCAGCTACCGTGCGAATTGGTAAAGATCACACTTTATCATGCCGTTGTAAAGCTTCCTTTTTTTCTCCGCCTTCCGGCCAAAAAAACGTTCAAACTCCGGATGACTGGTAATCACCAGCACCCTCCACTTCGGCGGGACCCGATGATAGACTTCCCCAAAAACCCGATACAATGCCTCGGCTCCCTCTTTCTCCAGAAGCCGCTCACCGTAGGGGGGATTCGTCACGATCTGCCCGTACTCCCCCTGACAGCGGAACTTTTCCACATCCGCTTCGTCAAAACGGACAACATCCTCCACCCCGGCCTTGACAGCGTTCTCCCGGGCAATCCGCACCGCTTTGGGGTCGATGTCGCCGCCCCAGATGTCGTATTTCCCATCAAACTCCCTGTCCATGGCCTCCCCGGCAGCGTCCAGCCAGTATTTTCCGTCCAGCCAGCGCCACTTTTGGGCGTCAAAGGACCGCTCCAGCCCCGGCGCCCGGTTTTTGGCGATCAGCGCCGCCTCAATGGCAATGGTCCCCGAGCCGCAGAAGGGGTCCCGGAAGGGATCCTTCCCCCGGTAGCGGCTGAGAATCACCATAGCCGCCGCCAGCGTCTCCCGCAGGGGGGCCTCCACGCCTACCGCCCGGTAGCCCCGCTTGTGCAGGCCGGGACCGGTGGTGTCCAGGTACAGCGTACACCGGTCCTTCATAATGGCAAATTGGATTTGATATTTTGCCCCCGTTTCCGGCAGGCGGCTCAGGCCGTAAACCCGGCCCAGACGCTCTGCGGCGGCTTTTTTGACGATCCTCTGGCAGTCCGGCACCGAGTGGAGCTGCGAGTCCAGAGCGTGCCCCTTGACCGGGAACTGTCCGTCCCGTGGGACAAAGTCCTCCCAGGGCACCGCCGCCGCTCCCTGGAACAGAGCCTCGAAGCTCCGGGCGGAAAACTCCGCCAGCCGGAGCAGCACCCGTTCCCCGCAGCGCAGATTCAGATTGAGCCGGGGCAGGTCCGCCCCGGTCCCCCGGCACAGAACCCGGCCGTTTTCCACCTGGACGTCTTCCAGATCCAAACGGCGGACCTCATCGCCCACCAGCCCCTCCAGGCCAAACAGGCAGGGGATCACGTATGTGAATGGTTTCATATTTTCCCTCATGCTCTCAGAAGAAGCAAAGCCCTCTGCAAGAGCTTCGCGCCCCCAGGCGCAAAATAAATTTTAATCGTTTTTCCAAGGACATGCGCCTTGGAAAAGCTCTCTGCGCGCAGCGAGCGTCGAACCATCCGCCGCCGGCGGATGGTGAGGCGCAGAGCGCAGTGAAACCCCTTATTTTGGAAAGAAGCGGCTTCGCCGCTTCTTTCCAAAAGTAAAGTGCCCCGCAGCGGCCGTGTGAGTCCTGTTATAACCTGCACATGAGTAGCAGGTGGGTTGCCTGCACCGCCCTTTACTGCTTCCAACTTCCAACCGCAAGAGTGGCAGCCGGGAGGCCTGCAAACCAGACGATGAACCAGCATCCCTTATAACAAAATGTGGGTTAATGAAAGACTCATCACGCACCCCGCAGGGCACCTTTATTTCATTGCGTATCTGCCGCCGCAGAAGGAGCGGTCACTCCTCCTCGTCCTGGAAAAGAAGCTCCATGAACAGGTCGTAGACCTCCGTCAGCTCCTCCTCGCTGTCCAGCGTGGAAAGCAGCTCCTCGCCGTTTTCATGGATGGACTTGAGGATCACCATGCCGTAATCTTCACTGTCCTCATCGGTCTCATCCTCCGGTACCGCGGGGAAGAACGCCATATAGGTCTGCCCCTTGTGTTCCAGCACGTCCAGCAGCTCCAGCTCTATGTCGTTGCCGTCCTCGTCCGTCACCGTGATAAAATCCGGACCGAACTCCTCGCTCATGGCTCTGTCCTCCCTGCTCGTTTCTCACGCATCGGGAGCCCTCGCTCCCTGCCCCTATAGTGTAACCGTTTTTTCTCTAAATTGCAAGAGGATTTCGATATGACATTTTGACGATTTCAGCACCGCCTTTTTTGTATTTTATGAAGAAATTTGTCTGACCATGCAGAATACTGGGGAAAATCCTCGAAAATTCCCTCTTTCTTTAGTTGACAAGCTGTGTTATACTATAAATTGGTATATCGTATGGGTTGCCCTAAAGCCTTTTGCGAATGCCGTCCCCTGTTTCTTTAACCCCGAAAAAGGAGGTATTTTTACCCAATTATGGATCAAAATTATAATGGAAGGCCGGAAGAGCGCCCTTCCTCCGAATCCCCTGCCCGGCACAAGAAGAAAAAGAAGCGCTCCGTTGGCCGCATAATCGCCAAGACAATCGGATGGATCTTTTTGACAGTGTTCACCATCTGCGTCATCGGCATACTGACCGCCGGTATTTTCGCCAAAATCTTTATGACCTATGTGGACACCACCCTCATCCCCTCCCTGGGAGAGGTTACGTCGGAGGAGATGAAGCTGGCTCTGGCCTCCACCATCTACGACAAGAACGGGACCCCCCTCCTCACCCTCTATGACAACAGCGATGACACCGGCGGCAACCGGGAGCTGGTGAAGTACAGCGAGATTCCCCGGCACCTCATCGACGCGCTGGTCTCCATTGAGGACCACCGGTTCTGGGAGCATCACGGCGTGGACTGGGTGGGCACCGTCGCCTCCATCCGGGACACCCTGCTCTACGGAAACACCCGGGGCGGCTCCACCATCACCCAGCAGCTGCTGCGGAAGATGTACGATGACACAGACGTCACCGTGCGCCGGAAGTTCCGGGAGATCTGCCGGGCCCTGGAGTACGAGAAGAGCGTGGGCAAGGAGGACATCATCACCGACTACCTGAACACGGTCTATTTCGGCGCGGGGGCCTACGGCATCCAGACCGCCGCCAAGACTTATTTCGGCAAGGACGTCAGCGAGCTGAGCGTGGCGGAGAGCGCCGCCATCGTAGGCATCACCAACAACCCATCCCTCTATGATCCCTTCCTTAAGAAAGAGTTTGAGCAGGATGACGGCAGCATCAAGACGCCCCGGGACTTCAACAAAATGCGGCAGGAACTCATCCTGAAAGAGATGAAGGAGTACGGCTATCTCACCGAGGCTGAGTACGCCGCCGCCAAGGCGGAAAAACTTATTTTCACCGACACCGACGAGTACAAGGCTCTCCATGGCATCGAGGTCCCCGAGGAGACGGACGACGAGAAGCCCGTGGATCTCAGCAAGATCTACACATGGTTTGAGGATGAGGCCATCAACGAGGCCATCACCCTGCTGGCGGAGCAGTACGGCTATGCCCGGGAGTACGCCTCCAAGCTGCTCTACCGGGGCGGATTCCACATCTACACCACCCTGGACCCGCAGGTGCAGGCCGTAGTGGACGAGGTGTTTCAGGATACGTCCAACTTTGACTATCCCTCCAAGAAGGGCACGCCCATCAACGCGGCCATCACGGTTATCGACCCCTACACCGGCGAGGTGAAGGCCATCGCCGGTGACGTGGGCGTGAAGACGGTCAACCGTGCCAAGAGCCTGGCGACCACGCCGCGTATGCCGGGAAGCTCCATCAAGCCTGTGGCGGTATACGCCCCGGCCATTGACGCCGACGTGGTGAGTCCCGCCAGCGTCATTGACGACTACCCCATCAACAATACCCTCCGGGAAAAGGGCTATCCCCGCAACTCCAATGGGCGCTACCGGGGATATACGACCGTGGCGCGGGGCTTGCAGAACTCTACCAACACCATCTCCTCCCGGACACTGCAAAAGCTGGGGTACGCCCAATCCTTTGAATTCATGCAGAACAACCTGGGCTTCCAGCTGAATGTCAACGACATCGACCTGGCCCCTCTGGCTATGGGCGGACTGACCTATGGCGTGACCACCATGGAAATGGCGGCTGCCTACGGCGCCTTCGTTAACCGGGGGACCTATATTGAGCCCCATCTCATTACCCGCATTGAGAGCAACGACCACAAGGAGACTGTGATCGACAACACAATCCCTAAGTCCTGGCCTGCTATGAAGGAAACCACCGCCTACCTGATGAACAAGCTGCTGCGCCGGGTGGTCACCAGCGGTACCGGCGGGGACGCCGCCTTCAGCGGTATGACCATCGCCGGTAAGACCGGTACCACCACCGATAACTGCGACCGGTACTTCGCGGGCTATACCCCCTATTACTCCGCCGCCGTGTGGATGGGCTACAAGGACAAGCCTGAGAAGATCTTTGTCAAGCATGGGGAAAACCCTTCCGCCGTGGTCTGGAAACTGGTGATGGAGAAGCTCCACGAGGGGCTGGAGGACAAGGGCTTCTTTGAGCGGCCCGAGGGCATCACCTCCGTCACCGTCTGCGCGGACTGCGGCCTGAAGGCCACCGACCTGTGCCGCCAGGACTACCGGGGCGACCGGACGGTCAGCGAGGAAATTCAGGCCAGCGCCGCCCCCAAGGAGAGCTGCACCTGCCACATTGAGGTCCAGGTCTGCATCCTCCCGGAGTCGGAGGACGTCTACCTGGCAAACGAGTATTGTCCGGAGGACACGGTCACCACCCGGGTCATGCTGGTAGGACGGCAGTTCCTGGGCGAGCCGGGGTCCTACATCCTGGCGGAGGACAGCGACGCCCACAAGACCTACCTGGAGAGCAAGGGCCCCTGTCCCCTCCATGATGAGAACTACGTCCCCGATCCCACCTTGCCGGAGGAGGGGGAGCCCCTGCCCGGCGACCCGGATTACCAGTGGCCGGTGGGTCCCTTTGACCCGGACAGCGTACTGCCCGGATGGGACAACCCAAGCGTCTGGACGCCGCCGGATAATCAGGAGCCCGGGACTGGAGATCCTGAGACTGGGGAGCCTCCCGTTGTGGACCCTGGCGCCGCCGCCGATTCTGGAGAGGAAGCTGCCGGCCAGCTCCCCCCAGGAGCCTGAAGACCCTATGCTGCCAGAGGAGCCGGTACTGCCATAAGGCACAAGTGCCATCACGCTCCCGGAACACCTGCGCGTGTTCCGGGAGCTTTTTGCTGCGGGTGATCGGAAAAAAGAACAACGCAGCGGGAGCTTTCCGGCAAAACCCTGTTGAAACCTCCCAATGTTTCCTGTATACTGGGACTATCAACATAGACGCCACAGCGCCTCGATGGAGGAAGTACGACAGAAGGAGAACCACAATGGCTACATTTGTTGTGAACGGGAAGACCGTCACTACCGAAAAAAATCAAAAGCTTATCCGTTTCCTGCGGGACGAGCTGCGCCTGACCAGTGTGAAGGACGGGTGCAGCGAGGGCGCCTGCGGCACCTGCACCGTCCTGGTGGACGGCAAGGCTGTGAGAGCCTGCATCCTTACGACAGATAAGATGGAGGGCAAAAGCATCCTCACC
>Ga0224746_10238_pt1 | contig 11909 bp, 11 predicted proteins | sample LIM_F_Water_Bulk_FD_183000 | JGI IMG/M metagenome (GOLD analysis project Ga0224746, IMG submission 183000) | Enriched cells from gastrointestinal tract of the lab mouse from Pacific Northwest National Laboratory (PNNL), Richland, Washington... | ecosystem: Host-associated > Mammals > Digestive... | reverse complement strand
GTGGAAGAACGTCCATATTGACAGCCCTATAAATTCGTTATATAATAATAACCCCCTTTAAAAGGGGTCAACCGAATATTTTACCAGGGTAATTCCATGGCAGCACCCATGGATACCAGACCGACTTGGCAAGATATGAGAATATTACTACCAGGAGGAAGCAGCTATGATCAGGATGAAGAACATCTGCAAGTCATATTATGTTGCAAAAAGGAGCGGGGGTTTTAAGCAGGCCTGCCGCACTCTGTTTCGCAGGGAATACGAGACCATCAGAGCATTGGACCATGTAAGTTTTACCATTGGGGACGGGGAGATGGTGGGGTATATCGGGCCCAACGGAGCGGGGAAAAGTTCTACAATCAAAATTCTAAGCGGGATTCTCACCCCTGACAGCGGGGAGTGCCTTGTCAACGGCAGGACTCCGTGGAAGGACAGGGTAAACCATGTAAGGGATATAGGGGTTGTGTTCGGTCAGCGGACACAGCTGTGGTGGGACGTTCCGGTCATTGATTCCTATGAGCTTTTAAAAGATATCTATTCGATTTCAAATGAAACCTACAACCGAAATCTGGAGGAGCTGACACGGCTTCTGAACCTGACAGAGCTTTTGAAGACCCCTGCCAGACAGCTCTCCCTTGGGCAGAGGATGCGGTGCGAGATCGGGGCCTCCCTGCTCCACGGGCCGAAGCTTTTGTTTTTGGACGAACCCACCATAGGGCTGGACGCGGTGTCCAAGCTGGCAGTCAGGGAGTTTATCTTAAGGCAGAATGAGGAGCACGGAACCACGGTCATCCTTACCACCCATGATATGCAGGACATTGAGGCGCTGACAAAGCGGATCATCCTCATCGGAAAGGGGCGGGTTCTGATGGACGGGAGCCTGGAGCAGATACGCCAGGGCGGGGAGACCATTGACGAGACGGTGGCTGAGCTTTACCGGGCCTACGATATATAAAGGGGGCGGGAATATGAAAAAGTATGGTTCTTTTTTCCGCCTCCGGTTTGTTATGGGGCTTTCCTACCGGGCGGCGGCATGGGCCGGGGTAGCCACCCAGTTTGTGTGGGGCGGCATGGAGATTGCCATGTTCCGGGCCTTCTACGGGGCGGAGCCGGAGCATTTTCCCATGACCATGGACGCGGCTGTCAGCTATGTGTGGCTTCAGCAGGCTTTTCTGGCCCTGTTTGCGGCGTGGATGCTGGAGGGAGAGGTTTTCGAATCGATCAGGGACGGAAATATCGTCTACGAGATGTGCCGCCCCATGAAACTCTATCCCATGCTCTTTGTACGGGCCATGGCCATGCGGGTCTCAAGGGCAGCGCTCCGGTGCGGGCCGGTGCTTCTGTTTGCCATCCTGCTTCCGGGGCCTTACGGGCTGAAAGCGCCGGCACAGGGACAGACAGGTTTATTTCTGGCGGCCATGGCGCTGGGAGTTCTGGTGACGGTGGCCTTCGGAACGCTGATCTACGGGATCACTTTCTATACGATCTCCCCGGAGGGGCTCAGGCTGCTGGTCACCTCGGCCATGGATTTTTTCAACGGTGCCATTATTCCGATTCCGTTTTTTCCGGATAAGATGAGAGCGATTATGGAGGTTCTGCCTTTCGCGGCCATGCAGAATGTGCCTCTCAGGGTCTACAGCGGGGATCTGCAGGGAGAAGCGGCATTAAAGGCCGTGGCCCTGCAGATTCTGTGGCTGGCAGTGCTTGTGGGTCTGGGACAGGTGGTCATGGCCAGGGCGGAGAGAAAGCTTGCGGTACAGGGCGGATGAAACATTACAGACAGAAGGTGAAATGATGAGAGACGGGTTAAGGTTGTACGGACATTACGTGTCCATTCATATAAAGAGCATGATGCAGTATAAAAGTTCCTTTTTTCTGGCGGTCACAGGGCAGTTTCTGGTGTCCTTCAATGTGTTTCTGGGGATGTTTTTTATGTTTCAGAGGTTTTCGGCGGTGGGGGGATTTACGTACAGCCAGGTACTTCTGTGCTTCGGGATCTTTCTTATGGAATTTTCTCTGGCAGAGTGCGTAGCCAGGGGATTTGACACATTTTCCTCCATGGTCCGGAAGGGGGAGTTTGACCGGGTGCTGGTAAGACCCAGGGGAGCCGTGCTCCAGGTGCTGGGAAGCCGGTTTGAACTGACCCGCATCGGAAGGATGCTGCAGGCCGCGGTCATGTTCGGCTGCGGGGTGGGAAAGAGCGGCATCAGCTGGGATGTTCCCCGGGTGATCACCGTGGTGTTTATGGTGGCGGGAGGGACAGCCCTGTTCTTCGGGATCTTTCTGGTGGGAGCGGCCTTATGCTTTTTCACCCTGGAGAGTCTGGAGATCATGAATATCTTCACGGACGGGGCCAGGGAGTTCGGCAGGTATCCGGCAGGAGTATACGGGAAAAGAATCCTGCAGCTGTGCACCTTTGTGGTGCCTTACGGGCTGGTGCAGCACTATCCCCTTCTGTTTCTTCTGGGGAAGAGAAAGGAGGTGTGGTGGATGTTCGTGCCCCTTCTGGCCTTCGTCTTCGTGATCCCCTGCTATGGGATGTGGAGAGCGGGAGTGAGGCGATATCAGTCGGCGGGATCATAATAAAAATCGTCTGCGGCGATAGGGATATGCTCTGATCCCGGTAACAAATGGTTTCTGTCTGCTCCGACGGGCATCTGGTTCCGACGGGGATAAAAAGTACATGACAAACACCGGCGATACGGTTATAATAGAGGCATTGGCGCTGTGAAAAGCGGGGGTGTGGAGCGCCGTTTTTCACAAAAGCTGCCGTAAAAAGGAAGTGAGGGTATGGATTACCAAAATCATGATTACAATTACAGGGAGAACAGCTGGGGAGGATACGGGAACCCGGACTATGAGGCCGGGATTATAAAGGACACGAGACGCTGTTTTTCAAGGATAGGGCTTGTATACCTTGTCTTCTTAGCCGTGTCCGTTTTATCTCAGCTGGGGGTCAGCGGGATTCTTGCGGCAGCCGGCCTGGATGAGCGGCTGGGATACAACGGAAGTCTTCTCATTACCATGCTCAGCATGTATCCGCTGGCGGTTCCTCTGACAGGCCTCTTCGTACGATGGGTGCCTGCGCGAGGAAATATAGGGCAGGAGCGCTGGGGAGCGGGAGCGCTGTGCGGAATTTTCGTGGTATCCATGGGGGTTTTGTACACCGGCAATTTAGTGGGAACCATTCTCATGGCAATAGCAGGCGTCATAAAAGGGGAGCCAGTTATCAACGGCATGCAGGAGCTGATTATGTCCATGGAGCCCTGGACCATCATACTGTCGGCTGTCATTGCGGCGCCCGTCATGGAGGAGCTGGTTTTCCGGAAGTTCCTTCTGGACCGGATTGCGGGGTTCGGCCACTGGACGGCCATGGTGGTTTCCGGGCTGGTGTTCGGCATTGCCCACGGCAACTTTTATCAGTTTTTTTATGCCTTCGGGCTGGGGATGATTTTTGCCTACGTGTATCTGCACACGGGAAAGCTTCGCTACACCATAGGGCTCCACATGGCGATCAACTTCTGGGGAAGCGTTCTGCCTCTGGGGCTTCTGTGGGTTCTGGAAAAGAATGTGGTCATAGGCGGATTTCTGTCTATTGCCAACCTGATGACCATGTTCGGGTTCGTGATCTGCGGGGTGATTCTTCTGGCAGTCTGCTGGAGAGATCTGTCCTTTCGCCCGGCCGACGACGGAGTGTCAGGGGGGAAGAAAAGGGCGGCTGTCTGGCTTAATTTCGGCATGATACTGTTTTTCATCTGCGGGGCGTTCTTGTTTTACACCTCACTTTAGGCATTTTCTGCGGGAGGATTACAAAGGGATGGAAAATGATAACAGACAAAACATGGAAGACATTGCAGGGCGGCTGCGCAGCGTTTTTTTGGAGACAGTGGAATCTCTGGAACTGGACCGGTTAAATGAAACGGTTAAGAATACAGTGGGCTCTGCCCTGGACGAAGCGCGGCTCCAGATGGAGCAGTGCAGGGAGAAGATGGAGGACATAAAGTGGAGAAGGCAGACTGTCTGGAGTGATGAGGAATGTGTGAGAAAACCTCTGGAGATCCGGGTGAACCGAAAGGGGAGAGTGTCCGGGATTCTCTTTACCGTATTCGGGAGCATCGGAGCGGGAATTTTCGGACTCACGGCTCTGGCGCCCCTGGCCGTGGTCATAGCGTCCCCCAACAATCTGCTGGGATGGTGGATATTTGGCGTCTGCGGGGTTATCGCCGCCGGTTTCGGCGGAATGCTGGCAAAGGGGATCAGCCAGAACGGACGTCTCCATCGCCTGAAACAGTACGTTGAGGAGCTGAGAAGAAGGGACAGGCCCTACTGCGGCATAGAGGATTTAAGCAGGAGCTGTGCCAGGCGCCCCGGGTTTGTGAAAAAGGATCTGCGCAGAATCATCCGGCTGGGCATGCTGCCGGATGCGCGGATGGACGAAAAGGAACAGTGGCTTTTGCTCAACGAGGAGACCTGCCGTCAGTATGAGCTGTACTTAAAATCCCTGGAGCAGAAGGAGCGCACAAAGAATCTTCATGACAGGGAAGACAGGAGCCGGAGACAGGAGGAGGCATCTGGAGGAGAGGACCGGGGGACAGGCCTGGAGACGCCGGTGGAGAAAGCCATAAGGCAGGGAGAGGAGTATATTGCCGCCGTGGACAGGCTGAGAGACTGTCTTAACGGGGAGGATGTCAGGGAATTTCGCGAGAAGCTTGTGCACCTGGACGCAGTGCTGGAAAGCCTGTTTGACACACTGAGAAAACACCCGGAGCAGCTTTCGGAACTGGAGAAATTTATGGACTATTACCTTCCCACCACCGTGAAGCTGGTGAGCACTTACCATGAGTTTTCCATGGTGGAATTTCCCGGGGATAACATCAGGGAGGCCAAAAAAGAGATCGAGAAGACGATGGATACCATCAATCAGGCGTTTGAGAAGCTTCTGGACGATATGTACGAGGATGCGGCCTTCGACGTGATGACCGACGCCTCCGTGCTGCAGACCCTGCTGTCCAGGGAAGGCATGACGTAACCGCGCAGACAGCCGCTGTCTGATGAACTCAGAGAAAGGATATATCTATGGAAAAGGAATTTGACACAATCATGGAAGAGGGGCCCGTGCTGACCCTGGACCCGTTTTCCGGCGGGGACGAAGAGGTGGTGGAAAGGAAGCTTCCAGCCGGCGAGAAGGAGCCTGAACCGGAACCGGTGCAGGTGATATTGACTCCTGACGAGGAGAAGATGGTGGAAGAATTTGCCGCGAAGATAGATCTTGGCAATGCAGGCATGATTTTGCAGTACGGGGCGGGAGCTCAGAAAAAGATAGCCGATTTCTCCGATTCGGCCCTGGAGCATATGAAGACGAAGGATCTGGGGGAGATCGGCCAGATGCTGACAGACGTGGTGGGAGAACTTAGAGGCCTGGACGAGGAGGAGGAGAAGGGGATCTTTTCCATTTTCAAAAAAGGGAGCAGCCGTCTTGCGGGCATGAAGGCGAAGTATGAGAAAGCCCAGGTGAACGTGAATCGAATCTGCAAGGTTCTGGAGGGCCACCAGATTCAGCTTTTGAAGGATATTGCCACCATGGACAGGATGTATGACATGAACCTGGCGTATTTGAAGGAGCTTTCCATGTATATCCTGGCAGGCAGGAGGAAATTAAAGACAGCCATGGAGCAGGAGCTTCCCGCAGCGGTGGAGAAGGCCCGCCTCACAGGGCTTCCGGAGGATACCCAGGAGGCCAACGATCTGGCAAACCGGTGCAGCCGCTTTGAGAAGAAGCTTCACGACCTGGAGCTGACCCGCATGGTGTCCCTGCAGATGGCGCCCCAGATTCGCCTGGTGCAGAACAACGATTCCATGATGTCGGAGAAGATACAGTCAACCCTGGTAAACACCATTCCCCTGTGGAAGACCCAGATGGTCCTCACCGTCGGGCTCAACCATTCGGCGGAAGCGGCCAGGGCCCAGAGACAGGTGACGGACGCCACCAATGAACTTCTGCGGAAAAATGCCAGGATGCTTAAGATGGCCACCGTGGAGACTGCCAGGGAGTCGGAGCGGGGGATTGTGGACATGGAGACCCTGAAGGCTGTCAACCAGAATCTGATCTCCACCCTGGACGAGGTGATGAAGATTCAGGAGGACGGCAGGATAAAGCGGCAGGAGGCCCAGACGGAGCTTGGGCGGCTGGAGGAGGAGCTGAGGATTAAGCTTCTGGAGATAAGCGGGAGGAAAGGCTGAGAAGAGACGGCCGGCGACAGGAAATTGTTGTGAAAATTGATGAAAAATTTTGAGAACCAACAAATTATTTTAATAAAATGACACAAACGGCTTGACGAATAAGCGCAGATATGTTATTCTTTTATCAAGAAAGAGGAGCGGGAAACGCTAGGCTGTCTTATGAAAACACAGAATATGGAAGTGATGTCGTGACGACGTTGGTAAACTGTGTTTATAATTAAATATAGTGAATTAGTATCCAAGTTGCACGATATTTCGCGCAACTTTTTCTTTGCATTTTTTACGAACAGAAACCAAAGAGATTTCAATTTTTAAGGAGGAAACAACTATGGGAACGATTATTCCGCGATGGGAGTGGCGTACATTTGGAGAGAGTTTTGGCCAGGCCGAGGACAGGATCAAAGCCCATCCTTTGGGCAACTTTAAGAAGAGCCGGGAAAAGTACATCTTATCCCGCAACAGCAATGAAAATACCAAGATCCGCGACGATTTAATGGACATTAAGTCCTTAAGACAGGTGAATGAAGACAAGCTGGAGCAGTGGTATCCGGTGATGAAGGCAGAATTTCCCCTGGCGAAGGAGAAGGTGGAGGAACTGTGCAGGGATTACTTTAAGGCAGCCGTACCGGAAGACTTAAAAAGCGCCTATACATACGAGGAGTTTCTGGAGCTGTGCGGCACACAGCCGGATCTGTGCGTGGTGGATGTGTATAAGGAGCGAAGCATCTTCACCATCAACATGGCTATCGTGGAGATCGCGGAGGTGAAATTCAATGATAAGCCGGCCAGAACGGTATGTGTGGAGCACGCGGATCCCGAAAACGTGATGAAGACGGTCCGGGAACTTGGGCTGGAGGGCTTTGAGAATATCAACTACCTGAGAGCGATGAAGGAATCCGTAGGCCTGAAATACTAAATTAGATTGAGGTGAACCGTATGAGGAGAGTCGGAATTATTGATATCGGTTCCAATTCCATCAAATTTTTCGTGGGTGAAAAATGCGTGGACGGAACGATCAAAACCATTGTTGACAAAAACGACATCGCCCGTCTGGGCGAGGGATTAAGGGAGACCGGCCGTATCAGCGACGAAGCGCTGGAGCGCAACGCCAAGTCGGTCGCGGCGTTTGCGGCAGAGGCGAAGGAGAACGGCGTGGACAAAATCGTCAGCGTCGGAACCATGGCTTTAAGGAGCGCGGCAAACAGCGGGGATTTCACCGAAAGGGTTAAGGAGCTCTGCGGCGTGGAGGTCCGGATTATTCCGGGTGAGGAGGAGGCGAGGCTTTCCTACCTGGCGATTCTTTCGGGCATGCCCGTGCCGGACGGAGACCTGGTGATCTTTGACACCGGCGGCGGTTCCACCGAATTTATTTTCGGAAGGGGCAAGGAGCTGAAAAACCGCTTTAGCGTAAACCTGGGCGCTATCCGCATTACGGAGAAATTCTTCTCCGACGATCCGGTGAGGGAGGGAAGCGTGGAAGCGGCCCTTAAGGAGATCGGTGAGGAGTTTGGGGCTGCCGGGGTTGCGGGACATCCCGTAAAACTGGTGGGCATGGGCGGCACGGTGACCAGCATGGGCGCCGTGAAGCACAAGATGGTACGGTATAACCCGGATATCATCCAGGGCTCCATACTGACCCGGGCCGATATCGCGGAGCAGATTGAGGCGTACAGAGAGAGAACCATAGAACAGCGCAGAGAGATTCCCGGCCTTCAGCCCAAGCGTGCGGAGGTAATCCTGGCAGGCGCCTGCATTCTCAAAGATATCACGGAGCGCCTGGGCGCGGATCAGCTGACCATCAGCGACAGGGGTCTGCGCCACGGTCTGGCCTTTGACCTGTTTTCAAAATAAAACACCTATTCGAGGAGGTAGATCATGAAAAAAGCTTTGGCTCTTTTACTGTCTCTGACAATGGCTCTTTCTCTGACCGGCTGCGGCAGCGGCGGTGAGGGGAAAACTGTGGAAACGTCACAGGCAGCCGGAGGAGAGGCAGCAGATACATCGGGAACCGATACCGACTGGGAGCCCTCCCAGCCAATAACGATTATGAACTACGTAAAGGCCGGAGGCGGTATGGACATCGCAACCCGCAAATTCGTAGAGATCGCCGCAAAATACACCGACGCCACCTTTGTTGTGGACAACACTCCGGGTGCAGGCGGCATGACCGCTATGGAATACGTTTTAAGCCAGCCGGCGGACGGCTACACCGTCTTTGCGGGAACTGTCTCCAATGTGGCCTACCTGGTGGCCAATGAGGAGGATCTGGAGAAATATATCTGGGGATTTCAGTGGATTGACGACATTATGGCAGACCCATACAGCGTTATGGTTCCTTCCGGAAGCGACATTAACACGCTGGACGATCTGCTGGCAGAGTGCAAGGCAGGCGCAACCGTATGGTGCGGCCCCTCCACAGGCGGAGCGAAGCATCTGGCGGCGCTGCAGCTCTGGGGGGCTCTTGGCATTGAAAATGCCACCTGGGTTCCCTTCGAATCCGGACCGGACGCTCTCTTGGCGGTTATCGGCGGACAGGGGATCGCAAGCGTCGGCAACCCCGGCGATGTGGAAGGCAAGGATTTAAAGAACATCGTCATTGCAACCGGTGAAAAGCTGGAGAAATATCCCGATGTGACAAACTTCGCCGACTGCGGCTATCCGGACCTGGATGAGCTGAATATGTGGCGTGGCTTTGCCGTGAAAGACGGCACTCCCGCCGGAATGGTCACATGGTTCCAGAATCTGGTGGATCAGGTGACAGCCGATGAAGAGTGGCAGAAGTTCTTTGCCGACAACTCCATCGTTGTATTCAATAAGACTACAGAAGAATTCGAAGCCATCATCAGGGATAACATCACGAACTATATCGATATCTTAAAGAGTCTTGAACTGATTGACGCTTCTTATGAGGGCTGATCAGAAGTGGAACAAAAGCTTGGGGAGACGGTTCACAGTCTCCCTCTTTATTGTAAAGCGCCTGCTGGTTTGTACATATAGTAGAAGGAGGTAACATGAGTTGACGGCTTTTGCTAAAATGTTGGCGTCACTGAGCATATGGTGGATTTTACTGGGATTTATTGTTATATTGGCTGCCTTGTTCCTGGTTTTCAGTAAGAATCAGAGAACCAGGCCTGTCAGAGGACAGCTTCTTGTACTCTCCGCTATCTGCCTGATGGCCTTGCTGTTCTTTATTATTACATTTTCTTTCAAAGGTTCCAAGATGGCCGCCGGCGCCACGGCGGCAACTATGCCCCGGGCATGGGCTGTGCTGCTGATACCGGTTGCCGTTTTGTGCGGGATCAATATCTTAAGTAAATCCAATGAGCCGGACCCGGAGTTTGGGCCCCGGTGGAAAATGGTTATCACAGTAGCTGCGGCAATTTTTGCCAGCGTGTTCCTGTTTAAGTATATCGGCTACTACTTAAGCAGCGCAGTCTTCCTGGTTCTGTTAATGTGGCTCATGGAGGAGCGCAGGCCTGTCACCCTGGTGGCGGTTCCCCTATGCTGGGTATTGTTCTCCTACTTTGTATTTGCAAAGTTTTTGTTCATTGCCCTCCCTGCCGGCGCCCTGTTTGAGGCGATTTTTTAGAAGAAAGGAGCGTTTATCATGGCTGAAATCTTTCAGTTGACAGCCGGCGGCTTTGGGGAGATTTTAGATGTAACCTCCCTTCTGCTGATTCTCATCGGCGTCTGTGTCGGCATTCTGGGAGGGGCGATTCCCGGGATTTCCCCGTCTATGGCAGTCGCGCTTTTACTGCCCATGACGTATTCCATGACCCCTACCCAGGGCATTATCATGCTGATGGGCATCTACATCGGCGCAAACTACGGCGGTTCCATCACCGCTGTGGCAATCAATACTCCGGGTACGCCGTCCGCGGCGGTGACTTCCTTTGACGGTTATCCTCTGGCCAAAGCGGGAAGAGGCGGCGAAGCCATGGGGATTTCCCTCTGGGCCTCCGTGTTTGGCGGATTGATCGGCGCCGTTATCCTGATGCTCTGTGCGGTCCCCCTTGCCAGGATTGCCTTAAAATTCTGGCCCAGCGAATATTTTGCACTCTGCGTTCTGGGTCTGACTACCGTAGCGACACTGGGGGGCAAGGAGTGGCAGAAATCCCTGGTCGCCGTGCTGTTCGGACTCCTTTTGAACATGATCGGACTGGACCCGGTGTTGGGCGTGAAGCGGTTTACCTTCGGGATTACCGCGCTGTACGACGGTGTGGCCATGGTGCCCGTGCTTATCGGCCTGTTCGCCCTGGGAGAAGTATTTGCCAACCTGGAGAGCTATAACAGCTCTGAAAAGAAGTTCGAAAAGCCGGTGTATAAGTTTCCGAAGATCGGCTATTACTGGAAGCTGAAATGGAGCATCCTCCGTTCCGGCGTCGTAGGCTGCTTAATCGGCGTCTTCCCGGGAGCGGGGGGGACCATCGCTTCCTTCCTGGCATACGATGTGGAGAAGCGCATGAGCAAGCACCCGGAAGAGTTCGGCAAGGGCGCTCCGGAGGGCGTTGTGGCGGCGGAAGCCTCCAATTCCGGATCCGTAGGCGGGGCCATGGTGCCTCTTCTGGCGCTGGGCATTCCGGGAAGTTCCACGGCGGCCGTTTTGATCGGGGCGCTGATGATTCACAACTTAACCCCGGGCCCCACCCTGTTTACGGACGAGCCCGATCTGGTTTACGCGTTGTTTGCGTCCATGTTTTTTGCCAATGCGTTCATGCTGCTGGTGGGAATTTTCGGCAGCAAGCTGTGGGTGCGGGTATCTGACATTCCGAAAACGGTTCTGTATCCGCTTATTTTTGCCTTCTCCATCCTGGGCAGTTATTCCGTGAAGAAGTCCATGGCCGACGTGGTGGTCTGCCTGCTGTTCGGCGTCATCGGCTGGATCATGAAGAAGTACAGATACCCGGCGGCTCCGGTGGTTCTGGGTGTGGTGCTGGGCAGGCTGATGGAACTGAATTTCAGCCAGGCATTGATGGTAGGCGGAGCGGCCAGCTTCTACACCCGTCCGCTGACCGTTGTTCTGTTTGCGATCTCGATCGCCGCGGTGGTGTATTCCATTGTTTCCGAGAAGCGGGCCGTGGGGAAGCGGCCGCCTGAAACGGAGGAGTAATGAGCGTGCGGGGGAGGCGCAGGGCATATGCTTGAATTTGAATGGATCACGTATTTGAGGGAATTGAATATGGCGTCTATGGCCCTGCGGCTCACTCTGGCTCTCTGCCTGGGCGGACTGATCGGTATGGAGCGGGAGCGAAAAGGGCTTCCTGCCGGCTTCCGCACCTATATGCTGGTGTGTCTGGGGGCGGCGCTTACCATGGTTTTGAGTCAGTATATCGGGATCCTGCAGGAGGGCGCGTGGGCGGAGGCCTCGGCTGCTGTGGGCAACCGGACGGACGTGTCCCGATTCGGAGCCCAGGTGATCAACGGCGTCGGCTTTCTGGCTGCGGGCACCATTCTGGTGACGGGAAGACAGGAGGTCAGGGGCCTTCCCACGGCTGCAGGCCTGTGGAGCTCCGCCTGCATGGGACTGGCCACAGGCGCAGGCCTGTATGAGTGCTCGGTGATCGGCTTCCTCATGATTCTGGTGTGTTTCTGTGTTTTTCCGGCCGTTGAACACACCATTTCCATCCACGCCAGAAATATGATCGTCTATGTGGAATTCTATACGGTAG
>Ga0224746_10237_pt1 | contig 11917 bp, 17 predicted proteins | sample LIM_F_Water_Bulk_FD_183000 | JGI IMG/M metagenome (GOLD analysis project Ga0224746, IMG submission 183000) | Enriched cells from gastrointestinal tract of the lab mouse from Pacific Northwest National Laboratory (PNNL), Richland, Washington... | ecosystem: Host-associated > Mammals > Digestive... | reverse complement strand
ACGAATTGAACTTTACTGCCGCCGCTGGCGAGGCGTGGCCCGATAGATTCGGGAGGGAGCGGCAACGTAGACCAACTAACAGTGTCTAAGCGTTGAGTAGCTGCGCGGCGGTGGTTGGGAACTGGCGATACATAGGATGGCCAATAGGCTCCGACAGAGTTGAACCTGGGTTTTTCGCCATGACGGTAGAGTGCAAAGGGTTAGATACCGTCCGCCGCATGAGCAGCGGCATTGGATGTGCGAAATTCAAGCGTGCCCCACTGGGGCGCACCGTGACAGCCGGTTGATATGAGAGTGTAGCTCAGTGGTAGAGCGGGGCGGATACACGCCTGTCAACCGGGTAATGCGCTGCGTGGGTTCGATTCCCACCACTCTCTAAACATGGGGATGTAGCTTAGATGGGAGAGCGCCTGCCTTGCAAGCAGGAGGTCGCCGGTTCAAGCCCGGTCGTCTCCACCACGAATCTAAAAGGGGAGGGCTTCGTATGACAGTATTGGAAAAGCTGGAGCGTATGGAAACCTGTGCCCACTGCATGACTGGTGATTGTGCGCTCGGTTACGATGCCCCGCTCAACTGCGGAAACTGCACGGAATACATCAGTGTGTGGCACGAGGATAAGGAGGCCGATGACAATATGGATGCGTCCAATGTAAAAATCTATATCCCGGTGGCCGAACTGTGGAGCTTCTATCTCCAGAATGTCAGCCGCTGTGAGAAGGAAATGGTTCTTGTTGCCGAGAACACCGACACCGAGTATGCCGTATACATCACCGATGAGGATGGAACTCTGATGCTCTCCGCCTGCAAGGGAGATGAGAGCCCCGAGTACGAAGAGTACGCCATGAACGCCGATGACTGCGCAAACACCGCCAGGAAGATGATGCTGCGCTATCTGGTTCCCGTCTCCTTTGTCAATGGACGCATGGTTATGCCCGACAACCTTCCCGAAGGGCTGGAGGACGAGGACGGCGAGATTGGTCTTTCCCAGCAGGACATGGAAGATGAGATGTATGAGCGGGAGGACGAGCTCGACCTGGCTATCAAGGATTTCCTGGCTGTGGCTCTCCAGGAGCCCGACAGCGACCGGGTCGTTGCGAACTACGAGCAGAGTTTCATCGACGAGGTTCTCGACGATTTCCTCCGCATCCTCGCTAAAGACTACTGCTGTGAAATCTTCCGCCCAATGTTTATCGAGGACGCGGAAACGGGGTGCGAAGTCTACACCCAGTTCCCCTACGAAAGCGAGGCCGATGAATCCGAGGGTGGTGACGGCGATGCCTGAGTTCAAAGTTGGCGATAGGGTTATCTGTGTAGAAGATAACCCATATGGCAATGATGACATTTTTGCCGGAAATACCGGCACTGTGTGCAGAGAAGACGATTATGGAGATGTCGGGGTTTGCTGGGACGATAAGGTCGAAGGAGGGCATAACTGCGATGGCTCCTGCGAATATGGGTTCGGTTGGTATGTTAGTCCAAGTGCGATAAAGCTCGATACAGAGGCAGACGAACCATTCGAGTTCGACGAAATCGAGTTCAACAAACTCGTCTTTGGTGGGAAGGGGTAACGCGATGGTCACATGGAAGGGAATCATTGATGCGTTGCCTCAATTCCCGGTCGAAGGATGAGATTGTTTGTAAAACAGAGGATGTAGCAGACGCAGTAGTTAATCTTCTCGAAAATCTCGGATGGAACGCAACCCCAACTAAAGCACCAAATGGATACTATCACCTGTCCGTATGAAATTCTTTGATGCGAAGGAGGTTGGCGCGAGTGAGTAGCAAAATGAACAGAATTCCATTTATTGGTTCCTACGAAGACATAAGGACTGAGATGCGGGATGACCTGAGGTATAGATTACAGAGCAGGAAGGCGGAAACGTCCCTTGGCCGACCTCTGTACTACCGTATCAATGTCCAGTTGATTACAACGGAAGAGTGCCCCTTTAACTGCCCGTTCTGTTTGGAGCGGCAAAACCCCATGACGGGCGACAATAATTTCCCTGCCCAAATCGAGGCTCTGAAAATGGTACTTGGCGAGCATCCAGATGCCAGACTTACCATAACAGGTGGAGAACCAGGACTTTATCCAGAGCAGATTGCGAATATCGCTGAGACATACAGGTGTAATAGCAACAATGTTTTTTGCTCTATCAATACTGCTGGTTTCAACGCAGACCTGAGTGGGTTGGCTCATATCAACCTGTCCCACAATGAGTTCGTCCATGCAAATCCGGCCCGGTTTCCTGGTTGCACAGTCCAAACAGTGATGGAAAGTCCGTCTCTCTCATCAATCAAAGATTACATGAAGATAGATGCCGACAGCTTTTCGTTCCGGTTTCTTAGCAGGCTTGAGAAGAAGGATTACCCGGTAGATATCTGGAATGCTCTGCAAGAGGACGAAGAAATTGATATACATACATTCAGAATCGGTGACTTCTTTGTCTATGCGACCTTTGACTACGATGGAAAGCACGCCCGCGTAACACTTGGAGATATGTGGCAGCAACGCCAGAATGACTATGGAGCCGGATACTCCAATATCATAATCCACCCAGACGGTCGGATTGGTACAAACTGGAGATAAAAATGAGTAAGAAAACATTTATTTCCTGGTTGGCCTGACAGGCTTGGTTTGGGCTGTAACCACGGATATCGAGTACGATGAATAAAACAGTCCTTTGATTAGGAGGCGGCCAAAGATGGAAGGAAGCATATTGTTCCTCATTTATTGTTCTGCAATTATCATCCTTTCGTTGCTGCGTTTGGCGCTTCAATTTCTGTCGAAAGAAAGTTACTATTCAACATACAAGAGGCTTTTGGATTTGTTAGATTGGTTCTTTCTGGGTGGTGCAACGTTTTATTCCATCATGAACTGGCCATGGTAATGGAGGGGACATCGTGAGGATGTATCAAATGTATGTCTGTGAACATTGCGGCAAAGAGTCTCTGAGCCATGATGCGATTGAGGAATGTGAGGCTGCCCACATGGGATTAACCATGGCGGAGAAACGCACTTTGGACGCGTTGAAATCTGCTGCAAAGTATTTTGGAAGCATTGTATCAAGAACCAATAACGAGAAGACGCGAGCTGCATATGACGACGCGATTGAGAAACTTGTTTCGTTTGAGCAATCTCACGGAATAACATAAAATTACTCTTTAATGAGGTGAGGTTTATGAAGAAGTTTCTAACAATTATTATGGCAACGACCATGATGCTCTCTATCCTTACCGGATGTGCTGAGAGTGACGAATATTTAGAACAGAGATGCGAAGAACTTCGGTCCGAAATAGTGGCGTTGCAAGAGCAAAAGGTCGCCATTGAAGCGGAAATCGTAGATGCAAAGGAAGTAAATGGGACAGCAAAGTATGTTGTTACTTTTCGCATTAAGCAGTCCCATTTTACACTGGACATTGGCGAGCACATTAAAGACTCCATGAACGAAATTACCATTGAGATTCCAGTTGATAAGGAGTATTACGATAGTGTGTCCGTTGGGAACACAGTCAACGATGATTTCCGTGTTGGGTCGCTAATCATGCACGGCTCCTTTGGGAATTGGAAGGTCACTGTGGACAAGAAAGAAATACGGTAAACAGTTCTTTGACACCATTACTTGAGGAGGTGTAAGCCGTGGTTTGGAAACTCCCGATTACCGGCGAAACGAGAACTGTGACCCGGTTTACGTTCTTGCCTACCGTTATCGGTGACGAAGTGTGGTGGCTTGAATCTATCATTATCCACCAGTCTTACAATACCCAGCATCGTGGGTGGAACAACGACTGGGCAGAACGAAAGCAGAGGTGAGTCTTGTGTGGGAAACTGAGTTCTCCTCAGAACTTTTGGGTGCCAAAGAAGGGGTGGTAATCCACTGTCCCGAGGAGCCGCTTGCCTGTGAGCTTCTTGAGTTTTTACATAAAAATGGAGCTACATGGCCCGGTGGAGCCTCGTGTACAAGGTGGGGCGAACACAAAAGCAATACGGCCTATTATGTTCGGAACGGACGCATTCTGTACGGGCCAAGAGACCATGCCGAAACAGGTGGCTACCAAAATTATATCAAATGCACGTTTTACGGCATCGACACCCCGGACTTTGACGTAGCAAGCGACGATGAACTCCGGGCGCTCTTTGGTATCGGAGGTGGGTAGGGTATGTGGGAGATAGCTTTTGAAGAGTCCATGCTTGACACTCATAAGAATCTCATCATCCATTGCCCCTGTAAAGACCTCGCTGAGGATTTGATGGAGGTTCTCGAAAAGAATGGTGTCGTATGGTGCGGCGATGAACCTCCAACATCGAACACTAAATGGAGCGAAAACGCAGAGGACACCTGCTATTGGGTAGAGTCAAAAGTGCTGTTCTATAGCGAAAAGCAGTATGCTGATGAAGACCCAGATGGAGAATATGGAGAGCATACCAGATGCACATTCTACGGTATAGAATCCTCTGATTTTGATGTAGCAGACGAAAACGAGATTCTTTCCCTTTTGGGCGTTTGATTGGCGGTGGTAGTTTGTGTGTGAGTTCTGTGAAAATCACTGGAAGAAAATCAGTCAACTTTTCATTGACGAGGTATTCATTACCCAGGCGGCAAAATACGCACGGTTCGGAGACAGTAAGGAACACCCAATCCCATTGAACTTTTGCCCGGCGTGCGGAGAGAAACTTGAGGAGGTGCGATATGCCTGAATGCTTAGACTATATGCCCTGGAGCTCAGTGTATGGGCTCGGCACCATGGCCCCGGCAATCCTTCACGTCGGCGACTACAAGAACGATAAGCTCAAGGACGGGTCCCCTGTCCAGTTCCGGCTTATTGGACTCAATCATGACGTGACCAAATCTGGTCTTGTCGTTCCCATGACGTGGGAAATGGTTGACTGTATGCCGAACAGGTATCCATGGGAGCGAGAGAGCGGCAACTATGGGCCGTGGCCTACCACCGACCTGCGCCGCCGGATGAACGACCCCAACGGCGACATCTACAGGCTGATGCCGGATGCAATTCTGGAGTTCGCCGTCCCGATACTCAAGCTGTCGGTCGATGTGGCAGAGGGCGAAGGCAAGCTCGTCGAGAGCGAGGATAAGTTCTTCATCAAGTCCGAGGTTGAGATGTATGGACGGGCAATCTATTCCGCCCCTGGTGAGGGTTACTGGTACGAGTGGTATCGTCAGGAGAACGTCCCCTGGTATAAGCTGAGGAACGGGAACCGGGACTATACCATGCTTCGTTCGCAGATGAAGGACGACTACAACGCCTTCTGCTTTGTGAACACGAACGGCTACGCGGGCAATTACTACGCCTGGTGTTCCTTTGGGCTCGCCCCGGCTTTCGGCTTCTAATCTCTGAATCCCAATCATCAGCACCACGAAAGTGGTGCGAGACCACGAACACGACCACCCAAACCCCGCCGAAAGGCGGGGTTTTCTCATGCCCACCTGGCCCCAACCTCCCCGTGGTGTGGGCGGATAACCAACTAATAGGGGTACATAAATGACAAAAAGGAGAAATGTATCATGGCAAAAATCGTAATCGCAGGGGACGCCGTCGTCGTCAAGTCCGAGCTCAAGCTGGAGGACATCAAGACCATCGAGAAGTACAACGCCAAGGCCCTGACCCTGATGGGCGGCGACGAGGGCAAGGAGCCCATCTTCGCCCTGGGCACCACCACCGGCACCGGCAGCATCAACAGCGTGGGCGCTTCCTTCGGCAAGGCCGACTCCGACGGCAAGGCCGTCATCACCATGGTGATGCAGGGCGTGCCCACCGAGAAGGCCAAGGACTGGGTGGCCGACACCCTGGGTGCCGCTCTGATGAACCTGAACACCCTGGAGGCCAAGCTGCCCGAGGTGCTGGCGGGCATCTCCGCCCAGCGTGCCACCGTGATGGAGAACATCTCCGTCGCTGGCTGATTCCCCTGCCCCGGAGCCGCCCTTCACAGGGCGGCTCCTCCCTCCTCATCCCTTACCGCAAGGGGTACACCCCGGTGCGGAAACAAATCTGACTACATAAAAGGAGACTGAACTATGATTAAGGTCACTATCGGCAACAACGTCAAGCGTGAGAGCGTTATCATCGACGAGAACACCACCCTGCGCTCCGCCCTGGAGGCCAACGGCGTGGACTACGCCCGTGGCGTGATGCACCTGGACGGCAGCAGCCTGAACCCCGGCGACCTGGACAAGACTTTCGCCCAGCACGGCATCAAGGAGAAGTGCTTCCTGCTCAACGTGGTCAAGGCCGACAACGCCTGATTTCACCACCGCCGCCCGGCGTTCGCCGGGCGGCACTCCATGGGAGAATGGCGGAATTGGTTAGACGCAGGGAAATTTTTAACCCCGGAGGTCGCACCTCGTTGCTGGTTCGAGCCCAGCTTCTCCCGCAATGAAAGTAAAAGTGAGGTGTTTCTATGTTCAAGGCGAATATCACACAGACGCCGTTCACAACGGACGCCGCCAATGCCTATTTCCAGAACATCACAGGCCAGCTTTTTGGGTATGATGTCTCATTCCTCGCCACGCTCCGTGCTCTGCTGGCACCTCGCATGGGCGAGGAAGACCGTATCAACCTGGTGTTTGGGTCGTCCAACTTCGATGCCGGAGCTCTTCGCGGCGTCTCCGATGAGCGGGCGGTCAGCGCTATCTGCGGCAACTACTATCTCTCCGACCGGGGTCAGCTCATCATCCACAGCTTGAAGGGCAACCAGGAAGGAAATGAGGCGAGCTTCGGGGCAATCGAAAAGAAGTTCACCTCTGTCTACGATGGCTACCACCGGCAGGAAAAGTTGAAGGTGTTCTATCGCAAGTCCTTCAACCTGGACTGCTACATCAACCCCGAGCTGAAAAGCACCATCGTGTTCGTGGAGAATCTGGACAACAAGAAGATGCACTATCTCCAGGTCACTATCCTGGCCATGATGCCCTGGTATTTAGACCAGGAAGCCGGTATGACCGAGGAGGAGCTGGCTCTGGTCTACTCCATGCGGGAGACCAACCCCGATAAGTACAACCAGTGCCTTGCCAAGATGGCCGAGAAGTACGACTTCCGGTCTGGCCGGATTCGCCAGTTGCTCAACGGATTCGAGAGCAGGTTTGAAAAGATGGAGTGCGACAGGGTTCAGAGAGAAATCGACACCTATGACGCAAAGATTATCGAACTGAACAACTCCATCGGCGACTGTCTCCGGCACCGGAACGATAGCTGTATCCGGCTGATGGGGCTGAAAGCGAAGATTGCCGAGGGCGGCGAGTCCGAAATTATGGAGTACTTCCTCTGTAACCGGCGTCTGATTCTGGAGCGAGTGACCAACACCGATATATACTTCGCCGTCAAGGATTATTTGGAATACTTCGACAGTGACATGGCGGAGCGCATCATCCGAAACCATAACAGCTTCGCCTATGCCTATGGTTTGGCCCGTCGAGGCGAATCTGGCGCCGCAAAGGCGGAAAGGCTCATGATGGAGATTTTCGTGAGCGGAAACCCGAGGCTGAGGATTCGGTTCTGTGCGGCATATCGCTTCGCCCTGAACGGCAGCGTCGAGGCCCTCCGCAACCACGACTTTGGGTTTGAGTTCGACGGGTATATGCCGAACACGCACATCAATAATTATCAGTGCCTGGGCAACTACCAGCGGGCTATCAACGATATGCTTCGGAAGCGTGACTACATCGCCGCTGTGGAACAGTGTGTAGCCTCCTGCAAGAGCTTGAACTGGGGCGACTCCGCCGTCATGGAAGGCTTTATGAGTACCTTTTGGAACGGGTTCAAGTGCATCGAGCTCCCCGATGGCAGCGTAGTCAAGGCGGAGCAGGCCATCCAGTGGCTGGAGGAGCAGGACAAGCCCGCAGAGGAGGCGAGGGAAGATGGGGCGAAAGCAGAAAAGGAGGAGACGGTGGATGAGCAGGCTGATTAAGATGACCCCCGAGTACATAGAGGAGTGCCGCAGCGACTTTGAGAAGGCGCTGCAGCTTGCCAAGCTCTCTGATGGAAAGCTGAATTTTACCAAGACTTTTTCCAGCGACGACCGCAAGGCGAAGGTGTTCTTTACCCCGCCCGCCTGGGCCAAGATGGTCATCCTCATCAATGAGTTTGACAAGGAGGTCGCATGGCACGGCGTCGCCCACCGGCTGGGAGAAGCGGAAAGCGAGGCGGCCCCCACCGGCCCCGAGTGTGAGTACATCATCACCGACATCCTGGTCTACCCGCAGGAGGTATCTGCGGCCACGGTGGAGATGGACACTGAGAAGTACGCCACTTGGCTGATGGAGAACATCGAGGACGAGCGGTTCAATGCTATCCGTATGCAGGGGCACAGCCATGTTCGGATGGCCCCGACCCCCTCCAGCGTAGACCTGAATCATCAGGAGGAAATCCTCCAGATGCTGGGCGATAACGACTTCTATATCTTCATGATTTGGAATAAGTCGTTTGCCAGCAATGTCAAGGTCTACGACATGAAGGAGAATACGCTGTTTGAGAACGGCGACGTGACCGTCCGCATTCTGGACGAGGTGGGAGACCTGGACGAGTTCCTGACCAACGCCAAGGCCATGGTCAAAGAGCGGTCGTATTCCTACAACTCTCAGCGCACCTCCTACGCTTCCACCGCAGCGGCGGCTAAGCCTGCGGCTGGAACGGGCCCATATAACCCGCTCTCTCCGACGGCAGAGAGTCAGGCCGCCCCCATCACTCCCATTCCTGCCCCCGGAGAAAAGCCCCGGACACGGATTGGGGCCGGTTGGTACGGCAAGAACGCCTCCCAGCAGGCCATCCCCGGCTTTGGCGAAGAAGATGACGACCCCTACGCCACCTGGAACGTGAGATAAGGAGGTACAGACATGGATTTGTCGAAAAGCTACGAGTATTTCCAACCTGAAAAGGTTGACGCACGCATCCATATGATTGGGTGCGGGTCGGTCGGTGCGACCATCGCCGAGAACCTTGTGCGTCTCGGACTGACCAACATCGACTTGTGGGATATGGATGTGGTCAATCCCCACAATCTGGCCAACCAGATTTTCCGCCAGCAGGACGTGGGCCGCTCCAAGGCGGAGTCCCTGGCGGACATCCTGTTCGAACTGAACCCCGAGGTGAAGGACGGCATTAAGCTGCATCCCGACGGATGGAACGGGCAGAAGCTCAACGGCTATGTGTTCCTCTGCGTGGACAACATCGAGCTCCGGCGGCAGATTGTCGAGAAGCACTTCGACAACCCCTTCATCAAGGCCATGCTGGACTTCCGCACTCTGCTGGAGTCCGCTCAGCACTACGCCGCCGATTGGTCTGACCACAAGATGAAGGAAGACCTGCTCAACTCCATGCAGTTTTCCCACGACGAGGCAAAGGACGAAACGCCGGTGTCTGCCTGCGGCATCACGCTGGGCGTGGCCCCGACGGTGCGGGCCATCTGCGCCCTGGGCGTCGCCAACTTTGTGAACTTTATCAACGGCAAGGGCCTGAAGAAGCTCCTGATTTTTGACGTGTTCAACTTTGACCTGCTGGCGTTTTGATATGCCAGCAGGTGCGGGAAGGAGGTGGGCTCCATGGTGGAAACGACGGTCAGCAAGATAAGGGTCGGCACAAAGCTGCTGCTTGGACAATATGGCGTAAGCGCCGACGAAATCTTTCCGATTATGTGGCTGAAAGCAACGCCAAACGGCGATTTTATCGCCGCAAAAGTGCTTGACTACATCTGTTTTGACGGGAGAGAGCGCCAAAGTGCGGACTACAATATGAGAATGTTCGGCAACCCGGATTATGGCCGTTCTAACATCCTTCAGTTTTTGAACTCGCAGGATGAAAGCTGGTGGAACCCCACCCATGAAAGCGACTCGCCTCCAGACAGAAGCAACGTGTGCAACATCAACGATGCGTACCATGACCACTGCGGGTTCCTTTACAACTTCGAGGAATACGAAATCGACAGCCTTGTGCGGAAGCTAATCCATACTCCAAGCGGGGTGAGGGAGTCCCTGATGCGGCTGCCATCGTACTCCGACCTCGTTGGCGACGATAGGTTCCAACTGTTCTCCAGAAGGGGCATTCGGGCAAACGGTTCGGAGGACTACATCCTCCACCGTGGTCTGTATGCCAACTTTGACACAGGTTCATACGTTGAGTTCTGGCTGTCCGACTTATACAACAACGGCGATTATAAAGCCGTTTTGAGTCGGAACGGGGAAATGGGGTATAAGCACCCATATCACTCCGCCGGGTTACGTCCGGTCTGCACTCTGAAACCCGACACGGTTTTGGAGATGGACGAAAACGGGTTCTGCTGGGTCAAGCAGGTTGGCGGTCAGGACAAGCTCTTTACCAACGACGAACTCTTTGAGCTTTTAGGCGTGGCGCGGCCTTAACAGCGTCAACTGTAACGGATATCTCTTTCCAAGAGAGCTTCTCGCCAAAGGCAGAAGTACCAATTAGCTGCGAAGCAGGATACCGCCAGGCTGCCAGGCTGGCGGAGTGGCCAAGGAATTCCATGATGCAGTGGCTGCCGGACTGCACCGGACGATGGCGGGCAAGACATTGTGCCGCAATACGACTCGTACAGGAGACACCAGAACCAACCGCCTCTGAAGAATCACAACGCGGTCTCAAGGCGCCTTCTGCTGCCCGCAGCACGCAGCAGCTCCCATGTAGGTTACAGTTACTCTAAAAGGGAGGTATAGCGATGGTTTACATCACAGTAAGACGGCCCCCGATGTTCCACCAGATGACGCTGGAGGAACTTCTTTTCCAGGATTATAAAGGCCCGAAACTCATCAATACCAGCGATTCTAATACAAGAACCTACGAGTTTGAGTATGCGAGCGAGCACTTTACCAGCCGCATTGATGTCAGTTCTCTTATCACGAAGCTCACCCGGTATAACCAGTCCACTGAGGAGCTGAGGGGAAAGAAGCGGCATGAGCTCTACAAATCCTTCTGTATTCCGAAGAAGTCCGGCGGTCTCCGCCACATCAATGCCCCCGTGGCCGAACTGATGGACGCACTTCGTAGGCAGAAGACTATGTATGAGGAGGACTTCCACGTTCTTTACCACACCTCGGCGTTTGCGTACATAAAGCACCGCTGCACGGTGGATGCGGTCAAGCGGCACCAGTCCAACCAAAGCAAGTGGTTTGCGAAGCTGGACTTGCACGACTTCTTCGGCAGCACAACCCTGGACTTTGTAATGTCCATGTTCTCCATGGTCTTCCCATTCAGCGAGGTCGTCAAGATTCCAGAAGGCAAGGCGCAACTGCGCAAGGCGTTGGAGCTGGCATTTCTCGACGGCGGACTCCCGCAGGGTACTCCAATCTCTCCGCTCATCACCAACGTGATGATGATTCCGGTGGACTTCAAGCTCTCAAAAGCCTTCCGTGACTACGACAAGCAGCAGTTCGTCTACACACGGTACGCCGATGACTTTATCATCTCGTCCAAATATGACTTCGATGTCCATAAGGTCGAGGAGCTGGTTGTGGACACGCTCAAGAGTTTTGGCGCTCCATTCTCCATCAACGCCAGCAAGACCCGGTACGGTTCCTCCGCCGGGCGCAACTGGAATCTTGGCGTGATGCTGAACAAGGACAACGAGATAACGGTCGGCTATAAGAAAAAGCGTCAGTTCCAGTCCATGATGTACAACTACATCAATGACAAGCGAAACGGCGTGGAATGGCCGAGAGAGGATATTATGGCGATGCAGGGTCTGCACAGCTACTACCGGATGGTCGAACCCGAGGCCATCGACGCCATCGTTCGTCATACAAATGAAAAGCTGGGTGTCGATGTTATCCGCACCATCAAAGAAGATTTAAGATAACAAAACCCTTTGCCGTTGGAGGTTAAACGGCCACTCCTGTAATGCACTAACTGCTATGCAGTGCTTCTCGCCAAAGGCAGAAGTAACACGAAGGTGGAA
>Ga0224746_10233_pt1 | contig 11948 bp, 9 predicted proteins | sample LIM_F_Water_Bulk_FD_183000 | JGI IMG/M metagenome (GOLD analysis project Ga0224746, IMG submission 183000) | Enriched cells from gastrointestinal tract of the lab mouse from Pacific Northwest National Laboratory (PNNL), Richland, Washington... | ecosystem: Host-associated > Mammals > Digestive... | reverse complement strand
CTTGTCCATTATAACGAATCTTGCCGGCTTTGTCATTGAAATTGCAAAAAAAGAATCTAAGCATGAATAAAAACGGATTGTCGGGTAATTTCCGGCGAAACGCCAGATGCGCTTTCCTAACAAGCGCCGCGACCGGCAGCCACGCTGCCCCTTGCAGATCAGAAGTCTGCGTCAAGTAGTTTTACTATAGCACAGCCCTTTTCGTTTGGCAAGGGTAATCTTGTTTTTTGTGGTTTTAGGCTGTTGCCGATATAAAATCCTGGCATTGACATTTCTTCCGTCCTCTGGTATAATCGCCTCATTCATCGGAGGGAATATACCAAAAAGTATTTTGCCGGATAAGATGGCGGACAAAATGTCTGCTGCCTTATCCTTTTTTTATCTTAGGAGGAACCCATATGGGCCACAAAACACAACCGGCCTCCTTTTCACCGAAGGGCCCATCTTAAAGCCGCTGCTCCGGTTTGCCACGCCTGTACTTTTCGCCTTGCTTCTCCAGGCCATGTACGGCGGCACAGATCTTCTTATTGTAGGGCAGTTCGCTTCTGCCGCGGACGTTTCCGCCGTCTCCGCCGGAAGCCAGGTTATGCGGTCAGCCACCTCGGTTGTAACTGGCCTGGCTATGGGCATTACGATCCTGTTAGGCCAGAAAATCGGGCAAAAACGGAAGCAGGCGGCAGTTGCCCTTTGATCTTTCCCGGGCCAACTTACATTTCCATAAAACATTGACCGGCAAAGCTTTGGCTTTGGGGTTGCCGATCGCCCTTCAGGACTTTTTGGCCAGCGTCTCTTTCCTGGTGATCCTTGCCGTCATCAATGGCCTTGGGGTTACCGCCTCTGCAGGCGTGGGGGTGGCGGAAAAACTATGTACCTTTATTTTGATGATGCCTTCTGCCTTCAGCCAGTCCATGTCCGCCTTTGTGGCGCAGAATTTCGGTGCCCGGAAAATGGACCGGGCCAAACGGGGGATGGCCTATGGTATGGCCGTGTCTTTTGGGGGTGGCCTGATCCTGTTTTACATTTCCTTCTTCCATGGGGCTGTCCTCACCGGTACCTTTTCCAAAGACCCAGAAGTTATCCTGGCGGCGGCAGACTATCTGCGGGCTTATGCCATTGACACCTTGCTGGTATCCTTCCTGTTTTGTTTTATCGGATATTTTAACGGCTGCGGCCGGACCACTTTTGTTATGCTCCAGGGTATCCTGGGCGCATTTGCCATCCGGATCCCCATATCCTACCTTATGAGCCGGCAGCCGGAGGCATCCCTGTTTCAGGTAGGGCTGGCCATCCCCCTTTCTACGGTTATGCAAATTGCCCTGTGCGCCGCCTATTTTCTGTATCCGGAAAAAAAGGCGCTTGGCTTAAGGCAAAGTTCAGGACACTGCCACCTGGCCCAAGGCACAGCCGTTGGCCATTTCCCGCAGGGCACAGTCCCGGGCCTCGTCATACAGTTGAAACCTGCGTTCCGCTTCCTGTTGGTTGTTATATACTTTCCAGTAACGGGATGCCAGGCTGTTTTGCCCCCGGTTGGCAATAAAGCCTTCCACATCCTCTACCGGGTATTCCAAAAGCACGCCCAGCTCATGGGGGAACTCCCGGCCTGCCCCCGCATAAAGCTGGTAGCGGGCCCTCAGCCTTTTTAGGACAGAAGCAATGCCCATGGTTTCATATCCGTGTTTTCGCAAAAATCGGCGGACGGCCTCTTCTTTTAAATGGTTTTCCAACCGCTCATAGCGGTATAAAAACAATACTTCCTTTTCTCCGTCCGTATAAAGGGGGACGCATATAATCCGGCTTTTCTTCAAATCTGCCCGGATTTTATGCCAGCCCCCTGGCTTCACTATAATCAGATTCGAAATCTTTACGTCTTTTAACACAGGGGCACATTGCATGGCCACCTGAAATCCCAGCCTCCCCTCTGGGCTGCAGTTTCGTAAATAAGAAAGCATCATTTCTGCCGGCATCACGTCAATCCTCCCATTTCTAAACATATTGCAAAACCCGGTTTTAATTTACCTGTGCCCACCTCAGCCACAAAAGGTAATATCCCCAAAAAGCACCGGTTCCATGCCTCCCTCAAATATTTCCCGTAACCAATGCTTTCCACAAGGTTAGCATATGCTAACTAAAATGTCAAGTATTTCTTTTGCTGTAGGCGCTGCTTTCAAAAAAAGACACAACAACCCGTTGGAAGGCTGAAACCATGTCTGCGCACCGGTTCAGCCCCAGCATCATTCCACTTTTTAAACCCACAATAATTGCCCCCTCTGTTTTGCAGCCTTATTTTTCACGGCCTGCTTCAGAGGGGGCATATGAATGTCCAAATCCGGCCTTTTTCATATAGGCCATGTTTTCTATCGGCGCTGGGGGTGGGGCCCGGTTAAAACGCCCCACAAGCTTTGCCTGTGGGGCATAAATTTTTCCTATCTCCCATAACTGACGTCGTCCAGCCGCAAATGCCTGGGCAGCCCGTCTACCATCATGGGGGTAAGTTCTGCCTGGATCAACGGCCTTACATAATTGACGAATTCCGGCATAACGTAATTGCCTTCTTCATTGATCCACTCCCTGGGCACTTTCTTTTCTATGTTGGCAATCTTATGTACGTCATAAATATCCGTTACGCACAGGTAGGGGTCGTCGGAAACCCGTTTCAGGATCACCATCTTCCCGGTCTCCCCTTCAAAAGCAGCTTTTACGGCCGCGCCCCCTACCTGGTATGCTTCCGTAATGTCCACACGGCCCACAATATGGGAGGCACAGCGCTGCAAAGAATTAAACTCAATGGCCCTGGTTTTGCACCCTACTTCTTTGGAAATCTTTTCTGCCAGGTAGCGGGCCGTCCCTGTCAGCTGGCGGTGCCCAAAAGCGTCCACATAGTCGATGTTGTCGGTCAGCTCACAGACATACCGGCCGTCGGCTACTTTCACGCCCTCTGAAACGGCGATTACCACCGATTTCTTTACCTTATGGATTTCTTCTACCTTTTTCATAAACGTGTCCACGTCAAAGGTCAGTTCCGGGAGGAACAGCATGTCCGGCCCTTCGCAGTCTTCCCCTTTGGCCAGCGCCGCCGCCCCTGTAAGCCAGCCGGCGTTGCGGCCCATAATTTCCACCAGGGTCACATTTTGCTGGTCATATACCAGCCCGTCGCGGATCACTTCTTTGGTAATGGAAGCAATGTATTTGGCGGCGCTGCCAAACCCCGGCGTGTGGTCGGTGACGGCCAAATCGTTGTCAATGGTCTTGGGGACGCCCATGAACCGGATCTTGCTTCCGTTTAAGATTGCATAATCGGACAGCTTTTTGATGGTATCCATGGAATCATTGCCGCCGATATAAAAGAAATATTCAATTTCCAGCTTGTCTAAAATAGCAAAAATTTTATCGTAAACATCCTGGTCGTCTTTGATCTCCGGCAGTTTGTAGCGGCAAGACCCCAAAAAGGAAGACGGCGTGCGCTTCAACAAGTCAATATCCAAGTCACTGCGGATATGTTTGGATAAGTCCACCACACGCTCTTCCAAAAGCCCCTGGACGCCATGGAGCATCCCATAGACCGTCTTCGCCCCCCGGTCCCTGGCCGTTTTATATACTCCGGCCAGGCTGGAATTGATCACGGCGGTCGGCCCGCCGGATTGCCCTACGATTACATTTCCCATAATTGTTGCCATAATGATTCCTCCTCCTGATCGGTCCACAGGATACGGCAAACCCCTTGCCCCGGTCCCCGTTTGTATACGGCCCGCCCTGCCTTGCCTTTGGCGGCCGTATATTGCCGCCTAAGGGCCGGCCAACATGGCACCGCCTTGCGGCCCGGACAGCCGGGGACCGGAAGGCAGGCCGCATGGGATGCGACCGGCACACCCTGCCATTATCCTATGGATTGTTTTACATCGCTTGCCCTATATAGTTATATTTCTATCAAACTTCTTTACAGACAAAATGGCTAATTCCATGCCTATGGAAATTAGCCATCTTGATCTGTGCCGAACCGGCTGCCGGCAGCTTCCTGCCGTTACCCGGCTTTTAGCCTTCCAGGTTTAGGCCCGTCAACCCCTTACCTTTGCACCCGTCCGGAACCGTCCCCGCCGGCCAGGTTATCCACATCGGCGCGGGTAACCAGGTTAAAGTCGCCTGGGATGGTGTGCTTCAATGCAGAAGCCGCCACCGCGAACTCCAAAGCGCCCTTCATATCCTTCTTGTCCAGCAAGCCGCAAATCAGGCCCGCCGCAAAGGAATCGCCGCCGCCTACCCGGTCTACGATTGGGGTGATGGAATACTTTCTGGAATGGTAAAACTCGCGGGTCTTCCCGTCCATAATGCATGCGGACCAGCCGTTGTTGGAAGCGGAATGGCTCTCGCGCAGGGAGCTGATAATGTACTGGAACCCAAACTTGTCAGCCATCTGGTTAAAAATGTCTACATAGCCGGCTAACTCCAGCTCCCCGGAAGTCACGTCCGTATTGCCCGGCTTAAAGCCAAGGACTTTCTCCGCATCTTCCTCGTTCCCGATGCAAACGTCCACATACTGCATCAAATTGGTCATAACCTTCTGGGCCTTCTCGGAAGACCACAATTTCTTACGGAAATTCAAATCTACAGACACGGTCACCCCATGGGCTTTGGCCGCTTTTAACGCAGCTTCGGTCAGCTGTGCGGCGCTGTCGCTGACGGCGGGGGTAATGCCGGTAAAATGGAACCAGTCACAGTCGGCAAAAATTTCGTCAAAATTAAACTCGTCCGCCGTAGCCGTAGAAATAGAAGAATGGGCCCGGTCATAAACCACGTTGGAAGCCCTCATTGCCGAACCGGTTTCCAGATAGTAAATGCCCAAACGCTCGCCGCTTCTGGCAATATGCCTGGTGCCCACATTGTATTTCCTTAACGCCGCCACGGCGCATTCGCCAATGGGGTTAGCCGGCACTGCCGTCACAAACTCGGCGTCATGGCCGTAATTGGCCAAGGAAACAGCCACGTTGGCTTCGCCGCCGCCGTAATTAATGTCAAATTCGTCGGCCTGGATAAACTTCTCATTGTTGGGGGTGGACAGCCTTAACATAATCTCGCCCATGGTTACTACTTTTGCCATTGTCTTCTTCTCCTTTTTGTTTGTTGCTTTATATTAATAGTTCCTATCCCTTATTTGGCCCGGGCGGCGGCTACGGCCTCCACAAATTCCCTTGCTTTGGCGGTAACTGCGGCAAAGTCCCCGGTCTTGGCGCCTTTGGTCAGGCTGCTTCCGGTCCCTACCGCATAGGCGCCGGCCTTGATCCACTTGTCTACGTTGTCCACGTCCACGCCGCCGGAAGGCATAAACTCGCCCTGGGGCAGCGGGCCCTTAAAGGAGCTGATGGCCGCCGGCCCCACAATGTTGCCGGGGAAGATCTTAATAATATCGCAGCCTGCTTCCAAGGCGGTAATGGCTTCGGTAGGGGTCATCACGCCCGGCAGCATGGGCACCCGGTAACGGTTGCACAGCCGGATGGTATCCACATTAAGGCCAGGGCTCACCACATAATTGGCGCCGGCCAAAATGACGGCCCTGGCAGTCTCCGGATCCAAAACCGTGCCCGCCCCGATGACAACTTTATCGTTGCCTTTATATTTTTTCGCCATAGCGGCGATAAAGTCGATTGGGTTCCCCTCATCCATTGTCATAGTGATTTCGATAAAATTAATGCCGCCTTCAATGATGGCATCCACCACCTTTTCGCCCTGTTCCAGGTCCTTTGCACGAACCACAGCCACCAGGCAGTCTTCCTTCATCCTCATCAATACTTGTTCTTTTTTCATAGCGCTCTTCTCCTTTTTCTTATTGTTCGTATTTACGAATTGTTTTCATATTTACGAACTTTATGATTACATATTAATCGCTACCCAAAGATTTGTCAATAGATATTTCTAATTTTTTCTAATATAACCCATTAATTTCGACAATTGCCCTGCCTTTCCTGCCACCAGCCGCCCCAGGGATTCATAGTCTTCGGTAGGTTTGTACAGGCTGGACACGCTGATTGCCCCCAGCACGTTGCCGTCGGCCCCGAATACCGGCGCCCCCACACACTCCATATGTTCCTCCACTTCCCTGGCGTCCAGGGCATAGCCCTGCTGTTTTACTTTATCCAATTCTGCCAAAAGCGATTCGGGGTCCGTAAGGGTATTCTCTGTTTTCCGGACAAATTTAATCCGCCCCATTACCTGGCGGAGGGTTTCCTCGTCGCTGTAGGCTAAAATCGCCTTCCCCAGGGAAGTGCAGTACATGGGGTTTTTCGTCCCCACCGTTGCCGTGGTGATAATGGGGTTTTCCGGCTCGGATTTGCATATATATACCACCTCATGGTCGGACCGTACCCCAAAAAATACGGTTTTCCCTACTTCTTTGGCAAATTTCTTCAGTTCTGGCTCTAGGGCCCCGATAAAATCCAAATTGTTGGTATAATTCACCCCGATCCGGTAAGCGGTCAGCCCAATGGTGTACCTTTGCCTGGCCCCCTTGTCTACATTGACCATGCCCATCTCGGCCAACGTGGTTACAATATCATAGGCGCTGGTCTTAGGAAGGTTCAGGGTTTTGCAAATATCATCCAGGGTAATCCCTTCCGGGTTCTTTGATACCAGTTTCAAAATCTCTACGGTCCGCTGCGTCGTCCTGTTTAATTTCATATCCTCATATCCCCCTCTGCACCGGCTGCCCCTTACCGGGCCATCCGGCGGATGTCCCGTTACAGAGTAACCCCTTGCTTGAAAATAGCCATATCATGGAACCCGGCCTCCTCTGCCTTTACCTTCCTTCCGGATGCCACTTCCAGCACATAGTCAAACAGCTCCCGGGCCAATTGGGCCTTGCCTTTGCCCTCCACCATGCACCCGGCATTGAAATCAATCCAACCGCCTTTATGCCCCGCCAGTTTGGAATTGCTGGAAATCTTCACCGTAGGCACCGGGGAGGCGAAGGGCGTCCCCCGCCCGGTGGTAAAGAGCACGATATGGGCGCCGGAAACCGCCAGGGCCGTAGAGGCCACCAGGTCGTTGCCCGGGGCGGAAAGCAGGTTCAGCCCTTTCACCTTCACCGGCTCCCCGTAGGCCAGCACCCCTTTTACCGGCGCGCTGCCGGACTTTTGTGTACAGCCCAGGGATTTGTCTTCCAGCGTGGAAATCCCGCCTTTCTTATTCCCGGGGGAAGGGTTTTCGTAAATGGTTTGATTATGGCTGGTAAAATAATTCTTAAAACCGTTAATCAAAGAAACCGTCTCTTCAAACAGTTCCCTGGTCTCACAGCGGTTCATCAAAATGGTTTCCGCCCCAAACATCTCCGGGACTTCGGTCAAGATCGTGGTCCCCCCTTTGGATATGAGCAAATCGGAAAATGCGCCCACGGCGGGGTTGGCCGTAATGCCAGACAGCCCGTCGGACCCGCCGCACTTCATTCCGATAATCAGCTCGCCGGCATCTATCTTCTCCCTGTGGAAAGCCCCGGCATAGGCAGCCAGCTCTTCCAGCAGCTTCATAGCCTCCTGCTGCTCGTCCTCTACGTCCTGGCACTGCAAAAATTTCACCCTTTGGGGGTCATACTCCCCGATATATCCTTTGAGCACCGGAATATTGCTGTTCTCACACCCCAGGCCCAAAACCAGCACGCCCCCGGCATTGGGGTGGCGGACCATGTCTGCCAGTACGGTACGGGTATTTTCCTGGTCATCCCCCATCTGGGAACACCCGTACGGATGGGGAAAAGCCACTACTGCCTCTACCGTGCCTGCCACCAGGCCCTGCGCCTTTTTTTCCAGGGCGCTGGCAATGGAATTGACGCAGCCCACCGTGGGGAGGATCCAAATCTCGTTGCGGACCCCCACCTTGCCGTCCCTGCGGCGATAGCCGTCAAAATACTCATGCTCCGCCTCCTCCAGAGGGGAAACCGCCGGTTCATATTCATAAGAGAGTAAATCACCCAAAGCCGTTTTTAAATTATGGATATGGACCCAGCCCCCCGCCGGAATATCCTCCTTGGCCAAACCGATGCGAAAACCATACTTGACCACGTCCTCCCCCGCCTTTATATCTTTCAGCGCAAATTTATGCCCCTGGGGAACCTCTTCTAATGCGTCCACCTGATACCCGCCCACGGCCAGCCGCTCCCCTTTGGCAATGGTGCGCAATGCCACAGCCACGTTGTCGTCTTCATGAATCCTGATAAAATCCTGCATGACCCTTCTCCTCTTTTCCTCGGATTTTGCTTTATGTAAGTGCTTACATTAATTCTACAGAATGTTGGTTCATAAGTCAAGGCAATTTTTCTGAAAAAAACACAAACCGCTTGCAATATTTCGGTTTGCCGCATATAATGATAATCAGGTTGTAAGCACTTACACCCCCTGGGGCCCATTGGCTGCATCACCTGTCCTGCCATCTGCCTTTTGTGCCGCAGGACAGGCTTTCCCGTGCAAAAGCCAAGCTCCGGGAAGGTTTGGAAGATACACAGAGAAAAGGGGTTGTTTGATGAATATATACGATGTATCCAGAAAGGCCGGCGTGTCCATTGCCACGGTTTCCCGGGTGCTCAACGGCAGCCCCAACGTAAGCGAACGCACCAGGGCTTTGGTGCTGGATGTCATGGACGAGCTGGGCTATACCCCCAATGTCTTCGCCCGGGGCCTGGGGCTTGGCACGATCCAAACCATCGGCATCATGTGTTCGGACTCGTCCGACCCCTACCTGGCCCACGCGATCTACTACCTGGAGCAGGGGCTGCGCGCCCACGGCTATGATTCCATCCTCTGCTGCACAGGCAATTCCCTGGAAACAAGGCAAAAATATTTCAACCTGCTGCGTTCCAAAAAGGTGGACGCCATTATCCTGGCCGGCTCCAAACTGGTAGAGATGGAACCGGAGGACAACCGTTATATCATAGACGCTTCCAAAAGCCTCCCCATTATGCTGGTCAACGGTTGCCTGAAAGGGGAAAACATTTATTCCACCGTCTGCGACGACCGGGCCGCTACCCATGAAGCTACCAGCAAACTGATTTCCTCCGGCTGCCGTGACATCCTTTATGTCTATACCAGCCATTCCTACAGTGGGGTCAACAAGTTAAAAGGCTACCAGGACGCCCTAACCGGATGCGGGCTGCCGATCCGGGAACCTTACATCCGCCGGTGCCCCAAAGACGTGGCGGCTGCCCGGGAAATGCTCCTGCGCCTCCATGGCTGCGGACTGAAATTTGACGCCGTCCTGGCCTCGGACGACACGCTGGCCGTAGGCGCCGTCAAATATGCCCATGCCGTAGGGCGGGGCATCCCTGATAGTTTAAGCATCATCGGTTATAATAATTCCAGCTATGCCCTTTGCACCGACCCAGAACTGACTTCCATCGACAGCAAAATTGAGGATTTGTGCACGGCAACGATTAACACGCTTATGGGCGTATTCAACGGCAGCAATGTCCCCAGCCGGACTACCATTGCCGCCGATTTGATAAAAAGGGCAACAACTAAATTTTAATTAAGGAGGGTTACTTTCATGAAAGCATTTATGGATCAGGATTTCCTGCTGTCAACGGATTCCGCCAAAAATTTATTCCACGGTTTTGCGGAAAAAATGCCGGTTTTGGACTACCATTGCCACATCAACCCGCAGGAAATCGCCGAAGACAGGAAATTTGACAACATTACCCAGGTATGGCTGGGGGGCGACCATTATAAATGGCGCCAAATGCGTTCCAACGGGGTAGAAGAAAAATACATTACCGGCGATGCCCCCGACCGGGAAAAATTCCAAAAATGGGCGGAAACCCTGGAAAAGCTCATCGGGAACCCGCTATACCACTGGAGCCACTTGGAATTGCAGCGCTATTTCGGCTATACAGGGCACCTGTGCGGCGACACCGCCGAAGAAGTCTGGAACCTGTGCAACGGGCAGCTTCAAAACAAATGGAGCGTCCGGAGCCTGATTAAAGCTTCCAACGTAACTTTAGTCTGCACCACCGACGACCCCGTGGATTCTTTGGAATGGCATGAAAAAATTGCCAAGGATAAGGATTTTGACGTACAGGTGCTGCCGACGTGGAGGCCCGATAAGGCAAACAATGTGGAAAAACCGGACTATGCCGGCTATATCGCCCGGCTTTCCAAAGCCAGCCAAGTTTCCATCCGCAATTTTGCCACTTTGAAGGAAGCCCTGGTTAAGCGGATGGATTTCTTCCACCAAATGGGCTGCAGGATCTCTGACCACGCACTGGAATACGTGATGTATATGCCGGCCGACGAGGCGGAAATCGACGCCATCATTGCCAAAGCAATGGCAGGGGAAACCATAGGCAAAGAGGAAGAGCTGAAATATAAAACAGCATTCATGTTGTTTGCCGCCAAGGAATACCACCGCCTGGGCTGGGCCATGCAGCTGCACTACGGCTGCAAACGGGACAACAACGCCTACATGTATCAAAAGCTGGGGCCGGATACCGGCTTTGACTGCATCAACAACTATGCCCCCTCGGCGCAGATGGCCGACTTCCTCAACGCCTTAAGCGCTACCAATGAGATCCCCAAAACCATCATCTACTCCCTAAACCCCAATGACGACGCATCCATCGGCACCATCATTGGCTGCTTCCAGGACCCCTCTGCCGCCGGCAAACTCCAGCAGGGTTCCGCATGGTGGTTTAACGACCACAAAGCTGGCATGGCCGCCCAGATGACCAGCCTGGCCAATTTAGGCTGCCTGGGGAATTTTATCGGTATGCTCACCGATTCCCGCAGTTTCCTCTCCTATACCCGGCATGAGTATTTCCGCCGGATCTTGTGTGAGCTGCTGGGGGGCTGGGTAGAAAACGGGGAATACCCCAACGACGAAAAAGCTTTAAAGGAAATCGTGGAAGGCATTTGCTACAACAATGCCGTAACTTATTTTGGTTTTGACCTGTAAACGCACAGCCAATCCTTGACGTCATTTCCGGCAATAAGCTGCAACACCAATGCCAATACGTTTAGGGAATCCGCGTGGGCGCCAGTGTGCTGACACGTTCATTTTCAGCCAAATGACGCAGGATAAATTTTCAGTCAGCCTAAAATAAATGGCCAAAAGCTGCTTTCCAAGCTTTTGGCCATTTTTCTACTGTGGCGACCCGCTATTGCCCGGTGTATCAATCCCGGCATGGATTGGCTTAACCGCTACGGCCAGGCCAATGCCTAACCCTTCCTGACCCACAGGGGCAAAATGGGGCCGCTGCAAATTAACGGTCCATGCCAGGCACAGGCTTTGCTTTCTTAATCCCCATAGTACACCAGCCGTACCACATAACCTTTCTGGTCAAAATATACGCCGTTATACCAGTTTCCCCCGTCTAAACTCCCTCTGTCCAATGCATGTACGTCATTCATAATAGCCACCTCTTCCGTGGCATCCTTTCGGATATAAAGCTTTCCGTCGTAAACCGGTTTGTCTACCCGGTCGTCACTGCCCTGGTACAAGACCACTGGGCTTGCGTCGGCAGAGGGGGAATAATAGTATTGGGCCCCATAAGTTTCCCCGACAGGATAAAGCCCCCCTTCCGGGTAAACCAACGTCACGGACTCCCCTGTCAGTTCATTTACCACCAATGTTACCTGCTGCCCATAGCTAAGGTTCCCCGGCGCTTCAATCCCCTGCTGGTAGACGGCGTCAACCTCGTAATAATCCCCGTGGTCCTTTACCGTGCCAGGTTTGATTGTATAAGACAACACCGAGTAGCCGTCTTTATATCCATAACGGTCAACGATTTCTTTGGAAGGGGCCACCGGAAGGCCGGAAAGCGCCGCCGACGGCTCGGTATCCGCCAAAAGCTGGATATTCGCCTTTTCAAATTCGTTTAATACCCCCTCGTCAAACCCTGACGGTTCGACGGTCCCTGCATACCAGCTTTTCCCGTCAAAATAATCTTGCAAATCCTGGGACTGGAAACGCCTCCCGTG
>Ga0224746_10232_pt1 | contig 11953 bp, 5 predicted proteins | sample LIM_F_Water_Bulk_FD_183000 | JGI IMG/M metagenome (GOLD analysis project Ga0224746, IMG submission 183000) | Enriched cells from gastrointestinal tract of the lab mouse from Pacific Northwest National Laboratory (PNNL), Richland, Washington... | ecosystem: Host-associated > Mammals > Digestive... | reverse complement strand
TGTTACCAGCTTCCCTCCTTGTGCCGGGCTGGGGTTTGCCTGGTTGTCAGTCCTCTAATCGCTTTAATGAAAGATCAGGTGGATGCTCTTGTCGCCAGAGGGATTCCCGCCACCATGATTAACAGCTCCCTGAGTTTTCCTGAGCAAAAGGAACGTTTGGAAGGAATGAAGAAGGGTGCGTTCAAGCTGGTATATGTGGCTCCTGAACGTTTTGGTCATGAAGGGTTCATGCATGCTCTGGCGGAGGTGGATGTAAATATGGTGGCTGTGGATGAAGCGCATTGCCTGAGCCAGTGGGGGCACGATTTCCGTCCGGATTATCTGAAGCTGGGAAAAGCTGTTGAAATGATGGGGCGGCCTCAGGTGGCTGCTCTGACCGCCACGGCTACTCCGCGGGTGCGGGAAGATATTCTGAAACATTTGGGGCTGGATGATCCGGTGACGATCGTACGAGGGTTTGCGCGGGAAAACCTGCATTTCCGCATTACTGCGTGCGATACGCACAAAGACAAATACAAGAGGCTGTACGAATTGGTGAAGCGTTACAAGACGGGTATTATTTATTGCTCCACCCGCAAAAAAGTGGAGCAGGTATATGAGGCTCTTTCCGATTTTGGATTGAGCGTGACAGCCTATCACGCAGGCATGACGGATGAACAGAGAGAGGAAGCCCAGAACGCTTTCATGAACCGCCATGCGGATATTGTTATTGCCACGAATGCTTTTGGAATGGGCATTGACCGTGCGGACGTCAGGTTTGTTGCCCATTTTGAGATTCCCGGCAGTGTGGAGGCCTATTATCAGGAGGCCGGCCGAGCCGGACGAGACGGGGAGGAGGCTTATTGCGAACTTTTGTTCAACCATGCGGATTTGCGGACCCAGGAATTTTTTATTGAAGGAGTGAATCCGGGAATTCCATTGATTGTGGAGCTGTACGAGTTGCTCAGGAAGCATTGCAGCGCGGAAACCCACGATGTCATGTGGTCTCTGGAGGAAATGGCGGAGCGTCTCAAATGCCGCAATGCCATGCAGGTGGGAGCTGCTTTATCCGTTCTTATACGCAATGGAGCGATCAGCCGTCATGACGTTCCGGGACAACGCGTGAAGCTTACCAGAGTGACGGATCCTTCCGTAAGCGGCTTGAAGATTCCTCTGGATGAAGATGCCCTGCGGGAAAAGGAAGTGAGGGACCGGGAAAAACTGAAGGCAATGACGGAGTTCGCTTATTCCTCCGGCTGCCGTCAGCAATGGATTTTGAATTATTTCGGGGAGGAAGATGGAGTGCCGTGCGGCCGCTGCGACCAGTGCCTGGCCCTGGGCGTTGAGGAAGGCCAATCCCTGGGAGAAGAAGAGACTTTGGTGGTGCGGCAGGCGTTGAGCGGGATTGCGCGCGCATCCGTGCGTTTGGCTGATGGTTCCTGGCAGGGAAGGTGGGGCAGGACGAAAATCATCCAGATGCTCAAAGGGGCGAAAACCCAGGAGTTGTTAAGAACATCCCTGGTCCGGCTGAGTACTTATGGCATCCTTTCCCGATGGAGTGAGGACGATATCCGCCAGTTGTTCCGTGCCATGCAGATGGCGGGATTGACCAGAATGAGCGGGGAGGCGGACCGTCCCCTGATTACCCTGAGTCCGAAAGGAAATGAAGTGATGATGGGGCGCAAGAAGGCATCTTTGGTTTGGCCTTTTGCCCGCCGGGGAAAAATATCCGTATCTATGGAGCAGGCCAGAGTTCGGTCTACGGGAAATTTGGCTGCCCTGGGAGAGTTTGACGAGGATTTGTTTTTGAAGTTGAAGGAGCTGAGGAATGAACTGGCACGGGAAGCCGGGATTCCGGCTTATGCCGTGTTTCATAATTCTACACTGGAAGGTTTGGCCAGGTTGAAACCTACCACCCGCCGTGGTGCTATGAACGTTCACGGCATTGGAGAGCAGAAAGCTGCTCGTTACTTGGATGATTTCCTGGAAGTCATTGCCGAGCATTGCGGGGTGTGAATTTGTCTTTCCGATTTGCTCCAATCAGGCGTACGCCGTCTCTGGAATGTGGTGTTCATGCTGAACTGAGGAACTATTTTTCATGAATTACGGAAAAAATGTTCCATGCTTTGCTAATATATTTGCCGGGAAAATGCGTATTTGTTTGAATAAATTGTTCATCAACATGAATTTGTGGATATTTTGACTCTTTCCAGAAGGTTGTTTTTCTGACCTCATGGAATAATCAAATGAATGGTTGTCTATCCCGATCCAGTAGGATCTAGAAGATTGCCTGATCAATATTTTTGACTGTATTATTTATGTATTGACTTCATTTTGGGAAGCGTGTAGTCTCCTTTCCACACATTACCCAAGACGGAGCGGTGGCTGAGAGGCTGAAAGCACTCCTTTGCTAAAGGAACGTACTGGCAAAACCGGTACCGAGGGTTCGAATCCCTCCCGCTCCGCCAAAACCTTTCTTTTTTAAGAGTCTGCACTTTAACGGTGTAGGCTCTTTTTCTTTGCAAACCAGGGGATTAGATGCTGGGGAATTATTTGCTGGTCTGATTGTCTTATTTTAGTTTTTTATTTTTTCATTTGAAATTGAATAACTTAGGCCAAAAACGCCGGTTAGGATGTATAGCCAGCGTTTTTTCTAATATCCTTATTATAGGCATCAGGATAATTATAGGTGCATTTGGAAAAAGGTCTGGACTGGAGGCTGTCCCTGAGGGTATTTGTGTGTGTGAATGATGATATAAATTTTTGAATGTAAGTTAGTTGTTGCAGGAGATGGACAGGATAAAACTGCCGTGGCTGGTAAAAGTGGAGAGTGCCCGGAATTGAATGGACACGAATGTGGTTCATGCGCCGGTCTCGGAGTGGTTCACGGCCGCATCGGATATGTTAACAGCTTCAGGATGTGTGGGAAAGTATGGAACAGCCACTCCAGAATGGGCTCTGTCTTTTTTTAATCTGCGGAGGATTTAACGGATTTTGGAATAATCTGGTGTTATCAATGGTCAAGACCATGAATAACAATATTAAAGAACATCCTATCCAATTTGAAGCAGATATGATTCGGGCATTGCTGCAGGAATACAGCACTCCCGGCGAGCACAAAAATCAAACCCGCCGCACGTGCGGCCTGAACCAGTTTAATGATCTCCCTGAAGCTTTGAAAGAAAGAGGGTGGGAGATTCAGGAATTTATAGAAGAGTCCGGCTCGTGGCTGGCTGTTTTCGAGGAAGGAAGCGGAAAGTTTTCAGATATTTTTATCCCGTGGATTGAATGTCCCTACGGGAAAGTTGGCGACCGTTTGTGGGTGCAGGAGGAGATTTGCCATAATAGCCGTTCTGGATGGCTTTATTCTGCTGATGGCGTTTGTTTGCCAATGTCATATCCAGACGGATGGATATCAAAAAATGCCCGCAGGCAGTTTATTCCTTCGATCCACATGCCGCGTTGGGCTTCCCGGATTTTACTGGAAATTACGGAAATCAGAGTTGAGCGGCTTTTGGACATTACGACGAACGATGCACGGATGGAGGGCATTGAATGCGTTTGGCACGATGAAGAAACGGATGCCTGTTTATGGAGGGATTACTCGGGAAAATCTGCGGGGTTGGCTTTTGCCCGGTTATCTTTCTTCTCCTTGTGGGAAAAAATAAAGGGAACCGGTTCCGCTGAACTGAATCCGTGGGTATGGGTTATTAAGTTCAATGTGTTAACTATCAAGGAAATATTCTGGGCCACGTTCAGATAAATCTCAAAACCGCCCCGCCCAACAACCGCCGGCAGGATGAAAGGCAGCAAGGCGCAGATAATACCGTTAATCAGCAAAAGGGCGGTCAGCATAAACTCCACGCTGCCTCCCAGCAGCCCCATCACCACGGGAGCCGCCGTGGCTGTAGGCATGATGCCTACGAAAAAAGCGGCCTGTGCCAGATACCCATCCCCAAAAACAAGGCGGCACACACCCCATGCCGCCAGGGCGACCATCAGATTAGCCCCCGTCAGGAGCCAGTGAGCCCGTTCCGGCTTCATTCGTTTGAAGCGGATGCCCAGAAAGGTTACAAACAGCATTACTACCAGCATCCACTTGAATGTCCAGCTGTACACATGCAGGCCGGGCATCATGTACCCCGCGATGAAGGCCGCCACAATGGCAAACGTGCGGATGAGGGACTTGAACATGAGGAATACGGTGAAACGATTACGCGGGATTTCCGAGCAAATGGATGAAACCGCCCATCCGATGAGCGTTCCATCCCGACAAATCTCGCAAACGGGTCGGCAAGCCGACTACCATGCTCTCAGCAACGGCCCCCACTCCACCCCCATGATGCCGGGAAACGCCCATATAGCCATGTCCGGCAACAAGGAGATCTTCTGCAACGGGCAACCGTTCCCTGATTCCCTGCTGTTGCATCATGGAGAGCATTGAGGAAAATTCCGGGATTACCGGTTCACGCGGGCGGCGCGAACCTGAATGGAGTGGTTGTGGGCGTCCAGCCCCTCCACCCGGGCAAACTCCGCCACATACGGGGCGGAGTTCAGCACGGCATCCCGGTTCATGCGCACCACGCTGGTGCGGCGCTGGAACTGGTCCGCCCGCAAGCCGGAAAAAGACTTGCCGGCGCCGCCGGTAGGCAGCGTATGGCTGGGACCCGCCAGAAAATCCCCGCAGGCTACAGTAGAAAGGGTGCCTGCGTAAATGGCACCCGCCGTCCTGATGCCATTAAGCACGGCCTCTTCATCCCGAGTGACAAGCACCAAATGCTCCGGCGCAAAGGCATTAACCAGTTCCACCCCTTCCTGAATGGAAGAAACCAGAAAACCGTAGGCATGCTTGTCCAGCACCTCCCGGATGATGGATCCGCGGCTCAGCAGGGCGGCCTGGCGTTCCACTTCCGCATCCACCTGCTCCAATAACGCCTCTGATGTAGTGACAAAAACAACTACGCTGTCCGGGCCATGCTCGCCCTGCGCCAGCAGGTCGGCAGCCAGAAACTCTGCATCCGCAGTATCATCCGCCAGCACCATTACTTCACTGGGTCCGGGCAGCAAATCAATGGCAACAGCCCCCACCAACTGGCGTTTGGCCTCCACCACAAAACGGTTGCCGGGACCAAAAATCTTTTCCACCGGTTTCACGCTCTCCGTCCCCAGTGCAAGGGCGGCTATCGCCTGAGCGCCCCCTATCTTGACAATTTCCGTCGCGCCGGAGGCTTTCAGCGCATACAAAAGTGCGGGATTCACCCGGCCGTCCGGCCCGCAGGGCGTAGCGGCCACAATCTCCCGCACGCCGGCGGCCTGAGCAAAACCGCCCGTCATGATGGAAGTGGATACCAGGGGCGCTTTCCCTCCGGGAATATAAATGCCCACACGGTCGTACGGAAGGAACCGCTCCGCCACCTCCACGCCCTGCGCATTTACGCCGGACCAGTCCTGCCTGCGGCTGCGGTCTGAAAAATAATGGATATTTGCCAGAGAGACGGCAATGGCCTCCTTCACACTCCCCTCCACCATGGCCTCCGCTTCCGCCAGCTCTGCCTCCGTCACGAACAGGGAGGAAGAATCAAGATGTACCTTGTCAAATCTGGAGGCATAGTCAAAAAGGGCTTCATCCCCGCGCGCGGAAACATCCTGGATAATAGCGTTCACGGTATCCCTTACGGAATCCTCCGGGAGGGCGCGGCGGTTCATCCGGCGCTTCATTTCGTCAAAGCAGGTATCGGAAGGACGGTAAATTTTCATAAAAAGTCTCTACAGAAAAACGGGAAGGAAGTTTCCCAATCTTTAAGCACGCAGTCAAGCCTTCTGTCCTCTTTGATTTCCAACAGGGCTTCACGGCACCTCCGGACAAAAAATCAAAAGACCAAACCATTCTCCCTTGACCGACATCAAAAATAGTCCTAGCCTTTCTTCCGCAAACATTTGGCCAAACGGCCCACTATCATGAACATTCACGAATATCAAGCAAAACAACTCTTTGAGCGTTTTGGCGTGGCTACCCCCAAGGGCATTGCCGCCGCCACAGCTCAGGAAGCAGCACAAACAGCCCGGAACATGGGCCTCTCCCAATACGTAGTTAAGGCACAGGTACACGCTGGCGGCCGTGGTAAAGGCACCTTCAAAAACGGTTTTAAGGGAGGCGTCCACGTCGTCAAGTCCGTGGAGGAAGTGGAAGAAGTCGCCGGCAAGATGCTTAACCAGGTTCTGGTCACCAAGCAAACCGGGGAAACCGGCAAGCTGGTCAGCAAAATCATGGTGGCGGAAGCCGTGGATCTCAAAAAGGAATGCTACTTCGCCATTCTTCAGGACCGCGCCCGGGAATGCCCCGTTATCGTGGCCAGTACGGAAGGCGGCATGGACATTGAAGAAGTGGCTGCCACCCGCCCGGAAGCCATTATCCGCGAACACATTGACCCGGCGCTGGGCATCCTGCCTTTCCAGGCTCTCAAAATCGCCGTGGCGCTGGGACTGACCGGTCCCCTGCTCCGCCAGGCCACCAAGCTCATCACCAACGTTTACAAGCTTTTCACCGCTCTGGACTGCTCTCTGGTGGAAATCAACCCCCTTGTAGTCACCACGGATGACCGCGTGTGCGCTCTGGACGCCAAATTCAATTTTGACGACAACGCCCTGTACCGCCACCCGGAAATCATGGAAATGAGGGATGAAACGGAAGAAGACCCCCGCGAAGTGGAAGCCGGCAAGTACGACCTGAACTACATCGGCCTGGACGGCAACATCGGCTGCATGGTGAACGGCGCCGGACTGGCCATGGCTACGATGGACATCATCAAATACTACGGCGGCGAACCCGCAAACTTCCTGGACGTAGGAGGCTCCGCCACGGAGGAAATGGTAACCAACGCATTCCGCATCCTCACCAGCGACAAAAACGTGAAGGCCCTTCTGGTCAACATCTTCGGCGGCATCATGCGTTGCGATGTCATTGCCCAGGGCATTGTGGCTGCGGCGAAAAACATCGATATGAAAATCCCGCTCGTCGTACGTCTGGAAGGCACCAACGTAGAAATCGGCAAGAAAATCCTTGCAGACAGCGGCATCTCCATTATCCCTGCCGACAACCTGGACGAAGCTGCCCAGAAAGCGGTTGCGGCAGTTAAATAACCCTCACTATTTATTACGACAATGACACCTCTCATTGACAAAAACACCCGTCTGGTCGTGCAAGGCATCACCGGAAGCGCCGGCGCGTTCCACGCCAAAAACTGCATGGACTTCGGCACCAATGTGGTTGCCGGTGTGACCCCCGGCAAGGGCGGCCAGCTCTTTGAAGGCAAAGTCCCCGTCTTCGATACTGTGGCGGAAGCCAAAAAAGCTACGGACTGCAATGCCTCCATGATTTTTGTTCCTCCGCCCTTCGCAGCGGACGCCATCATGGAAGCTGCTGACGCGGGCGTTAAACTCATCGTCTGCATCACGGAAGGCATTCCTGTGCAGGACATGCAGAAGGTGAAAACCTTCCTGAAGGACAAGGACGTAACCCTCATCGGCCCGAACTGCCCCGGAATCGTCAATCCTTCCGCCAACTGCAAGATCGGCATCATGCCGGCCTACATCTTCAAACCCGGCAGAATCGGTATTGTCTCCCGTTCCGGAACGCTTACCTATGAAGCCGTCTGGCAGGTTACCAACATGGGCCTTGGCCAGAGCATGTGCATCGGCATCGGCGGCGACCCTGTCCATGGCATGACCCAGCAACAGGCCGTGCAATTCTTCACGGAAGACCCGAACACGGACGCCTTCATCATGATTGGCGAAATCGGCGGTTCTGAAGAAGAAGAAGCTGCTGAATGGATCAAGAACAACTGCAAAAAACCTGTTGCCGCGTTCATCGCAGGAGCCACGGCGCCCAAGGGCCGCCGCATGGGCCATGCAGGAGCCATCGTTGCCGGAGGCAAAGGTACTGCCGCCGCTAAGCAGGAAGCCTTGAAGAACGCCGGTATTGTGGTTGCCAAGACACCGGCTCAGATGGGAGCCGCCCTGGCGGAAGCCATGAAAAACAAGGGGATGTAACCTCCCTCTTTTTCACCTTTTCATATCCAGCGCCTTCCCTTGCCGGAAGGCGCTTTTTTCATGATAAAACGGAGTTGATTACATCACTCGGATTTTATCTGAATTGCAACGGAGACTATTCCCTCCGCTTAGTGGGCGAACCCTCTGTAAAAGACATATTCTTATTTTGTTCTTCACAAAGGGCATTAACATTCTTTATTCGATATTTCCGTTGATAGTTAACACATTGAACTTAATAACCCATACCCACGGATTCAGTTCAGCGGAACCGGTTCCCTTTATTTTTTCCCACAAGGAGAAGAAAGATAACCGGGCAAAAGCCAACCCCGCAGATTTTCCCGAGTAATCCCTCCATAAACAGGCATCCGTTTCTTCATCGTGCCAAACGCATTCAATGCCCTCCATCCGTGCATCGTTCGTCGTAATGTCCAAAAGCCGCTCAACTCTGATTTCCGTAATTTCCAGTAAAATCCGGGAAGCCCAACGCGGCATGTGGATCGAAGGAATAAACTGCCTGCGGGCATTTTTTGATATCCATCCGTCTGGATATGACATTGGCAAACAAACGCCATCAGCAGAATAAAGCCATCCAGAACGGCTATTATGGCAAATCTCCTCCTGCACCCACAAACGGTCGCCAACTTTCCCGTAGGGACATTCAATCCACGGGATAAAAATATCTGAAAACTTTCCGCTTCCTTCCTCGAAAACAGCCAGCCACGAGCCGGACTCTTCTATAAATTCCTGAATCTCCCACCCTCTTTCTTTCAAAGCTTCAGGGAGATCATTAAACTGGTTCAGGCCGCACGTGCGGCGGGTTTGATTTTTGTGCTCGCCGGGAGTGCTGTATTCCTGCAGCAATGCCCGAATCATATCTGCTTCAAATTGGATAGGATGTTCTTTAATATTGTTATTCATGGTCTTGACCATTGATAACACCAGATTATTCCAAAATCCGTTAAATCCTCCGCAGATTAAAAAAAGACAGAGCCCATTCTGGAGTGGCTGTTCCATACTTTCCCACACATCCTGAAGCTGTTAACATATCCGATGCGGCCGTGAACCACTCCGAGACCGGCGCATGAACCACATTCGTGTCCATTCAATTCCGGGCACTCTCCACTTTTACCAGCCACGGCAGTTTTATCCTGTCCATCTCCTGCAACAACTAACTTACATTCAAAAATTTATATCATCATTCACACACACAAATACCCTCAGGGACAGCCTCCAGTCCAGACCTTTTTCCAAATGCACCTATAATTATCCTGATGCCTATAATAAGGATATTAGAAAAAACGCTGGCTATACATCCTAACCGGCGTTTTTGGCCTAAGTTATTCAATTTCAAATGAAAAAATAAAAAACTAAAATAAGACAATCAGACCAGCAAATAATTCCCCAGCATCTAATCCCCTGGTTTGCAAAGAAAAAGAGCCTACACCGTTAAAGTGCAGACTCTTAAAAAAGAAAGGTTTTGGCGGAGCGGGAGGGATTCGAACCCTCGGTACCGGTTTTGCCAGTACGTTCCTTTAGCAAAGGAGTGCTTTCAGCCTCTCAGCCACCGCTCCGTCTTGGGTAATGTGTGGAAAGGAGACTACACGCTTCCCAAAATGAAGTCAATACATAAATAATACAGTCAAAAATATTGATCAGGCAATCTTCTAGATCCTACTGGATCGGGATAGACAACCATTCATTTGATTATTCCATGAGGTCAGAAAAACAACCTTCTGGAAAGAGTCAAAATATCCACAAATTCATGTTGATGAACAATTTATTCAAACAAATACGCATTTTCCCGGCAAATATATTAGCAAAGCATGGAACATTTTTTCCGTAATTCATGAAAAATAGTTCCTCAGTTCAGCATGAACACCACATTCCAGAGACGGCGTACGCCTGATTGGAGCAAATCGGAAAGACAAATTCACACCCCGCAATGCTCGGCAATGACTTCCAGGAAATCATCCAAGTAACGAGCAGCTTTCTGCTCTCCAATGCCGTGAACGTTCATAGCACCACGGCGGGTGGTAGGTTTCAACCTGGCCAAACCTTCCAGTGTAGAATTATGAAACACGGCATAAGCCGGAATCCCGGCTTCCCGTGCCAGTTCATTCCTCAGCTCCTTCAACTTCAAAAACAAATCCTCGTCAAACTCTCCCAGGGCAGCCAAATTTCCCGTAGACCGAACTCTGGCCTGCTCCATAGATACGGATATTTTTCCCCGGCGGGCAAAAGGCCAAACCAAAGATGCCTTCTTGCGCCCCATCATCACTTCATTTCCTTTCGGACTCAGGGTAATCAGGGGACGGTCCGCCTCCCCGCTCATTCTGGTCAATCCCGCCATCTGCATGGCACGGAACAACTGGCGGATATCGTCCTCACTCCATCGGGAAAGGATGCCATAAGTACTCAGCCGGACCAGGGATGTTCTTAACAACTCCTGGGTTTTCGCCCCTTTGAGCATCTGGATGATTTTCGTCCTGCCCCACCTTCCCTGCCAGGAACCATCAGCCAAACGCACGGATGCGCGCGCAATCCCGCTCAACGCCTGCCGCACCACCAAAGTCTCTTCTTCTCCCAGGGATTGGCCTTCCTCAACGCCCAGGGCCAGGCACTGGTCGCAGCGGCCGCACGGCACTCCATCTTCCTCCCCGAAATAATTCAAAATCCATTGCTGACGGCAGCCGGAGGAATAAGCGAACTCCGTCATTGCCTTCAGTTTTTCCCGGTCCCTCACTTCCTTTTCCCGCAGGGCATCTTCATCCAGAGGAATCTTCAAGCCGCTTACGGAAGGATCCGTCACTCTGGTAAGCTTCACGCGTTGTCCCGGAACGTCATGACGGCTGATCGCTCCATTGCGTATAAGAACGGATAAAGCAGCTCCCACCTGCATGGCATTGCGGCATTTGAGACGCTCCGCCATTTCCTCCAGAGACCACATGACATCGTGGGTTTCCGCGCTGCAATGCTTCCTGAGCAACTCGTACAGCTCCACAATCAATGGAATTCCCGGATTCACTCCTTCAATAAAAAATTCCTGGGTCCGCAAATCCGCATGGTTGAACAAAAGTTCGCAATAAGCCTCCTCCCCGTCTCGTCCGGCTCGGCCGGCCTCCTGATAATAGGCCTCCACACTGCCGGGAATCTCAAAATGGGCAACAAACCTGACGTCCGCACGGTCAATGCCCATTCCAAAAGCATTCGTGGCAATAACAATATCCGCATGGCGGTTCATGAAAGCGTTCTGGGCTTCCTCTCTCTGTTCATCCGTCATGCCTGCGTGATAGGCTGTCACGCTCAATCCAAAATCGGAAAGAGCCTCATATACCTGCTCCACTTTTTTGCGGGTGGAGCAATAAATAATACCCGTCTTGTAACGCTTCACCAATTCGTACAGCCTCTTGTATTTGTCTTTGTGCGTATCGCACGCAGTAATGCGGAAATGCAGGTTTTCCCGCGCAAACCCTCGTACGATCGTCACCGGATCATCCAGCCCCAAATGTTTCAGAATATCTTCCCGCACCCGCGGAGTAGCCGTGGCGGTCAGAGCAGCCACCTGAGGCCGCCCCATCATTTCAACAGCTTTTCCCAGCTTCAGATAATCCGGACGGAAATCGTGCCCCCACTGGCTCAGGCAATGCGCTTCATCCACAGCCACCATATTTACATCCACCTCCGCCAGAGCATGCATGAACCCTTCATGACCAAAACGTTCAGGAGCCACATATACCAGCTTGAACGCACCCTTCTTCATTCCTTCCAAACGTTCCTTTTGCTCAGGAAAACTCAGGGAGCTGTTAATCATGGTGGCGGGAATCCCTCTGGCGACAAGAGCATCCACCTGATCTTTCATTAAAGCGATTAGAGGACTGACAACCAGGCAAACCCCAGCCCGGCACAAGGAGGGAAGCTGGTAACA
>Ga0224746_10231_pt1 | contig 11974 bp, 18 predicted proteins | sample LIM_F_Water_Bulk_FD_183000 | JGI IMG/M metagenome (GOLD analysis project Ga0224746, IMG submission 183000) | Enriched cells from gastrointestinal tract of the lab mouse from Pacific Northwest National Laboratory (PNNL), Richland, Washington... | ecosystem: Host-associated > Mammals > Digestive... | reverse complement strand
TGGTTAGGGTGTCCTGAATCAGATCTACTCGAAACACTGCGGGCAGAATGCGGGGCAGTAAAGGCATTCCGCCCAATGGATGCAGCGGAATGTCCCGTTTTCGTCGTATGCCTTCCTGGCATCTTCCTCCGTCCCGAGCATGGAATGCACGTAATAATAATAGTCATCCTTCTCCCTGTCTTCATACTGTTTTTCCAGTTCTGCTTTTGTCATGGTCAGTACCCCTTCCTGAAGAATACCGGATCCAGGCGGTAGACGTCGACGCCCAGCATCTTGCTCTCCGCCGCAAGCTGGCTGTAAATCCTGGTCACGTTGTAATCGCCGTGCCCCATGAACACGCGCAGGAATTCCAGGTTGCCGCCCCCGATGAGGTAGCTCGTCGCAAACGTGTGCCGGAGCAGGTGCGCATGCAGCCTCTCGATTCCGGATTCCCTCTTGAGTTTTGTGAAAATCTGCTTCAGCGCATTTGCGGTCAGCGGTTTTCCGGAACGCAGGGACGCAAAGAGGTATCCGGAGGTGTGTCCGTAGAATTTCGTGTAACCGTCAATCTCCCTTACCAGGAAGTCGGGCACCGGCGTGATCCTGCTCTTGCATCCCTTGCTGTTCAGGATATGTATGATGTTCCTGTCCCGGTCAATGTCCCCCGGCTTCAGGTGCCGGACTTCCTGTGACCGCAGCCCGCAGTCCAGCATCAGGTGGAAGATGCAGTAGTTGCGCCGCCCCTTTTCCGTGTGCATGTCAAAACAGGCGTCTATCCTTTTCACCTCGTCGGCATAAAGGACGACCTTCGGATGCGCGTCGTCAGGGGGAAGCCGGATGCCCTTGAGGTAATCCCGGCACATGTCATTCTGGTAGCAGTACCTCAGGTATGCCTTCACGATGCGGCAGTAGCTGCGGATCGTGACGTTCCTGGTACCCTTTTCACGCAGATGGATGATGAACCCGCTGTACGGCTGGATGTCCGGGAAGTCATCAAACGTCAGGTTTTCCATGTCTTTTCCACTGACGTCTTCCAGGTACCTGAAAAACACCTTCAGGTGTCCCTCATACAGGCGCAGCGTTTCGGGGGAACAGTAGACCGACCTGCTGCGGATGAACATTTCATAGGTTTCCTTTATATTCATTTTCAAGCTCTCCGTTCGTCAGTGTCTTCAGGGAATCATAGTCAAATACTTCCCCTGTCTCCTCATCCAGAAGCATGAAGCCGTGTACCGTGTCGCCCTCATAGACACCGGCAAGCTCCTCCGGGTTGAACTGGCGGAGCTTCCTGGTCTTGTAACGCACCGCGTTGTAAATGTCGTTGTCATTGAAACGCATGAGTGCCTCGAATGCATCCTGCATCGGGCTATCCTCATTGAGTCCCCTTGTATAGACGCCCAGGGTCACGGCAGAACAGAGGACACGCTTCTTCATGGCGTCTATGTTCAGCTTCCGGTTGTAGTTGCGGACAAGCCTCGCCTGCTCCGGGGTCATGCGCATGTCAATGCACCGCGTGCTGCGCAGCGCCTTCCAGAACCCGCACAGCGGGCGGTGCGCCTTTGTTTCCGTGCCGGTCTTTTCCACCATGCGGAAAACCCTGTCGGTCAGGTAGTCGGATACCAGCTTCCTGTTGTCAAGGTACTGGTAGACGCGGGCGGCTTCCCCATACCCTGAATAATCCCTGAAGGGTATCAGTTCATAACTCTTGCTGTGCCTGCGCATCGTCTGGTACTCGACATTTACGACCAGGTTGATTTTCGGCGTCAGTTCGTCGGCAAGCCGGATCAGGGCATCCTCCGCAATGTTTTCCTTTCCGTCAAGTATCCCTGCAACCCTTGCGAGCTTTTCCGGATCCGTGCCATGTTCCCTGTAGAATTCCAGGCGGGCGTAAAAACGGTAGAACCAGCTGCGGCGTTCGTAACATTTTTCGTACACGTACAGGTCATAACTGTTAATCATCCCGTACATGTGCCATACCTGGAAAAACCACGGCTTGTAGTTCTGCTCGATGACCTCGCGCGTCTTCAGGTAGATGCGGACGAATACCTTGTCGGAACGTTTGCCGAGCGCGACATAGTCAATTTCGTAATCCTCGCTTCCGACCTTGTTTGTAACGTAGGTTGCATTCTTGAAACGGTCCACGCGCATCCTGTAGAAGCTTTCCGGGGCAAAGAACTTCTCGGGGTTGCTCAGGTAGTTCGTGTGCCAGCAGTAGTCTATCCTGTTTTCCTGGACATGGTCAACCTGGAGGCCGAAATGGTCCGCCACCGCCTTCACGTAACGGTAGCTGTTTTCAAAACTGTCCCGCACGCCGTACTGCCAGAGCATGTAGGAACGTATCTGCACGATGCATTCGCTCGTCACGGATTCGCCGCCGTCGGCTGCCTTTGGGACGACCGGAGCCAGGAAGATGTCGAAATATTCCGGGTAGCTCAGGCATGTGCTGTAAAAACGTGAAAATGTCACGGGACGCAGCACAAGGCTCCTGTCCATCCCCTTCAGGCAGAGATCGGCCGCATCAGTGTCACCGTCAGCCATATAGTCATATTTCAGGCGGAAGTACTTCCGGAGTTTTATGACACTGCCGTCATGGGTATTCAGCCGGAAGTCGTTCTTAAATTTCACGCTGTAGTAGAACGTGTCTATGTTGTGCATGAATGATTTTTGACGAAAGGCAAAATATTCTTCCTGTTCCTCAATGGACATTTCCTTAAATAGTAAATTGTCCGTAGTATTGTGTTTTTCAATCATATGTAACACCTCATCAATCTCTGTTTTTGTCATTATATTTCTGCATTATTGAATCGAAATTTTGTTCGTAATACATTTAGTTGACATAATTATTTTTTCGGGAAAATGCAATTTCCCGAAACAGATTATCCGCAATTTTTTCCAGTATTTACAAGGCTTTGAACCCTGTAATACAATGTCATTTGAGACCACGTATTACAGGCTGTGGAGGAGGGTAAAAAACCGCCGCCGTACACCCGCGCCGCGGGCGGCGCGGGAATGTACGGCGGCGGTTTTTTACTTCCTGCCCGGCTGCTGCTGCACCCTGACGGTTATTTCCCGGTCATGGGCACCGGGCGCCTCCTGGAAGCCTGAACTTGAGAGCGCGTCCACGACGGACCATGTGTCATAGGAGTTCCGGAGCCGTTCGGAATGGACGAAAAAGTACATCCCCCTGTATTTCAGTTCCTTCACGTCCCCGTCGTTGTCTATGACGGGCTCGCGCCGGATGACGATGGTGAGCACCCCGGCAAGGGTGACGCACTGCCTGATTTCCGTGCACTGGGAACGGATTGCCTTTGCCAGCAGGTAGAAGTTCTGCGCCGTGCCGAGGATGACGCGGCGGTTCTTCCTGTTCTGAGTGATGACGCCGAGCATCTCCGGAGGGAAGTTCCGGCTCTGGTTGGAGCCGAACCAGTTCTGCAGCTCGTCCATGATGACCACGATGCCCTTGTGCTCGTTCCTGTAGTCGACAAGCTGCTTCCAGTGCAGGAGCTGCTCGTCCTGGTAGGCGAACTTCGTGTTGCTCAGGCATTTCGCAAGCGGGTATGTGTCAAGCAGCTCGATGGCATACTGCATCAGCGCGGTCGTCTTCCCGTTTCCCTGACGCCCGGTGAAGATGATGAGCCCCTGCGGGCGGAAGAAGTCGGGCTTCCTGCCGTAGATGTCCGCGACATAGCGCCTCGGTGCGTCCCAGAACAGCCGCCTGAACACGGAAGGCTGCCTGATTCTCCTCACGCTGCCGCGCTGCACGCGCTCCCCCCTGCACCAGCGCACGAGGTACCAGAAAAGGACCGCGGCAAAATAGTAGCCGGTGAATGCGAATACGGCAATGACCGGGATCCTGAACACTGCCAGGAACACGCCGGCAATCTGTATGAACGTGTCAAACATGGTCTTCCTCCTTTCCTATGGTTTCCTGCACAGGCAGTACGCCACCAGTGCAGGGAATATGGTTATCATGAATTTTATGTAAGGCTGCAGCATGTCACACACCCCTTATCCTGTCCAGTTCTTCCTGGAGCTCCACGATTTTCCTGGCACCCGCAGAACAGTATAAATGTATCAGGCTGCTCATTTTGTCCGTCTCGTCCGCGGGGCTTTCGACCAGGGGAAACATGACGGAAAGCCACATTAAGGCCTTTGCCTCGGGTATTTCTTCCTTTCCCATCCGGTTCACCTCACAGATCCCCGTCCCCGGCAGAGTCATCCAGGAACCTGAAGGCCAGGAAGACACAATAAACAACCAGCAGTACGGACGGCAGCCATCCGGCAGCCTCATTTAATATTTCTTTTAACATGTAATGCCTCCTTTTTTCCATGTATTATATCAGTTCTTCATCGTCATCCTCCATCTCGGAGGTATCCTCACGGTATTCGCCGCGCAGGATTCCCCTTATGGCATATCCGCAGGTATCGCAGCATAGGTCATCATCGCACACCACATACACCATGTACCCGCCACAGTATGGGCAGTATTCCATAAACATCACCCCCCTTTCCAGGAATACCGCATCACAGTACCGGGAGCAGGTCCCATATGGTTTTTATGACGCTTACCACGATCCGGAACATCATGAGCCCCGCGAATATGGTCACCATGGGCATCAGCCCATCCATCGGCAGTATGTAGAATATGAATGCAAGGAAGTCGGAGAATGTCCCGAAGACCGTCGTGTCGATGTTGAACGTGAGGGGCTCGTAGCTGCCCAGGAAAAACATGAATATGTCATATACCAGGCTGATTATGGCGTCCGTTATCATGGCATCACCCCCTCCCTGAATCTTTTGTCTTCTCATACCTGTCATGTGCCCTGTCGGCTGCGACGATGCTGCCCTCCGTGCCGGATATGATGCCGGGCAGCTTGATGTACAGCCGCCAGAGGAACAGCGCCCACGCTATGGCAAGCACCACCTTGTCGCCGAACTGCTTGTACTGTGCGTACCAGCTGATGTCTATGATGATGTAGCTGCCAGTGCCGTAATCGTATTTTCTGGATGTCGGTTTCCCTATTGGTATCTTCAGTATGGGGCTCGGCGTGATCCCGAACAGCATTTCCTCCAGGTCTGCCACCGCGGCGGTGATGTCATCCCTGAAGCGGAAAAAGTCCTGCATGTCCGAAAACTTGTCGAGGGTTGCCGCCTCATCCGGCACGAAGCAGTCTGACAGCACGGAGGCGACGGCGGAGGAAATGATGTCCCCGAGTCCCGTGAAGTCATTTCTGACGGTAATGTCATAATCCGGGTTCAGTGTCACGTTCACGTCCGGGACTGCAATCTCCGGGATCACGATTTCCGGGATTTTGATTTCGGGTATCTCTATCACGATGCCTTCCAGTACCCCGGCAATGGAATCCGGGAGTGCAATGATGGCATCCCCCACCCCGCGGGCATCGGGAAACACGTCGGCAACCGCATCCGTGATGATGCCCGGGAGTATTTCCGCAAGTCCCCTGACAATGGCTTCAGGCAGTGCCGTGACGGCATCCGCCAGTCCGTCCAGTCCGGGCAGCACGACGGAGCCGCCAAGGGCTTCCGCGATTTCGGCAGGGAGCGCCTCCACCGCCTTCCCTACGGAAAGGACGGCGGCAAGGATTTTCCCCATTGCCGCGGAAATGTCACCGACAACGGACGACACCTTCCCTATGGTCGCGTGCATGTTGTTGATCGCCTCGAGGGTGTCCTTTCCCTGCTGGATGATTTCCTCCTGGTTCTTTTCCTGCTCCTCGAGCATGTCCTTCAGCTCCTCGCTCAGTGACGTGATGTATTCTATGAGGCTGGACAGGTCCCTGTCACCGAAGCCCTCATAGTCGGATTCGGGAATCGTGAAGGAAAGGCCGCCTTCCGGGACTGACGGCGCCTTCGAATAGTCATACTCAAAGAACTTCCCGACGGAGTCATATGTATACAGGGTTCTTTCAAGGGTTGCAAAATAGTTGTTCCATGATATCAGGGAACCGCCGGAATAGGAACCCCTGTAGCCGCAGGTGTACCAGTTGGACATACGGAACTTGTCAGCCCTGGAACCACCCGGAAGGTAGTTCCCATCATACTCCCTCCATTCAGCGGATTTGACATCATATGAATAATGCCTTCCCGTGTATTTGGGCAGTGCCCGGAGGTAGGACAGGAAGGCTGACGAGTCCCTGACGCCGTTCTGCACGATGGTATTCTTGTAATCGGCATTTGAAATGATACATACGTCACTGAATCCCAACCATGCGGCATGGTACCCGACAACCGAGTATCCATAGGGAACCGGCATGAACCAGGTCGAGCCGCCCCCCACATACACGAGCCAGTAATAGGCGGTGTCGGAATAGCCGCGCGACTTGAAGTAGCTGCAGGCGCCGCTGACCCCGAACATCGCGTCCATGTCCTCCATGGAGTCGATTGCGGGGAGCGCCCTGACGGTAGTGACAATGGATGACATGTACTGCGAGCTGACCGTCTCGGTGCCTGCCTTGTCCGCACCGGCGGGTGCATCAATGGTATTGGCTTCGCTGTCAGCCCATGCCTTTGCGGCATTCCTTGCTGCCACTATCAGCCCCTGGTTAAGACCGACTGTGACATTCTTACCTGGTTTGTTGCTATTTCCAGAACCGTTGACTACACGGAAGCCTGTAGGGGATGTATATGTATAGTCTTCCTTAAGTGCATGGCCTCCGACAGAACGTTCCCATTCAGCAGCATCTTCCAGGGCTGCTGCAACCTTTGTGTCTGCCAGGATGGCACGTTCCATGGATTCCTGCCTTTCCTTGGCATCCTCGCCCTGTTTGACCGTCACATAACCTATGGAAAAACATCCCACGGTCACAATAAGTCCCTTTAGGATCTCGTAAAGCGCAATGCCGCCCGCAATCTCGACGGCGGATGCCTCCATGTAGGAGGTCATGGGTGCCATGAAAATTACCAGCGCCGCCATCACGGCGCACAGCACGCGTCTTGTTTCTTTCACTTTCTCCACCTCGTTTCCTTTGCCAGAAGGGCGTTTTGTCCCCCTGGCAGAATTTTGTCATATTGAAAAAAGGCACTGCCGGAGCAGTACCCTTTCAGCGGCAGCCTAGGCGGAATGCAGGACGCTCTGTATGAAAGAGATGCCCTTGCGCAGGCCTATGAAGCTGATCATCACCGGGATGCAGACCGGGAGAAGCGCGATGACCTCGTCCAGGACGCCCTGCATCATTCCGGATGTCACGACGCTGGCAATCTGCCCGGTCGCGGACGGTCCGCCCGTCGATGCTGCCAGGATTAATGGATTTAACATGATGAATACCTCCTGTTAAACTTGTTTGCGGGTTACTCTATCAGAAGCCGTATGGCTTTTGACCTAAAAAAACATCTTAAAGAACCTGTAAATGTAATGGCAGAGCTGGATGATGAGGAATATGATGACGAAGCAGCATATTGCCTGGAGGTCCGTATGTACCTGCTGCATGTCCTCATGGAGGACCATCATCCCGGTTTCCAGCTCGATGTCGCCGGATTCAAGGAGCTCCAACAGGGATGTCCCTGCCGCTGCCTCCGTATCCGGTTCGGTTCCTGTCCCTGTTCCGGATTCCGGTTCCGGTTCTGTCACTGTCCCTGGTTCTGTTCCGGATTCTGGTTCTGTTTCCTGTTCGGATTCCGGTTCTGTCCCGGATTCTGGTTCTGTTCCGGATTCCGGTTCTGTTCCGGATTCCGGCTCCGTTTCTGTTTCGGGTTCTGTCCCTGTTTCTGGTTCCGTTCCGGATTCTGGTTCCCCGGATCCGCTTCCATCTCCAGCGTCGGCTGTCTCTGTCCGGGTGTCCCCTTCCTCTCCGCCTTCCTCCGTGCCGCCGTCTCCTCCAGCTCCTCCATCCTCATGTATGTCCCCCTGAACAGGGGGACCTGGAGGAGCAGCGCCTTCAGCAGGAGTCCCGCCTTCTTCAGGGTCCTCCACAGGCTGTTGAGCGCCACCGTTATCATTACCTGCACCAGCAGGACTGTCAGCAGTGCTATCAGGTTTATGCTCATTTTCTTCCCTTCCTGCCGTTTCCGCTTCCGGGTGTGAGTCCATGGCCCCGGAAGCGGGCGGCATATCTGTCATCCGGTACGTCATGACTGTTTGCCGGACTTTTTACTGTCCCTGCCATGGTGTGCGCCGGAAACAGGCGTGTTGTTTTCTGCGGCATCCCTGTCTTCAGGGATATCCCTGTTTTCTGCGGTTTCAGGTTCTTCCTCCGGTATGTCCATGAAGTCCCGCGCCGGTTCCTCAGTCACGGATGTCACCGGGTCTGATGCCATTCCGGGGGTGCCTTCGGTGTCCTCGAGCATCCCGGGGATGACCAGTCCGTTTACTTTGTATGCCTGCATCCTCACGTTCGACTTGTATGCCACATCGACGAGCTTCAGGACGGGCTTCCCCTTGCTGTCCACGTCCATCCGGAACGTGCCCTCATAGATTGCCGGGGCTATGCGTATCTTGTTCCTGATGTCATAGTCGACCCAGCTCTTGCCGCGCTGCATCCCGATGGGCTTTTTCACGTCGGGTTCCGACTGCCCGACAAGCGCGGCCCCATTTTCCCCCCAGAACATGTAATGTACCGTGCAGCCGTTTATCGTGCTGCCGTCCTCGCCCCTGCTGTCAAATGCGTTGGCGTAAAATATCAGTATGTCTGTCCTGCTTACCAGTAAGTCCATAGTTTATTCCTCCTTCTCAAACGGGCAGCTGCCCGCAGTTATTGCCTCATGTCGTTTTTCCCATTTCTTCCTGAGTTCGCCCCAGCACCAGGCTTCCTGCCTGGCGCCCATGCCGGTCCCGGCGCACATCTGGTGGAATGATTCCGGTGTATGGTGTTCATACACTTCGAGCCATTCCCGGAATGTGTAGTCGATGCCCCCGGACGCAATGATGTCCGTTTCCTCGCGGTGCAATCTCCGGTAGGCGGCAATCACCTCGTCGGGGGACTGCACGCCGCATGTGTTATGGACGAGCCGCAGGTATTCCCGGCTTTCCTCGAGCCGGTCCCTGAATTCCTGTTCCGTCATCCCGCACCGGTTCCGGAGCCACTCGTCAAACTTAAGTATTTTATTTGCTGCCACTGGCCGTATCACCTCCAGAAAAACCACCGGCGCCGTTGCCGCGCGCCGGCCGCTCCGCGGCGGCGCGTGACACCAGGGCGCTCCGCGCCCTGGTAATCCCTAATGCTGCTGGTTTCCCGTGTCCGTTTTCCCGGCGCCGCGGTTTTTCCTGCCTGCGGCTGCCCGGATGCATTCCACCAGGATGCCGAGCAGCGTGAGGCACAGGACAAGCGAGACGTCGATGGCAAGCAGCGTCATGGTTGCCGGCACTGCCGCAATCATGTGCCTGAAACGCAGGTACAGCAGCACGGCATTGAAGATCCCCATCACGACGAGCCCGGTGCATGTGTACCTGTTATATATGGTTTTAAAAAATTCCTTTGTAAACATTTTCCTCCTGCCTTTCTGAAAACATTGTTTTTTGTCACACCCCTTCCCCTATCTTAGGGGATGGTTTTTTCATGTCCCTTCCTTCCCCTTCCTTCGTACCGGCAGTCCGCACCCGGTATGAAATTCTTCCCGGTTAAAGGGCGAACCGGAAACAATTTCACACCAGGCGCTGGTTTTCCGGACGGCGTCGGTAAGGGCTGGATTGAAAGGGGCATTTTTTTCTTTTTGTACATTTCACCTGCAGTTGTCTGCCATGCCTTTATGTCTTGGCTCCATGTACGGTATGTGATTATTTATAAGACGCGCCTTTTTATTATGGCTCATGTACGCTGTCCCCGCAGATTCAGGTTACTGGCCGGGTCATGGCTGTGCCGGCGCCTCCGCTGTACTGGCCGGGTCACGGCATATGCCGCTAATGGGGGGACTGGCTCATGTACACGGGCAGGCGCCTACCATATCCGAGCCGCTTGCGCTCCCGGATTTGGCTGCCGGGGGACTTTGCCTTCAGTCCGCACCCGGTGGGAAATTCTTCCCGGTTAAGGGACGAACCGGAAACAATTTTCCACCAGGCGCTGGGCTTCCGGGCGGCCTAGGGGCATTCCTGTTCTGCTGCGTCCACCTCGTTTACCAGTGCCTCGACACGGCGGTATATCATGGACGCGCTGTTTATCTTGTCGGTCAGCTCCCGGAGCTTCGCCCTGCGCTGCGCTATCTGTGCGTCATAGAACCGGATGTCCGCCTGGCGGCGCTCGTTTCCGTCACGGTATTCCCGCAGGACTCCGACAAGCTTCTTGGAAAAGTCCTCGCCCGGCTGCTGCTCCACGAAGGCAGCCAGGTCTTCGGGAAACCGCACGCTTTTTGAATACATTTTCATACCCAATGCGGTTCACCTCCTAAAAGGGCAGCATGTCACTGCCCGGTTCCGGGCGGATGTCCCCGCCGTATCCGGCATCCCCATCCGGACAGTCTTCCACGATGTATCCGGTATCCGGGTCGTCATCCGGATAATGTTCCAGCTGGTACCGGTATTCCGCAAGCTTTCCCGCACATTCGCCATAGTCATCCGACGTATACAGGAAATGGCCCGAGGTGACCGGGCTTGACGGCCTTTCAAAGCCAACGACGGCATATCCCCCGGACTGGAATTCCAGTTCCCTGCCCTTCCAGTAGGAGAACAGTGCCTGCATTATGACATAGCTGACATTCCTGATGACACCGTCATCACATTCAAAACATTTCATTTAAATTATCCCTCCTTGCTCCTTTTATAACGCACGCGCATGTGTTATTATTAAATGTAAGACATTTTACCGGCTTGTCTGTTTTTCCGGTTTGATTTGTCTTACAAAAATCAGTATACTCGACTATAATCTAGATGTCAATACATCATCTCGAATTTAGTCTTGTTTTTATGGAGGAATTATGACAATAGTCGAAAGAATAAAAGAAAAATGTAAAGAAAAAAAGACATCTATGAACGCCTTGGAGAAACAATTAAACTTTGAAAATGGTTCTATAAGATTATGGGATAGCAAAACTCCGGGTTCAGATAAGGTTATTTTAGTTGCCAAAAAACTAGACGTTAGTCTAGATTGGTTATTAACCGGAAAAGAACCTGAAGACCTGACACAGGATGAAAGGAAACTGGTTGACCTGTACCGGAGCACGAATGACATTGGTCAGCCTCTGACCATGAAGCACGCGGAGGACATCCAGCAGGCACTTCCAAGGGAAGACCAGACAAAAGGGGCTAGAATCATCCGCTTCCAGGATTGGGTAAAAAACAGGAATTGACATTCTTATTCCCGCAACATATACTATAAGGGTCAAATTATTTGACACCTTAATCCTTTTATTAACGCGCGCAACGTTTAATAAAAACAGATGACACAGGTTTCCGCCTGTGTCATTTGCTTTACGTGAACATATGTTGGATACTTTGTTGACATTATGTGTCAGAAAATGTAAAATGTTGTTGTTGCCCCTCTTATACTGGCTTCAGGAAGGAGGTGAAGCAATGGATAGTTTTACATCATTTTTAGTGTCTGTCACCGCTGGCATCTTAGTTTATTACCTTTGCAAATGGATTGACAGCATACGTTAAAAGAGGGCAACCTCAAAAGGCTTGACAACCAAAAGTAGTCAGAAACCCCCAAGGGCCGCAAACACTTGGGGGTTTCATTAGTTACCACAATGGATAGCTACATCATTTATGATGCTAGTATAGCATATGCATTTTCAGATTGCAAGATTCTTTGTATGACAAATTTCCTGCAGGAAAAATGGATTGCCGGTTTTTTGTCTTACAAATAACAAAGGGCATAAAACAGCTTGCAGCAATTGCATTCCACTGTCCCATACCCTTTTGAGATTGATGATTAACATGATAATATCACACCTGGTTCCTAAAATCAACATGAATTGACAAAATTTCCGCCAGCTCCAAATGGAATAGAAACCCCCAAGTGTTACCAGCCCTTGGGGGTTTCGTTTGCAATGTCAGAATTGCAATACTAGCTTTTGCCTACGGCAATTATAGCATATGCATTTTCAA
>Ga0224746_10230_pt1 | contig 12005 bp, 9 predicted proteins | sample LIM_F_Water_Bulk_FD_183000 | JGI IMG/M metagenome (GOLD analysis project Ga0224746, IMG submission 183000) | Enriched cells from gastrointestinal tract of the lab mouse from Pacific Northwest National Laboratory (PNNL), Richland, Washington... | ecosystem: Host-associated > Mammals > Digestive... | reverse complement strand
CACCGGCGCTACGGAAAAAATCTTTTCCAGGGCTTCCCTGTCAAGAATATCCGCTTTGTAAAAGGGAACCTTTTTGCCGGTGATGGCTTCCACCCGCTCCAGCGACTTCTCACTTGCATTGCTGAGATTGTCGAGCACGACCACCTCATAGCCTGCCTGCTGCAGTTCCACTACCGTATGACTGCCGATATAACCGGCGCCGCCTGTGACTAAAATTCTCATACCGCTACCTCCTTGCCCGCCCGGCGGGCATTAAGCTGTTTTGTTGTTGCTTCCCTTATAAAATATCGAAAATATCCTTTGTTTTCAATATTTATTTGTTATGAGAATCTGTCAAAATGTTAGCTATAGTTCTACCCCGTTTTGTTTTAAAAGCTCTCTTGCGCTCTCCACGGAATCAATGCCCGTCTTGTTCTTGATGGGCGCAAACTCCTTCTCCCGCACTACTTCAAAGGGAAGGCAGTTCTTCATCTGATGGATCATATCCAGCACCAGATTCTCATACTTATAGCCGTTGGGCTCCTCCGGCTTCACCTGTACCCCCTCCTCATTGAGATAAGGTATCTTCTTTTCCACAATATGAAGAGGCAGCTTTTTCTCCAGGATTTCCACCAGCTCCGAAACACGGAAGAGATAGTTCAGGATTACGCCGAAATAATAGGCGGGATCGCCGCTCTCATCCCTGGCGGTCATCAGCTCCTCCGTCAGCTCATAATACTCCACAATAGACGGTCTCCCGTCCTCCAGACACACAACTCCGACCTTTTCATCCGGCGCGTTCTTGCGCACTACCTTTGCTCCCACGCCGCAGTCTCTCTGAATCACAGCCCCCACAAAACAGGGATCCGCAATCCGCTGAAGCACATTGTCTACGGCAAATACATTCAGCCACTCAATGCCCTGCTGCTGCACGAAGTCCAGAAGCCCCGCCTTCTTCAGCGAAATAAACCATCCGCCGTTTCCGTTGGGTGAGGTGGAAAGCTTTCCCTTCTCCTCCAGGTAAATCTTTCCCTCATAATCTGTGGCAGCCGCCATTTCCTGCATGAAGAAATGCACATATTCCGCCCGGTAGCCGAAATAGTCATGCTCCTTCAGAAAGCGCACCGTAGCCTCGTGGTTCTTGTCGCTGGTCATGACAAACAACTGGAGCCAGGTTCCCGACAGGCGCACCACCTCCATCAGATTGTTGACCAGACACTCAAAAATATACAATTCCCTGGTAAGACCCACATTATACATTCCCTTCGGGTCATCGGAACCAAGCCTGGTGCCCATTCCTCCCGCCAGCAATACCGCTCCCACTTTTCCTGCCCGGATCGCTTCCAGACCCGTGGCTGTAAAGCTTTCCCGGTTTGCCTCGATCTCCGGCAGCTGCATGGACGCCAGAGGCGTAATCACGCCTTTCTGCGCCAACGCCTCGCGGTTTTTGCACGCCTGGGGAACGCTCATATCCGCCGCCTCGATCTGAGCCAGAAGCCCTTCTTTCTGTTCCTCGCTCAATTCCTCATAATACCTCAGCAGATGCTGCTGACCATAATGCTCCAGTTTTTCCCTTGCCTGTTCCAAATTCATACTCATATTCAAACCCATCTGCACGCTGCGGCGCGCACCTTTGTACCGGCAGAATCTATCAGGCATAATACAGCCCCGCCGGTACATTCCCTGCCGGATACGCATTTTTATCCGGCACTCCGCCCATGCTCTTCTGACGGCATCGGCAGACCCTGTCGTTCTGAAACCAGTATAACAGAACATTTCACTGCGTTCAACTTAATTCCAACGAATCAAAAAAGTCGATACCGCCCGTTTTTTCCTTCTGATATCTCAGGAAAAAAGCCTTCATCTCCGGATCATTCTCTCCGATATCCGCCAGAATCCCATCCACATTTTCACCGGTCAAACAGCCCAACTCTGCAAACAGGCCGTAATATGCCCTGTCCTCCCCATGCTCCCGCAGAATGACCTGCCAGGTCTCGTCCCCCTCGCCGCCTTTGGTATGGCTCCTCAGATAATCCTCCAGCCTCTTTCTGAAGGCCGCCTCCAGTCCCCTGGGATGCAGCAGCCGAAGCAGGGCCAGCCGCACCTTTCCCTTTCTTCTCTCGCTGATGTAAGCCGCAAGATCCGTGCTGCCATAATCCTCCTCGCCGCAGAGAACCTGTCTGGAATACCCCTCCTGATCCGGGGCCACAAGCAGGGCCGCCAGCCGGGCATCCCACTTGGACAGCCATTCCCTGCTCCCCACCGCCGGAAGCTCCAACAGGTAATAGGCATCCATATCCCGCACCGCAGCGGCGAGAAGCTCCGGCTGAAATCTCTCGTTTTCCCCGCACTCCCTCTGAGAAATCCCGGTCAGACAGCCGCACTCCAGAAATACATTTTTTCCAAACCGGATATTCCTTTCCGGAAATACCGCCTCCCACAGATTGGCACAGTAGGCAAAGGCCCAATCCCCCACTGCCTCCAGACTATCCGGCAATGTAATCTTTCTGAGCCCTTTTTTGCTCAGGAAAGCCTTTTTCCCAATCTCCGTCACCGGATATCCCTCCAGGACGGCAGGTATGACAAGCTCGGCTGCCTGTCCGTGAAATCCTGTGATATATGCTTTTTCCTTCTCTATGGCATAATGCAGGCTGCCTCCAGCCAGCTCCAGTTCCCTCTCCTGCATAGTACTCTCCCAACCTCCGCAGGGAAATCTCCCTTTCCGGCAGTCCGTGTCTTGTTGTCAGTCAGGCTTCCATTTCCCAGTCTTTACTCTGCTCTCAGCTCTGTTTTCAGTCCAGTTTCAGTTCTGCAATCTGAGCTTTGATATCGTCGCTTCGCTCGCTGAGCATCAGTTCCTGATTATGCCTTTGGTAATCCGGGCTTCCGAAGGTGGCAATGAACTGCGCAGACGTGGTGTTTACCGTCAGCTCTGTGACCAGAATCAACAGTTCATTCCCCTTGTCAAACGCCTCCTCCACAAAGGAAAAAAGTGCGTGCAGCTCTCCCTGCACCTTCTCTGTCTCCTGCTTCATACGCGCCACCAGCGCAGTGTATTTCTCCTTCAGAAAGCCATATGCTTCCCGGGCGTTGGAAGCCTCCCCCACATACAATTCCCTGCGGCGCTCTTCCAGAAAGCCGATCACACTGCGGTATTTCTTCCTGTCAGCCTCAGACAGAGAGTTGGCGCGATACAGACTTTCCAGAAGCTTCTTCCGCCCCTGGGCCTGTCTCTCCAATTCGGAAAAAATCTGCTCCAGGCCGCCTCCTGTCTGACCTTCTCCGGAGACATTTTGTTCCGAATCACAGACCTCTCCGACAGCCTTCAGCGGCTTTTTCAATTCCGACAGAAAAGCCGCCTGCTCCATGATTTCCTTCATATCAGCCTGCATCCTGTCCAACAGCATTCCCAGCAGAGACAGCCTCTCGTCAAAGGCAGCCTCTCTCGCCCGCGCCAGCGCCGCGACAGACGGTCTGCCCGCCAGGATATAAGCAATGCGATAATCCTTTTTATATTTGTTGTACAGATCATAATAGGCAGTAAATTCCTTCACCGCCTTCTCATTCCGAAGATACTGTCCCACCAGGGTCTCGTCCACCGGAAGCTGCTCCTCCTCATAGAGCGTCAGAATCTCCGACAGATCCTCCCAGCCTCTGGCCGTCACAAAATCACGTCCTCTGGAGGTCATTTCCATGCAGTAAAAATGCTCCTTCTTCAGGTCAAGATAGCTGACCACCGCATTGTGGATCCCCTTCTCCACCGCGTATTCCCTCCAGACGCGGTAATCCGGCTCCACCTCCATAATCTTCAGCCGGTCGCAGGTCACCACGTCAAATTCCCGGACGGATTTATTATACTCCGGAGGATTTCCCGCAGTGACGATCACCCAGCCCTCCGGCACCCTGTGCCGTCCGAAAACCTTATATTGCAGAAACTGCAGCATGGAAGGAGCCAGCGTCTCGGACACACAGTTGATCTCATCCAGAAACAAAATGCCCTCCCGCCTGCCGCTGGCCTCCATGGTGTCGTAGACGGAGGCGATAATTTCGCTCATGGTATACTCTGACACACTGATTTTTTCTCCGCCATAGGTTTTCTCCGTTATATAGGGAAGCCCCAGCGCGGACTGTCTTGTGTGGTGTGTCATGGAGTAGGCCACCAGCGCTATTCCCATCTCCTGGGCGATTTGTTCCATAATGGCAGTCTTTCCGATTCCCGGCGCACCCAGGAGAAAGACGGGACGCTGCCGCACCACCGACACCCGGTATTCTCCAAACTCGTTTTTCTTCAGATACAGATTTACGGAATTCTTAATATACTCTTTTGCCTGCTTAATGTTCATCTGACTGCCTGTCCTCCAACTCATCGCTCTCCAGAATCACTTTCATGCTCCAGGGCGGCACCGGCCCTCTGTTTTCATCCTCATCCAGAAAAGCAAAAATCACATCGTAATCCGGCATCCTCTCCGGATAGATTCCATAACCGTCGGTAAAATAAATCAGACCCCGAAGTCTTTCAAGCTCTCCCTGCTCCTGCAGCTGTTCCACATATTCGAACACCGGCCGAAAGTCCGTGGCGCCGAAACCGCTCAGCTTCCCATACCTCAGAAACGTCTCGAAATCTTCCTGGCAGGTGATTCTGGTGTCGCTCTGCACCTCGCTGTCACACTGAATAATGTGCACGTTTATCTTATGGAAAAAGTTTTCGCTGCTCTTCAAAATGGAGAATGTCTTTCTCAAAAATGCCCTGACAACAGGCCCCCGACAGGAGGCCGAGGTGTCGATGGCAATGACGAACTCCCGCACCTTCTTCGTCTCCCGGTACTCCAACGGTTCGATCAGCGGCAGATTTCCATACCTGGTCAGACCATAAGTATAATAAATATAGTCAAACTCGTCGTCGCTGACGGCAAGATCCTCTCCCGTGACCGCAAACCGGCGGAGGATCTGACTGTAATCAAAGCGCTCTCTCACCGCCTCCTCCAGATTCTTCTCCAGAGTTTCCGCGCCTGCCTTCCCCCGGGTAAAGGACTTCAGCTCCGCCCTCACCCGTTCACTGATCTTCTTCCACTGTTCCCGGGTGAGCTCCAGCTGTTGTGCCGGCTTCCAGAGGGAATGCACATCCCTGAAAAACAAACCTGTCAGCTCCCGTCGTTCTCCCTGCGTGGGAGGGTTTTTCCGAAAATACCGGTAGATCCGTTCTGCCGTCAGGGGACCGATGTCCTCCCTCAGTACCTTAAGCTTCCCGGCAGCTTCCCCATCCTGTTCCAGTGCCGCTCCGCCGGATCCCATATCCAGAATCACGTTTTCCACCGCGATATCCGCCGCCATGTCCCACAGTTCTCCCTCCAGGCGATCATACTGAAAGCTGTGGGAAAAGATGCAGTGCAGCAGCATATGCAGATAGACCCGCGACACATACTGGGGCCTTTCCCGATAGAGTTTCAGCACATATACGGGATCATAGAAAAGGGTCTGCCCGTCCGTTGCCAGACAGCCCGTCCCCCCACGTTCCTCCACATGCAGCTGTGCCAGCGCCGCGTCAAAAAAGCGCAGATGCATCAGGATATCATCATGAGCCAGCGTCATAACCTGTCCCGCCAGCGATGAAATTTTCTTTTGCTCTGTCTCCCTGTCAGTCAAGTTCCACCCTTACCTTTCTGCTGATAACCTGTTTCTATGGGATGCTATCTTGCTCCCGATCTATTTTAACACTAAATTCCGAATTTTATCATTGTTCTCTTGTCCCAACAAACAGGCTCCATCCGGTCTGAAAAGATCCGCCGCCTTCCTGTTTGGTATATTTTGAAAGCCATGGCCTTATTATATCAAACAAGTGCATTTATGTAAATGACACAGCACCGGTTCCCAGTCCAATACAGCAGACAACAATAGGAACGCAAAACAGCTCCGGCGCCCGGTCGGAAAGCCCAAACGTCACTTATTATATGACCGGCTTCTACGCTCCGCAGGCGCCAGAGCTTCCTCTTGAAAAATTATATCGTGCTCCCGTGTTGGTGCAGATACTTTTCCTTTGTGGCAAGCCCCCCGCGGATATGACGCTCGGATTTATTCACATCCAGCACTTGCCGGGCCTGCTTCGCCAGGGTTGGATTGATTTGCATGAGGCGATCCGTTACATCTTTATGTACAGTGCTCTTTGATACGCCGAATGCTTTTGCGGTCTGTCTCACCGTGGCATTTGAGTCAATGATATAATTTGCGATGCTGATGGCACGCTCCTCGATGTAGTCCTTCAAAGAAATACCCCTTGAGAATCTTTTTTACAGTGTATGAAAGATTCTCAAGGGGTATGCCTGCCCATTGTCAATTACATCCTGTCTCTCTGAAGATCTCCCTATTTCTCACCGGCTTTCGCCCATTCTGCCTCCCGGAAGCCGACACACACCGTCTTTTCCCCAATCAGCAGGGGGCGCTTTACCAGCATGCCGTCCGTAGCCAAAAGGGCAAGCATCTCCTCGTCCGTCATGTCCCCCAGTCTGTCCTTCAGATGCAGCTCTTTATAAAGTATACCGCTTGTGTTAAAAAACTTCCGCACGGGCAGACCGGCCCTCGCAGCCCACGTCCGGAGCTCCTCCGCAGTGGGATTCGCCTCCTTAATGTGCCGGCTTTCATAGTCTGCTCCCTGCTCCTTCAGCCAGGCCTCCGCCTTTTTACATGTGGTGCATTTCGGGTATTGTACAAACAGCATCTTCTCTGCCTCTCCTCTCGTCTTGACAATCTCTTTCTTACCGGTCGATTTCTGCCGTCTTCAGCTTTATGATATCGAACCGCCCTGCTACATTCTCCTGATACTCCAGGCTCACCGAGATTCCTTTTTCCTCATATATTCCGATCAGCCATTCCAGATCGCTGCCCTGCTCCGCCACAAAGTACACGGCATCTCCCTCAAGCAAAGCCATTCCCGGGGAAGTAAATCCAAAATGACCGTATTTCTCCTCACAGAGAGGGCTTTTTGACAGCCATCCGCCGCAGATATCATAATTCTCCGGCCGTGAGAGCTCTTCACCGAAAATTTCCTGAGAATAATTTACGGTGGAGTATACATCCATAAAGTAGAAGCTTTCCTCCCGCTCCGAGCAGTACTCCCGCAAAGCCTTCCACTCTCTGTTAAATTCTACCGTCTCCCTGTAAAAGACTCCGAATCCGCCCCAGGAACAGACAGCCACGGCGCCTGCCCCGGCCAGAAGCAGTCCCGCCGTCCCCGGATACAGCCATCCCGCTTTTGAGGATTTTCCCGTTTTCTCCAGATAACTCAGTTCCTCAAACACCAGCAGCAACAGACAGACAATCTCCATGAGAAACAGGGAATGCGTCACTCTGGGCGGCGTCCTCTGCTTCAGTATAATATACATCCAAAGCACGGAACGCACGGAAAACATCAAAAATACATAAACCAGATTCCGCGCCCGCCGGGTAAAACAGGTCATTACAAGCAGCGCAAGATACAGGCCAACGCTCACAAGGTTCCAGGGATAATCATCCGCCGCCACTACCGGATCTCCCAGCACTCTGTGCACATAGGACCACAGTCCCTCCCGGAGCGGCAGGGTAAACATCCGCATGTAGAGTTGTTCCAATCCCTGATACTGCGCCACACGCTTTTCATTGGCATAGTCCACTACTTTTTTCAGTGTCTCTGAGGTAATCTCTTCATCCAGGGCAAAATTATAATTTTTCAGAAGCGCATATTGCCCTTCCGAAATATCCGCAGACTCATAAAACTCCCGGTTTTCCTCATAATCAGGCAGCGTCAGGAAATCATAAAGCTGCGTCCGATAAGTATCCACCCGCTTATATTCCTGCCATGAACCGCCATATCCGGCCCGATTCAGCAAAAGCAGCACAGCCACACCGCAGATCAGGCTTCCGCCTGCCAATGCCCATTTCTTCAGGTCTCTTCTGTTAAAACGTCTCAGAACCATCAGACAGGTAAACGGTAAAAGAAAGAGAAAAATTTCTGTCCGGAGACAGCAGGTAAACCAAAACTGCAGCAAAATACCTATAAACTCCGGAATTCCTTTTCTCTCGAAAAAGCTTCCCTCCATATCATACAAGCGCAGCGTAGCGGAAGCCATAAGAAGCGCAGCCGCATAGGTATACTGAACGATAACCAGCTCGCTGACCATCATGCCAAAAAGGAGAAGGTTAACCGCCGCAGCCAAAATCAGCTTATAAGCATTTTTTTTAATTTTCAGCTTTTCAACCAGGGAGCTCAGAATGGAACAAAGAGAAAAAAACTGGCAGAGCACCATCGCCGCACCGAACCAGGGAACCTTTCCCCATATCCTGTACAGCAGGCAAAACAGCCCATTCAGAGGAATCCCTATCGAAACATTGTGCACATCCGGCGTTCCGGAATATTGCCCCGACAAAATTGCATTCACAAACACATCGTCGTTCATGGCATACCGATAGTCAAAAAGGCAGGCCAATAAAATCAGCATGCCTGCCGTGACCGCCGCCTCCGCCGCCAGTATGGATCGTTTTCTTCCTTCGATTTCTTTCCTCATGCCCTTCTCTCTGTCTTTCCTCTCCGCTTCATTTTAACGATGCCGCCAGGTCGTCCTGGAAAACAGAATCAGGATCGGAAAGATCTCAAGCCTCCCGGCAAGCATATCCATAATCAGAACCAGCTTGGAAAAGGTACTGTATGCCGCAAAATTACACGCCGGGCCCACCGTCTCAAAGCCCGGACCGACATTGTTGAAGCAGGCCATCACCGCGGAAATGTTGGTTGTGATGGAAAAACCGTCCACGGAAACCAACAGATAACTGATCCCGATGATAATCACATAGGCTGCCAGATAGGCGTTGGTGTTCTGCAGAATCTTCTCTCCCACGGGATGCCCGTTGACCCGCACCGCCTGCACCTTCTGGGGATGCACCACCTGACGCACGCTTCTGTGAAGGCTCTTCAGCACCAGCAGCGCCCTGCCGCACTTAAATCCGCCGCCGGTGCTTCCCGCGCTGGCCCCTATCACCATCAGGCACAACAGAATAGCCTTGGAAAATCCAGGCCACAGGTCAAAGTCCGTGGTGGCATAGCCGGTGGTGGTCACAATGGAAGCAACCTGGAACGCCGCGTGCCGAACCGTCTCCCCCAGCGTCTCATAGTAGCCCTTCAGGTTCAGGGTAATCAGAACAATGCTGCCCGCCACCACACCCAGGTACAGCCGCAGCTCCTCGTCCCGAAACACATTCTTAAACTGCCGGATCAGCAACAGATAGTAACAGCTGAAATTTACTCCAAACAACAGCATAAACACCGTACACACATTCTGTATATATGGGCTGTAGCCCGCAATGCTGTCGTTTTTTACACCGAAACCGCCCGTCCCAGCCGTTCCGAAGGCGGTGCAGACCGCCTCAAACAGGGACATTCCCCCCGCCAGCAAAAAAATAATATTCACCACGGTCAGCAGAATGTATAAAATATACAGGATTCCTGCCGTCTTTTTCATCTTGGGCACCAGTTTGCCCACATTGGGCCCGGGGCTCTCCGCCCGGAGCAGGTGCATGGTAAATCCGTTGTCGCTGCCTCCCACCGACGAGACCGCCAGCAAAAATACCAGTACTCCCATACCGCCCAGCCAATGGCTGAAGCTTCTCCAATAGAGGATTCCCATAGGAAGCTCCTCCACCGCGGGCACCACGGAAGCGCCTGTGGTGGTAAAGCCAGACACAATCTCAAAAAAAGCGTCTATAAATCTGGGAATCGCACCCGAAAAACAGAAGGGAAGGCACCCCAGCAGACTCATGACAATCCAGCTGATTCCCACACAGGCCAGGCCGTCCTTCGCATAAAATTTATTTTTTGATCCCCGGCAGAGTAACATGAGCAGACCCGAGGCCCCAAGGATGATCACCAGACTCCACCAGAAGGCATGCGCCGACGCGTACTCTCTCTTCCACAGACTGATGAGCAGGGCCGGAACCATAAACACACCCTCCACCACCAGTATCTTGCCGATGAATCTTCCCATCATTTTATAGTTCATGGCAAACCTCACCCATTATTCAAAAATATCGTTCAGCTGATAAATTCCCTTTTCACCGTTGGTCACTATGATCAGGGTATCGCCCCGTTCAAAGGAAGAATCACCGTTCGGAATCTCCTGTCTTGCCCCTCTGGTAATGCATACCACCAGGACTCCCTTTTTCAGTCTCAGGTTCTTTAACGGTTCCCCGCAGTGCAGCGTGCTGTCATCCGCCAGAAACTCCACCGCCTCCGCCTGCCCGTCCGCGATGGAATGAACCGTGAGCGCCGCCCCGGTCTGGTTCTTCATGGCACGGACATATCTGACAATAATATTACAGCACAGCTCCTTGGGACTGATCACGCTGCCAAGCGCAAGATTTCCAAGAATATTTGCGTTGTCCATCCGCCCCAGCTTGGTGATGACCTGAGGGACACCGCAGCTGGTGCCGTAGAGAGAAATTACCATATTCAATTCATCCAGCCCTGTCATGGTCACAATGGCGTCGCAATCCGAAATTCCCTCGCTCTCCAGCAGGAACTGACTGCTGGCATCGCCGTGAATGATACAGGTGTCGGGGAGGATGGCTGCCAACTGATTACACCTCTCCAGATCACGCTCTATCAGCTGTACCCTGATTCCGCTGCGCTGCAGCTGCTTGGCCAGATAATAGCTCGCTCTGCCGCCGCCGCAGAGGATGACGCGCTTTACCTTATGGGTGATCACCCCCAGATTTTTTAGCAGTACTGTCAAGGTTTCCGTGGAAGCCGTCACAAAAATCCGGTCGCCTTTCTTCAGCACAAAATCACCGCCGGGCATGATGGCTTTTCCGTTTCTCAGAACCGCACATACCAGAATCTTACATTTCACAATGCCGTTCATATCGTTCAGCGCCACATTGCAGAGCTTGCTGTTTTCCTCAATCCGCAGCTCCACAATCTCCACACGGCTCTTGGCGAAGGTGTCCCGCTTCAAAAAACCCGGATAACGCAGAAGCCTGGCAATCTCCGCCGCCGCCTGCTTCTCCGGGTTTACCGTCATGGAAAGGGCAAACATTTCCCGCATGGCATAGATCTGATCCGTATATTCCGGGTTCCGCACGCGGGCAATGGTATGAATCTTCGGATTCAGGCTGTGAGCCGTCATGCAGCAAAGCAGATTGATCTCGTCGGCGCCCGCCATCGCAATCAGCAGATCTGCTTCTCTGGCGCCCGCCTGCTCCAGCACATCCATGGAAGCACAGTTTCCCTGTACCACCATTACATCATAGCGCTCCTCGCTGGACTCCAGCACCTTGGGATTCGAGTCGATCAGCGTCAGCTCATCCCCTTCCGCAGACAGCTGCCTGGTCAGAGTAGCTCCCATTTTGCCGTCCCCGGCAATGATAATTTTCACGGTTATTTCCTCCGCAAAGTTTCTATATTTGTGTTCACAGACAGAACTCTGCCATTCGGCCGTTTCCTGCCTTAAATAAGCACATTATAACATAAATTGCTCCGCAATTTACGCTGGATGTCCATCCGGACGTTTTCTGTCCCAAATAAGCACATTATAACATATATCCCCAAAAAGACAACAAGGTTTATCCGTCGGCCCACGACAAACGCATGAATGTTTACTCCCACTCAAATCCTAAATTGCGGATTTTTAAATTTTCATCAGTTCTTCGATAAACTGTGCCGGTGCAAAGCTTATGTTAAACCGCTTCCTTCTTAGTGACATCTTCGTTCCCCTTATCTCTATCAGTTTCAACATGCTCAGACACCATTTTCGGATGATGTTCTGGTTCTGCGCTGCTGTTTTATCCAGTGTGGTATTTGCATCCTCCTTAAATGTCACATCCAGATGCCAGTGCATACTTTCCACTGCCCAGTGTCCCCGTACTGCCCGGCTGAACAGTTCGATGTCTTCACAAAGGCTGCTGATATAATACCGGTATTCCTCTTTCTCTGTTTCTCCCTTTCGGATGGTTTTCTTCTCCATCCCTATGCTTTTCAGCCCCTTCCACTGTTTTTTCTGGTACAT
>Ga0224746_10228_pt1 | contig 12019 bp, 11 predicted proteins | sample LIM_F_Water_Bulk_FD_183000 | JGI IMG/M metagenome (GOLD analysis project Ga0224746, IMG submission 183000) | Enriched cells from gastrointestinal tract of the lab mouse from Pacific Northwest National Laboratory (PNNL), Richland, Washington... | ecosystem: Host-associated > Mammals > Digestive... | reverse complement strand
ATACAGGACTTATACTGCTGAAGACTATCAGGACAAAACCTATGATGATGTATCTCTGGACCGTGCCCGCAGCAATATGGATGACCTTTATCTGTTAAACCCGGATACAATTCGGAAGCTCGGGTCAGAAGGTGTATTGATGGATTTGTCAGGGCTGGACTGTGTCAAGAATCTGCGGGATGTGGTAAAGACGGCAAATACCGTGGACGGAAAGCTGGTGGCAATTCCGCAGGAAGTGGTTGTATATGGGCTTTTCATTAATATGGATATATTTAACGAATATAATCTGGAACTGCCGGAAACCCCGGAAGAGTTCCTGGAATGCTGTCGGGTACTGAAAGAAAACGGGATAGAGACACCTGTGGGGGCAAACCGCTGGTGGCTGGAGACATTTGTTTTCGCACAGGCCTATGCCGATTTATATAATGGAGGGAACACAGAGGAGGAGATTGCGGCTCTCAACAGCGGTGCGGCCAGGTATAGTGACTATATGCGTCCCGGATTCGAGTTTCTTCAGGAAATGATTGACTGTGGTTACATTGATGCCGAAAAAGCATATATCAGCGAAGCGATTGAAGGGGAAGGGACGGATTTCCTGACAGGGAAAATCCCTGTCGTAATGGCGTACTGGGGGGCGGCAAACACGGAGACCGCTTACGGGAACACGGATTTTGAATTACAGGTCATCGGCTTTCCCAGCAGCCGCGGACAGATGCCGGTTATGTCTATGACGGGATTTGCCGTTGGGGCGGAAGCGGAGCATGCGGAAGATGCCATGATGACGTTGGATGCCATACTTTCCGATGAAGCGTTACAGGCTTATACGGAAATCAACAAAGTTATTTCTCCCTCCCGAAATGTTGAGGTGGAATGCGTTCCGGCTCTGAAACCCCTGAATGACAGAGTCGGGGAGGGCGTCTTTGTTCTTGGCTGTAATGCCGGTATGAAGGTGGAGCAGTGGGGGAATACCTGCCTGATTGTACGTGAACTGTTAAACGGTGCCACAGTGGATGACTGTATGGCGGCTTTTGACAGGCTGCAGGAGGAAGCGCTGGATAGTTATAAGTGAGCTTTGGATATAAAAAAATATTGACAGACGGGCACTGTGGTTGTTATGATGGTGAGCAGAACAAGGGCGTTCACAAAAGGGTGGAACAGCCCTTGTTGTGCATTTGAAAGTAAATATCGGAAACGGAGGGTATTGATGAAGAATTACACGAGGGAAGATATCGTGAAGCTGGTGGAAGAGGAGGATGTGGAATTCATCCGTCTGCAGTTTACGGATATGTTGGGAAATCTGAAAAATATTGCGGTTACGGCCAATCAGCTGAACAAGGCGCTGGAAAACAGGTGTGTGTTCGACGGCTCCTCTATCGACGGCTTTGCGGGGATTGAAGAATCTGACATGTATCTGCATCCGGATCTTTCCACACTGGAAATTTTTCCCTGGAGACCTCAGCAGGGCAAGGTGGCGAGAATGATATGCGACATTTATCGTCCGGATGGGACACCCTTTGAAGGGGACCCCAGGCTGGTGCTGCGGCGGGCGCTCAGAGAGGCTCAGGACATGGGATATACTTTTGAAGTGGGACCGGAATGTGAATTTTTCCTTTTCGATACGGATGAAAATGCCATGCCCACCACACAGACTCATGAGCAGGCCGGTTATTTTGATTTGGGACCGCTGGACGGAGGGGAGAACGCCAGGCGGGAGATTGTCATGACGCTGGAAGATATGGGACTGATTATGGAAGCTTCCCACCATGAAGCGGCGCCGGCACAGCATGAGATTGATTTTCGCTATGACGAGGCGCTGACCGCGGCGGACAATATCATGACATTCAAGCTGGCGGTGCGGACCATTGCAAAGCGGCATGGACTCCATGCAACTTTTATGCCGAAGCCCAAATACGGTGTGAATGGTTCCGGTATGCACATTAATATGTCTCTCCACAGGAATGGGAGAAATATATTTGAAGATCAGAAAGATGCCAACGGACTGAGCCGGGAAGCATATTATTTTATCGGCGGAATTATGAAGCATATAAAGGGAATGGCGGCTGTCACCAATCAGCTGGTGAATTCCTACAAAAGGCTGGTGCCGGGATACGCAGCTCCGGTGTACATTGCGTGGAGTACCACCAACAGAAGTCCCCTGATCAGAATTCCGGCGGACAGGGGCGGGAACACCAGGATTGAACTGAGGAGTCCGGACTCTGCGGCAAATCCCTATCTGACGCTGGCAGTGTGCCTGAAGGCCGGACTGGACGGGATTGTGAACCGCATTGAGCCGCCTGAGAGTGTGGACTGTAATATTTATACCATGTCGGATGCGGAGAGAAAGGCGCGTAAAATCGAGAGTCTGCCGGGAACGCTGATAGAGGCCGTGGAGGAACTCAAAAAAGACTCCTTTATACTTGACGTGCTGGGAAAACATGTGGCGGAACGATATATTGCGGCAAAAGAGAAGGAATGGCAGCGGTATCGGGCTCAGGTGTCGGAGTGGGAGATTCAGGAGTATCTGTACCGCTATTAGCAGGAATTCCTGGCCGGAACATGGGGTGCCGGAGGTGAACAGTTGACGAATATCATTGTGGCGTTGCCTGAGCTGGGGGATGCAAAGGGCATAAAAAATGTACTGGTGCGGAACGGATTCCGGGTAACCGGCGTCTGCACTGCCGGGGCGCAGGTAATCGGGCAGGCTGACGGATTAAATGACGGTATTGTCATATGCAGCTACAAGCTGACGGACATGGTCTATTCGACATTGCGGGAATGCCTGCCCCCGGGATTTGAACTGCTGTTGATAGCTTCCGATCATCTGCTGAGCCATTGCGGCGGGGAGGGAATTGTACGATTGTCCATGCCCTTGAAAGTGAATGATCTGGTAAGCACCGTGGGAATGATGACGGCAGAGCAGGAGCGGCGCAGACGCCGGGCCCGACTGAAGCCGAAGGTGAGAAGTGCGGAAGAGGAAAAAGTCCTCAGGGAAGCGAAGGAAGTGCTGATGGTCAGAAACCATCTGACGGAGGAAGAGGCACACAGATATCTGCAGAAGTGCAGCATGGACAGCGGAACAAATCTGACGGAGACAGCCCTTATGGTGCTGTCCATGATGAAAGGATAAGACAGGAGTGGATTTTAAGATGAAATTTACAAAAATGCATGGCTGCGGCAACGACTACATTTATGTGAACGGGTTTCGGGAACAGGTTGCCGCATCGGAGAAACCGGAGCTGGCGAGGCGGCTCAGCGACAGACATTTTGGAATCGGCAGCGACGGGCTGATTTTCATCAATCCTTCGTCGGAGGCCGACTTTGAAATGGAAATGTACAATGCAGACGGCTCGAGAGGGGAAATGTGCGGAAACGGCATCCGCTGTGTGGCAAAGTATGTGTATGACAAGGGACTGACAGATTCGGAACATATCAGTGTGGTCAGTGCAGGTAAAGTAAAATATCTGGACCTGACGGTGGAGAAGGATCCGGAGCATCCAAAAGAGCGGGGAACGGTGACAAAAGTCCGGGTAAACATGGGGAGCCCGATACTGGATCCAAAGCTGGTGCCGGTGAAGGCAGAAGGGGAGCAGGCGGTGAATGAGCCGATTACGGTGGATGGAAGGGAATACCACATGACCTGTGTATCCATGGGAAATCCGCACGCGGTTATCTTTACGAAGGGCGTGGCTGAACTGAACCTGGAACAGATGGGACCGCTTTTTGAACATCATGACAGATTTCCCGCCCGGACCAACACGGAGTTCGTGGAGATTCTGGACAGGAAGACCTGCTTTATGCGGGTCTGGGAGCGCGGAAGCGGAGAGACGCTGGCCTGCGGAACGGGGTGTTGCGCCGTGGCGGTGGCATGTGTACTGAATCATCTGACAGGAAATGTGGTAACAGTTAAACTGCCGGGCGGAGAACTGCTGATTGAGTGGGACAGAGAGGAAAATGTCGTGTATATGACAGGGCCGGCCGTTACGGTGTTTGAGGGAGAAGTGCCGGAAGGAACTCGAGGAGGAGAAAATGTATAAAATCAACGAAAATTATTTAAAGCTTCCCGGGAGTTATCTTTTTTCCACCATTGGCAAAAAAGTAAATGCATACAGCGCAGCCCATCCGGAGAAAAAAATCATCCGGCTCGGCATCGGAGATGTGACGCAGCCGCTGGCGCCGGCCATTGTGAAAGCACTGCACGGAGCGGTGGAGGAGATGGGAAGAGAGGAGACTTTTCAGGGATATGCGCCGGATTTGGGGTACGCATTTCTGAGAGAGACTATTGCAGAGTGTGACTATCGGAGCCGGGGCTGTGACATTGAAGCCGATGAGATTTTCATTTCCGACGGTGCAAAGTGTGACTGCGGCAATATTCAGGAGATTTTCAGCATGGACAATCGCATTGCGGTGTGTGATCCGGTATATCCTGTATATGTGGATTCCAATGTGATGGCAGGGCGGACAGGCACTTACGACAGGAGGCGTGAGACCTGGAGTGACGTCATCTATATGCCCTGCACGGCGGAGAACGATTTTGTGCCGGAACTGCCGGAGAAGGGGAAGGAGCCGGATCTGATTTATTTATGCTTCCCCAACAATCCCACCGGTTCCGCCATCACGAAAGCAGAACTGCAGAGATGGGTGGATTATGCGAATCAGGTGGGGGCAGTGATTCTGTATGACGCCGCATATGAGGCATATATAACGGAGGATAACATTCCGCACAGTATTTTTGAATGTCAGGGAGCTGGAAGCTGCGCCATTGAATTTCGTTCCTTTTCCAAAAATGCCGGATTTACGGGACTGCGACTGGGATTTACTGTAATTCCGAAGGAACTGAAATGCGGGGAAGTGTCGCTGCATGCCCTGTGGGCCAGGAGACACGGCACCAAATACAACGGGGCGCCTTACATTGTACAGAGAGCCGGTCAGGCGGTATATTCTCAGGAGGGCAGAGCCCAGCTGAAGGAGCAGATCGGGTATTATCAGAGAAATGCGGCATATATTTTTGAAGGACTGAAAAGTATGGGATATACGGTGTCCGGCGCCGTCAACTCTCCTTATATCTGGCTGAAAACGCCGGAGGGAATGAACAGCTGGGAATTTTTTGATTATCTCCTGGAAAGCGTCAACGTGGTAGGCACGCCCGGTTCCGGATTCGGCCCCGGCGGAGAAGGCTATTTCAGGCTGACTGCTTTCGGCAGCTATGAGAACACTGTGGAGGCGGTGGAACGGATTAAGACTCTGGCGTTATAAGGGAAAGCTTGAGGAAAGGTGTGAACGGGGGTATGAAGGAAAAATCGCGCAAAGTAATGTGGATATTAACAGGGATATTGACACTGATATTTATTCTTGTGGTATATATGACCAACAGTGAGATTCCTTTTATGATGGATGACAATTGGTATTCCACCATGCTGGCTGAGGACAGGCCCATCGAAAATTTTGCTGATATTGTAAAAAGCCAGGTATGGCATTATTACAACTGGGGCGGCAGAAGTATGACACATGGGATTCTGCAGCTGACACTGCTGGCGGGAACACGAACGGCGGATATTCTGAATGTCTTATTTACACTGCTTTTGGGAGGGATGGTCTGCCTGGCGGCAGATCATCGCAGATTGCCCGCATTTCTGGCAGGTATTTCCCTGGTGCTGGGCCTGAATGCAAACTGGAAGATGAGCATGTTCTGGCAGGCAGGAGCCGCCAATTATCTGTATATTACAGTGTTTATTCTGGCATATCTCTATTGCTACCTGCGGGAACTGCCGGATGAGGGCAGCCTGCTTTCATGCTTTTTCCGGAGAGAACGGAAAAAAGAAAATACCGGGGCAGATAAAGCAGAGCCCGCATATGCGGAATCAGCGGAACGTGTGCGGGAGCCGAAAACGCTGCCCGGAATTTTTCTCTGGATTATTCCCCTGGGAATTCTGGCGGGCTGGAGCAATGAGAACATGGGACCTGCGGTGTGGATTGTCAGTCTTGCGGTGATACTGCTTGTCCTGAAGGAAAAGGGCAGGATCAGAATCTGGATGATAGCGGGGAATCTGGCCTGCCTGGCAGGCAGCGTCCTGTGCATTATTGCGCCGGGCAACACTGTCAGGACGGGACAGATCAAAGAGGAAGAATACGGGATTTTGTGGAGAATCTTCCTGAGAGGATATGGGGAGAGCAGGGGCATAATGGAATACCTGTTTCCCGTCCTGCTGGTGCTGGGATTTGTGTGGATCCTCAACAGTTGTGTGTTAAAGCAGCTTCCAGGCCGGCGGACGGAATTAGTACTCCTTTGTGCGATGCTGTCCTGGGGAGCTTTTGTACTATCTCCGCACTATCCGGACAGAGCCTCCTTCGGCACCCTGGTCCTGTGCGTCTGCGCCATTTTATCCGTCACGGCAAAAATTCTGAAGCAGCGTGCCGACCTGGCATGGCCTATGTGGTTTGCCATGTTGTTCTGCTGGCTGAGAGGAATGTATTTCTGCGGTGAATATCTGGCACTGGCCTGGGGATGGATCAGGTAAGTTTAAATGCAAAGTTTAATTCCGGAATGTCCTTGACGCTTGCTGAAACTTACTTTATAATGAAGCTGTACGCCTGTATTCCAGGCGTTGTTGGCCGTGAAAACAGGGATAAGTGTCAGGGCTCGGAGCCCGGATAGGAGAGCCATGATCAGGAGCATGACTGGTTTCGGCAGGTGTGAGATTGTCGAAAACAACAGGAAATTTGCAGTGGAGATAAAGTCGGTAAATCATCGCTATCTGGATATCAATATCAGGATACCCAAAGCACTCAGCCCGTTTGAGGCCGCTGTCCGCAATGAGCTGAAAGCCTACATTACAAGAGGCAAGGTTGATGTATTTATTTCATATGAAGACCTTTCCGAGAAAACTTCCGTTCTTCATTACAACAGAGAGGTGGCGGAAGAATATCTGAAATATCTGCGTCAGATGGCGGAAGAGTTTCGGCTTGATGACGACATTCGTGTGTCTACGCTTTCCAGATTTCCGGAGATATTTACAATGAAAGAGGCGGATGTGGACGAGGAAGCGCTCTGGAAGGAGCTGCAGAAAGTCGTAAGCGGTGCTGCAAGGATGTTTGTGGATACCCGCGTAGCGGAAGGAGAGCATCTGAAAGCCGATCTGCTTGCTAAAATGGAGGGAATGCAGCGGCTGACTGATTTTATTTCCGAGCGTTTTCCCAGGGTTATGGAGGAGTACAGACGAAAGCTGGAAGACAAGGTGAGAGAGCTTCTGGCGGGAACTGCCGTGGACGAAGGTCGGCTGCTCACGGAAGTTACTATTTTTGCGGATAAAATATGTGTGGACGAGGAAATTGTGCGCCTTCGCAGCCATATTGAGACTGCCAGGACCAGTTTGCAGGAAGGCGGCCCCGTGGGCAGAAAGCTTGATTTCATTGCGCAGGAGATGAACAGAGAGGCCAATACCATTTTGTCAAAGGCAAATGATCTGGATACTTCCAACTGTTGTCTGGATTTGAAGACAGAAATCGAGAAGGTTCGGGAACAGATTCAGAATATAGAATAGAGGTCAATTGCAATGCTTATTCACATTGGTTTCGGCAATATCGTGAATACCGCGAAAATCATCGCCATTGTCAGTCCTGATTCCGCGCCCATCAAGCGCCTGGTGCAGAATTCGAAAGAAAAAGGACTGGCCATTGACGCCACACAGGGGCGCAAGACCAAATCTGTGCTTGTTATGGAGAACAGCCAGGTGGTGCTTTCGGCGCTTCTGCCGGAGACCATCGTGGGACGAATGCAGGAGGGCACAGACGTTTCGGAGGAGAAATAAATGGAACAAAAAGGAATTCTTATCGTTATTTCCGGTTTTTCTGGGGCGGGAAAGGGTACACTGGTAAGAGCGCTTTTGAAGAAATATGACGAGTATGTTCTGTCCATATCCATGACCACCAGGACGCCGAGACAGGGAGAGCAGGAGGGCGTGGAATATTTTTTCACAGACAGAGAGCATTTTGAAGAGACCATAGAGAGAGACGGACTGGTGGAATATGCGCAGTATTGTGGGAATTACTACGGCACGCCGAAGGCATATGTGGAAGAGCAGCTTGCGGCGGGGAGAAATGTGATTCTGGAGATAGAGATACAGGGCGCGCTGAAAGTAAAGAAAAAGTATCCGGAATGTCTGCTGATCTTCGTGACGCCTCCCAATGTGGAAGAGCTGGAACGCAGGCTGGTAGGAAGAGGCACAGAGAGCAGGGAAATCATTAAGAAGCGTATGTCCCGGGCAGTGGAGGAATCAGAAGGTGTGGAAGCCTATGATTATATTGTAGTAAACGACAGACTGGAGGAATGTGTGGAGGAGATTCACTATCTTGTGAATGCCGCCAGAAGGGCTCCGGTGAGAAGGAAGGAATTTATTCAGGGAATCAGAAAAGAATTGCTCAGTTTAGCGAAAGGAGTGCAGGAATAATGTTACATCCGTCTTATTCAGATTTGATGAAAGTGGTAAACAGGGAGGTAGAGCAGGGTGAGGCACCGGTGGTAAGCAGCCGTTATTCCATCGTCATGGCCACATCCAGAAGGGCAAGGCAGATCATCGCAGGGGAGGATGCCCTGGTGGACAGTAAGGATAAAAAGCCGCTGTCTGTTGCAGTGGAAGAGCTGAATCAGGGTAAGATCAAGATATTGGGCGGCGAATGAGAAGGAAGGGTATGTTTCGGTATCATGAACATTTTATTTGTGTCTCTGGGCTGTGACAAAAATCTGGCTGATACGGAAATGATGCTCGGACTTCTGCGGAAGAAAGGGTATACTTTTACGGATGATGAAGAGCAGGCTGACATTGTAATCGTCAATACCTGCTGTTTTATTGGTGATGCAAAAGAAGAAAGCATTCAGACACTGCTGGAAATGGCTGAACTGCGGAAGGCGGGCAGGCTGAAGGCTCTGATTGCAGCGGGATGCCTGTCTCAGCGATACCAGAAGGAAATACGGAAAGAAATTCCGGAGGTGGACGCTCTTGTGGGAACTATGGCACTGGAGGACATTGCAGCGGCTGTGGAAGCGGCCCTGGAAGGCAGAGGCGGGAGCTACTACCGGGATTTAAATGCACCGCCTGCAGTCTGCAGAGAAAGGATAGTGACCACAGGAGGGCACTATGCTTTTCTGAAGATTGCCGAAGGCTGTGATAAACACTGCACCTATTGTATTATTCCCAAAGTGCGGGGAAGTTACAGAAGCATTCCAATGGAGGTGCTGGAGGCGCAGGCCGAAAAACTTGCGGAGGATGGCGTCAGAGAGCTGATTCTGGTGGCCCAGGAGACAACGCTGTACGGTGCGGATTTATACGGGAAAAAGTGCCTGCCTGAGCTTTTGCACAGGCTTGCACGGATTCAGAGTCTGAAGTGGATTCGGATACTGTACTGTTATCCGGAGGAGATTACGGAAGAGCTGATTGAAACCATTGCCGGAGAGCCGAAGGTATGTCATTATCTGGACATACCTGTTCAGCACGCGTCAGACCGGGTGCTGAAGCGCATGGGCAGACGTACCACCCAGGAGGAGCTGAGGAAGCAGATAGGGAGACTGCGGGAGAGAATACCGGATATCTGTCTGCGGACAACCCTGATCAGCGGCTTTCCCGGAGAGACACAGGAAGATTTTGAGGAGCTTTATCGTTTTGTCAATGAAATGGAATTTGACCGTCTGGGCGTATTTCCCTATTCCCGGGAAGAGGATACGGCGGCGGACTTGCTGCCGGACCACATTGCGCAGGAGATAAAGGAAAGCAGACGGGATGAACTGATGGAACTTCAGCAGGCGGTGGTCTGTGATAAGGCGGAGGAGATGATCGGGCGCGAACTTACCGCCATGATAGAGGGAAAGATTGCGGACGAAGAGGTGTACGTGGCCAGGACTTACAGGGATGCCCCCAATGTGGACGGCTATCTGTTCGTAAATACCGGACGGAATCTGGAGACGGGGAATTTCGTGAAGGTGCTTGTGACGGGGTCCCGTGAATACGATTTGATTGGCGAGCTTGCAGAGAACAGGGAGGATAATTCGTGAAAAAAATGAATTTGCCGAATAAGCTGACCATATTTCGCATTATTTTGATTGTGCCGTTTATTTTGATACTTCTGGGGGAAGGAAGTGAGTGGGGATGGTATAAAGCCATCTTCGGAGGTATTCAGGAGTATGTGGATTACATTGCGCTGGCAATTTTCATTGCGGCCAGTCTCACGGATCTGATTGATGGAAAAATTGCCAGGAAGTATAATCTGGTGACAAATTTCGGCAAGTTTATGGATCCGCTGGCCGATAAGCTCCTGGTCAGCGCAGCGCTGGTGGCGCTGGTGGACTTGGGACGCATCTCAGCCTGGGTGGTGATTATCATTATCAGCCGGGAATTCATTATCAGCGGATTTCGACTGGTAGCGGCGGACAACCGTGTGGTAATAGCAGCCAGTTATTGGGGAAAATTCAAGACAGTTTTTCAGATGGTGATGGTGTGTATGATGATTGCGAATATACCGCAGCTGCAGCTTGTGACAGATATTGTCATGTGGATTGCATTGATACTGACCGTGGTATCTCTGATTGATTACCTGATCAAAAATAAAGATGTCATGAAGGAACAGAAGTAGCTGTAAACAGGTGGCATTTGCCGGTATCATGTGTGGCAGGACAGCCAGGTGTACGGGTTGTATACTGTAAAATTCAGATGTTTTCGGCTGAGGAGTGAGCAGGTAATGAAGCCGGGCAGAATCAGATATGGGATGACGGCGGAATGCAGAGAAACGAGGGAGATTATGAAAGTTGAACTGATTTGTGTGGGAACAGAGCTTTTGCTGGGAAGCATTGTAAATACCAATGCTGCATACCTGTCGGAAAAGTGTGCGGGACTGGGATTTTCCTGTTATTTTCAGACTGTGGTGGGAGACAATGAAGAGCGGCTGACCCAGGTGCTGGAGATGGCACTGGGGCGAGCGGATATTGTCATTCTTTCCGGCGGGCTGGGGCCTACGGAGGATGACCTGACCAAGGAGACGGCGGCGAAAGTCTGTGGGAAGCCATTACAGCTGCACGAGCCCAGCAGGGAAGCCATCAGGAAATATTTTGCCGACAGAGGTATGGAGCCTACCGACAATAACTGGAAGCAGGCCATGCTGCCGGAGGGATGTATTGTGTTGGAAAATCATAATGGTACGGCGCCCGGGGTGATTATGGAGACAGAGCGGGGAAGCGTGATACTGCTTCCGGGACCTCCCAACGAACTGCGGCCCATGTTTGAGGAGAGCGTGGCACCTTATCTGGCGGGACTCACATCCCAGGTGATCTGTTCCAGAACCGTGAAAATCTGCGGTGTGGGTGAAAGCAGGGCGGAGACCATGGTAAAGGACCTGATTGATGTACAGGACAATCCAACCATTGCCACCTACGCGAAGACAGGCGAGGTACATATTCGTGTCACCGCCAATGCCGAGGATAAAAAGGCGGCACAGAAGCTGATTAAGCCAGTGGTAAAGGAGCTGAAGAATCGATTTGGCAGCCACATTTACAGCACAGAGGAAGAGACAACGCTGGAAAAAGCAGTGGCTGATCTGGCCATAGCAAACGGCCTGACCATTACCTGTGCGGAATCCTGCACCGGAGGACTGCTTTCCGCCAGGCTGATCAATGTTCCCGGCATTTCCGAGGTGTATAAATCAGGTGTGATTACATATTCAAATAAGGCAAAAAGGAAGCTGCTGGGCGTAAAGAAAAGTACGCTGCAGAAGCATGGCGCCGTGAGCGAGCGGACGGCGGAAGAGATGGCGAAAGGTGCTGCTTCCATAAGCAAGGCAGACGTGGCGGTGGCGATTACCGGTATCGCCGGACCAGACGGGGGTACGGAAGACAAGCCGGTAGGCCTGGTCTATATTGCATGCTGCGTAAAGGGTCGGACGACAGTGAAAAAGCATCTGTTTTCCGGAAGCAGAGACAAGGTCCGGGATTCGGCGGTATCTGCCGCGCTGGGACTGATGCGCAGCTGCATTCTGGAAT
>Ga0224746_10226_pt1 | contig 12029 bp, 9 predicted proteins | sample LIM_F_Water_Bulk_FD_183000 | JGI IMG/M metagenome (GOLD analysis project Ga0224746, IMG submission 183000) | Enriched cells from gastrointestinal tract of the lab mouse from Pacific Northwest National Laboratory (PNNL), Richland, Washington... | ecosystem: Host-associated > Mammals > Digestive... | reverse complement strand
ATTTTCTACATCGTGCTGCCGCTCTGCGGAGTCTTGAATATGATTTATACGGTCCTGAATATCATCAATATCATACAGGGCCGTACAGAAGAAAAGGAGGCGGTATAAATGGCAATCCAATCGCTGGTTATAATTCTTGTTGTGCTGCTGCTCTTGCTGGCCCTGGGCGTTCCGATCGCATATTCTATCGGGATCTCGGCCCTGGTCGCGATCCTGCAGACGGTGCCGTTGGACGTGTCGGTGGTCACTGCCGCGCAGAGGACTTTTGTGGGAATGAGCAAATTCAGCCTGACGGCAATCCCGTTTTTTATACTGGCAGGCAACCTGATGAATCAGGGTGGAATCGCAAAGCGCCTGGTTGATTTTGTAATGGCGATCCTGGGTAAGCTGCCGGGAGCGCTTCTGGTGACCAATGCCGGGGCCAACGCCCTGTTCGGCGCAATCTCAGGCTCCGCGTCTGCGGCGGCAGCGGCAGTAGGGAGCATGGTAAAAGAAGGCGAAGAAGATCTGGGATATGATCCGGCATTGTGTGCGGCGACCAATGGGGCATCGGCTCCGTCCGGCCTGCTGATCCCGCCCTCCAATGCATTAATTACATATTCTCTTGCATCCGGAGGAACGTCTGTGGCGGCGTTGTTCCTGGGAGGATATGTTCCGGGATTCCTGTGGGCGCTGTGCTGTATCATCGTAGGGGTGATCCTTGCGAAACGGAAGGGCTACAAAGGCTCGGAGGGAAAATATGACTGGAAGAACCTGGGCGCCGCGACGGTCCGCGCGCTGCCGGCTCTGTCGCTGATCGTTATCGTGATCGGCGGGATCGTTGCAGGTGTATTTACCGCTACGGAGGGTTCCGCGATCGCAGTAGTTTATGCGCTTGTGCTTGGAATTTTTTACCGCAATATCACGCTCAAATCCTTTTGGGATATCGTAGTGAGCAGTGCAAAAATGAGCGGTATGGTGGTATTCTTGATCGGGGTATCCAATATCCTGGGCTGGGTGATGGCATTTCTGCAGATCCCGCAGGCGGTTTCCGCGGCATTGCTGGGGCTGACGGATAATTATTTCCTGATCCTGCTGATCATGAATGTAATTCTGCTGATCGCAGGGACATTCATGGACGTGACTCCGGCGATACTGATCTTTACACCGCTGTTTTTGCCTATTGTAAAGACATTCGGCATGCATCCGGTACATTTTGGGCTGATCCTTGTGTACAACCTGTGTATCGGAAATATTACTCCACCGGTCGGCAATACGCTGTTCGTATCGATCAAAGTCGGAAATACCACGCTGGCCAAGACGATACCGTACATGCTCTGGTATTATGTCGCGATCCTGATCGGGCTGCTGTTAGTGACATATATTCCGTTCCTGAGCATCGGGCTGCCGACGGCGGCGGGACTCATATAAACGGGCGGTGCGGGAAAATGGCTGCTGCCGCAGCCGCGTTTCGGCACGGGCGCGGGTCAGGACGCATACTTTATAAAAATTTGCGCCCCGGGCAAAGTAAACAGGGAATGCTGCAAGGAGCTGCTTGCGGCAATTCCTGAAAATAAAGGAGGACAACATTATGCAAATGACATTTCGCTGGTACGGCGAGGGAAACGACAGCATCACTCCAGAGATGATCAAACAGATCCCGGGAGTGACCGGACTGGTCTGGGCGTTGCATGACAAGCAGGCCGGAGAGGTCTGGGAGGTGGAAGAGATCGAGGAGGCAAGACGCCAGATCGAGGGCGCGGGCTTCAACATGGACGTGGTAGAGAGTGTGAACGTGCATGACGATATCAAGATCGGGCTTCCTACCAGAGACCAGTATATCGAAAACTATAAGACCACGCTGCGCAATCTGGCGAAGTTCGGCGTGAAGGTTGTGACTTACAACTTTATGCCCATTTTTGACTGGACAAGGACAGATCTGTTCCATCCGCTGGAGGACGGCTCAACGGCGCTGTTCTACGAGAAGAACCGGATCCAGGATGACTATAAGGAAATGGCAGATTACATCCTGAACAACCTGCACGGAATGACATTTCCGGGATGGGAGCCGGAGCGGATGGCGAAGCTGGATGAACTGTTCGAGGCATACCGCCCGGTGACCAAGGAAAAGCTGTGGGAAAACCTGAAATATTTCCTGGAAGCGATCATGCCGACCTGCCACGAGACAGGGATCAAGATGGCGATCCATCAGGATGATCCGCCGTGGGATATTTTCGGGATTCCGCGTCTGCTCTGCGACAAAGAGTCCATCGGGCGGTTCCTGAGTATGGTGGACGACGAGTACAACTGCCTTTGCCTGTGCTCCGGGTCTTTGGGCGCGAATAAGGAAAATAATGTGGCGGATATTGTGCGTACTTACTGTGACCGGATCGCGTTTGCGCATATCCGAAACGTACGCCATTATCCCAACGGGGACTTTACCGAGGCTTCCCACCGGGACTGCGACGGGGATACGGGAATCCTGGAGATCGTAAGGGCTTACCATGACTGCGGCTACACCGGCTATGTGCGTCCGGACCACGGGCGGCATATCTGGGGCGAGAAGTGCCGGCCGGGGTATGGGCTGTATGACCGGGCTCTGGGGATCATGTACCTGTGGGGCTGCTGGGACATGCTGGAGCGGACCGAAGGGAAAGTGGCAAAGTAATCGCGAGGCAGGTCATGAAGCCTTGACGATGCCCGGGCTCAGGGCATCGGGAACAGTAACGAAAAGGAGGGCATGATGAAAAAATTTATGGATCAGGATTTTCTGCTGTCCACGGATACGGCAAAATGGCTTTATCATGAGGCGGCGGAGCATATGCCAATCATCGACTACCACTGCCATATCAATCCGCAGGAGATCGCGGAGGATAGGAAGTTTGACAATATCACACAGGTCTGGCTGGGCGGCGACCATTATAAATGGAGGCAGATGCGGTTCGGCGGGATCCCGGAGGAGATCATTACCGGGGACGCGGACCCGAGGGAAAAGTTCCGGGCGTTCGCGTCCGTACTGCCCAGGCTGATCGGGAATCCCATGTATCACTGGAGCCATCTGGAGCTGCGGCGCGTATTCGGGATCACAGAGCCTTTGACGGAAGAGAACGCAGATGAGATCTATGACAAATGTAATGAGGTGCTGGCGCATGTATCGGCCCGGGAGCTGATGCGCAAATTCAATGTGAAAGCGATCTGCACCACGGACGATCCCTGCGATGATCTGCACTGGCATGACGTGATCGCGGCGGACGAGACGATGGAGATCAAGGTGCTGCCTGCGTTCCGCCCGGATAAGGGGATCAATATTGAAAAAGCGGGCTTTGCGGAATATATCGGAAAGCTGTCGTCAGTCTGCGGGTTCGAAATCCGCAGTGCCGGGGACGCGGTGAAAGCGCTCCTGGCCAGAATTGATTACTTTGCGGAGCACGGCTGTCTGTGCGCAGATCACGGACTGGACTACTGTATGTATGAGAAGCCGGATCCAGAGCGGGCTGAGGCTGCATTTGCGGCGGCAATGAAGGGTGATCGCCCGGAAAAAGCGGATGCGGATGCATACAAGACGCTGGCGACCATTGCCTGCGCGAAAAAATATACGGAGTTGGGCTGGGTGATGCAGATCCATTTCGGATGCCTGCGCGACAATAACAAGCCGCAGTTCGCGAAGCTGGGGCCGGATACCGGATATGATGCGGTGAACAGCCAGTCCGGCGTGGAAAATGTGGCTCCGCTTCTGAACGCGTTTCAGGAAAATGAGGGACTGCCGAGGATGATCCTGTATTCTCTGAATCCCAATGACAATACCGCCCTTGTGACGATTGCGGGATGCTTCCAGGGAGACGGCATCGTGGGCCGGGTGCAGCATGGAAGCGGCTGGTGGTTCAATGACAATCGCGGCGGCATGCGCAGCCAGCTCACGGAGCTTGCAAATAATGGGATGCTGGGATGCTTTGTAGGAATGCTGACGGATTCCAGATCATTCTTAAGCTACACGAGGCATGAGTATTTCCGGCGCATTCTCTGTGAACTGATCGGGGAATGGGTGGAAAGCGGACAGTACCCGGAGGATAAGAAGCAGCTCACGCGGATCGTGGAGGATATCTGTTTTCATAATACGAATGTGTTTTTTGGATTCGGAGTTTCATAAGAGCTCAGGATAGATAAAAGCAGAAACGGACATACTTTTGATAAGGACAGGTTATGATGGAGTATTCTTGAAAAGTCCAGGAATGCTCTGCAAGAAGATTGGAGGAGCAGAATGAATTTACCTTTGAATATCGATTTTACGGGAAAAGTTGTAGTTGTGACAGGAGCAGGCGGCGTACTCTGCGGTACAATGGCGAAAGCATTTGCGCAGGCGGGAGCGAAGGTGGCGGCGCTGGATCTGAATGAGGACGCGGTGAAGAAGCTGGCGGAGGAATGTAAGGCAGAGGGCTTCATCTGCGAGGGCTATAAGGCAAACGTGCTGGAGCCAGAGGCACTGGAGGCAGTTCATGCTCAGGTGTTGAAGGATCTGGGGCCGTGCGACATCCTGGTAAACGGCGCGGGCGGAAATAATCCGAGGGCGACCACGGACAATGAATACCAGCATGAGGCGAAGGAAGGACAGAAGACTTTCTTCGATCTGGATGCGGGCGGCGTGGACTTTGTGTTTAAGCTGAATTTCCAGGGGACGCTGCTCCCGACGCAGGCTTTCGCAAAGGACATGGTGGAGAAAAAATCCGGGTGCATCCTGAATATTTCCTCCATGAACGCATATATTCCGCTGACTAAGATTCCGGCGTATTCCGGAGCGAAGGCAGCGATCTCCAACTTTACACAATGGCTGGCGACACATTTCGCGGGAACCGGGATCCGATGCAATGCGATCGCGCCGGGCTTCCTGGTGTCCAACCAGAACCGGGCGCTGCTGTTCAACGAGGACGGGACGCCGACAGCGCGTTCCGAGAAGATTCTGAACGGGACACCCACCAGGCGGTTTGTGGACAGCGAGGAATTGCTGGGCGGCGTGTTCTTCCTGTGCGACGACAGGGCGGCGAGCGCGATCACAGGGGTGGTGCTGCCGATCGACGCGGGGTTTGCGGCTTATTCGGGAGTCTGAGAAATCAAATCATAAGCATGGCTGAAAAAAGAAAACTGCCGATACGGGTTTTGATCCGTATCGGCAGTTTCAAGTCACGCAAAGACTCGTGGCACGCTGCACGCACCGAACGCTCTGCCTCGCTTGGGGACTAAACTAACCAAACCGGAACAAACCAGTTTTTTTCATCCACAGGCAATAAGTCGTTTGCCATGCAGATCACACTTCCTGTCCCGATCTCTACTTTTAGAGATTCCAAACCTTCGAAGGCCCCCTCGCGCATCACGGGCTCTAACACGTTGAAATTCTTAATTGCTGTTTTGCCAGGGGACGCTGCCTTTTTGATCTCTATCGGAGAAAGAATCCCGTTTTGATAAAGCAGCAGATCAATTTCCTTCTGGTCTTTATCCCTGTAATAAAAGATAGGCGGCTCCTTTCCCGCGTTCAGATAGCTTTTATAGATTTCTGAAAACACATAGCTCTCAAAGAACACCCCGGACATGGCCCCTCTTTCCAATGCTTCGGGATTTCCCCATTTTAGGAGATAAGCTGCCAGACCAGTATCTAAAAAATGAAGGAGAGGCATTTTCACAACCCGTTTCAGTGCATTATTGTGGTATGGCTGTACAAGGGCGATAATATGGGACGATACCAAAATAGACAGCCATTTTTTCGCCGTTGGCGCCGAAATACCGGCGGCATTTGCCAATTCCTCATAGACAACAGGTTTTGAGGTATGTGCGGCTACGACCGTCATGAAATTATAAAACTGCATCTCATCGGCAACCTGTGCAAGATCGCGGATATCTCTCTGCAGGTATGTGTTCACATAGGAACGGTAATAGGTCTCCCAGTCCACATTTTCGTCTGCATAAAGCTCCGGCATGGAGCCTTTGAAAATTCTGCTGTAAATTTCATTTAATCCCTTCTGTGTCCTTACAGATAAACGGTTCATCAAGTGTGACGCATCCGTTTGGAACGGTTCACTTGGCTCCTGATAAATTTCTGCATCGGACAATCCCAATAAATTCACAATGCCGACCCGTCCCGCAAGACTTTCGCTTACATTTTTCATCAAACGAAAGACCTGCGATCCCGTAATCCAGAAATCGCCTTTTCTTTTGGTACGGTCTACGCTCATTTTAATATGGGGCAGCAATTCCGTTGCGTACTGAATTTCATCAATCAATACCGGAGGAGAATATCTCTGTAAAAATAACGCCGGGTCACGTTTTGCCAAATATCTTACATCAGGATCATCCAGGGTTACATATTTTCGTTCTATCCCTGTGCTTCGCTGCGCTTCTGCCAGTCTTTGCAGCAGAGTCGTTTTTCCCACCTGCCTTGGGCCGGTCACCAACAGTACGGGAAACATTTTAGAAATCTGTGTAATCGTATCTTCTGCAGCTCGTTTAATATATGCCATGATAATCGCTCCCTTCCATTACAGTACTTTGTGAAACGGCCGAATGGCCATAATGGGATGCCCTTTGGGTATAAGCAATTTGGATAAATGCATTCGTCTAAACTAAACCGTAGTATTATTATAGCCAGACTTTGGAACATCGTCAATAAAAAGTTACAGGTCACACCTTGACCAGGCGTGCCCTGTAACTCAGGCCGTCATTTAAAATTGCCTACGGCAATGGACGGCCTGAATCCCAGCTTTTATGCGCATCCTCCTGACCAATCAGCGTAGTGATTGGTCAGGGTGTGACATGTAACAATAAAAATTCTGTCTAACTTCAACAGCTCCGACGCTTCAATATGTTTTGTTTTGAAATCATACGTTATTTAAAGACATTAAGACGGTTTGGTAAAGAGGCGGGAAATTTTTCCAACTGTACGGTTGGATGCTCTAAAGAGCCTCTGTTCCGGCAAGGGAGATCAAACATGGGACAAATCATTCATCTGGATCAAGGGAATCCCCATTTTCATTTAGGATAGCATTCGATACAGGGGATATGGTCTGCTGCTGTCATTGATTGTCAGACATTCCCAAATGATCTATGGAAAAGTTTCTTTACGGATCAGGCGTACTTTAAGTTTTAATGAGACATTTTATCCGTCTGACGCGGAATTCCGGAAAAAAGAAATCCGAATCGGGTGGTTTTCGGCCCCAATACCAGAGTGTTCTATGGCTATTGTAAAATACAAAAACCAGTCCGGCGTGACATATGCTTATGAATTACTTCCAACTCGCCGAAATGAAGCTTCCCATACATGCTTTTAACCACTGCGGCGTTCTTTACTTTATAGATTTTCAAATATCCTTTTGAAACATATTCCATGATTTCAATAATCCCTTTCTGATGAACGGATGAACCGGCGCAGAGTTCTCTGAATACGGCATCAGGAAGAATGATTTCATCAAATAACTCCCATAAGAGGGATAATCTTCCTATTGATAGCAGCCCTATGATTGGGCTGGTTCGCATATGACTCTTTCGCTTTTCATATTATTCCCCTGATAAATTAGCAATTGCGAGTTCATCCATCTGCATTTCTTCTTCTGAGTATCTGCTCCATGGAATATCATGTGCTTTTAGAAAATCCATAAAATCCCAGATGTTTTTTTCGGCCAGCTCTGCGGCTTTTTCTAAAGTAACAATTCCAGACACAAACAGGCCTGCTACAATGGAGATGGTTACCTTATCATCCAACTCATTCAGCCATAATCAAGATGTATGGCATCGCGTGAGCATTAATTTACTAACTCAAACTTCGCACATAGATTTTAGCTATGCACCTTGAAAATTCAATATCTGGCAATGATTCAATTATCAAAGAACAGCCTTTTGGAACACTATGCTGCTACTAATTGGGATTGTAGCAGGGATGGTAAGGTGCTGATGAAAGTGTCTGCCAGTTCATCTATCTTTTCATCAACAAGATCACAGTGTTCCTCTAAAAGTTTTCGGAACATTTGAAGCAACATTTGAAATGCCTGCATCCATGTGATGTCAGACATTTCATCAGAAAAGTACAGAAACAGTTCTCCAAGTGAGCGGCTGTCGTTTGATTCCCTGTTTTCGATGGACAGCATCATATACCTGGTAAAAACAACTGCCGTATGGGCGGTCATTGCATCAAAAGAAAGGCAATGGCATTCTTTGCTGAGCCTGAGATAACTCTTGCAGACTTTGAAGAATACTTCGATATCCCATATGCCGATATTTGAAAAATGTCGACAAAGCTTTATTGGAATCCCCATGTCTTCTGCATTTTCAGGCATGAGGAACCAATATCGGCATTTATTTTAAACCACAAAGCCGCTTGAGTGTCTCTTCATCACCAGCATATTTGAATGCGATATCATCTTTAAATACGGATTTATCGCTTTCGCTGAGCTTGTGCAAGGCATCACGTTTCATCTCCTCCGTTATCTTTGCATAAAAACGGGTTGTTTCTATATTTGAGTGCCCAAGCCATTCAGATATTGTAGGCAGAGGGACTCCCGCCTGGTACAGGTGCATTGCCCGCGACCTGCGAAATAAATGGGAATGTAGATGCAGTAGTCTAGGACGTTCTTTTCTTGCCAGCCTTTCACAGTCTGCCAAGATCCGGCTGATATTGTCACTGGACATTTTGTTTCGACTCCTATTACGGCAGGTATAAAATAACAGTGCCTCAGAGTCTTTCTCCTGATGGTATTTTTTGCAGTAGTTTTCATACTGTTTCCAGATCTCCCTGGACAGCGGTGTTATCCTGTGTTTATTTCCTTTCCCCAAAAAGTGGATGTCAACCTCTCCCTCTCCGGTAGGTTTCAGGTCCTTCCGTTTTAATGACAGGACCTCATTAATACGTGCGCCGCTTTCATACATTATAGAAAGAAGAAAACGGTCCCTCACGGAATCCCTGTTCCCGTCCACTTGTTTAAGTACTGCTTTTATATCCTCGACGGAAAGCCATGTGAAAGCGATGTTTCTGTCATCGACAGTATCCTCTATTTCACGGATTTCTTCATAGTCTGTTAATGGGATTGCTTTTTTCTTCATCAGATAATGGCAGAATCCCCGGATATCAGACAGCCTGTGGTTTATAGTTGTAGCGACATTCCCCCTTTCCTCACGCAGCCAGGCGAGGAAGGACACGATATTCTTCTGGCAGAAATCGCATGACCTGACAGTTATAAGCGTCAAGCCCTGTGTATCCTGAAGAAAATGCAGGTAAACATTCATGCTGTGACGGTAAGAGTCTATTGTATCCTGATCCCTGTTCTTTATAGATGGAAGGTAAACCTTAAGGAATTCGCCAATCAGCCTTATCAACGCAGGATCTTTTGCTTTAGCTCTCATCTTCTGGCACTCCTTTCCCATAGATCAGGGAAAGCTTTTCCCAGTCGATCTTTGCTGAACTTCGGAGTTTTTCTGGAAGCATGTGTATATAATAAAGCGTTGATGTCAGCTCAGAGTGACCCATATAGGCTGAAAGATACGGAAGAAGTTCCATGACATCCTTTCCTGTCTCCATCCAGCGGGTAATGTTTCTGGATGCAAATGCATGTCTCAGGTCATATGGCCGGGGAGTCCCACGCCATACGAGCCGGCTTTTCTTCAAGAGTCTGCGCCACATCTGGTTATACCAGGATGTTTCATAAGGCTCGCCATTCCATTTTTGGAAAAACCAGTTGCGTTTTCCTGCAAGCGCATCATATTTGTTGCATAATTCAAGCATATCCTCCGAAATGATGATGTGGCGGTCCTTATGTCGTTTCGACTGCCGGATATAAATATCACCCGTAGACAGGTTTACATCCCTGCTGAGAAGCGCTGGAGGTTCCTGCGGACGCAACCCGCAGCAGTACAGGAGCCGTGAATATACCGGAAGAACCACTTCTGGAAGATATCTTTTCCCACAGGTAGAACCTGTATAACTGTCAATCGTGGCAAAAAGCCCCCGTAATTCATCATCTGTGAACAGATACGGCTGGAACGCAATCCTTTTTGTGGAATATTCCTCATCAGGAATATAATCATCATATCCGAGAAAATGCAGATATTTTGTGTATTCCCGCAGCAAAGAAATAAACGCTGCCTTGCTGTTGACGGAGTATGGATAACTTGTAAGCCAGTTGTCAACCATTTCCTGTGTGATCACCGTGCTGTCTGCATAGTTTCTTGCGCAATGGTCAATAAATGGTGGTACAGAAGAACGGTAGGTAGCAGTAGCATACCCGACAGCATATCTGTATGTCATCATCTGTTCGAAAGAGTCCCTTAGTCTCTCTTCAAATGTCACCTGCTGGCACCTCCTTCCGCATATGGCCTGCATAGAGTCCGGCTGTGATCGGAACTTCTGTAAAATCCATTGCCACAAAAGATGCTTTTTCCTTATTATGCGTGATATAGGGTTTATCCTCCTCGATGGTCTTGTGCCCGACCATCTGGGAAACCGTCTCTATCGGTACGCCATGGGAGACCATGACTGTTTCAAAGGAACGCCGCAGACTATGGAAGGCTCTCAGAGGAATCTTTTCAACTCCGGCTTTCTCACAGTATTTATCAATCATGTTTGCAAAGCCGGATGACAGTTTACGGTAGGGCGCATTTACAGTGACGAACACCTGTGGGACATTACATTCCGGGCGCGCGTACAGCACATAGTCAGCTATTGCATTTAATACCGCGCCGTTCAGTGCGAGGATTAATGGCTGATGCGTCTTACTCTGGACGATGTTGGCGCATTGTCCGCGCCAGTCAATATCCGAAAGCTTCAGGCGGATGATATCTGCACCCCGCAGTCCTGTCCCATATCCGAGAAGTATAACCGCCAAATCCCTCCTGCCAATTGGTGTATTCGGATCAACAGCAGCCGATATATCAGAAATTTCTTCTTCTGAAAATGCAGGGATGATCCTGATATGGGCATTCTTAAGCTTCAACATTGTATAATCATGGGACAGTCTTGTATTTCCGTGCTTTTTCAGATATTGTGTCGCGTATTTGACACACCTTAAGGCACGCCCTGCGCTCCCGCTGTTCGTAACGGGCACTTCATCAATGAGGAATTTCATTATGACAGAATCTCCTATCCGTTCAACATGGTATCCCTGTTCTTCCGCATACCAAAACAGATGGCGCATGGGTGCCCGCAAATCCAGCTTTGTTGTTTCGCTGATATTGTTTTCATTAAGGATCTCTTCAACCAGGGTGACGATTTCCTCCGGAACAGGATATTTCCGTACAATCGGTTTAGCATTGGAGAAATCCACTGTCCCCGTTTCAGCTAGGGCTTTCAGCATACGAATTACTCTTTTTTGGAAACGCCCATATTCGGGACAGATAGATCCTTCCTTTATCTGGTTATTGATATGCAGCACAAACCGGTCTGGTAAGTCCGAGTCATAAAAAGTGGTATCGGAAGAGTGAGCAAATGCAACTATTTTTTTACAGACTGTCTGGTATTGCCCGAGGGATATTTCAAGTATCCCGTATGCAGCCACCTCCTTCATCAGGGTGTTTGTTAAAAAGTTCAATTCTTGTTTAGCTATCGACATTTTGACCTCCTTACTACAGGGTTGAGTGTTCTAACTCCATAGTAAGAAATGCCGATAAAAAAAGAAAGCGGAAAGAAACTATGTAAACCCAATGTTTTTCAACTCAAATGTCGGCATTTTTTTAATATCGGCATATGGGATATCGAAGTTTTCTTTAAGGTATGTAAAAGCTACCTGAATCTCAGCAAGGAATGTAACTCCTTATCTTACGATGCAATGACCGCCCACACTGCAGTTGTTTTTACACGATATATGATGCTTTCCCTCGAAAGCCGGGAATCTAACGACAGTCGTTCACTGGGTGAACTTTTTCTATACTTTTCTGACGAAATGTCTGATATCACATGGATACAGGCATTTCAAATGCTGCTTCAAATGTTCCGAACCATGCTTAGCGACAACACAGAACTGTCCGAAAATAAAATTGACGAACTGGTTGATACGTTTATGAACACGGTACCTGCTTTACTG
>Ga0224746_10225_pt1 | contig 12033 bp, 13 predicted proteins | sample LIM_F_Water_Bulk_FD_183000 | JGI IMG/M metagenome (GOLD analysis project Ga0224746, IMG submission 183000) | Enriched cells from gastrointestinal tract of the lab mouse from Pacific Northwest National Laboratory (PNNL), Richland, Washington... | ecosystem: Host-associated > Mammals > Digestive... | reverse complement strand
TTCTATAATGCTGAGGATTGACAACCATGTCCTTCCTTTGGTACGATATTCGGTGCAGAGCGATCTGCTTCCCCTCGTAATACGCAGCAAGCATACTGTCGAGGGCCACGACTGCCACATCTTTGCCGACGTACTCCGCTGGCACGGAGTACTGATTCCCGGCGTAGGAGATGAGGCAGTCTTTTTGTACTCGCCTCAGGTTGATTTTGTCGATGATATACTCGCGGGAGAGAGGGCTCAGTCCCTCTTTTTTCAACCTCTCAAAGGGAATTTCGTTGGTGGTGGCGTGGACTTTCCCATTGACCTTATTGCACCAGGCCAGGGCCTGTCCGTTCAAGTCCGCCAGACTGTTGTACTTGATCCCCACCATAAAATTATCTCTGACAAACTGCACCGTCCGCTCTACTTTCCCCTTCGTCTGACCCCGATATGGCCGGCACAGAATTGGCTTGAACCCATAGAATCCCGCAAAGTCCTCAAACTGCCGGTTTAGCGTGGAGTCCTCCTGCTTCAAAAGCCGCTTGATGACTACCTGCTTCATATTGTCATACAGAATCTCCTCCGGGTAGCCTCCGAAATACCGAAACGCGTTCTGATGGCACCGTATCAACGTGTTTGTGCTCATATCTGTGACAAATTCGATGTACCGCATCCGCGAATATCCCAGAATCATGAGAAAACAGTACAGTTTTTTCCACTTCCCATCCTCGTACACCAGGTGATCCTCGAAGAATCCCCAGTCCATCTGCCCTTGCTTTCCCGGCATCGTCTCAAACCGCACTGTTGCTTTCTCATTCAAGTCCATCTTCCGGCTGCTCACATACGCCTTGACGATGCTGTAGCCTCCGTCGAATCCCATTTCCCGCAGCTTCTCCAGGATCCGCAGCGCCGAATACGGCGCTTCCTCCAGCCACTCGTCCACGATCTGCTTGTACGGATCCATCTTTGTTGGCTTCGGTTCGCTCAATGTGTACTCCGGCTTCTGCGGCGATTCCGCGTACCGCTTTGCCGTCCGCGGGTCCATGTGGTACTTCCGTCCCAGCTCCACATAGCTCAGCCCTTTCTGTCTGTCGCTTCGGATATCCATCCACTGTGCTCCTTTCATTTTCTGACTCCCTTTCCGGGCTCTTTTTCGCCCTATTGGGAGTCTATCTTTTTTTCGCCTCCTCCGCCACAAAACTACATTTTTTCCTCGGCGTTTTTTTACATTTTATCACTGGCGCTGACACCCTCCGGGGTAACGTATTTGATATTGACATCGTAGACGGTTCCCGGCTTTCCTGTCAACGCTCCGCTGCTGTCACGCTTATTCTGAACTTGTCGTGCGGATACAGCCATGCGTTAATCCCTCGTTTCCGTCGGAGGCTTGGCAGGATACTTGGCCCGGCTGTACCAATCCCAGATGGCGGCGTCGGCAATCAGACGGCGGTTCCCGTTCTGAACATATTCCAGTTCACCTTTGTCCATCAGCTCACGCAATTTATTTTCACCAATGCCGCTCACCCTGCTCATTTGCTCTACAGTTTTCAGCATGGGAAGCATCGGCATGGCCTGGATGGCAGCATCTTTTTTAGCCATAGGAATACCCCCTTTCACGATAATGGCTAAAAAGGTGGTTGTTCCAAAAGATGGGCATAAATCGGACGGCTGGCGGCGACCAGCACCACGGGACTTTCACCCCCGCGTGGTTCTCACGCGGCCCTACCCATTGCCTGCGACGCTTTGAACGCTCGGACTGTGGCTGTAAGGGAGTATCGTTAGCGTATGCGCCGCTGATTATAAGCTGCCGACTTTCGGTGTAGGTGGTTCTCGCTCTCCCGTTGGGGTTCCCCGAAAAGTCGTCAGACTTTTTGGGGAGAGGAGGAGCAGCGTAGTGATTGAGCTTTCACGCTTGCGTGTAAGCGAAAGATACGCAACTTGCTCCGACGAGGTCATGGCGCGCCCACCGATGCGGCGCATACAGAATGTGTCCGTTGCCCTATGCTGCGCCGCCGTTATCTTGCGGGCTTTCTTTGTCAAGGTGCAGCGCCGGGCCGGAGGCGGGGGAACATGGAAAGGGTAAGGTGTTCCGCCTGCCCTGCCGGGCCGGTTGCCGTCAGTCTAAACCGACGATAGCCTGAATGAGCTTGTTTTCCAGGTGGTGCTTCATCCACTCGTCCAGGCAGACATAGGGATAGCCGTACTCGTCATACAGCGTCCGGGTACACAGCTTGTTTATGTAGCCCTCGTAATACCGCAAGACACGCTCCACGGCCTCGGCATCCCCGGCGCGGGCGGCTTCGATCACCGGCATGGGGAGAAGCGCCCGGCCCTTGTAGCTGGGGTTCATCATCCGCGCTCAACCTCCCTTTGGCATTAACGCCGTCAATTTGTTCCGCAATTCGTCCAGCGTTTTCTTCCTGTGCCGCTGGACGGCGCTGCGGGACATACCCACAAGGTTGCCGATCTCGGCGTCGCCCAAATCCAGCACGAAGCGCAAAATCAAAATGCTTTGCATCTGTGCGGACAGGCTGGCAAAGGCATCGGCTACAAGCTCGTTGTTGATATGCAGGTCATACCCGTGCGACGAAAAAGTGAAACTGTCGCTGGGGTAGTGATCTACCGTACAGAGCTTGTCCATATCTGCCTGCGACAAGGTGCTGATCGACACTTGCCGGTCGCGCTGGCGTTTTAAGCCGCGCCGGTAGTTATGGGCCTCGTTCCGCAGTACCGACTTGCAAAAGGCGTCAAACCGGCACTCGTCATAGCTGCGGGGGATAGCTTCCATCTTCTCACCCCCTTTCGTTGGGGATGGTGGCGGTTCTCTCCCTTTCCGCTAACATGACACCGGCAACGCCGTCTGCTACCCGCTAAAAGCCCCCTTTGCAAAAATAAATTTTCCTGATCGGCGCAGACCGTAGGAAACGACAAAAACTGCCCGGCAGGTCGCAGACCTACCGGGCGGAGAATGGGAATAAAATTGCGTTTTATGGCTGTGTATAGTTCATACTCATGGGCGGAGTGATATGCTCCCTAAAAGACAGACAGCGAAACAACAAAAACGAGAACGAGGGGAGCAGGCATGGGAAAACGAATTGAGATGGACTTGGAGGAAAAGGAATATCTGATCCAAGAGTGTGTGGCAGGTCGGATGCGGATGCGGGAAGCGGCGCGCAGAGCCGGGGTAGGTCATTCCACAATGCACAACTGGATCAGTCGTTATCGAGCGGAAGGAGCTTCGGCACTATCTGAAAATGGAAACGCGCAGAAGCGGACATACAGTGAGGCACTTCGGCAAAAGGTGGTAGAAGAATATCTGTCAGGCCAGGGCAGCTCCATGGCCATCGCGGAAAAATACAAGCTCCGTTCCGGAAACCTTGTGTTGGACTGGGTAAAAGAGTATCATCGCCATAGAGAACATCCGAAAGAAACAGGAGGAGGATCTATGGCGAGGCGGAACCATACGCTGGAGGAGCGCGTCCAGGCAGTCAGGGAATATCTGGAGGGGGGGAAAGATTTTTCTGAACTTTCGGAAAAATATGGGACGACCGCCCAGGTGGTACGCAGCTGGGTGAAGCGGTATCAGGAGATGGGCGTGGAAGGTCTGGAGGACCGGCGTGGGAAACGGCTTGCGTCCCAGACGCCCCGGACAGCCGAGGAGGCACTGCGAATCGAAAAGAGCAGATTGGAACGTGAGAACTATCTGCTGAGGATGGAGCTGGATCTGTTAAAAAAAGTGCAGGAGCTGGAGAGGGGGGATCGCTGAGGCAGTTCCGTCAGGAGCGGCAGTATGAAGCGGTGCGTTGGGCTGCGGAGGAACAAGGGTATCCCGTGGCGGAAGTGTGCCGTGCGCTGCATATCTCCCGGGCCGGCTACTACCAGTGGCGCTCCGGGAAAGCGGGTGCCCGTACTGTGGAAAACCGGCGTTTGGCCGGGCTGGTAAAGCAAATCCACGACGAGAGCCCGGACAAGGGCTATCGGCGGATCCGGGATGACCTGGCACGGTATTATGCCATGCCAGTGAACGACAAGCGGGCCCTTCGCATTTGCCGCAGCTTGGGCATTCAGTCTACCATAAAATATGCCCGGCGTGGATGTACCCGGTCGGCCTCAGACCCGCAGTATCTGGCTGAAAACGTGCTGAACCGTCAGTTTTGCGCAGAAAAGCCCAATGAAAAGTGGCTGACTGATGTGACAGAGTTCAAATATTATGTGGGGCCAACGGTCCATAAACTTTACCTCAGCGCCATATTGGACTTGTGCGACAGGCGGATCGTCTCCTTTGTCCTCCGGGACGCCAATGACAGCGCGCTGGTCTATGAGACGCTGGATCAGGCCCTCGCGGCCAACCCGGACGCTCATCCCCTGTTCCACAGTGACAGGGGGTTCCAGTACACCACCCGGGTGTTCCATGACAAGCTGGCTGCGGCTGGGATGACCCAGAGTATGTCGCGGGTAGGCAAGTGTATTGACAATGGACCCATGGAGGGCTTCTGGGGTATCCTGAAGCGGGAGCGTTACTATGGCAGGCGGTTCACCAGCCGGGAACAGCTGTGCGGTATGATCCGGGAGTATATTGCTTACTACAATTTCTCTCGCCTCCAGCGGCGGCTGGGGGGGCATACGCCCATGGAGGTCTACACTCAATGCAGGGCTGCCTGACAAAATTGCGCATTTTATTTCACTGTCTACTTGACGGGGGGCAGTCCACGGTGTCCCCACAACAGAGAATAATGGAGTAACTGAGTTTGAGTGACGAATGGGTGTTATGTCCGATTTGTGGAAATAGGACATGAACAAGAATGCGCCGTGATACAGTGCTTCAAAATCTTCCGCTTTTGTCCTAAATGCAAAAAAACGCTTATCAGCGTAATCGAATTGAAAACATCAGTTGTAAAAGAGTCAAAGCGAAATTGACAACGCCCTTGCCTCCGCGCACAAGATAACCTCCACGTTCCAGAAAGGGGCCTCCAGTATTTTGGCCGAGTTGAAGCGGCGGGGATGTGTAGAGGAGGGGGAAGAAATTCACTTTGAAGATTGGGAGACAGCGGGCACCGGCGCTGTTCAACGGGAATCGCTGTTTCAGTCCATTTATGACGGGATATGGGACACGTTCAAACAGAGCATTGACAGCGCGGAATAGAAAGGAGATTGTGTATTATGCAAATTGGCGGAGTAAATAATCTTCGGGAGGCCGCCAGGTGGGGAGAAACACCCATAATCAAGAAAAAAGCTGTAGCAGCTTCCCAAAATGCAATGACAGACGATTTTGTTAAGAAACTCCAGGAGTTAGCGCGGAGAGATGCTCAAAAAGGTGTTGGTATGAGCCAAGAGGCGATAAACCTCTGTCATGCACAGATGGGCAAGTATGTTTCTCCTGACCGTTCTGCTCCGATTGCACAGATGACACAGGAACTGCAAAAGGCGGAGAAGGCGCACAAAGGAGAAGACCCCACTTTGGAATTTCTCGACAGGATGTTAGCACAGCTCAAAGGCAAAGGAAGACCAGAGCGTATTGTGAAATCTTTCAGCGGGCTGGCTGGCGGCTGTTCTGGTGATCTTCATAGTACCCCCGAAAACCAGGTTGCTACGGTATATTCGCCCGATGGGGAAGAAATTGCACAATATAATTACCAGCGGCGGTGGTTGGATGAATTTAACTACCAAGGCGGAAAATCAGTTTCTTGGGGATTCCAGCGCTGTTTATGATGGCGTTTTCATCGGAGTTGATACCGGAGATAAACTCCTTTGCCAGCCCGCTCTCCTGCGCGGCCAAAGCGGTCATCTCCTTGTAATAGCAGGGGACGCCCAGCTTCTGCGCCACCAACTGGCCGATTCTCTTTCCCGCTACCGCAGTTTGCAAACTGCGGTACTCATTTTTTGTCGAAACGGCCCGATAATCTTGCTCAAATCTTGCCTGTATTTTGCCTGAAATTTGCTTTTTCCCTATTATAATACAAACCGAAACCAGCAGGAACAGGAGATTCTTGCTCCTGCTGGCTCACTCCGACTTTTCCTCTGGTGACCTATAGCGCCGCCTCAAAAACTGTTCCGCCATGCAATCCAGCGTTTTTAAGATAATTTGCCGCTCATCCTCCGTACAAGCCGCAAGTTTGTTAAGTAAGTGGCGACTTTCTTCCTCCTGCTTTGTCATATCGGGAAAGAAAAGCGTATCTGCTGAAATGACCCGCCGATGAATTATGTCGGACAGGACATCAAAAGATGGGTTGGCAAGACCCGCTTTGATGTTCTGGATATGTCGATGCCCTCGGTGGCATTGAACGGCTAATTCCTGCTGTGTTAATCCGCTGTCCTTCCTTGCGGTCTCTATGCGCTCACCTAAGTATAAGAGTTCTTTAGTTGGTTCCTTCTTTGGTTTTTTCGCTTTGCGTATTTTACATCACCTCAATAACTTTCTATCGTGCGCAAGCGGTGTTTCAAATCCACTAATCAAGCGTATCAATACGCTGTATAATGCGCAAATAGACAGGCCCCCGCTGGAAGCCATAAAAAAACGGATTCATGAGCAGGGGCTATTAGCATTGCCGCCCATGACTGCCGTGGAAAGGATCAGTCATGAGGGAGAAATCAGTAAGGAAGGGTTTCGCGCAGTACAAGACGTTGCAAACCAAGCAAAAGAGGCTCTTATTCAAGCCACAGAAGACAAGGCTGCCTATGAAAAGCAATACATCAAGTTTCGCAAGTTTCTTTCTGCCAGTAGTAAAGATATTCCGCTCAGTGAAATTGTGGACTGTATTGATAAAGTGTGTAAGTTTGTCAAACAAATTGGACAAGGAATTCAAGAGGAGAAAACCATTGGAGCGGCCGCATCGGTAAGTTGTTGGAGCGGCGATTATGAACAGCGAGCTGTTTGTGAAAGTCAGCCAGAGAGAAGAAAGAGCGGACAGAATAAAAGCGTTTCTGATCTTCCCGGTGGCTGCGTTCCACCTTACCATTATGTCTGGGAGTGTACGGGCGAATCAATTTATGCTGGACACCCAGCTCAGCGGCGGTTTTCTCAAAAAGGGTCTGAATATCCCGTTTGCTGTTGGAAAAGGGGGACGATCTTTACATCTACCTGGATTCTTTCTCCCGGACGGGTCATCTGCTGGTAAGGCTGTGGCGTATAAGTTTTTTTCTTCTTCTCCTGTGGGAACATTCCCAGTTTGCGCATAACGCGAAACAGGCTCTCAGGCCGGCGGGTATAGCCGCGCTGCTTCAGGCGGTGCCACAGCTCCACCAGGCCGATCTGTGGATTGCGGCGGCGCATATCCCGAATCAACTTCAGCTCCGCTTCGGTATGCTGGTTTGGATGGCTGTGAGGACGCCGGGACTGGCAAGCCAGAGATGCCACACTCCCATCCCAGCGGGCACGCCAAAAGTAAATATATGACCGGCCCCTGTTGTACTTCCGGCTGGCTCGGCTGACGCCATACTTCTCCGCGTATTTCATTAGGGATTGCCTGTACGCCATACATGAAGCGCTGAGGCATGAGCTGCCAGCGTCCGGCGAAGCGTGCCCGGAAACAGAATCCTAGGGGCATCTAAAGGTGGAAAAGCATGGAGCGGCTGATTCGTGCTTCAAAACAGAAGGTGTTCCTGATTCTAGACAATCTGAAGGTCCATCACGGCAAGCTTGCCGCGGCCTGGCTGGAAAACCATATGGATATTCCTTTGCTTCCGGTTTGGGGATAGACGCCTCCGGAATTGCTGCCGGCTCTTCCTCACTGAACCGTTCCCGGAATGCCGCCAGCGTGGACGCCCCAATTCAGAGCAAACGGAAAACGGCCCCAGTGCCGCTCCCCGCCTCCTACAGCATAGGAAATCTCTTCTCCCGGTGTTCCGCCACGGCCTCCGCCAGCGCGTCAATATCCCCCCGCTCCGTCTCCGGCCCAAAGCTGACCCGCACCGTCCCGGCGGCGGTCCGCCGCTCCACCCCCATGGCGCTGAGCACGTGGCTCACTTTCCCCCTGTGGCAAGCGGATCCGGCGGAGATGTAGATCTCCCGACCGCTCAGCTCGCTGACCAGGTTCTGGCTGGGGTAGCCGGGGAGGGAAAAGGACAGGATGTGGGGTGCGTCGGCGGGCCCGATGAACTGCAGGCCGGGTATATCCCCCAGCCGCCGGCGGGCGTAGTCCCGGCAGGCGGCCATGTGGGCGTTGACCTCCTCCAGACGGGCGCAGCGCAGCTCCACCGCCTTGGCAAAGCCGGCGATCTGCGCGACGGCCTCAGTGCCGGGGCGGAGGCCGGACTCCTGGCCGCCGCCCACCAGCAGGGGCCGGGTGTTCCGGGCCCTGCCGCCGATGTAGAGGGCCCCGATTCCCTTGGGCCCCCCCAGCTTGTGGGCAGAGAGGGTGACAAAGTCCGCCCCCAGGCTCCCGGCGGTAAAGGGGACCTTCAAAAACCCCTGGACCGCGTCGGTGTGGAGCAGGGCGGGGTGCCCCCGGAGCCCCGCGGCGATCTCCTCCACCGGGAAGCGGGCCCCGGTCTCGTTGTTGACCAGCATGACGCTGACCAGGGCCGTGTCCTCCCGGAGGGCGGCCAGCACCTGCCCCGCCGTAATGTGCCCTGTGACGTCGGGCCGCACATAGGTGACCGCGCAGCCCTCCTGCTCCAGCCGCTTGACGCACTGGAGCACCGCGCTGTGCTCCACGGCGGTGGTGACGATGTGCCGTCCCGTCCGGCGGTTCTGGTGGAGGGCGGCCAGGATGGCCCAGTTGTCCCCCTCCGTGCCGCAGGAGGTGAACGCCACCTGCGCCGGCCGGCACCCCAGGGCGGCGGCGACGCGCCCGCGCCCCTGCTCCACCAGGTCCCTGGCCTTCCGGCCCAGCTCGTACTGGGCCGAGGGGTTGCCGAAATTCTCCGTCAGCGCCTCCGCCATAGCCTGGGCCACCTGGGGCGGCACGGGGGTGGTGGCGGCGTGGTCCAAATAGTGCATGGCGTCTCCTCCTTTACCGCCCGGCCCGGCGGGGCCGGGTCCGGGACGCGATCTCCTGAAATTTCTGTTGGCTGGGCAGACCGGACAGCCGCTCCCTGGGCCGAAAGGCCCGGTCGAAGGCGGCGGCCCCCGGGGCGGGACTGCGGCGCGCTGTGAAACTCCCGCTTGTCAGGGCGGGCAATGTATATTATAATGGGTCCGTCGCCTGCGGCCCGCGGCGCGCCGGGGAGCCGCAAGCCGCCGCAAAGTCAATTTTTTATGATACTACAATTCGCCCGAAAAAGCAAGAGGAGGCCGGGATGAATATCGCCATCTACACCTTGGGCTGCAAGGTCAACCAGTACGAGACGGCAGCCATGGAGCGGGAGCTGACACGCCGCGGCCATGTCCTGACGCCCTTCGAGGGCCCGGCGGACGCCTACGTGGTCAACACCTGCTCCGTCACCGCCGTCAGCGACAAGAAGTCCCGGCAGATGATCCGCCGGGCCAGGAAGCGGAGCCCCGCCGCCGTGGTGGCGGTGTGCGGCTGCTACCCCCAGACCCACCCCGAGGACGCGGCGGGCCTGGACGTGGACCTCATCGCCGGCACCGGGGACCGGATGAAATTCCTGGATCTGCTGGAGGCCGCCGTCCGGGAGCGCGCGCCGGTGGTGGCCCTGGACCGGGCCCTGGACCGGCGGACCTTCGAGGCCCTGCCCGCCGGCGGCCTGGCCGCCCGGACCCGTGCCATGCTGAAGGTGGAGGACGGGTGCGTCAACTTCTGCTCCTACTGCATCATCCCCTACGCCAGGGGCCCGGTGCGCTCCCTGCCCCTGGCGGCGGCCGCCGCGGAGGTCCGCCGCCTGCGGAAGGAGGGCTACCGGGAGCTCGTCATCACGGGCATCGAGATCTCCTCCTGGGGCCGGGACCTGCCGGGGCGGCCGGGCCTCATGGACCTGGTGGAGGCCGTCTGCCGGGAGGCGGGGGATCTGCGGGTGCGCCTGGGCTCCCTGGAGCCCAGGACCATTACGGAGGACTTCTGCCGCCGTGGGGCGGCCCTGCCCGGTCTCTGCCCCCACTTCCACCTGTCCCTCCAGTCCGGCTGCGACGCCACCCTGGGGCGCATGAACCGGAAATACGACACCGGGCGGTATCGGGAGAGCGTTGCGCTGCTCAACGCCTGCTTCGACCGCCCCGCCGTCACCACGGATCTCATCGTGGGCTTCCCCGGCGAGACGGAGGCGGAGTTTGCCGCCACCTTGGACTTCGTCCGCCAGTGCGCCTTTGCGGAGATGCACATCTTCCCCTACTCCATTCGCCCCGGCACCCCGGCGGCGGCCATGGAGCAGGTGCCGGGCCCGGTGAAGGACCGCCGGGCCGGGGAGGCCGCCGCCCTGGCGGCGGAGCTCCACGCCGCCTATCTGCGCGGCTGCGTGGGCCGGACCCTCTCCGTGCTCTACGAGCAGCCCGCCGGCGGCGGGCTCTGCCAGGGCCACGGGGAGAACTACATGACCGTCCTGGCGGCGGGGGAGAACCTGCGCAACCAGGTGCGCCCTACCCGCATCACCGGCGTCCGGGACGGCCTCCTGCTGGGGGAGCTGGCGGAGGTATAAGGACTGCCCGGCGCGCAAAAGAAAAGGACCGCCCCATCGGGGTGGTCCTTACCTTCTTGTCTGGTGAGCAGTCAGCCAACCTGATTCAGCTTCAGGGTCATGGCGCTCTTTTTGTGAGCGGCATTGTTCCTGTGCAGAATACCCTTGGCGGCGGCCTTGTCCACGGCCTTCACCGCGACCTTGTAAGCGCCCTCGGCCTCGGTGCGATTGCCATTTGCGGCAGCGGCCTCAAACTTCTTCACGGCGGTTTTCATCGCGGACCTCTCGGCCTTGTTGCGGGCGTTGCGGGCCTGGGCCACCAGCACGCGCTTCTTCGCGGACTTGATATTCGGCAAACCAAACACCTCCTCCAATAGGGGCTATGGGGGCGTCCAAAACAGACTCCTCCACGCAGAATAGTATTTTAGCACGGCTCTCCGTAAATTGCAAGGAATTTTTTGAATTTTCTTTTCTTTTTTTACATATTTCCCGCAGGGCGCGGAAGACTAGGGGGGAACCACCAGATTTTGTGCTCTGAGAAACGGGGGAACGCAATTTATGCTGACCATTCGCACCGACCTGGCCGCCGAGGCGCGGGACCTCTGGCGGGAGAGCGCCGGGGAGACCACCCGTCTGCCCGGCGTCCGGGCACGGGACGAGGAGGCCCAGGGCCTCCCCGTCGCCCGCGTGGAGATTCTGGACGCCGAGGGGGAGCGGGCGCTGGGGAAGCCCCCCGGGGTCTACCTCACCCTGGACGTGGCCGCCCTCTGGCGGCGGGAGGAGGGGATATTCGCCCGTGTGGTCCGGGCGATGGCGGAGCTGCTGGGCCCCCTGCTTCCGGAGGGCCCCGTGCTGGCGGCGGGGCTGGGCAACCCGGCCATGACCCCCGACGCCCTGGGCCCCCGGACGCTGGACCATCTGCTCATCACCCGCCACCTCCAGGAGGTCCTGCCGGGCTTCCGGCCGGTGGCGGGGCTGGGGGCCGGGGTGCTGGGCACCACGGGACTGGAGGTGGCGGAGTGGGTCCGCGGCGCGGCGGAGCACGTGAAGCCGGCGGCGGTGGTCCTTATCGACGCCCTGGCCGCCCGCGGCCTGGACCGGCTGTGCAGCACCGTGCAGCTCTCCGACACGGGCCTCATCCCCGGCAGCGGCGTGGGCAACCACCGCATGGCCCTGAACCGGGAGACCCTGGGGGTGCCGGTGCTGTCGGTGGGGGTGCCCACGGTGGTGGACGCGGAGACCGTGGCCAGGGACCTGCTGGCGGACAGTGGCGCGGAGGAGGCCCCTCTGCTGGCGGGCCGGGGCCGCCGCCTCTTCGTCACCCCGGACAGCATCGACGCCAAAATCCGGGAGCTGGCCAAGGTGGTGGGCTACGGCCTGAACCTGGCCCTCCAGCCGGACCTGGAGATCGAGGATCTGGACGCCCTGCTGGCCTGACTCCGGCGGCCATTTTCAGGGGAGGTTGCACCGCAGCGTGCAACTTCCCCCCTTTTTCCGCCCCCTTATTGTAGGGAGCACCACCACCGCGGTAACCAAGTCCGAAAG
>Ga0224746_10223_pt1 | contig 12084 bp, 16 predicted proteins | sample LIM_F_Water_Bulk_FD_183000 | JGI IMG/M metagenome (GOLD analysis project Ga0224746, IMG submission 183000) | Enriched cells from gastrointestinal tract of the lab mouse from Pacific Northwest National Laboratory (PNNL), Richland, Washington... | ecosystem: Host-associated > Mammals > Digestive... | reverse complement strand
CATTTATCATTTTCAATTCTGCTTATACAGGATTGGGAGGTGTTCAATAAATTTGCAATTTGTGATGATGATACTTTAGCTCTACACTCTTTAGTTTCTGAAGCCAAGAGGATTCTTGGGAACACCCCCGAATTTCACTATTATAGTACCACTTTGCCAAAGTCTCTAATCGAATACTGTACGTGTACAGCTGTAAGTATACTACTCCTTGACATTGAAATGCCCATAATTAACGGTTTTGACGTTGCAAAATGGTTAAGCAATCACAACACTAACGCAATCGTTATATTCATAACTAATATAGATATGTATGTCTATGAAGCATTTAAATATCATCCTTTCAGATTCATACGAAAATCTCATATTGAAGATTTAGAGGAAGCAATGAAAAGTGCTCTTCTCAAACTAGAGGCAAGGAAAGAAATATATACTATACAAGTCAATTCTCAACTCAGTTTCGAAGTAAAAATTGACGACATCGTATACTTTGAGTCACAACACAATAATGTAAAAATTGTAACCGTTCATGGCGATAATATTTTCAGAGCCACACTCAAATCTATAGAGACAGAACTCTGCAACAAAGGTTTTAATCGTATTTATAGTAGTTTATTACTTAACATTAGATACATATACAGCATTAACAGAAAGAATTCTGAAGTTAAAATTACCTATAACGATACTATTATCACTCTACCTGTGAGTAGAAACCGTATAAAGGAATTGATAGAGGACTATAAAACACACTTGCATTAAGGGGCATTTCAATATGTACAATATTTTTCAATTATTTCTTACGTTATACGACTCTATTTTGGCTTCAGTCTTTTTTGTCATATTTAATGGCTATGAACTAAAGAAAAAGTTCAAGGAAATTATAATTTTAACAACACTTTTAACAGGTGCCACTTTGCTATCAAACATTGGCTTCGATTTCATTGCTATTTTATTATGCGTAAGTATTTCATTTGGTTTTATGTTACTCTTTCACTTTGTTAGAGTCTCTAAACTTAGATGCTTCTGCTCATGTATACTATTTTATGGGACTTTAATGCTCAACAATACAATTTTATTCTATTTGTTTTCTCTCTATCAGCCAAACAATATTTTAGAATTGATTGGACATTTAACTCAAGAATATATAGTTTTATGTATAATATCAAAAATAACATTATCTCTAATGGTGGGCTTATATATTTCTATTTCTAATAAGTATGAGAACAAACAGGATAGTAAAAATATTAAGGTTCTAATAATAGTTGCAACAGCGAACATTTTAACAATATGTATATTCACTTTAGTATTAATTAAATCTCCAATTAATACTAATCTCGCCTCCATCTCGGTATTAGTTTGCATTTTTTTTAATAATTTTATTAATTACTATATGTATGCTAACTTAAGTAATAAAGCAAAAATGGAAGCCAAACTACAAATAATGCAACATAAGAAAGAATTCGATTACAGTCTATTCAAGGACTCAAAAGAAAATCATGATAAAATAATGCGTTTGCAACACGATATAAACAACCATCTAATACATATTCTTTATTGCATTAAAAGCAAAAAATATGATAAGGCAATTGAGTATATAAATGAGATTAGCAAGACCAGTATGGCATTTCTTGAACATATTCATCTTTCAAATGAAATGTTAAATTACATTATAAACGCCAAAATGGATGCTGCAGCTAGTAAAAGTATTAAATTTATTGGAAATATTGAAGACATCAAGCATCCAATCTTGAATGACTTTGATTTATGCATATTACTGGGAAATATCTTAGATAATGCAATTGAAGCCAGTCAAAATGAAAAAATTAATAATCGTTATATAATAATGGATATTTATAACTTTTCAGGATATGAAATTTTTGAAGTAAAAAACAAAATAAGTAGTTCTATATTAGATAAAAACCGCATGTTAACGAGCAGTAAGTCAAATAAAATATTACATGGTTACGGACTAAAACAAATAAGGACTATTATTGAAAAATACTATGGTCATTTAGACATATATGAAAGAAATAACTATTTTAAAAGTAATGATACCAAGAATATAGGTAGTGCAAATATTTGACCTGTTGACAAACTAAATTTTATTTAATTGTAGCAACACAAATATTGTCATTAAGATAAGCAGCAAAGCATTGCTTAATCCAGCCTTTTTTTATCGTAAGCGCTTAGTTTCGGGGTAGATATAAAAAAGAAATCCTAACATCTAATGCCAGATGCTAGGAAAGCAAGTATTTTACTCCATTTTATTTACACAATTCTTGAACGTGTTTGTTCCAAGGAGCGAGACAGGCTATTACTTGCCAGCCATCTAAAGAGCGTTTGCTCTTGCACCTTCGGCTGTGTCAGAAACAGCCAATTTTTGCGGCCTACAGTTATTGGACGAATGGAATTCTCACTAAGATTGTTACTTAAACTGCATCGCCCATCTTCCAAGTAAGTCATCAGATCATCTTGCTGATTCAGGATATAAGTAATTGCTTTTTTTAGTTTGCCATTGCTTCCGGGTGTTACTTGTTTTATCCACGACAAAAATCCCTCAATGACAGGTTTCTGGTCTTTGAGGCGTCGTTTTTTCAATCTGTTTGTATGAAAGTCCTTTTTCTTTATAAGTACGTTCATGCTCAAAAAGTTTATTACAGTACAACACACCTTGTACTGCAGGATTGCTATAATCCTTTTCCATTCCTTTCGGAATGGCTTCCAACAGGTATCTGCGGATGCGTGCCCAACACCAGCATCGTTTGGCATCTTTTAACTTATTGTATCCACGGTAACCATCGGTCATAAAGTAAAAGCCAGGTTCCATACTTTCCAGGAATCTTTTGATGTTTTCTCCGGCTCTTGTCGTAGTGTAATTGAAGAGGACGATTGGATTCAATCCGTCTTCTCCGGTACGGATTACCCAGAAGTATGATTTCGTTTCAGCTCTGCGCCCATCCTCTTTCAACACCTGAAGTGCTATACTAAAGTTGTAACGGGAGTGGCTAATAAGGTATAATCACAATCACAAGAAAAGAGGTACTCATTATGTCACAAAACTACACTCCCGAATTTAAAAAGAAGATTGTCCGACTCCACGAGGAAGAAGGACGAACCTACAAAAGTATCACCGCAGAGTATGGCGTATCCAAAACCAGTATCTCCAAGTGGTGCAGTGAATTCAGCAAAGAATGCCAGACAGACCCTAAAGCCCAAGAAGATTATGACTCCATGAAGGAGAACCTCCGGTTAAAACGGGAGAATGAAGAATTACGGAAGGAGATCGCATTCCTAAAAAAAGCGGCGGCATTCTTTGCAAAGGAAATCGATTAGAGGCTTATCGATTTATTGATGATCATCAGGAGGAATTCGGCGTCCGCTGGCTCCTGCGGCGGCTGGGGATCTGCCCGAATGCCTACTATAACTACCGGAAGCATCGGAAGGCAGATTATTATGCCCAAAAAGCGGCGGTCCAGGAGCAGATCCGCAGCATCTACCACAGCCATCATGGAGTGGACGGTTACCGCAGCATGACTGCCTATCTAAAGCGGGCAGGGAACAGCTACAGTGCTGCGACTATCCATAAATACATGAACACGCAGATGGGTCTGCGCTCCATCGTCCGCCCCAAAAAGCCGGGGACAAAGCCAGGCAAGCCCCATAAGGTATTCGAGAATAAATGAAAGCAGGATTTCCATGCGGACAAGCCGAACCAGAAATGGTGCACGGATTTCACATATCTGTTCCTGAAAAATGGGGATGTGCGTTATAACTGTACTATCATAGACCTCCATGACAGAAGCGTGGTGGCGAGCATAACGGACCGCCATATCACCAGCGAACTTACGATTCGCACACTGGAAAAAGCATTCGAATCCCAACGTCCGGCAAAAGACAGTCTGATCCTGCACAGTGATCAGGGGAGCCAGCATACGTCAAAAGCTTTCATAGAGTTTTGCGAATCTGTCCATGTAATCCAGAGCATGAGCAAGGCCGGATATCCATACGACAACGCGCCGATGGACAGATACTTCAACACTCTGAAGAACGAATGCACCAATCTGTACGAATTTCGGACAGAGGAGGAACTGTATCAGACTGTAGAGGAATTCGCCTATGTCACCTACAACCATGTGCACCCGCACAGCCATAACAGCTACCGCACACCATACCAGGCGAGAATGGTAGCATAACGAGCGGCGGGAGTAGTCTTCCTGATTGCCTGACAATTCCGATAGCATCCAGACAACAATCCAACAAATTTTTTAGCCACAAGTGTTACAAAAAAGATTGATCATTACAGCCTTGTAAACTTCAAGACCACTATGCAGTCCTATAAAGTACATAAAATCGTATATAATGACCGGGACAAACAGGCGATATTCGAGAATGCCCATGAACCAATCATTGACCGGGAGACATGGGAACGTGTCCAAGAACTGCGGAAACAGAGGAAAAGACCGAACCGTTATGATGAAGTGGGGCTTTTCTCTGGATTGATCTTTTGTGCGGACTGTGGCAGTGTCTTTTATCAGCAGAGATACCAGACAGCAAAAAGAAAGTAGGACTGTTATCTTTGCGGCAACTATAAAAGACGGACAACCAAATGCACGGCTCATTTTATCCGTACCGATCTGCTGACTGCTGCTGTCACGGAGAATCTGCGTAAGATTACCAGTTATGTTGCAGCCCATGAAACACAGTTTATTAAGCAAGTGACGGCACAAAATGAGAGCGGCGGGAAAAAGAAAGCGGCGGCTATGAAAAAAAAGATGGGTGAAGCTGACAGCCGTATTACAGAACTCAACCGCATCATCAAACGTCTGTACGAAGATAATGTCTTAGGAAAAACCAGTGATAAACGGTTTGCACTTTTGTCCGAAGAATATGAGGCAGAGTAAAGGGAACCGAAAAGCCGTGCCGCCAATATCCAGGCGGACTTGACAAGGCGAAGGAAACACAGAAGGACGCAGAGAAATTTGTGAATATCGTGCAGAAACATCTGCACTTTGATGAATTGACATCTACCCTGTTGCGGGAGTTTGTTGAAAAGATCGTGGTGCATGAAGCCGAGGAAATAGACGGCAAGCGGCACCAACAGATTGACATTTATTATAGCTTTATAGGCAGGGTTGACCTGCCTGTGGAATAGCCGGTATTATCCGGTGCAATGCATAAGAACCGGATAACAACGGCAAAACATATCATTTAATTTCTATAACCAATTTTTTTACATTTCTTTTACTTCTTTATCTCACATGTACTTAACTTCCGGAGATTGAAACGGTAAAGAGAGTGATTGAGCCGCAGATAAAAGGGCTTACAATCATGAAGGTGGAGGTAAGGCGTCCGGAGGTGGTTGCATACCCGGATGCGAAAGGGTTCTGCAGGCGGCTGGTCGGGCAGACGATTGAGTGTATGGTGCGCCGGGGAAAATCTTTGACTATGATATCAGAGAGTGGGGATCGTGTTATTCTGCATCTGAGGATGACGGGATGCCTGCTGGTGGCTTCGGCGGAACTTCCGGAGGAAAAGCATACGCATATTGTTTTTTACCTAAGCGATGGCAGGGAGTTGAGGTTATCTGATACACGCCGGTTCGGACACTTCTGGCTGGTTGGAAGAGATGATGAGGATACATACAGCGGGATTGGGAAATTAGGCTTGACTGGTAGTATGGGAGAGAGAGCGTAATGGGCATACAGCGTGTGTCCACTGGCAGTTCACTACCGATAATGCCAGGACTAAGCTGGTATCTCTATCCTAAATTTGATGGGAGTATCCTAAAGATTGTGTAAACCTCCAAACTGATGTAAGATAAAATTACTCAGTTTGGAGGTTTATTTTATGGCAAGAAAAAAAGATTCCCTACAAAAAGCAGCCCTTCGGGAAATGATGGGCAACTATCTGAAAGAAAACGACGTGAAAGTGAAAAATGGCGCCGATGTGAATTCCATTATGCGGGACATGATGTCCATCATTCTAGAAGGAGCCTTAGATCAGGAAATGGACGAAGATCTTGGCTACAGTAAATACGATTACCGGAACAAAGACACGGACAACAGTAGAAACGGTCACTCCCAGAAAACCATGCATACCACCTATGGTGATATGGAAATCGATATTCCACGTGATCGGAAAGGTGAGTTTGAACCTCAAATTGTAAAAAAATATCAGAATACAGTCACACAGGATATGGAAGAAAAAATCATTTCCATGTATGCCAAGGGAATGACAACAAACGATATCGAAAGCCATATGAGGGAGCTGTATGATATCGGAATCTCTGACTGCACAATCAGCAGGATTACGGACAAGATCCTCCCCATCGTAAAAGAATGGCAGGAAAGACCTCTGGAGAGTGTTTACGCGGTTGTTTTCATGGATGCCATCCATTATCATGTACGCAACGAAGGGCGGATTGTAAAACGTGCAGTTTATATTGCAATTGGGATTGATATGGAAGGCCACAAAGACGTGCTTGGTATGTATGTTGGTCAGAATGAGAGTGCGAAATTCTGGCTCTCTCTCTTGAATGGGTTGAAAAACCGTGGGGTGGAGGACATTCTGATTGCCTGCGTGGATGGGCTGACTGGATTTCCGCAGGCAATTGAGGCAGTTTTTCCACAGACAGAGATCCAGCAGTGTATCATCCATCAGATACGAAATACAACAAAATTTGTTTCCTATAAGGAGATCAAACCCCTGATGGCTGATTTAAAGCGTGTATATGCGGCGCCAACGGAAGAAACCGCACTGGAGGAACTAGACAGTTTTGATGAGAAATGGAGCGGAAAATACCCTAAAATAGCAAAATCATGGAAAGATAACTGGGCAAATCTTTCGACTTATTTTAAATACCCAGAGGCTGTCAGACGCCTGATTTACACAACCAATACAATCGAAGGATTTAACCGCCAACTGCGAAAAGTAACGAAATCGAAAACGGTATTTCCATCGGATGCCAGTCTGCTGAAAATGCTGTATCTGGCCATGATGGACATCACGAAGAAATGGACCGGTCATCGGCAGGACTGGGGCCAGATCCATTCGCAGTTAGAGATTTTTTTTGAAGAACGGTTGTCAGGGTTATAAGCAGGAATCCAGTCAAGGAGGGCGGGATTTTCCAATCCTCCTTGACATGTTCAAAAACTGCATTATAATACAAACAAGGACAGAACCCTTAAGATAAGACTCTGTCCACAGTAACTAATGATATATCTTATATCAGTTTTTTCAGTTTACACAAAACTTGAAACGGTCTCAATTTGATATGATTGCGAAAAATAATTAAGCTAAATATAATATGGTCATTACACTAGTCCGCATCATTAAAACCAATAATACCACCTATAATCCCCACTATAAAAGCTAAAATAGCAACTTTATCATCATTTTTACTCATTGCATTAACATCCGTAGAAAAAAAACAGGAAAAACAATTGACAAGCTGAAGTATCCACCACGCACAAGTCCATACGATTAATCCGACTCCAATTCCCGTTATTATTTCCCCAATCAAATTTTTTCTTCCTGGTATATATCCTCCATCATTATATTCTGGTGTTACATCACCTTGAAAATTTCCACTATTATCAAATTTCCCATTTAACTTATAGTTTCCTGTTGGTTTCCCTGTTCCTTCATGATATCTCCCTTCCTCTCTAAACAGCCCACTAAAAAAAACTAAAAATAACCCCAAAACTACAGGTATAATTCCAGGCGCTCTAATTAAATCCATAAATTTGTCCAATTTCTACTCATCCTTTCTTTTGTAATATTATATGATGTCGGGGTAAAAACCCTTGTTAAAAACTGCTATTTTTTGCGAATTAAATTCTGAACATTGAAATCTGCATATTTTGTTTTCCAGAAAGCTCTTCTGGGAAATTTTTGCTCCTATGGCAAAGGTATTCCTGTCCTTTTCTTACACTATTACTAGATTTGGAGCATACCTTCCTAAGCCCTTCCGATAAGTGATGAGCTTTCGGAAATTCAGCGCACCGACTATGAGTCCGAAGAACCGTTTGCCCCACAGCCATCCCCTTGGAAGTTTGTCTGTGTGGTAGTTCTTTCGCAGACTCGACAGCAGGGTTTCCACACCATTGCGAAGTCTGGCGTGATCCGCTCCTTTCTCCCCGCCCATCATCCGCTGTGTTTTCGCACGGTTGATGGCGGAAAGGGATAAGACAAATGCGGAAACGCGCTTCCCTTTGTATGCGGGGCATTGTTCTCTGTATGGACAGTTCCCACAGCAAGCAGAAGAAAATGCCACCCGCATTTGCCCATTTTTGTGTGGTTTGCTACACAAAAAGGTCCGATGCCTCCCGAACAGGCAAGTATTATTTTTCCATCATCCGACAGTTCAAAGCCCACATAAAAGTCATTTACTTTTTTCCCCGGCATATTTGTTGAGACGATATGCACATTTTTTATTTCTACAAGCTCCTGGTTGCCTGGTGTCGGATAAGCGCCGTCTGTTGCAATAGTTACCGGCTCTTTTGATGGCACATTGCAGAAAGCGTGGCCGCCAGGAACTGGCTGTCGCTATGGGTGTTCTGTTCGAACTGGTAATCCGTTATTACGGAACCGTTTTCGCCAACGGATTCTTCCAGATTTGCGACATAGCCCCGGTGTTCTTCCCCGGCTTTGCTGCGGAATGCAGCTTCCGGATCTGATGGGTTTTGGAGGATGGAATTCATTGTCCCATCCTCGTATGTTGCCAGCCACCGGCTACCTTCCTTCCTAACCGTCTGCTCAGAAATGCAGCGGGCAAAGAACTGGTACTCCTTCCAGTCATCATAACACCTGCCACAGAAAACAAGAAGGGGATCGTCATCTGCTAAAAGCTGCAGACACTTTTCAGCATTATCAGAATTTCTGGCGTAGTAGAAAACCTGATTGAAGTCATTATCGGCCGCATAGTGGAACAGGCTTTCCGGAATCCCTTCCACAGATTCTCTTTTCAGGCGGATGGCCAGATCTGCCACACAGGGATATACCAGTTCCAGACGGCTGAGTTTTTCAATGTTTGCATCGACCATCATGGAATCCATCCGCCTGGTCCTGCCGGAAATGTTCATGATCCTGGCAATCTCCTTAGACAGGGAGGCGATACAGGTATGCATCAGATCATTGCCGGTTTCCTGCTCATAGTTATAACACCTTTTCCGGAAATGCTGAAGGCTCTTGTCAGAAAGGGGCTGTTCCTTAAAGCTTGTGGTATGAAGGGCGTACTGAAGCCTGACATCCAGCATGAGCCCCTCCACAATATCGTCATCAGAATAGTCCAGCAGCTCTTTGATGATGCTTGCCCCGACCACGACATTTATGGGAATGTTCGGCCTGCCGATGTTTTCACAATAAGGGACACGGAATGGTTCTTCTTCAATTTTGGGGAAAAGTTCATCGGCAAATATTTTGGCCCATGAATTTTCCAGGGCTTTCCGCTCCCTTGTTGCAAGAGAAAAAAGAGCATCATCCAGTGTCATCTGCTGTGTAGGGTTTATGAAAAAAAGACATCTTTCGCACCTCCGATCTGATATTTATATTTTACCATATCTGGGGTTTGAAAGCCAGCAAACACAATAAAACATGTGATTTTCAATGTGCAAATTGCTTTGCAGGACAAAGGGGTTTTACCCCGACATCATTATATTTATAAAAACTATAACCAAAATAATACTTGAAATATATTGACTAGTCGATAACCCAAACCAAATACCTCTTACTTCATCTCCCCGTAAAAATTCTAAAAAAAAACGTATTACAGCATATAGAGCCAAATAAAAAATTGTCATTTTTCCTTTGTATCGCAAATCATTTTTTTTATAATTCAAAATAATAAAAATAATAAAACAAAAAAAAGACTCTAATAACTGAATCGGGAAATATTTTTTTCCAAAACAACACCCTGCAAAAAAACAACCTATTCTTGCAAATCCATGAAATAAAGGTATTGCAATTATAAAAATATCTAGATATTTCATCATATCACTTAAAGGAAATATCAACCAAATTAAAACAATTACAGGCAGCATTCCGCCATAAAAAACCAACCCTCCATTCACAAAATCTTTCAAAACAGGAGCCCTCTTCTCCACGCCCATATTAACGATAACCCATAAAATTCTTGCTCCTACGATTGCTATCATAATTGCTATTACTAATATTTTATAAACTTTTCTTTTTAACTGTTTTTCTTGAATATGACAAATAATATAAACATAAGACACCGTCCACCCAATAATTCCCCAAAATGAATACATTGTCAATATTGACTCTTCTAATTTAATTTGCGGCATTTATTCCATTATCCTTTTATTACCAGAACTATCAGGATGGTTAGGTAGATAAAATACAAATGTATTCCAAAAAGGTAGGTAGATGATAAAAGCATTTAATTTATATATCTTTTGACCTTCAAATGCATTAATATCCAGTTAATTTGCAGTTTTGCTACTTAAAATGCATTGATATCTACCTAATTACCCTGATAGTTCTATTTTTTATAAAGTCTGTTACTCACGCTAGCTGATAGAAATCATATCCCATTACGAAATCTTTTTCAGCTTTTTACTGTGATCAGAAATAACTTTCTTCATGATATCAATATCAGTCTGCATTGCATTTATCTTATCAGCGGCATTCTCGTATCGCTTTGCTGCAGACAGATAATTCTCGGTCAGAATATAAACTGCGCGTACGACATCATTTTCAATGATTAATCTGATTCTTGTTTGTTCATCCCAAAGCCCTCTCTGCTCATCCCTCATTAATATTTGTTCGTCACGAATAGATTTGATATCTCTTTCTATCAGCTTTAATCTTGCGTCCAATTTTGTGTCAAGTAACTGAGAATTTGCCAATAAATCTTCATTTGCCACCACCATCCGATCATCTCTTCTGCAATGCAACATTGTTCTATTCAAATATATTATATCATTCCTGCAACAGAAAATCTATTCCTTTTATCTATTTATTTACATATCCCGATACTGGTACCTACACGATTGCCCTTAACTCACCTTCGGCTTTCAGTACCTTAGCCATCTTATCGGCGGCTGTTTCACGGGCATTCTTCTTAAAATAGCCATTCACAATAAGAACTGTGTTCCCCATGTGAAGTTCAGTTACGCAATCGGCAGTCTGGCAATCCCTGTCTCCTTTATTTTTCTTTTCTCCCATTCACTTCCCCCTTATTTCAACATTCCTTTCAGATATTCCATTTCTTCTGTGCCTGTTCCTTACGGAAATTTATCCCGGAACAACAGATTGGCGTACACATGGCAAGCACCCTGTCATAAATTCTCTGATGCGCCATGTCTGCCGGATTCTGCAATTCCGACAGCGTTAGGTTCGTAGTAACAATCAATGATGGCTTCGGTAACGGCTGTCTATCACGTTATAGACTTGCTCTAAGCCGTATTCTGTCCCTCTCTCCATCTCAAAATCGTCCAGTAGCAGAAGTGGAAAGCTGCATAATCGCTCTATGTATGCATTTCTCCCGTTTAATGTGCCTGTCAGATCGTTTAAGATAGTAGCAAAATTCGTCATCCGTACCGGAATCTCCCGCTCCATCAACGCATTTGCATTACATCCTGCAAGATAGGTCTTTCCTGTGCCGACATTTCCCCACAGGAGATAGCCACGGCTTTCTGCCCGCATTTCTTCCCAATGCTCCACATAGATATGCGCAAATCTCATCTGGGGATTTCTTCCGTCGTCATTATCAAATGTCCATCTTTTCATGCTGCTGTCTGTGAACCCGATGTCCTTTAACCGTTCCACGGCAGCTTCATGCTCCCTCTGCCATTCTTCAGCTTTCCGTTTTTCCCGTTCCTTTCTCCGGCACTCACATTCTGATGGATGTCGGTCACGCCCGAAAAGCGTCTTTCGGCGTATGGCAGACACCACAGTATAAAAGCCCGTCCTCCCCTTTGTAATCGCCGTTTTCCGGCTCTGTATCCATCGGAACCATTGTTTCCTTTGTATCGTCTAAAATCATAGGCTCTCGCCCTCCTTATATTCATAATCTGGAATACCCTGTGCGGCATTGCCCTTCCTGTCATTGTCCGCCCATATCCG
>Ga0224746_10221_pt1 | contig 12121 bp, 12 predicted proteins | sample LIM_F_Water_Bulk_FD_183000 | JGI IMG/M metagenome (GOLD analysis project Ga0224746, IMG submission 183000) | Enriched cells from gastrointestinal tract of the lab mouse from Pacific Northwest National Laboratory (PNNL), Richland, Washington... | ecosystem: Host-associated > Mammals > Digestive... | reverse complement strand
GCCCCGTAAGGATCAGCATATTGAAAATTAACTGTCCAATGTACTGCCACGCCATAGTCACGGCGGGTAAGCTGCTGTCCACGGCGGGGCTGCTGCTGGAGAGGAACGCGGAGTAGATCAGGCAGGCCAGGACGATGACAGCCCCTTCCATGCACACACCGATATAGCTTTTCAGGAACGCCTTGCCGCTGGCGGCGGTGCCTTCCCCGGCGAAGGAGGCCAGAGGCAGGGGCGCCAGGGCCGTGAACATGTAGAGCCGGAAGAACCGGCCATACACCGTCAGCAGCAGGATAAAGGACATCACGGTAATGAACAGGCTGCCCAGCAGGGACACCAGCCACAAGGGAATGCTCTCCAGGAGGCCCAGGCCCTCTATGGCCGTCACGATCTCGCTGGGCAATGTGGCCGCCGTGGAGACGGAGCCGCCCATGCCGCTCATGACCGTCGCCACGATCCCGCCGCATACGCTGAAAATGGCGGTCATGATCTCCATGCAGCTCCCCACGGCTACTTTTGCCAGAATGAAGCGGATGAAATGCCGCAAAGCAAACTCCGGGCGCTGGAAATCCCGAAAGCTGGCGGCGCTCTGGAAAATGCCCATGGCGAAGAACAGAACCAGGAGGCCGTAGCCAACGCCTACCATGGCGGTGTGTATGCCGGAGACAGCGGTCCAAATATCGCCGCCTTTGAAGCTCTGCGGCGTCTGCGTCAGCAGGGTCCATATCTCGGACAGCTTGCCGTTCCAGTCCGTCAGGGCGCTTTCCAGGATGCTTACGATCCAGTTGTCACTAATTGAAAATCACCTCCATGGGGAATTGCGTCTCACGATGAGACGCAATTCCCTTTTTCGTTCCGGGATAATTCATACCACGCCGATCACGCTCAGGATTTCCTTGGCAAAGGCGATCATCAAGCCGCCGAACAGGCAGAGGAAGCCCTGGGTCCGCTGGCTGGCGTCGTGGGACTGGAAGCTCATGCCCCACCTGCACGATCCCCCAGCCCAGGATGATGATGCCCAGGGCCTTGATGATGGAGAAGATGAAGTCGGACAGGTTGTTGACGATGGTGAGGGGGTCGCTGCCTCCGGCGGCGAAGGCCGGAACGGTCAGCGCAGCGCAGAAGGCCAGGAGCAGAACGGCGGAGAAGTAGAGGCGGCGGGCCCGGTCCCTCTGCCGGAGCTGCTGGCGGGTCAGATTCGCGCGGGAATGGGTGCTATGGGAAAGGTAGTTCTTCATATTCAAGATTCCTCCGTATCTTCAAAGATTTCAATATCGTCCAAGGACGTAAAGGTAAAGTCCAGGTCGTCCGCGGCGTAGAGGCAGCGGGCGCTGTGGGTATAGGGGGCGGCCCCGCCGTCGGCGGTCCGCTTGATGTTGGGGTGGCGCATGAGATCGTACTTGGCGTCAATGACCGGAGCCTCGCCCCGGATCAGGACCAGGGCGAGGCGGTTGTCCAGCATCCGAACTTCATCCGGCGTGAGCAATTCGCGGCCCGCCGATTGAAAATTCTGGCTGAAAGAACCGTTCCGCCCCTTGCTCTGGCTGCTGGTCTGGGTCTGGATCGTCTCCTTCCCCAGCAGCTCGGAGACGTATTTATGGGTCGATTGCTCATTTCCGCCCAAATAGATAAAGGCGTCCGCATTGCCGATGATGCCTTCCCAATCGTCCTTGAACAGCGCCTTCAACTGCGAGATATTTTGCAGGATGATGGTGGCCATGACATTCCGGGAGCGCATGGTGGCCTGGAGCCGGGCATAGCCGTCCGGGAGGGCAACATTGGCGAACTCGTCAAACATCAGCCGCACCGGAATAGGCAGGCTGCCTCCATGCACCTTGTCTGCCTGATAGTACAGCTCCTGGAACGCTTGCGTATATAACATACCCACCAGAAAATTCAATGAGGCGTCGTTGCTGTCCGGGATGATACAGAACACCGCCTGCTTCCGCTCCCCCAGCTTCTCCAGCTCCATGGTATCCCTGCTGGTGATCCGCTGGACTTCCGGCAAGGTGAAGGGGGCCAGACGGACGGAGGCGGTAATGAGGATGCTCATGGCCGTCTCGCTGGGGGCCTGCTTGAATACCTTGTACTGGCGGAGGGCGATATGGTTCGGGTTTTCTTCCTCCAGGGCCTCAAAAAGCAAATCCAGGGGTGACTGATAGTCCCCGTCCCCCTCCTTGGCCGCGCCGTACTCCAGCATGGTCAGCATCATCTCCATGGTCTGTTCTTCCGGGGGAGCCTCATGGAGCAGGTACAGCATGAGGGCGGAATCCAGGGCAATCTCGCTTTTCTCCCAAAACGGGTCATTGGAATGGGCGTTCTTCGGCGTGGTGTTGCGGATGAAATTGGCGATCAGTTTCAGTACATCGGCGTCGTTGCGGATGTAGTGGAAAGGGTTGTAGCAGTCGGAGTGTTCCGGGTCCACGAGGTCAATGACGCGGATAGTATAGCCCTCCCGCAGAAGCAGCGGAACGGCGGAGCGGGCCAGCTCCCCCTTGGGGTCAGTCGCGATATAGGAGGCGTTGGCCTCATAGAGATTCGGCTTGACCACATACCGGGTCTTGCCCGCGCCGGAGCCGCCCACCACGATCTGCAAGAGGTTGCGCTGGTGCTTCCGCCCGTTGAGGCTCATGCGGAGGTTTTGGGTGAGGATGGCATTATTGTGGGGGTCCTTGTCCCGGTATTTCCGGTCAAGCTGGTATACGTTCCCCCAGCGGGCGGAGCCGTGTTCCTCTCCGGGGCGGCGGTTCTGCCTGGAGGAAATGTACAGCACAATGGCGAAAGCATAGACCACCAGCGCCCCCAGCATGAATTTGAGGGTGTAAGGGGTCCAGCGGATGTCAAAGGGGCGTTCCAGCATCACACTGAAACGTCCCATGAGGTCAAAGACGGTCATGCCCTCCTGGTAGCCGCTGGCGAGGGCCGCCCCCGCCCAGAGGACGGGGACGGCCAGCAGGAGCCACGGGAGGGGGCCGCTGTTCTTCTGCTTCACGGAAACCTCCTGTTGATTCGCGTCTCACCATGGGATTTATTTTTGCGTCCCATGGTGGGATTCATTTTTAGTAGCCAGTCCGGGGCAGCTTGGGCGCGGGTTCTTTCTTTCCGTAGACCGTCGTCACCCAGCGGGAAACCGCCTGCACCCAAACGCCGTTATAGGTGCCGCCCACGTCTGCTACATTGGCAAAGCTGCTCCCGGCGGGCTGGCAGAGAGCCACTATCCCACCATGACCATTAAGGACATCAAGGCCCTGCCCGTCTCCGAGCTGGCTGCCGGTGACTGCGCCCTGTTCCTCTGGATCACCATGCCCATGCTCTGCGAGGCGTGGGAGGTCATGGAGGCGTGGGGCTTTTCCTACAAGACCGCCGCCTTCGTCTGGATCAAGCTGAATCAGAAGGCGGACAGCGTGTATTGGGGCATGGGCCACTGGACCAGGGCCAACGCGGAGCTGTGCCTGCTGGCGACCAGGGGGACCCCGCGCCGCCAAGCGAAGAATATCCACCAAGTCATCCTCTCCCGCATTGAGGAACACAGCAAGAAGCCGGAGGAAGCCCGGCGGCGCATTGAAGCCCTGATGGGCGACGTGCCCCGCGTGGAGCTGTTCGCCCGCCGCCCCGCCCCCGGCTGGGACGTTTGGGGAAATGAGGTGGACAGCACCATTGACTGGATCAAAACTTGAAACGAGGTGAGCAACTATCGAAATTAAAATTCCCAAAGAAGTCCGCCAGCACAAGGAGACCATCTTCTTTGGCCTCTCCACCCGGCAATTCTTCTGCGCCGTGGCCGCCGTGGGGATCGCCGTGGCCGTCTACCTGGGCCTGGGCCCCGTACTCGGCCAGGAGACCGCAAGCTGGCTCTGCGTCCTGGCCGCCGCGCCCATGGCCGTGGCCGGGTTCTTCAGCTACAACGGCCTCACCCTGGAGCAATTCGCCTGGGCCTTCCTCAAGTCCGAGCTGCTTTGCGCCGGAGGGCGGCGCTTTGTCTCCGAAAACTTCTACTACACCATACTGAACCGAAAGGAGGCCATAGACTTTGATTAAGGCCCTTTCCGCCGCCAACAAGAGCGAGCGGGACAAGTTCAAGATTCCCCGCAGCGTTCAGCAGTCCATCCCTGTCAAATGCGTCTATGCAGACGGCATCTGGCTGGTAGGCCGCAAGCACAGCCGGACCTGGCGCTTTTCCGATGTCAACTACGCCGCCGCGTCCGAGGACGACCGGCGGGGTATTTTCCTCTCCTATGGCGGCGTCCTCAACTCCCTGCCCACGGACGCCGCCGCCAAGATCACCATCATCAACCGCCGCCTCAACCCCGTGGACTTCCAGCGCACCATTTTGATGAAGGAGCGGGGGGACGGCCTGGACCAGTACCGCCGGGAATCCAACCGCATCCTCACCCAACGGGCGGCGGAGAGCAACAATCTGGTCCAGGAGAAGTACATCACCCTCTCCATCCCCCAGCGGAAGATCGAGGAAAGCCGGGCCTATTTCCGCCGGGTGGACGCCAACCTCTCCAAGAGCTTTGGCCGTCTGGACAGCGGCGCCCGGCCTGTCTCCACCCATGACCGACTCCGTATCCTCCACGACTTCTTCCGCCCCGGCGAGGAACAGTATTTTACCTTCGACCAGTCCGCCGCTGTCCGCCGCGGGCTGGACTTCCGGGACCTGATCTGCCCGGACGGGCTGCGGTTCCGGGTCGGATATTTTGAGATGGGGGACAAGGTAGGCCGGGTGCTATTTCTCAAGGACTACGCCAGCTACATCAAGGACAGCATGATCTCCGACCTCTCCGACTTCTCCCGGAACCTCATGCTGTCCATTGACATCCTCCCCATTCCCACGGATGAGGCCGTGAAGGAGATACAGGGCCGCATCCTGGGCATTGAGACGGACATTACCCGCTGGCAGCAGCGCCAGAACGACAAGAACAACTTCACCGCCACGGTCCCCTACGATCTGGAACAGCTCCGGGGCGAGGCCAAGGAATTTCTCTCCGACCTCACCGAGCGGGACCAGCGCATGATGTTCGCCGTGGTGACGCTGGTGCATATCGCGGACAGCCTGGAGCAGTTGGACGCCGACACGGAGACCTTGCTTTCCATTGGCCGGGAACACCTCTGCCAGTTCTCCGTGCTGCGCTACCAGCAGGAGGACGGCTTAAACACCGTCCTGCCCTACGGCCTGCGCCGGGGTGAAGGCCCTGCGGACCCTCACCACCGAGAGCGCCGCCGTCCTCATGCCCTTCCGTGTCCAGGAGATACAGGACCCCGGCGGACTGCCCTACGGCGTCAACGCCATCTCCAAGAATCTGCTGATCTGCGACCGCAAGCGCCTGATCTCGCCCCACGCCTTCTACCTGGGCGTCTCCGGCTCCGGCAAGTCCATGGCGATGAAATCCACTGTGGAAAACGTGGCCCTGGCGACCAATGACGATATTATCATCATAGACGCCGAACGGGAGTACGGGCCCCTGGCCCGCGCCCTGGGCGGGGAAGTTATCGAAATCTCTCCCCATAGCAAGCACCATATCAACCCCCTGGAAGTGACGGAGGACTACGGAGACGGGGAGAACCCTGTCGCCATGAAGTCCGAGATTATCACCAGCATTTTGGAACAGCAGATGGGCGTGGGGCGGCTCACCGGCAGCCACAAGTCCATCATTGACCGCTGCACCGCCAACGTCTACCAGACCTATTTCAGCAGCCGGGGGAAGGCCCCCATGCCTCTGCTGACGGACTGGCGAAACGAGGTCATGCGGCAGGTGGACCCGGAGGCCCGGGAGATCGCCCTGGCCGCCGAGCTGATCACCGAGGGCAGCTTAAACGTGTTCGCCCACCCCGGCAACGTCAACATGGACAGCCGGATCGTGGTCCTGGACCTCTACGAGATGGGGGAACAGCTCCGGCCCACGGCCCTGGTCGTCACCCTGGAGGCCATCCAGAACCGCGTCATGGAGAACCGGAAGCGGGGGAAGTACACCTGGGTATTCCTGGACGAAGTATATTTGTACTTCAAATACCACTACTCCGGGGAATTTCTCTACCGGGCCTGGAAGCGATTCAGAAAGTACGCCGCGCCCATGACGGCGGCCACGCAGAATATCGAGGAATGTCTGAAATCCGAGACGGCCCGCCTCATGCTGGCGAACTCCGAATTTCTGCTGCTGTTCAATCAGGCGGCCACGGACCGGGCGGAGCTTGCCAAGCTCCTGCATATCTCCGACACGCAGATGGGCTACATCACCAACGCCGAGGCGGGACACGGCCTCCTGCGGATCGGCGGCTCCCTGGTGCCCTTCTCCAATACCATCCCCAAGGACACGGAGCTGTACCGGCTCATGTCCACTACTCCCGGCGAAGGTTGAAATAAATCCCACGGTGAGACGCGAATCGCAGTATGGAGAAGATCACATTAGGCAGTCTCTTTGATGGCATCGGCGTATTCCCCCTGGCGGCCACGCTCCATGGCATCACGCCGCTTTGGGCAAGTGAAATTGAAAAGGCCCCCATTTCCATCACCCGGCGGCACTTCCCGGATATGGAGCATTTGGGGGACATTACGAAGCTGGACGGCGGGAAGATACCCGCCGTCCACGTTTTGACATTCGGCTCACCCTGCCAAAATCTCTCGCAAATTGGCAACCGCACAGGGCTTGCCGGAGAAAAATCCAGCCTGTTTTATCAGGCGATACGAATTATAAAGGAAATGAGGGATGCAACTGATGGACGGTTTCCAGTTATCGCTGTTTGGGAGAACGTCATGGGAAGCCTTTCATCAAGCGACCGGCTTGATTTTGCGGCCGTGCTCCGGGCGTTCACAGATACCGACATTCCAATTCCTGCTTCTGGAGGATGGGCCCACGCCGGAATGGTGCGAGGCCGAGGGCCTGACCTCTGCTGGCGGCTCATGGACGCCCAATATTGGGCAAGCCCCCGCCTGGCGCGACGGCAGAGAATTTTCATCGTGGCGGATTTTGGAGGGCGGCGTGCTCACGAAATACTGTTTAAGCCCCGCCCAATGTTCCAGATTCCTCCGTCTCGCGGAGAAGGCGGGATGCCCGCCGCCCAGGATCATCGAGGCCCTGTTATTGAAGCAGGGGGGCGAGTACCCGTCGTCCGACCCTTTCAAATGTTCCGTATGCGCGGCGCTGCGAATGACCGATACCACGTCCAATTCCGGGACAGCTTCGGATTCGCAGATGACCCTTTTCCCACTCTTTTAGCGGGCGGCGTGGCTCCGTTCGCCTTCTGGTATGAGGACGATCCCATGGGCGGCTGTATCCGTTACCCCACGGAACTGGAGAGCGAACGGCTCATGGGCCTGCCTGACGGCTGGACAAAGTACGGAGCGGACGGGCGGGAGATTAGCGGGGTTCAGCGTTACCGAGCCCTGGGAAATTCTATTGCTCTGCCCTGCGCCGGGTATATCATGGCGGGGATCAGTGAAGTATTGAACCAATGACCGGACGCGTCTCTTGCGGGGCGCGTCCTATTTTTGATGAAGGAGGCGACGCCATGCCCAAAGCAAAAGAACGAAAACCAGACGATAAGATCAAGAACCAGGGCAAGCGCAAAGGCAGCAAGCCGACCCAGGATCAGGCCCGCCGCGTCATGACGGCGAAGATGCGGAAGGAGCGGCAGAAGCGTCTCGCCAGCGGCTCCACCAGCGAGACGGCCCGAGAGACCAGTCCGACTACCGAAGCTGTGGAACAGGTGGAACAGACCGCCGGGGCCGCTGTTCATGAAACAGGCCAGCGGACAAAGCAGGGTATTTCCAAGGCTGTCACCAGGGCGAGGCAGGAGCGCCGGAAGTTCAAGGAGCGGCAGGACCAGCCGAAGGAGAAGGATCAGCCCCCGGAACCTCCGGCCCCGGAGACCCCGGAGGCCCCAGTCCCGGAGCTGGACCGCCCGGCCCCCAGGGAACAGGCCGGGCGAACGCCGCCGCGCTCCAAGCCCCAGCTACACGGAAGGACCAGCACAAGACCAGCGGCCCCAAAGGAGAAGCCCGCTCCGTCTGTCCGCTCCAGAGTGCCAGGAACACGGCCCGCCAGTAACCCGGAAGCTCCAGCCGTTCCGAAAATACGTCCGGCAGGGACACCGGCAGATCCTCCGGTCCCCAGGACGCGGACAGAGAAAGCGCGGCCCATAGTGCCGCCTGCTGAACCTTGGACAGCAGATAAACCGCCCGCTCCGCCAACGCCGGGGGAGCGTATGCGGGAATGGGCCGTGGACAAGCGGAGGAAGCAGGCCCAGGAGCATAGACAGGCCTCCGCCCCGCCGGAGTACGGGGAGCCTCCCCCGGCCAGTCATTATGGGAAATCTCCCGCTACCCCCGGCAGCTCCACTACTCCTAAAACGGCCCCTTCTCTTGAAAATCAATCCATCTATCCATCAATCAAAGAGCGGCCCCGGTCCTCCGCCATTCTGAAAGAGAAAGTCCAGGGCTGGACGATCACCCCCAGGACACGCCGGGGCGTGGAACAGGCCGCCGGGAGTACGGCCATCCCTCCGAAAACTCCCACCCTCGTAGGAAAGAAAACTACCGCAAAGCGCCTCACGGAGCGGATGCGCCAAAAGGCGAAAGCAGAGGCCCAGCAGGCCATGGCCAAGGGCACGAAAAGGACGGCCAGGGCCGCTGTGGACCTCTCCCGGAAAGCGGCCATAGCTACCGCAAAGGCGGTGAAGTCCCTGATCGGCGCTCTCTCCGCCCTGGTGGGCGGAGCCACCCTCGCCGCCGCCCTCTGCGTGATCTTCCTGATTGCCGCCGTGATCGCCTCGCCCTTCGGACTTCTCTTTTCCAACGAGCCCTCCCCCGGAGCCGTCCCTCTGAACGCCGCCGTGACGCGGATCAATGTGGAGCTGACGGACAAGCTGGCCCTGCTGCAAGCCGGGGACTATGACAGCATCGACATCCAGGGCACAGGCCCGGACTGGCGGGAGGTAGCGGCGGTATTCGCCTGCAAGACCGCCCTGGGCGCGGGCGGCGTGGACGTGGCCGCGCTGACCCCGGACCGGGTGGACCGGCTGAAAGCCGTCTTTTGGGATATGTGCGAGATTACCAGCAGCGTGGAAACCATAGACCACCCCGCCAACGGCTCTGCGGAGGCATGGACGGAGAAGATTCTACATATCACCATCACAGCCAGGACCGCCGATGAAATGCGGACGGTCTATCTTTTTACCCCCGAGCAGAACAGCGCCTTGACGGAGCTCCTGGCGGAGCTGAACGGGATCGGTACACTGCTGGGAGACCTAGGTATCACCCAGGAGGACGCCGCCGAACTGCTGCGCCGCTTGCCGGAGGACCTTTCCCCGGAGCGCCGGGCCGTGGTGGAGACGGCCTGCAAGCTGGTGGGCAAGGTAAATTATTTTTGGGGCGGGAAGTCCCTGGTCCTTGGCTGGGACTCCCGCTGGGGGACCATCCAAAAGGTTTGGGCCGCTGGCAGCCCCTCCACGGGGACCTACCGGCCCTACGGCATGGATTGTTCCGGTTTTGTGGACTGGGTATTTTACAATATGTCCGGCGGCAGCTACGTCATAGGCCACGGCGGAGGGGCCCGGATGCAGCATAGCTACTGCACGCCCATTTCCTGGTCCCAGGCCCAGCCCGGCGATTTGGTATTCTACCCGGAGGACACCCATGTTGGTATCGTGGGCGGCTGGGACGAGGACGGCAATATCCAGATCATCCACTGTGCCAGCGGGCAAAACAACGTGGTCATTACCGGAAAGGCCGGGTTTACCACCATAGGCAGGCCGGACTACTACGGCTAAAAATGAATCTCACGGTGAGACGCGATTCTTGTCGAGAATCAAATCCCACCGTGAGATTTATTTTTGTGCCCCAAATAAACAGAGACACTCTTTTATCATAACGAATTATTTAGCAGTTGCGGATACAGAATTTTAATTTAGGATAAAGTGCCATCTGATGAACATGCGATAGAAAGGGATAACCGCTTATCAATACCATCAAATTTAAAATATGCAGTACCAAAAGCTGTATTGCCAGAACAGCTGCCAACACCTCGGACATAGGTTCCTCCCTCATATCCTGTACCTTCGACAGTAGCTCTTATGGCACGGGCATCGGAACCGGAAATATCAAAAATTGCAGTTAACGTTGCAGTTCCTACTAATGATGATCCGTGAAACACGCTGCCAGTTTTGTTCGCTGAAACAGTATCATTTGCGCGGTGTATAGAATATTGCGTGATTGTCTCCACCATATAAAAGCCATCGCCTAAATCAACAACATTCTTTTCAGGTTCAGCGGCATACGCCAAAGTTGCTATTGTGGACAAAATTGCTATAGTCAGGCACAAAGCACAAATTTTTTTCATTTTTCTGTTCCTCCGTCAGAATGGGCGTCTACAGGGGTTCGTTCAAAGGCTGCCTCTGCTTCTTCCTCGGTTATTCGGGTTGCTGGTCCTATCACCACAACTGTATCCTCGTTAAAGTAAAGTGATTGATAGTACTTATAATACAAAAGAGATGATATAAGAACAAATACGACCAAAATTGCTACATATATGCTGCGGCGGGCCAAAAGACGTTTCTTGCGGATAGCTTTAAATTTTGACTCTCCCAAACTCGAAAGCAATTCTGTGGCACACGTAGCAGGTTCACCAAAGGTAGCTACATACTCGGTGTAATCCGCTTCCGGCTTTGCTTGCTGAAAGTCGTCCAGCATGTCTGTGAGTTGGTTAAGAAGATGATTTTTGTCAGCTCTGCCGCAGAAAAGGAAGCGTTTCACGCGCAATTTATATTGGTCAGCGGCTCTATTCATTATTTGCCCCCCCTTCCGTCAATAATAATGTGACCCCCTCTATAAAGTCGTTATAACGCGCAATTAACTCCATCAAATAGCGCCGTCCCGCTTCGGTGATTTGATAATACTGCCGCCTCCGCCCGTCTGGAGCGGTTGACTTATGCAGGTCCTGAACATAGTTATTTTCCATAAGCCGGTAGAGAAGCATATATGGAGGCACGATGTTCAATCTGTTCCCAGAACCCTCATACAGATTTTGCGAAATCTGATGGGCATACATATCTTCCCTGTTCAGCATAGCAAGAACAAGCATTTCCGCAACGGCCCGCTTCAAATTTTCCTCAATTCCCTGTGGGGGATTGTTTTTGGGCAGAGATAATCACATCCTCTCTAACTCTCTAAAAAACGGTAAAAGACTCAAAACTTACAGCAACATTATACCTCTTTTTCGTGTTTCGTCAATATGCGTTTGCCACAAAATTATTTGCATTTATTTTTTAACGACATTAAAAATTCTTGTTGACAAATTTTCTCTGCGGTACTACACTGCATATAGGATTTTGGAAAAGAGAGGGGGGGGATATAAGAACTATATTGCGAGGGGAGGAGATATACAAATAGAGTTCTTGCATTATATAGTAGCAAAACCACACTATATACACTAACAATATTTGTAATTAAGGAGAAAAGACATGAAAAGACGTATTATTTCTTTGCTCATGGCTGCCCTTATGTCCATGACCCTGCTGGGCACGACAGCATTTGCTTTGGATACGGTGGACAACGAAAGTCAGGGAACTATTGTCAACAAGGGCGGCGACTGGGAGCTTATCCCCATTAACCCTTCCGACGATATTGCTTCTCAAGGCGCAATCAACGAACACACCCCTCAGCCCGCCGCAATCGGATTGAACCATATGGTGCCTATCTACTGCCATGTGCATCCAGTCGTTTTGTATGACGGTAATCCTACCTATATTCGCGACTACTACTGGAATCCTTCTTTGGAGCCTGCAAATGCGTATTTCAGGGAAACTATGAGCCTCGCTACACAGAATGTAATGAAGCAGACTCTTATAAGTCGTGGATATGAGCCCATCGGCTGGCTCCTCGATACTGGCTACAATATGGACGCAGATAAACCGATCCGCTTTGACTTCTACGTGTGGAGGGCGGACGGAAAGAGCACGATGCAGACGGCACCGGCTTACTATGGGGATAACTACTTCCAGATACTGACCGGCTACCCGGCTACCGTGCGGGAATACAAGATGGGTATCACGGGAACCTATTACTATCAAACAGGCGTTCAAACGGGAGTTACCGCCGGTACTCGTAGTGCACCCATTGAGCTGACCG
>Ga0224746_10217_pt1 | contig 12171 bp, 9 predicted proteins | sample LIM_F_Water_Bulk_FD_183000 | JGI IMG/M metagenome (GOLD analysis project Ga0224746, IMG submission 183000) | Enriched cells from gastrointestinal tract of the lab mouse from Pacific Northwest National Laboratory (PNNL), Richland, Washington... | ecosystem: Host-associated > Mammals > Digestive... | reverse complement strand
GCAAGCGCAGCGCCTGTGGCGTCCTCAGATCCTGCGAAATAGTACACCATCGGGATGACGAACAGGGAGGAGGTCAGCGATCCCAGATTCGAAAATACGGTACGCGTGGTCGCGATTTTGGTCCGCTCTGTAGGAGACGGAGACAACGCAGAAACAATCGGCGCCATCGGAATGTTGACCAGGGTATATCCGAATGAAAAGATCACATAGGTTATATAGGCCCAGGCCAGGTTGCAGGCATAATCGCTGATCTCCGTCAGGCTGGCTTCCGAATATTTCAGAAGGTTTGCCGCCTGCACCGCCCAACCAGCAGCTCCACGAGGGAGGGCGCGCACACAAAGGAGCTTTCCTGTTCTAAAAAGGCACCGAAGCTTTTCAGTGCACTTTTCTCATCCTCCATATGGAAAACGGGGATTCCGCAGAGTAATTCTATTTTTTCTATCAACTGTGCCATAATTTCCCCCCCCCCCAAATATTGCGTTTCTTTCCTTCGGGCCGTCACCGGTTGCTCTGATAGATGGCTGTCAGCTCCTTCATCCGGTCCTGAATCTCCTCGTCCAGAATATCCAGCCCGAAGCCCTGCATCATCTGTCTGAATACGCTGAACTTCCGGTAGATCTGCTCCGGGGAATTGTCGAATACCATGGGATTCATCCAGATATTCGCAAGCAATATGATCAACTCCGCAAGCTCCTCCGGACAGTCCGTCCGGATCGTCCCGTCCGCGACTCCTTCGCGTATGATGGGCAGGATGTAGTTGGGCGATACCCCGTCCACCGTGTCCCGGAACATGCTGAACAAAAGCGTGGGGCTCTTGCTTATATTCGGCGCGGCTGCAAAGATTTCTTCCTGAACCGGCCTGTTTAAGGACTCCGTGAAGATCATCTTCAGCTTTTCCTTTCCCGTCAGATCCTTTCGGTCGCGGATTTTGGCCAGTATTTTGTTGGATTCCTCTGTCATCCTGTTGGTCACCGTCTCCAGGATCTCCTCCTTGGATTTGAAATGGTGATAGATCGCGCCCTTGCTCAGGCCGCCCAGGTTGTTTAAGATGTCCTGGATGGAGGTGTGCTCGTAGCCCTTCTCCATAAACAGGCGGTAGGCCACGTTCAGGATCTGGTTTACGGTTTCCTCGGGGTGTTTGTTTCTTGCCATAATTGTCTCACCTCCTGATCTGAGAATGTATCATAGGGTTTATAAAAGCAACTTTATCATAAAAATACGGATCAGTCAAAATCCCTTGTAATATTTTTCAGCCATTTATAACTCTTATAATGCCGGTACACAAACGGCAGCTTCACGAACTCGTCCAGATAGATCAGAAAATACACCCACATGGGCGGAAGTTTGAGCACGAATGCGCTGATAAATCCCAGCGGCACCGCAAACAGCCACATATCAATCACATCGCAGATAAATCCCCACCGGGAGTCCCCGCCTGCGCGGAATACGCCGCAGATTACGGTGCTGTTCATGGCCTGCCCGAGGACAGAATACATATTGATAAACAGCATGATGCTCAGATACCCCTGGGCCGTACTGCTTAAATCCGCCATATTCATAAACAAAGGCCGCAGAAGGATGATCAGCGCTCCGCCTGCAATCCCGCTGACAAATGTGATCCAGCAGAAACGGGAGGCGTCCTCTTTTACCGTGTCCATCTGTCCGGCACCGATGGCTTTTCCCAGCAGGATGGCTCCCGCGTTTGCAATTCCGAAACAAACCACCGTTCCCAGGTTTTTGGCCACAACGGCCACCGCGTTGGCCGCAACCATGTCGCTCCCCAGATGCCCCATGATCACCGAATACATGGAAAATCCGACTCCCCAAGAGACTTCATTTCCAAAGGCAGGAAGGGAATATTTCATAAAATCCTGGAACAGCACCTTGTGATGCTCCAGCAAAATCGACGGCCGGAAACGGATTGTCTCGAACCGGCAGGCGTCCGCCATGCAGATCAGCAGCTCCACGCCCCTTGCAATCGTAGTCGCAAGCGCCACGCCCAGGATTCCCATTTTCGGCAGACCCAGCAGCCCGAAGATGAATACGGCATTGAGGATGATATTCAGCCCCAGGGCAGATCCGTTGGTGACGGTGGCAAAGACCACCCGTTCAATGGAGCGCATGGTACACAGATACACCTGGGAAATGCTCATAAACAGGTAGGAAATCCCCACAATCCGCAGGTAGGAGATCCCCGTATCAATGAGCTCCGTCTCGGATGTGAAAATCAGCATCAGAAGTCTCGGAAAAAAGCAGGCCAGCACGAAAAAGAGGAATGAAACCAGGATGGACAGCTTCATGCCGATCCCCATAATTTTCTCAATCGTCCGGGTATCCTTCCTGCCCCAGTACTGCGCCGCCAGCATGCCGATCCCGGAGGAAATCCCGGAATAGACAAGGTTCAGGATGAACATGATCTGGCTGGCCAGGGAACCCGCGGAAAGCGCCGTCTGGCTGACCCAGCCCAGCATGATCACGTCCGCGGAGCCTACGGCGGTGGTGATCAGGTTCTGAAACACGATGGGAAGCGCCAGCCGGAACATATCCCTGTAAAACGTAGATGATTTTGTAATTGTATTCTCCATAAGTACAGCCTTTCCTAAGCCCCGGAATGTTCCTGTGGGGTGGCTGCCGCGCAGACCTGCAAAAAAACCGTTCCGGGAAATCGTTATAATGAAAACAGTATAACTGATTTTCCCCGGGCTGTCCTACGAAATACCAGAAAAAAACTACATTATTTTGACTGTACGGCAATGGCCGGCCGCCGTACGAACCATCCCCGGCGCCGCGCTTCATGTCTCTCCCGGTGTCAGGCGTTTTCCAGCAGCCCCTTCATCATCCGGGTCAGGATCACGGTGCTGATCCCTGCCAGCATCAGTTCCGCCGCAAATGCCCCGTACGCGATTCCGTAGATTCCAAACAGCCTGTTCAGAATCAGAGTCGCGGGGATTTCAAATACGATCTTGCGCAGGATCGCGAACACCAGCGATATCTTCCCCTTCCCCACACTCTGGAACACCCCGATTCCCAGAAAATCAATCACCAGAAATACGATGCAGAGACTGAGCGCCCGCAAAAATATCGTCCCATAGCGGATGATCTCCGGGTTGCCGATGAAAATCCGGATCAGCCCCGGCGCGAACATACATCCAAGGGCAGCCACCACTGCCAGGCTGGGGATCAACAGCCTGCGCACAAAGCGGATCGTTTCATCCATCCGCCGGTAGTTTTTGCTGGAATAAGAATATCCCACCAGGGGCATGATCCCCTGTGTCCCGCCCAGCGCGATCTGCATGGGAATCATGTAGATTTTCTGCGCAATGCCGATCGCCGCCACCGCTTCCGTACCGTATCCTGACATGAGATTGTTCAGTATGGTCATTCCGGTCACGTTGAGCAGGTTCTGGATAGACGCCGGAACCCCCACGCCGCAGATACCTGCCACGATCTCTTTTTTCAATGTAAAATCTTTTGGTTTCACACTGATAAACGTGCGTCCCCGTTTGATATACAGCAGAATAAAAAAGTAGCAGCACGCCGTGCAGTTGGAAAGAAAGGTCGCCAGCCCCGCGCCGGCCGCGCCCATCCCAAGCCCCCAGGGCATGATGAATATGGGGTCCAGGATTATATTTAAAATGCATCCGCTCATGGTCCCGATGCTGGCATGAAACGCGGCTCCCTCCGAACGCACAAAATACGCCATCACCACATTGAGGATGGACGGCGCCGCTCCGCAGATCACCGTCCATTTCATGTAGGCGGCTGTAGACTCCATGGTAACCGCGTCCGCCCCCAGAATCTTAAGCATCCCGGTCTGGAACAGCAGGCAGACCGCAGAGATCAGCAAACCTCCTGCCAGGGCGCAGTAGAACCCGAAGGCCGCGCTTTTTTTCACGGTATCAAAATCCTTGCGGCCCAGCGCCCGGCTCATCATGCTGGAGCTGCCCACCCCGAACAGGTTGCTGACCGCGTTAAATGACAGCATCACCGGCGCCGCCAGCGTGACGGCCGCATTCTGCAGCGGGTCGTTGAGCCTCCCCACGAAATAGGTGTCCGCCAGGCTGTAAATGACCATGACCAGGGAACTGAGCACAGTCGGGATCATCAGTTTTTTTGCCGCTTTTGGGATCGGCATCTCCTCAAATATCGCTTTATTTTCTATTTGGCTCATCTGTTTGTTCCTGCTGTCTTGTCCACGTAGATTCTGGAGCGAATGGATGTCCAAAAGCCATCATTTCCCGGATTCAGATAAATACCCATAGGATGTCCCCCATTCACATCATTTCATTAAATTTCATTAAACTTGATTATACAGCCAAACCCGATATACCGTCAACTTTTATCTGCACATGGTTTTATCCGCTCCTGGCCATTATGTATTGTTTGGCTGGGGCGCTGCCGCCGCGGTTGTCTGCGCACGATATTTAAATGGGGCATGGAAGTCAAAGCGGATCATTTCCGCACTGGAAAATAAAGAGGCCTTTCCCGCAGAGCAGGATTGACAACAACCAGATATACAAGACGTTGGTGAAACTGCTGGAAAACGGGTTTGTAACAAACGAGATACAGTCTCAGGAAAACGCACCGTGAAAAAATTTTCCCAACAGATCAGATATGGAACATTTTAAATATGGGGGAAAGCCGCTGGAACTGCCGGACATCAGCATGTCCCGGCCCAATGTTCAGCGGTCCGTCCCCCCTCGAATAATCTCTTTTTTGGCAAAGCCCGGGAATACATGGGCGATTTGGCAGGTCAGGTCCGGCCCTTAAAATCCCCGGAACCCTTTCCTCAAAAATACCGGAATCGTATCCAGCGGCGCTTCGGCCTGGTACTCCTTCCCCCCTTCGTACTCCTTCCCGGAGGCATACTCGATCCACCGCTCCCCTTCCGGCAGGTAGACGCTTCTGGATACCGCCCCGGGGGAGAGGACAGGCGCCACCAGCACGTCCGGACCGAAGAAATACGCATCCTCGATCTCCCAGCATTTGGCGTCGCCGGGGTACATATAAAACAGAGGCCGCATCACCGGGGTGCCCTTCTCGTGGGCCTCCTCCATGACGCGTCTCGTATAAGGCCGCATCCGTTCCCGCAGTTCCATATATTTTCTGCAGATCTCATAGACCTCTTCCCCGTAGCTCCACACCTCATTGGCCGCGCCGGAACAGCAGGCAGCTCCCCCTGTGACGCCCTGCTGGGGCTGTCTCGGCTCCCGGTCTCCATGAAGCCGCATCACCGGGCAGAAGGCGCCCCACTCGAACCATCTGGCAAATAATTCCCGAAACCCAGGATCCTCTGGATTGCCCCCGTGGAAGCCCCCGATATCCGTGGTCCACCATGGAATCCCCGCAAGCCCCATGTTCAGCCCGGCGGCAAGCTGGTTACGCATACTCTCAAAGCTGGATGCGATATCTCCGGACCACACCAGCGCTCCGTACCGCTGGCTTCCCGCCCATGCACAGCGCAGAAGATTTACGATCTGTTTCTGCCCCTCCGCCTCCATGCCTTCGTAAAATGTTTTCGCGTAATCCACGGGATAGAGATTTCCGATCTGCAAATTGGTTCCCCGGTGATACCGGTAATTGTCAAAATCATAGACCGAATATTCCGGTTCCGCCTCGTCCAGCCAGAACACCCGAATCCCCTTGCTGTAATAATTCTGCTTTGCCTTGTTCCAGACATATCTGCGGGCATCCGGATTTGTGGCGTCGTAATGAATGGTCGCCCCCATAAAATCCAGCCCCACCCGGAACCCCCGCTCCGTCCGGATCAGATAGCCTTTTTCCAGCATTTCCTCATAATTTTCACTGGTCTTGTCTACCGTGGGCCAGATGGACACCATCAGTTCAATCCCCATATCTTTAAGCTCCCGCACCATGGCATCGGGATCGGGCCAGTATACCGGGTCGAATTTCCATTCCCCCTGTTTCGGCCAATGGAAGAAATCTATGACGATCAGGTCGATGGGAAGATTTCTCCGTTTGTACTCTCTGGCCACCTCCAGCAGCTCCTCCTGGGTCTGGTACCGGAGCTTGCACTGCCAGAAGCCCAGCCCGTATTCCGGCATCATGGGCACGGTTCCGGTGACCGACGCGTACCGTTCCTCGATTTCCGCAGGCGTATCGCCTGCCGTCACCCAGTAGTCCAGCGCCTTCGTGGAACAGGCTTCAAAGCTCATGATGTTTTTTCCAAATACCGCACGGCCCACACCGGGATTGTTCCAAAGCAGGCCGTATCCCAGGGACGATATGACAAACGGCACGCTGGCCTGGGAATTTCGGTGGGCCAGCTCCAGATCCAGACCTTTCAGATCCAGGTACGGCTGCTGGTACTGCCCCATTCCGAATAATTTCTCATTCCGATCCAGAGATTCGAACCGCATTGTGAGATGATAATCCCCTCCGGAAATGGGTTTGAACTCCCGGGCCTCCACCTCAATAGCGCTGCATTTCGGATCCAGCACGTCCCTGCGGTTCCTGCAGTATTCCTCCAAAAGCACTCTGCCCTCCCTGCTGCAGATCCGGATCTTTCCCAGACGCGTGATCTCCGCCCGGATCTTTCCGTTTGAGATCTCTGCCCCCGTCTCCGTGTACTTCATTTCACAGGGATGGGGCTGTCTGCGCAATGCCCAGTCCTCCTCCGGCATCTGCCGCTCCTTCGTGGCGCGAATCCGCAGCGCATCGGCTCCCCACGGTTCGATCCACACTTCCTCCGCGTCATAGTGGTATATCAGCCTGTTTTCTTTGATTTCCAGCATCTCGTTTCCTCCTTTCTTTTCCGCATGTACTCAACCCTTCACCGCTCCGCTTGTCATGCCGCTGACGATATATTTCTGCATGAAAATAAAGATCAGCGCCACGGGAATGATGGTCACCACCGCAAAGGCCGTCAGGTAGCTCCATTTCGTCCCATATTGTCCCATAAAATTAAAGATCCCTGCCGTAATCGGTCTTTTCTCCTGATCCAGGATAAAGGTCATCCCGTAGGCCAGATCCCCCCAGGCGTACAGGAAGGAAAAGATGGCGCAGACCATGACTCCCGGCCTGGCGATGGGAATCAGCACCCTGACAAATGCGGTGAATCGGCCGCAGCCGTCCAGATAAGCCGCCTCTTCCAGATCCTTCGGTATGGACGCGAAGTAATTTTTCAAAATCAATATGGAAAACGGGATGCCGATGGTGGCGTCGGCCAGCATCGCGGAAATCCAGGTGTTGTACACATGCATGTTCTTGAACATGATAAACATGGGGGTGAGCAGCACGGATACGGGAAGCATCTGCGTCACCAGGAAGGACAAAAGCATCACCTTCCGCCCTCTGAAACGGTATTTCGCGATCCCGTAGGACGCCGGAACGGCCAGTATGACCGCGATCAGCGCAGCCCCCATGGAGATCAGAAAGCTGTTCGCGAAGGAGCGGAACATGTTAAAATCTCCCGTCTCCACCTGGGCCGCGTAGGACTGCGTATTCAGGACGTGGGGATAAAATGTGGGCGGATTCCTAAAGATTTCCTGCTCTGTTTTCAGGGATGTAATCAGCGCCCAGTACAGAGGGAACAGCAGGACGCACAGAAGCAGCACCGACACCGCGCACAGAATCATATTCTTTTTTCCTGAAATCTTTTTTTCTTCATCCATCACTCTTCCTCCCCTTTTGTTGTAGCCTTGATATAAAGGATTCCCACCGCCATCAGGATCAGCAGCAGTACATTCGCCACCGCGGAGCCTTTACTGTACTTGAACATTTCAAAAGACAGCTTGTAGGAATATGTGGACAGCATGTGGGTCGAATTGACGGGCCCGCCGCTTGTCATCACGTAGACCAGATCGTAGACCTTGAAGGTGTAGATAAATCCAAGGATCAGCACGGATTCGATGGTGGGCCTTAAAAGCGGAAGCGTGATTTTAAAAAACGTCTGCCCCCGGTTGGCCCCGTCGATGGATGCGCTCTCGTACAGTTCTTTCGGGATCGTGGTCAGCCCGGTGGAGATCAGGATCATATTAAATGGAATCCCGATCCACACATTAGCACAGATCAGGGCGAACATGGCGGTTCCGGGCGTGGTCAGCCATTCGATATTTTTTTCAATCAGGCCAAGGCTCCGGAGTATGTAGTTCAGCACTCCGATATCCGTTGCAAACAAAAGCTTGAACATCAGCGCAGTGACGGTCACCGGAATCATCCACGGCGCCAGCAGGATTCCCCGCACCGGCCTGGCAAATGAAAACCGTTTGCTGAAAAACAGCGCCAGCGCGAATCCGACGGCAAACTGGAACACCAGGCACAGGAGCGTGTAGCGCATCGTATTGACCAGCGACGTGGTAAATACGCTGTCCCCCAGCAGTTCCCGGTAGTTTTCAAACCATACAAAATGTTTCGTGCCCCGGACCAGATTTCCCGCGTTTACATCCTGAACACTGAGGATGAGGTTGCGGACGATGGGATATCCCACGAACACCAGCATATACAAAAACGCCGGAAGCACAAATAAAATTCCTGCGTTGTCATAGCGAAATCTCTTTTTTAATTTTTCCATGTTGCATCCTCTTTGCAGCCGCCTGTACGGCAGGCTGTTCCAGTCAGGGCAGCCTGTTTCCTGCCCCGACTGTATCCATTTTTAACAGTTTCCCCTATTTTACAATCCCGTCAATTGTGGCCTGGGCTGCTGCGGCGGCCTCCTCGGGCGTCGCGGTTCCCGTGATCACCTGGTTGAATGCCAGGGAGATGGCGTCTGATACGCTGGGCCATTCCGCCAGAGGACCTCTGGGCATCGCATATTCCAGTTCTTCCACGAATGGCTGGTACGGGGAGCCTTCCTCAAACTGGCTCTCTGCAATGCTCTGATCCGCAGAAATGTATCCGAATTTGTCCATCAGATATTTGACCTGTTCTTCAGCCGTCGAATAGGTCAGGAAGTTCAGGGCTCCCTCCACGTTTCCGCCGTTGATCACCGCGTAATTCTCGCCGCCGAGCACGGACGCATAGTCGGAATCCTTTGGAATCAGAGTCACCTTCCAGTTCAGGTCCGGGGCTTCAGACTGCATGGTCGGAATCTGCCACGGGCCGTTCTCCATCATCGCCACATTTCCTGCGATAAACTGGTTCATGACATCTCCCTGGGTCCAGTTGATGCATTCCTTGCTCATCACGCCTTCATTGACCAGATCCTGGATAAAGGCCAGGGCACGGATACCGTTCTCGTTGTCAATGTCATAGGATGTGGCCCCTGTAGACCAGAGCCATGGCGCAAAGTTAAAAGTCCCCTCCTCGTTCTGTACACTGCAGAGCGCCAGACCGGTCACGCTGTCTGTGGTCAGCGCCTTTGCCGTCTCTTTGAGCTCCTCCCATGTGGTGGGCGCCTCGCATCCGGCATCCTTGAGCATGTCTTCATTGTAATACAGCGCCAGGCAGTTTGCGCCGAAGGGGACGCCGTACAGTTTGCCGTCCACGGTGCAGGAATTGACGGTTCCCTCATAATAACTGCTGACGTCAAATTTTCCCGTCAGATCTTCAAAAATCCCCATTTCCACATAAGATGCGTGATCCGGAGAATCCAGGATGGCAATATCCGGAAGGTCGTCCGCCGACGCGCCGATGGAAAGCTGCTTCTTAAAATCCGCGAAGGGTACGTATTTTGCAGTCACCTCGTATTTGTCCTGGGATGCGTTGTAATCCTGGATGATTTTATCCAATGCCACCTGGTGCCCTTCTGTCTCCCAGTAATACCAGATCGTGACGGCCTCCGCGGCTCCTCCCTTGGAAGCTTCGCCCCCGTCGTCCCCGGACGTATCCTCCGCGGCTGCGCCCGCGTCCGTTCCTGATGCGCCTTCCTCATTGCCGCCCCCGCCGGAGCACCCTGCCAGCAGTCCCGCGGTCATTGCCAGAGCTGAAATTAATGCGATCCATGTTCTCTTCTTCATCTTTTCTCCTCCTTTTCCATGTAAACAGATCTGCGAAGCAAATTGACTTGCCTGCTATGTACTTATCATACCGTCATTTTTTTCCTTCCGAAATGGTAAAAAAGTGAAAAAGGATCAATTATCTAAAATACAGTAACCGGAAATCATCCCTGAACATCCCTCACCGAACCGGCTGTTTTCATCCGGCTTTTCAGCGGTTTGCCTTGCGGTACTCCGCAGGCGACATTCCCACGCATTCCCTGAACACCCTGGCAAAATATTTTGCGTCTGTGTAGCCCGTCTTTTTCGCGATCTCATACTGCTTGAGCCTGGTTCCGATGAGCAGCTCCTTTGCCTTGGCCAGACGGTAATTGCGGATATATGTACTGAAATTTTCTCCCAATTCCCTGTGGAACTGGGCGCCCAGATATTCCTGGGTCAGGTTCAGCCGGTCCGCGATCTCGTTCAGCGTGATCCCGTCCGCATAAAATTCATGGATCATGCTCTGGGCCTTTTTCACCGCCAGGCTCAAAGCCCCCGCCTCCTCCGAAGAAATGTGCATCCGGCTGAGCAGTTCTTCACAGGTCTTTTTCAGCTCGCCTTTTGTCTTAGCGTTCATGATGCAGTCCAGAAGCTTTTTCTGGTCGATCTTCTTATAATTGATGCCGTCCACTTCCTTCGCGATGTTGATCAGCGACCACTGAAAACGGACATAGGATTCTTTCACTTCCTTCGGGGAATACATTTTTCCGCCGGAGAAGAATTGCTGGAACTTCTCCAGGATCTCCCTGATCCGTTCCTGTTCTCCGGCGCAGACCGCGATCTTCATCTGGTTTTCCAGCTCCACCGGATAAATGCAGATCTCTGTACGGATATCCGTGATCCTGGGATAGGAGATCAGAATGTCGTCCCCCAGGACAATATTCCAGTCCATGTAGGGCAATAGCTTCTGGTATCCCTCCCGGACGGCCCCCGCCCCGGTGACCTCCAGCATTCCGTAGCTGAACTGCCGCTCACGCCTTTCCCGTTTTTGCAGAAGGATCTGGTTCTGGAACCACCGCTCCACCTCCTGCCGGGACGGGTACCTGTATATGACCGCGGCAATGACCCGGTCGTATTCCAACTCTACCAGACTGAATCCCAGTTTTTTCTGCTCCAGTACCCGGCACAATCCGTTTCGTTTTCTCTCCCGCTGTTCTGCGAAACCGTCCCCCAGATAGACCAGCAGCTCCAAAAGCTTTGATTCCCTGGATATGCCGTACCGTTTCTCTAAAAAATCCTCCGTCTGCGCGTCCGCCGCCGACACCCCGTACATAAGATTGGAGAGGACATTTTCCAGGCTCCCTATGGCGTCCGGAATCCGTTTCTGCTCCTGCTCGTACAGATTCTGTATCTTGCGGATGGTTCGGACAAATTCCTGCACCGCCACAGGCTTGATGATATAATCGTTGACTCCCAGCTTTACGGCCTGCTGGGCATAGCTGAACTCGGAGTAGGCGGTGAGAATGATCACTTTGGGAAACAGCCCCCGTGCCTGCATGCCAGACAGCATTTCCAGTCCGTCCAGAACCGGCATCCGGATATCCGTGATCACCAGATCCGGCCTGCACGCTTCGATGCAGGACAGCCCTTCCTGCCCGTTTCCTGCGGTGCCCTCAATGGTGATCTCCGGAAACATTTTGTTCAGCAGCCTGCACAGCCCCTCCCGAATCAAAATCTCGTCTTCCACTACTACCGCTCTCATAAAATCCTTGCCTCCCTTTTTGCCTGCTGACTGCGCGTATACTCAGGATATCGGAATGCGCACTTCCACAGTGGTTCCGACCCCGCTTTGGCTCTCGACCCGAACCCTGGCCTGGTTCCCATAATACATGCGGATTCTGGTGATGGCGTTTTCCATTCCGATATGGTTCCTGTCATCTGTTTTCCGGAAAATCCCTTCGTTGATCTCCTCCGCGATCTCCCCGGGAATCCCGCATCCATTGTCTTCAATCCGAATCCGCACAAAATCCCCGTCACGGGCCATATCCACCAGAAGCCTGTATTTTCTCTCCACACCCTCAAATCCGTGGAGAATCGCGTTTTCCACAAAGGGCTGCAAAAGCAGTTTGTGGATGGGAAGTCCCAGCAGCTCCGGCTGTGCGTTGATCTGACATTCAAAGGCATTTTTCAATTTGGTCTGCTGCAGAAATACATACTGCTTGAGCCAGTCCACCTCCTCCCGAATCTGCACCACCCCGTTGCTGTCCGAGATCCCGTACCGCAGAATCCCGGC
>Ga0224746_10212_pt1 | contig 12264 bp, 17 predicted proteins | sample LIM_F_Water_Bulk_FD_183000 | JGI IMG/M metagenome (GOLD analysis project Ga0224746, IMG submission 183000) | Enriched cells from gastrointestinal tract of the lab mouse from Pacific Northwest National Laboratory (PNNL), Richland, Washington... | ecosystem: Host-associated > Mammals > Digestive... | reverse complement strand
TGAAAACTTTGCCATCATAATTTATTCTATCCGTCTGACAATTTACTCGCTTCTCCATTTCATCATAGATAAGGATATCACCATCATCTGTTAATATCCTACAAGTTTTGTTCTCTTTATAACCACGTTTCAGATACATTTCTTTTGCTGCTAATGAGGAAGCTATTTGAATATAACTGAATTCCTCTGCAATTTTATTCTCAGCAAAGTCCATGAGCCGGCTGCCATATCCATGAGATTGATACTTCGGCAAGATAAAAAGACGGTTTACCACATTCTCTTTGACTGTCACAGTCCCTACCATCTCTCCCCCTTCTTCCAGCAGCCATACAATCTCATTCTCAATGTCTAATAGCACATTTTCCCTGCTATGATGTTCCAAAAAAAATTTAACCACCCCTTCTGCATAATAATGAGAGTATATTTCCAAAATGGTGTCGTGCGTAATCTGCAAAACACTTTCCAAATCCTTAGCTTCTGCAAGCCGTATCATCTGCTCCCTCCAATCTATCATTAAACTTAACTTCTATCTTTGCCTCTGATACATTTGATTTTGCGAATCCCTTATAGCACCAGCATACCCCCTGCACTTCGTCCAGATATTTTTGCAATTTATCAACAAATTTCCCAATATGTATGCCATCCACAAAGGAATGGCGTGCCTGACATAATGATTGCCATGACTTCTGGCATAACCCAAGTTGCGGAGCAACTTGCATGATAAATGCGCTAGCATTTATTTTATCATATATTTTCTATACGTGAAAGCAAAAGCCAACATTTTTCGTCCAAAGCAAAAAAGTAATATCCATAACATTCCCTTTGTTAGTACTCATTTTTGTCCAACCAAAAAAAGTCTCTTAAACGGGAACAATATCTTTCCATTTGCCTGATCATGATATTCTATCTCTAAATTCTTCATCACTTCATCCATAAACAATTCCTGCTCTTCCTCATTCAGCCGATCTATATGTGGACGCAATGCCGCTCCCTTTAGAAATTCGAGAATCTTCCCATGATTGTCCATCTCATGGCAATAATCGGTTATCCACATTTCTATTTTATTCGTACATTTTGCTACCATATCATAGTACTGTGGTGCGGAATGCAGAATGTATTTATCTTTTCCAATCTCCTTAAACTTATCAGCAAATATTTTTTCTGCTTTTATAATACATTGATTTGCCGGCATTTCCTCAAATAACGGTATCTGTGCCGCAAAAATTCCATTTTCATTCAGCATAGAAAACGCATTTGATATAAAGTCTTCCTGATCTGGCAGCCACTGTACAAAAGCATTAGAAAATATCAAATCAAATGTTCCCATATCCAAAAGCGGCTTACTGCAATCCCTCTGTATAAATGTAACTGTCGGCAAAATCTCCCTTGCTTTTTCCAGCATTTCCTTTGACAAGTCTACTCCTATAATTTCAGCACGTTCCCATGCCGAAACAAGCGGTGCTGTACTCATTCCCGTACCACACCCGACATCTAAAATTCTTTGAAATTTCATATCCTTGATTCTAGCAGCCAAGTCAATCGATGGTTGTACCCGTTCTTTGCCATAACGATTATAAATCTCAGCATTCCACATGCTCAACCTCTCCTTTTTCCAAAATTTTATACTTTCTCCATATACACAAATCTCAATTCTTCCGTAACCTGTTCCTCGGCAAAAGATTTATAGCCAAGTTTCTGATACAATGCTATATTCTTTTCACTCTTGGTACTGGTAAACAACTCGTATCTTTGATTTGGATATTGCTTTTCCATTTCAATCAAAAGTCGCGTCCCTATCCCTTGCCCCTGCTTTGATGGATGCACCATCAATTTTCCGATATAAACTGTCCCGTTATCGCAAAATGCTCTCACAGAACCGATGATCGTTTTGTCTTCATCTAATGCTTTTAAAATAATACCTTTTTGATATTCATCCTCCACATCAGTCAAGGTTTGTTTTAGAGGCGGAATATCCTGGCTATCAAAAAGTCTCGCCTCACTTTGATAGGCGAGATACTGCAAGTCAAGTATGTTCTGTAGGTCTCTCTTTTCTGCTCTTACAATAATCATGATATATCCTCCAAAATATAAAGTTCAAAGTTTTATCTTCATGCAAAGCAATTACTCTTTTATATTTCAAGCAGTATATGGCAATACTCATTTGGCATTCTTATAAATACTTTTCTATCGTCCCCTGCTCTACAACACATTTCCCCAACAATGTAATCGCTTGCTTGGGACAAATGTTTATGCACCGATAACACATGGTACATCCATTCCCGGCTTTGGCAACATTGTCTTCAATATTCAGATTTTTCATTGGGCACAATGCCGCACATTTACCACAAGCAACACACTTTCGTGTATCAATCTTTACTTTATCCGTATATCGCTTCGTTTTATTATAAAAATACAAACGCTGTCCAAACAATCCGGCAAAATGATACAGAAAACCAATTCCTTCTTGTGACGGTCTGCCATTTTTCATCTCCCGAACTGCATTGCTTATCTTCTTTTCCGCCGCTTTCACAAGTTCCACGTTTTTCTCTATGGGACGTTTCAATGCCTTTTCATCAGCTATGCTATCTGGCATCTTCAAATGTAAGCCGCCTGTGATTTGCGCCCCGTACTTGCGAAGTCGGCGAGCCAGAATGCCTGCCCCGTCCCCACTGAACAATCCCATCGTTGCTATTACAAATATCTTTTTGCCTGGCCATAAATGTCGATACCTGTCCACAAAATCCTTTAACATTTTCGGAATATTACTAAACTGCACAGAGTAACTGAAAACAATCTCTTCGTTGTTTTTTATGTGGCCGACTAGGCTTTCATCTTCTATTGCAAAAACTTTTGCTGATTCATCATATTGACCAAGAAAAGTTTCCAAAGCATATCGTGAATTTCCTGTCCCACTAAAATAAATGCCAAGCATTTCAAACCTCCTTTTATATATGAGGATATATCGTAGCAATATAAGAAATCAAGTTATATCCACAATGTGCTATCATACAGCAAAATATAGAACTTGTTTTGATATACAGCAATCCCAAAACAATACCACAAACAAATGCTGACAAAGTTTGCACCATATTAAAGTGTAAAAATGCAAAAAGCGTAGCAGAAATCAATAACGCTGCAATACGTCCGTAAGTATTTTTTAACCCACCTAAAACAACTCCTCTCATAAGTATTTCCTCAATAATAGGAGCAAGCACACATACCTGTATCAAACTTGTCACTGGTGATATGATTAAACTTTGAATCATTTCTTGATAATCCTGCTCGCTTTGCGGAAAAATACCCTCAAATATTGGATCTAAGCACTTATCTAACAAAAGAAAAAATAACGCCGAACACCCAATAGCTAAAATAATCCCTGTGAAATTTACGTTAGACAACAACCGCATTTGATATCCTGTGCTTCTTTTTAGAAACACAATAAAAACACATATGCAGATCGCTATGGTAATAATATTTAATAGATTTGAAAAATCGGGAAAAACTTTTCTCCAAACTGCCACATTTAAAAATGTGTAAAAAATCATAATTCCAAAATAGGCAATCACCAAAAGAAAAGCCGCACCAACTTTTATATCATATTCCTTCATATCCCTTAAGCACTCCTCTAAACTCTTGCCTGTCACATGCAATAATACAAACAGTATATCATACCACTCAATATAATTCTACAATCTGGCAACTTCAACTCAAGGTAAAGTCGATAAACAATTTACTCTCCGTTGCAAAACAATCATTCATAGTTTCGCATTTCCCTGATCACCTCTAAGTATCCTTCAATGTCTTCTTTGCAATATCCCATCCCCTTCAAATATCTATCCTGCCATTTTTCATTCCCCAATAGGAAAAAGGTTCGTGCCACATCATATTCTTTTGGTCCGCTACAAACATTAAGTAAGTCAATGATTACAAACTCCCCATCCACAGTTAGCATTACATTACCCGGATGATAGTCTCCATGCAAGACAGAATTGCCATTCGGTAAGTCTGAAATCTTTTTTATAATGTTCCCTGATACTTCCCTATTGCTTTCTCCGCTTATCATCGCAATCAAAAAATCTTTGTATGACATTAGTACATCTGTAGAAATATCCAGTAATTTTTTATGCTCTGCAATAAATTTCTCAAATAGACACTCATTTTGCATATGCTCCCACACTGGAAGTCCGGCAATCTTTTCGTAAATAATCCCACACCGCCCATCGCAATTCACTATCTCAAATACCTCCGGCACACGAATTCCCAATTCAAAAAGTTTTCTGGCATTTTCATATTCCTGCTGAACATATTCATAAGGCATTCCTTGATAAAATAGTTTGCAGACCCTTTCTCCATCATAATCAAATACTTCCGCAGTGTTCCCCTTTTGTATATCCATACCGTCTCCTTATACAGACCAATACATTATAACATTACATTTTTAATGCAAACAGCGTCCCTCATGTTTTATGCAGCATTTACTTCCTTGCCAATATCCCCACTTGCATATAAGACACCCACAGAATTTCTACCATGCGAAACCCACAGTCCTTCAAAAGTCCGATGGATTCTGAAATTGATATCGGGAAATAATTCTGTCCATAACGTTTGATGTGCAAATCCGCCTCTTCCTTGGTTTTCCCATTCGCTATCTGAAACTGCTTCCACCTCTCTAAATATAATCCTGCACCTTCCTCACTATCGGGTGCAAAATTTTCAAAGGAAATATATATTCCATTTTCCGCTAAAGCATCATAACATTTTTTTATGGCTGCTATACGATCATTCTTCTTAAAATAATGATTTACTTGTATTGCAGTTACAATATCAAATATCTCCTGATAGGACAGATTCCTAACATCACGCTGAAAAAATTCCACCCCTTCCTCATCACAAAGGCTTTCTGCCCTCTCAAGCATTTCGTTCTCCATATCAATACATACCATTTTCTGTATATCAAAATTATCCAATGCTGTTCTAGCCATCCTCCCTGTTCCGCATCCCACATCAAGCCATCTGATTGATTGCAAATTCAATATTCTCACAATATCAACAACCTGCTGAAACATTTCCTCATAAAAGGGTAATGTCCTTTTTATCTGTCCATCATATTCCGCCACATCAAAGGGTGTAGATTTTTCTTTCATACCGTTATCACCTGCCTGTCCAATCCTGTGCCAACTGTTTTGTTATTTCCCAATCCACCATTCCGGTGTCAAAGTTCCAAGCGTCACTACTTTCCCTGCCTCATAATCCATCATAATCTCAATATCCTGATAGTCATCCGGCATGAACTGTACCATTAGCTCCCTGCATGCACCACAAGGTGTCCCCGTTTTCCCATCTGGCATAATAGCAATTACCTTCTCTATGATATGCTCTCCGTTTGTAATCATGTTAACCTCATACACTTTACTGATAGCAAGACTGTCATCTAATTGTGTCATGTAGCGAATTTCCAAGTGCAACCTCTCCATTCCATTCTGAATAAAGTTGTCAAAACCAATGATTTCCAAAGTTACTCAAAAGATTATTTTAGAAAATCACTGAATTCTTTGAGTTCCTTTTTCTTTTCTTCAGAAAGAAAATTAAACTCGATATTTGTAATCGCTCCTTCCAGAGTATACAAATGAACCAGACAGACATTGGGATATTCCTGCTTCAGTTGCAAAAATGCCTGCTTGCTCCCTGTCTGGATCAGTTTCTCTGAGGAATCAATCCCAACCGCCTCTAATTTCTTTGCCATTTCCTTCCCAATATTCATCATATCCGTTAATTCTGACATATATTTTCTCCTTTATTCTGTACTTCCCACCAGCCTTCACAAATTCCTAAATCCACTGAATAAATGCCGTCTTATCCTCGCTGTTATACCCAGCCTTGCGATAAAAATCCAAGGTACTGTCCTGCTTTGAACCTGTCAGTAGCATTAATTTGTAACAATTTTCTCCTACCGCAATCTCTCTGGCATAATTTAAACATGCTGTTGCCAATCCCTGCTTGCGGTATTCTTTATCTGTTATAACATTTTCCACAAACGCATAAGGCTGCTGGTTATGTGTTAAATTGGGAATAATTACACAAACGCAAGAAGAAACAATTTTCCCATCCTCTTCTGCCACAATGATATGATGGTCTTTGTCATGTAAAATCCGTTTCCACAATGCCTGCAAATCTGCTGTCTCCTCTGGCATAGGATTATCGTGTAGCTGCATATACAATGTCATTAAACCATTATAGTCCTTTTCTGTAATCTCACGAATCATAATTCCACCACCTTAACATTTATTTTATCTGTGTATCAAAATTCCTTTCATATATTGTGATTCATTATGTGTCTGAACAACAAGCTCCTTCTCTGCTTCTGTACAGCCAATCAGAATCTTAATCTCCGAATCCCGTTTCAACAAATCTACGGTACACATAATGGCATCTATCGTCTGACTGCTGTCTGAACCTACCCATACATCAATCCCGGCATTATCCATAGAGGTTGTATTTTTCAAATATCCATAATCAACAGGATAAACAAAACCGGGATATTTCGGATGGACAGTGCCCTTTGGTCTGTCAATGATTATCTTAGATTCAGCAACCAGCTTGTCTATTGCTTTCCAAAATTCATCATTTTTCATAATAATCCCCTTCCATTTTACATCGTATTCATCTAGTTTGCGGATATATCATAACAACATAGGAAATCAAATTATACCCACTATGTACTATCATGCAGCAAAATACAAAATTTGTCTTGATATAGAGCAATCCCAAAACAATACTACACACAAACGCTGATAGCGTTTGACCATATTAAAATGTAATAATGCAAAAAGCGTAGCACAAATCAATAATGCAGTTACTGTTCCATAAGAACTTTTCAATCCTCCCAAAACCACTCCCCGCATCAATATTTCTTCAATAATAGGGGCAAGTACACATACCTGTATCATACTTGTCAACGGTGATTTGATAAGGTTTTCAGTCTGATTCTATCTTGTATTCATATGGGTAATAATTTTGTAATTCGTCTATATCTATTTCTTTCCCCGCATACGTTTTAAACCAGTTTTCATAGTTTGGATTATTCCACACTGTGCCATCTTCAAAAACAACTTGCTCTAAACAAAGCAACGAATATGCAACTTGATTCGCTTCGCCATTCCCAGCTTTTGGAAAATCCTCCATGATTTCACCATCATATAATGACCAGCCGCCACGGTATTCCTCGGTTTGATTGGGTAAAATGTTCTCCTTTGTCCGAACAATATTTTCAAAGCTGCTTTCCGTACTGCTGTCAAGGAAATTCCAATATAACTTTAGCGGTGAACCATTTTCGCTATAAGCCAGCATACAATATTGGGTTTCTACAATGGTACTGTCTGTATTGTTTGTAAGTATATCGTGAATAAATGGTGCGCCATCTTCGTAATGGAGAATATCTGCACTTTCATGGATAATAGTCATAACACTTTTTTTATCTGCGGCAATATCACTTGTGTTTGTTTGCGGTTCATTGACAGCAAGCGTATCATTCGTTTTACTATCAATTGAAGCTATTGTAGACGTGGCAAACAAACTGACAGTAACAAGCACGATAAGGCAGGCGAATAAAAGAGTAATGGCTGTTGTTCGTTTTGTGTTCATAATTGCAATAATCCTTTCCTCAATAGCATTTTTGCTGAAATTATTACAAAGCGGTGAAAACCCACTTTTTTTTGCTTCCATACTGATAAGCATTAACGAATAAGCTGATTTTGATTTATCGCCAAATTGTCGTATAACACTTTCATCACATGCCAGCTCAATATCACGATTGAAAAGAAAGTACATTACCCAAACAAAAGGATTGAACCAATGAATACAAAGGGCATATGTAGCAATCAGCTTTGCAATAGTATCCAGACGATAAATATGCACATATTCATGTGTGAAAATATATCGTAACAGATTTATATTTTTCCAATCCGTTTGCTTCGGCATTAAAATAACAGAATGTAAAATGCCATACGTCAACGGTGTGGAAATTCTATCAGATTGCTTAATCGAAATTCGCCGTTTTAGAGGACGCTCCTTTATCCATTGTTCTACATAGGCATTATTGACTGGTAAAGCTGTCCGAAACTCAATCCGGCAACGTAAATAAGATACTATGAAAAATCCGGCAAAAAGTATCATTCCAATACACCAGACAACAAACCAAACAGAAACAAACGGGATATTTGTCACTGGCTGTTCTATGTCTTGTATCACTACAAAATATTCCCGTGATACAGCAGAAGCAACATTGTTTGTTTCTGCTTCAAAAAATGCGGGCATAGATATAGTGTTGTAAATAAGCGTATATATACTAAACGCAGACGGAATAGTAAACGGAATAACCAATCTCAAAAGCACCATTTCCCACAAAACAAGAAACGTTTTCTTCGGCAGACTATTTATTGCTATTGCCCGAATTATCACAACCGCTATAATAAAAACAGCCCCGGAAAAGCTCACTTCCAGCAAAGTCATACTTATCACCTCATTCCAAATCAGCAACAATTTTTTTCAGCTTTTCAATTTTTTCAACAGAAAGTTTCTTCCTACTCAAAAGTGCGGCAAATAACTTATCCGCAGAACCATCATAAATTTTGTTAATCAGTTCATTCGTTTCGGCTTCCTGTACTTCTTCTTTGGGAATAAGCGCATGACACATGAAATTAGGTTCAGAACGTTCAATAGCCCCCTTTTTTATACAACGCTTAATAAGCGTATAGGTAGTATTTTTATTCCAACCCAATTCTTTTGTAAGAACGACTGCAACATGCTTTGCTGGTACATTCCCCTCTTTCCAAAGAATGTCCATAACTTTTAGTTCGGAATCAAAAAGTTTTACAGTTTCTTTCTCCATGTAATATACACTCCTTCCAAATAAGACTGTAGTAGTCCTTGCTATATAGACTACCGCAGTCTTATGCAAATGTCAATAAATAAAATATGTTTTATGGGATAAAGAATGAGAGGAATTCCGTAGTAGTCGGCATTGTGGTAAAATCCAAAAGTTTAGATTTTACCACAATGCTTGTCTTTTGGTTTTTAGTTTATTTGATTCGGAATAGTGTGGTGCTGGCGGTCTATCTTTTGTTTTCGGTTATGGGGCGGTGCATGGTTTACAGTTGCGTTTATAAATCAAAGGGGCAATAGCATTTTAGGCTGCCGCCCCTTGACCGTTAAGATTGATTTTGTCATTATCATTTACGGTTAAAATATTCATACAAATCATTTACACAATAAAACACATGATTAGGATTTTCTTTTTCCAAAATATCAGCATTAGAGGATTCCTGCCATGCCGCCGAAAAGCAAATCACGCCTACCTCTTGGCAGTCTTTTATATCTTGAACCGTATCTCCTATATAGCAAAATTCTTCTTTGGAAATAGAATATTTTTTCAAGAGATATTCCATATTCTTTTTCTTGTTCGGAGATATTTCCGAACCGTATAATGTATCATCAAATATTTCTGACAAGCCCAATTTTTCTAAAGTAATTGTACAACTTTTTTCTCCTTTCCCCGTAATCAATGCCACGGTAATATTTTTCTTTTTCAAAAAGGCAATCAGTTTCAATATTCCGGGAAATACATTTGTAACCTCATTGTGCAGCGATTCATATTGACAATAAAAATCCTCAATCGCTAATTCCCAGTTCTGACCGACAATAGCCTTTACCATACCGATTTCGTTAAGCCCAAACGTATGCAGTATTTCCCCTCTGCTAAGTTCATGGTCTGTATAGGGAGATACGCTATTGCGAAATGCCGTTATACACATTGGAATGGTATCGGCTATTGTTCCGTCCATATCGAAAGCAACTATTTTAAACATTACATATCTTCTCCGTTAATCTTCCGTATTACATGACAGGGGTTGCCTACTGCCAATGAGTTTTCTGGTATATCTTTTGTGACAACGCTTCCAGCTCCTATAACAGAACCGTCACCTATTGTTACACCCGGAAGGACAATAACACCTCCCCCTAACCAACAGCCATTTCCAATTTTTATTGGCAATGCATAGGTATGCCGGATCAACTCACCTGTTTCGGGATTCTGAACATATCTTTCCGCGAACTCAACAGGGTGTGTTGCTGTATAAAGCTGTACATTTGAAGCAATCAGCACATTATCGCCAATGATAATTTCATTGCAATCTACGAAAGTACAATTCATGTTGACTGATACATTATTTCCCATGAAAATGTTTCGTCCATAATCGCATATAAATGGTGATGCAACAGATACTTTTGTGCCAATCTTTCCACATAATTCCTTTAGAACTTTTTCTTTTTCCTCTTTCTGTTCATATGCAAGGGCATTGTATTCCTGCAACAATTTTCTTGCATGGCTTTTAAAGTCCAGAAAGATTTTGTCATGACAGTTATAATCTTTTCCCGCCATACATTTTTCCAATTCGGTCATAATGTCACCTCCGTGTTTCATGGTAGAAAAAAACCTGTTACAAAGCAAGTAACAGGCTGTTTCCTTATATTCTTTTTGCAAGTGTTTCAATAACAAAAATGACTGGAACCTGTGTCGTTCCGTTATATCCCCCGTTAATCCGTTTCGTGTTTAAGTTATAAGAGAAATTCCAATCTGATAATTTTGCCAAAGTTGATAGCGGGGAATTAGTAATACTTAACACGCAGCATTTCTTTTTCTTAAACTGGTTAATTGCCTCAATCAGTCTCTCGGTTTCGCCGCTTTCTGAAAAAGCAATAACGACTGTGTTCTTCCAGCGAAAAGAATCTATCGGATAAAGTGCATCTTCAAGCCCTACGGCAAAATGCCCCATATTGGAAAAATATCTTGCTCCGTATTTTGCTAATGTTCCCGATGAACCCATTCCGATAAAAATTATCAAATCAGCTTTTCTAAGAACATCAATCGCAAACAATAATTTTTCCTCAAAGGCACTTGAATTTGCCCTTGTAAAAAAATCCGAAAGTTCCTGCAAATCTTCCATGGGCGGGCAGGCAGCCTGCAAGGTAATCTCTTTTTTCAGAGCTTCTTTAAATTCTGAATACCCGTCAAAATTGTTTTTATTGCAAAAGCGCAATATCGTAGACGTAGATACTTGGAGTTGTTTTGCAAGCTCTCTAATGGTCATGTATTGTATTTTATCAATATCAGAAACGATATATTTATAAATACGAATATCTGTTTCGTTATACTTTTGTATTTCTTCATACGAAAACATACTGTATTTCCTCCAACGTATTTAGATGCCTTGATTATATACTGATTTTGCACGCTTTACAACTGCTGGATATATACAGGAATGAATGAGAGGGATTCCGTAGTAATCGGCATTGTGCTGTAATGTGTATAACTGGCTGTTTTTTGGAATTGTGGGTAACTCTGTTTGCAGGATGTGGGAAAGCTGCCCTTTGCTTTTCCATGTGCTGTGAACAGAGTTATTCATGATTCCATAGCCTGTTATGCACATTTCCACAATGCGCCCTTGCTTTTCTGGCTCTTGAAGTTCAGAGGGGGCGGCTATGCGATTTTCTCTGCTTCCAGTTTTTTCCTGTGGTATGCTTCCCTCCTTGCGGCAAGATAATTCTCATAGCGTTCCACCGCTTCGGGGTTTCCAGTGGCGGCTTCCTCATACATTTTCTGCCGGGATTTCTTGGTGGCTTCGGAAGAATACGCCCTCTGCTTTGCCAGTTCTGCCGCCACTGCCGGGTCGGTTTCAGCTTGCCGTACCAGTTTTTCCCTTGCTATCTTTTTCCGGTTTCTATGGGCTTCCAGACGTTCCGATTCCTCCGGCGTTAAGGCTTCCCCCTCTTTTTGGGCGGCGGCAAGCTCTTTGAGTGTTCTTGTCTTTGGCTGTCCGGCTTTCTGCCTTTCGCGCCACGCCTTATGCTGTGCGGCTTTTTTCCGGCGGTGTTCTGCAAGACGTTCCGTTTCCTCCGGCGTAAGCTCTGCCCCGGTCTTTTCAATTTCCATAAGCTCTTTTTGGAGCTATACTATAAAAGTAGACACAAACATGAACCACATGTTAGAATAAGTTACACACAAAAAGGAGGCATTCACATGGCTGCTAACAACTACCACAAATATGACGAAGATTTCAAAAAATCCCTCGTCTCCCTTCACCAAAACGGCAAGACTCAGGCCCAGCTCTGCAAGGAATACGGCGTTTCTCAATCCGCACTCGGCAAATGGGTAAAGCAATACTCCACCGTTGAAATGGATGATGGCGATGTCCTCACTGCAAAACAGGT
>Ga0224746_10211_pt1 | contig 12266 bp, 13 predicted proteins | sample LIM_F_Water_Bulk_FD_183000 | JGI IMG/M metagenome (GOLD analysis project Ga0224746, IMG submission 183000) | Enriched cells from gastrointestinal tract of the lab mouse from Pacific Northwest National Laboratory (PNNL), Richland, Washington... | ecosystem: Host-associated > Mammals > Digestive... | reverse complement strand
TCATATATCATGAGGGCACATAGCATCAGATAAGTAATATGCAGAATGTTTGGATGCGTAAATCCCAGACTCCAGCGGAAAATATGGCCAAGTCCCAGCTTCGCGTGCACACGGTAAACGGTATGTTCCAGACGGAAAAAAGAAAAAAACGGAGATTCCGATAGCACAGATTGTCCACACCCAGACAGCCAGATGAAGTACCTTTTTCATCGACATTCCCTTCATGCCGAGCACCGTAAACGCCACAAAAAAAATGGCAATCTGTCGCGACTCAAAATAAACCACCGCCACGAGCGCCATAAGCAGGATCTGCAAAACTGCCTGCCTTTTTGTGTAGGAGGACAGGCAAATTTTCAAAAAGCCAAGGGCAAGGGCAGGCAGAACAAGCAGATAAAAGAGCTTCTGCCCCTCGTAAAATCCAAGCCCCTTTGCCAAGGACAGGAGGATAAAAAAACCGTAATAGCACGCCTCCTGTATGGTTATCGTTTTTTCACACTGTCTATATTGTTCCATATGCCTGTCCAGTCCTTTCGCTTCGCGACATCATTCCCCCACACACGCTCTGGACGCATCAGGCTAAAGCGCTTCAAGCGCCGGGCCAAGCGACCACGGATACGCCCCGTAACGCTGGGGATATCGGGAGAAGCCCTCGCACTCCCCGGAGCACTGATACACCAGCCCGCTCCTGACAGAACGCTCCAGCGCATGTCTTCCCGCCGTCAAGGCGTTCTCATATTTGACACCTGCAAGCACGCCAAGCGACATTCCCTGTACCAGAGCGCAGCAGATCATCCCCGCCGCAGAGGTGTCCGCAGGCCCCTCCTGCGCTTCCAGCTGCCAGGAAAAACAGCCGTCCTGCCTCTGATAAGCCAGCGCCGCATCCACCAGCGCAGTGCAGGATGCCTCCAGCCGCTCCCTGCCATACCCGGAAATCATACAGCCCATCATACCACGAAGCAGCCAGCCCACAGCCCTCCCCCAGCCGATGATTCCGTATTTGCAGCCGTCCGTCATATCATAACCGTGATAGGGAAGTTCCGTTGCTCCGTCCATACCATAGGATAAAAAGTTCACAATCTGTCGAAGGGCCAGTTCCCTGTACTCCTGCCTGTCAAAAATTTCCCCATACCGATAGAGAAACGGACAGGCCAGACCGATACCGTCAACAAAGACCGTTGTCTCTCCGTTAGCCGGACGGTATAAAAAACTTCCGGCTCCGTCCACCGGATGAGCCGCCGCACAGGAGGCCATCTTGTCCAGCGCCGTTTTTAACTGCCTCTCTGACAGTCCAGCAGTCTGTCCTGCGCCCCCCTCTTTTATCTCCGCATACATGCCCAGAAGCGTCTCCCCGGCAAGCAGATCATCCACATACATAACCGGCATGTCTTTTTTCAGCCATCTCCCGTAATATGCCGCGAGGGAACGCTCTATCTGCCCCATCCGTGCCGCAGCGTCTGAAATCTCTGTGCTTCCAGGATTCTTTGCTGCAGCCGCCTCCTGCGCAAGTTCTTCCCTGCAATGCCAAAGCCCCGCCGCTAAAAGCCCCGTGGGCCAGAAAATGACATCTTCTCCCGGGACTTTTCTCCGTAAGAGCAGGCGTTTTACCAGATCCTTACCCTTTTCCCGCCTGCTGCGCACACCGTACTCCAGGAGCTCCTTACAAGCATTGTCGATCAGAGGAATCTTATTCATATGAACCTCCCAGATTTCCGCTTCACGGAATCTCTCATTCCTTCTCACCCTTTCTTCCGCACCGAAATCCTTCCTGCCGCCGCTTTCCACAGATAAGAAAATTCTTCTGTCCTGTGAAACACCGCCAGAAACACCAGATTGTAGAGCAGCGTAATCACAATCACCATCAGCGCAAACGTAAAGATTGTGACCTCCCCCATGATCATATGCCGGATCGGCGCAGCCACCGCTCCCACCGCCAGAATCACCCCGATATATTTCAGCGAATCCTTGAAATAGGCGCCCGCCTTTTTGTCAAAACAGGCCCGGTAAATAATCCCGGGACGGATCAGGTTCGCCAATATGCCGGATACTAACGTCCCCACATAGACGCCCGTGACGCCGATTTTCTGCACCAATGCAATGGACACCACCAGATTGACGGCTCCCTGCACAAGCGGCAGGAATCTGTCCTGCTCGAAGAGTCCCGAGGCAATCTTGAAATTGAGGAGCACCGTGCGTCCGCCTTTCAAATAAAAATCCGTCACCAGAAGGGTTACCGTCATCTGCGGCAGCGTCCAGCCATCATCCCGCAGCCATACCCCGCCTATAAAAGGGGTGAGCAGATGAAAAAAGCCCACAGCGCCAAATCCGAAAAGCCAGCAGGCAAAAAATCGGTACACCTTAAAGAGCAGGTACTGCCTCTCCTTTGACTCCGTGGCCACCACATTGCCAAAGCCCGAAATCACAGAGTCAAATATGATGTTCACAAAGTTTCCCACATAGGTGATGATGTAGAGATAGTTGCCCACAACAGCCGAAGTATCTACATTGACAAAGGAGGAAATCACAAGTGTATCCGTCTGAAGCCTGGCCACATCGCCGACCTTATGACAGATCAGCGCCTTCGTCTTGGAGGCGACTATCCGGGTCTCCTGCGGCGTAAGTTTCTTCACGTCTTTATCCCGCAGATAGGGGTAAAGCCTGTTCATATAGAGCGTCACAAAAATTTTCTGTAAAAATTCCACCACAGACTGTGCCAGCAGATAAAACAGAAAATTCCTGAAAAGCAGCAGAACCGTAATCTGCACTGTGGCCGCCGCTATCTTTGTCAGGGTCGCGATGTTGGTCTGGATATAATTTTTCTGTTCCGCATTTGACAGACTGTATTTATAGGCGACAAAGTAGCTGATCACCGTGTTAAACAGAAACAGGTAATAGTACAGCGTCAGTTCCTTCACGGTCAGATTGCCCGGATTCTTCAGGAATAATTTTAAAAACGGGGAAATCGCGATTCCCGCCGCCGCGATCACACCCGCAATCGTCAGATACGCCTTTTTGTAGAACCGCATGTAGGACTTGATCTTCTCGATATCACGCTCCGCCACCGGCTTGTAAAGGCTGTAGTTCAAGGCCGTGCCGATCCCCAGCTCCGCCAGGGACAGAACACTTAAAACACTCGTGTACGTTTCGTTTACTCCCGAAAACGTCCTGCCAAGCACATAGATAAAGACCGTCCGCTGGATAAAGTTCACCAGCAGGATCACCAGATTGCTGATATATCCGAATATGATATTTTTTCCGGCTTTCTGTATTCTGCCCATAATTTATCCACTTTCAGTCGTGCAGGCTGTTCCACAGCTTACGGAGTTCATCCCCTGCCTCAGCCGCCTTCCTGCAGTAATCAGGCATGATTTCCTGCAGTTTTCCCCGGATCTCGCCCTCTCTTTCCATCATCCACTCAAACGCGCCGATCAGCTCCTCCGGGTTGGAGAGTGTCTGTACCGGCAGCACATAGCGCTCCGGGTCTCCAAAGAGATCCTTCGCGATTCCTCTTGCTTTCACGGAATACCCCACCACCAGCGTGGGAATCATAGACGAATAAGCCGCGATGGTAGCATGCGTTCTCGCCCCGATAAACGCCCGGCATTTGGAAATGACATATTTGAGCTTCTGACAGGACATGTCCTCAAACTTCACCACTCTGTCATTCCCCTGGTAAACGCCGTAAAGTTCATGGATTGTCAGCCTGTCGTCATTGTTCTTCCATATCACATGGGGGATCAGCGCGATGTGACAGTCCGTGGTCTCCAAAATATGGTCAATCAGTTTTCGATAATTCATTATTGTAATGCCGTCTTTTTCTTCGTACTTGAGAATCATCGGGCTGATATTGATGCCTATGGTATTTCCCTCGCTGAAACCGAATGGAAGCTTTGTCTTTTCCGGCTTCAGAGCAAAGGCCGGATCCGGGAACTGTTTCACATTCTCCGTCACTCCGGCTGCCGCAAGCGCCTGCGTCGTGATCGACTCCCTTGGCGTAATCAGCGCGTACCTCTTCATGTCCTCCACCACTTCCGGATCCTGCAAAAGCTCCGGCTCCAGGGAACAGCCCCAGAGAACGGTTATCGCTCCCGCCCTGTTGAACGCGCTGTTGGCGGTGACCGCCTCCTTCTTTGACAGCTCGTAGCAGTACATGTCTCCACCGATGGAGAGATAGAGCGGCGCCAGATTTTTGCCCATCACCTCACGGAACCGATAGCGCATAAAGGATTCGGGATCGTGAAAAATTTTCCGCCAGGCGTAATACCACACATGGGCGAAAAAGTGCTCCGCGATCTTACGCTCCTGCAGGATATCACAGAGCGGCTCCACCGAGTAGTGCCTGTCCTCCTGCTCGCTGTTCGTCACAAGGAGCTTCGGAATCTCTTCTATCATATGGCAGGTGCTGTTGACAATCGCCTCACAGCCGTGATTGCCGCTTCCGCCGTGTAAATACATTACTATTCTGTCGTTGTTGTGTTCCATGCTGCTGCCTTTCAGAATTTTTATCTATGATGAGTATATCATAAACACTGATACCGTTACAGTAAAACATTTCCGGCAGGGGTGACGAGTGTCCAGGTGGGCCAGAGCTTTTTCATCTGTTCTGGTACGCAGGTCTGAGTGTTTTTGTGAATGGAGGGGCGGAGCATGATCTTACCGGGGGTTCCGTTCAGTCGCGCGCCCCAGAAGCTGAAGGTGCTGTTGGCGCATATATTATGTCTGCAGCAGCTCATAAGCTGCATGTCATAAAAGCTGTTTTCTCCCTGGTTCCAGTCCACGATGTGAAACGCTTCCCCCTGAAAATGCGCCCGCACATAATCCGCGTCATCCGAGAAGACGTAGAAGACCGCTCCGGGGCACTTCTCTTTCATATAACCGACACAGGCGTCATAATACGTTTCGGTACAAATCCCGCCAAACATAGCCGCGTTGGCGGCGTCCAGGTAATCCCCTCTGCGGACATGGATGCTGACGGAAGGCTGTTCCGCCATCGCTTTCATGGTCTCCCGGTTTCTGGCATCGCCGCTCTTCGGAAAGCGGATTTCCTCTCTAAGTCTGTCAAGAATGTCCGCGTAGTACGCCTCGCAGGCCCAATACCCGGACAGATAACGGTTCTGCCACGTGAAAATCTGCGGATGATACATTTCTGATTCCTCAAACAGAGGCGCCTTTCCCGGCGCAATCCGCTTTTTCACTTTCTCCGCAAAGCCCGCCTCCTCCTCATAGATTCTCCCAAGAAGCGCCCTCACTTCCTTCTCGGAAGCCATTTCCAGACAAAGTCCGTCGAAGTCAGAGAGCGCAAATTTCCTGGGCGCGGCCGCCGACTCCTGGTTCTTTTGCAGGAACCAGGAAAGATCCAGTTTCACCTCTGCACCCAGGCTCTGAAATTTTCGAAACAGTGCGTACTGCTGCAGTTGATTGCCCAGTCCGCCCATGACTCTTATGATTATCACGTTTCATATCTCCCATTCACCCCATCTAAAACGGAGTGATTTTTTGGTTCCCCGCAAAACTACCGCCGGTCATAGAGGCGCAGGATCAGTCGCAGCACCCGCAGCAGCACACCGCCGGGATACAGCATTCCCATATACAAAAGCTGATTGGACCGCTCCGTTACCGCAACCGGCGTATTGTGCAGCATTGTTTTTATGTTCTCCTCCCCGAAAATGGCCTGAATCCTCTTTCGGTAACCTTTGTCCGGGGCGCGTAGTTCGTTCTTCATCACATACATCAGCATGTAGCAGTGTTCCCTCGCCACCGCACGGACGGCGTCCGGCGCCTTCTTCTCTTCCGCCGTCCGTCCCACAACCTCCATCAGCCTCTCCACGCCTGCAAAAAGCCCCTCGTCATAGCCGTGCACCAGGGACCCCTCCACATAGCGGTAATGGTAATAAAAAGCATCCTTCATAATAACCACGCGGCTGCTCTCCAGAAATGCTGGATACATCAAGTTTGTGTCATCCCCGAAGCGGAGACTGTAATCATAATATGTTTCATTGCCCTCGAAGAGAGATTTTTCACACAGCTTCATGCAGCGCGACAGGGGAATCACCTTCTTTTCCTCCCCGATCAGCTTCGCCTTAATCTGCTCCCTCAGCCTGTCACCCTCGTAGATTCCGGGTTCTGTGCCGCTTTTTACCTCCTCGGTTCCCCTCTGCTTCTCCACCACATGGTCACAGCAGACGATCTCCCCCGGCACACCTGCCAGACGTCCGGTCATCTGAACAAGCGTCTCAGGCTCCAGATAGTCGTCGCTGTCCACAAACATATAATACCCGCCGGAGGCCGCCTCCATACCCGCCACGCAGGCCGCCGTCGGGCCGCCGTTTTTCTGATGGATGATCCGCACCCGCGCGTCCGCCTGCCCATACGCATCACAGACCGCGCCGCTTGCATCCGTGGATTCGTCGTCCACCAGAATCACCTCGATCCGCCGGTAAGTCTGTCCCAGAATGCTGTCCACGCACTCCCGCACATACTCCTCTTTGTTGTATACAGGCACTATGATGCTGATTAACGGATTTGTCCTTTTCATTCTTTTCCACGCCTTCTCTCTTTGCTGCAGTGGTACAGCCACACATAAAGCCCCGGCAGGCAGGCAAACAGCCTCACCTTAATCTTGTAACCTGCCGGCAGATAAGGAGCACATGCTTTCTTATTTGCAATTCCCTTCAGTTTCCTTTGGCATACCTGCAGATAGGCTTTCGCCCACCTCCGATCCTTCCCTGACAACCGGGCAATCTTTCCCGCCGTCAACATAACCGCTACCATAATCTGGGCATCCGCCCGGGCCGCCAGGTAAGGCTCTCTTTCCACAATCAGTTCGCGGGCCATCTCCCAGCAGTAAACCTGATCCATGTAGGCCGGCGTAAAAGGTCTCTGCATGGCCCCGCCGGGATTCTGGTAATAGGCGTAGCCGGGATAAGCCGTCTCCACGGCCTGCTTCATACGAGGCAGAAGCTCCACAAGAAACAGCATGTCCTCGCCGATGGTCAGTCCTTCCCGGAACCGCACCTGTCCGATCAGATCCCGTCTGTAGAGCTTACTCCAGCACCGGGTATTCCCCCGCAGTATATTTTCTCTCAGATAGCTTTCGCTGTCATATTTTTTTCCTGTGTCCGCACCTGTCAGCTCCTCTGGCATTTCTCCCTCCGTCCGAAGCCGTTCCCACTCTCCTGCCGTTCCCCAGGCGGCAAAGCTGCATCCCGCCATATCACTGCCCGTCCGGCAAAGCAGTCTATGCAGACTCTTAAGCACGCCGGGGCGCAGTCTGTCATCGGCGTCCACAAACATAATATAAGCGCCTTTTGCCTGTTCCAGCCCACGGTTGCGTGCCGCTGAGACACCCAGATCCGGCATCGTAATCACCCGCAGGCAGGAATGCTGCCCGCACAGCCGCTCGCAAACCGCCGCCGTATCATCCGTAGAGCCGTCATTTATAATAAGCACTTCCAACGCTTCACAGTCCTGCGCCAGAATACTGTCGATACATTCTTCCAGATAAGCAGTCCCGTTGTGAACCGGGACAATCACGCTGATTCGATCCACTTTTTTCTCATACTCCCTTTTTCATCGATGAAATCGGTACATGTAACGTTTCTCTTTTCTGATAGCAGATTGTATGAGGCGGCACATCTTTTTTTATGACGCTTCCCGCCGCGATCACACAGTCGTCTCCGATATGCACGTCCTTTAAGATCGTGCAGTTTGCGCCAATCCAGACACGGTCTCCGATTGTAATTTCACCGATCAGAAACTCCTCGCCCTGATTTTTGAAATTATGGTCATGGTCAACAATAACCACATTATTGCCAAATCTACAGTAATCTCCTATTTTGATATGCCCCATACACGTAATACAGCCGCCTATCGCATAAATGACATGATTCCCTATCTCCAGCCGGCCATCGCCCGCACAGATAAAATGCATCTTGCCCCGGTTCTCGTTTTTCTCCCCAAAACTCATATGCCCTTTTCCGGAAAGTTCAAGATAGACACGGTCAAATCCCTGTATCCACGGCATCTTGAGCCGGGATCCGTAACGGCACTTCCAATAAGCGATTTTAAACAGACTTTTTAAAGCCTTTAACTTTACATTCATTTTGTCATACATGCCTTTCTGTAAGTCTCTTCCAACTTCTGCAAATGAATCTTCAAACTATATTTCTCCTCTACCGTCTTCCCTGCCAGCTCTCCCATACTGCGGCATAACTCCCCGTCCTGCAGGAGCGCGCCGACATCTTCCGCCATAGCGCCCAGATCGCCGGGCGCTTCAAGAAAACCACTCTTTTTGTGGGTGATCAACTGCGGGATCCCGCCTACGGTAGTTGTCACAATGCCCAGTCCATAGCCCATCGCCTCCAGAACCGCCATCGGCATACCTTCATTATAACTCGGAAAAAGAAAGACCGCACTTTGCGCCAGCAGCTTTTCTTTCTCCCGCCCGCGCACCCACCCCGTGAACGCCACGTCGGATAGAAGATTTTTTTTGCGAAACGCCTCTTTTATCTGTTCCATCTGCCCATCTCCCGCCATCACAAGCCGGGCGTCCGGGCATTTCTTCTTTACGCTTTCAAATATGACAGGTATGTCATAACATCCTTTTCTTTCTTCCAGAGCGCCCAGAAACAGAATCTGGTTCTTTCGCCGCTTCACATGATCCCGTTTCTCGGGCAGGGCACAATAATTCTCTATCACGTCGATTCTGTCCGCCGGAACAATCCGCGCTATTTTTTCTTTCCATTCCTCCGATAACACGATGAACCTTGTACACTTCCGATAAACCCTGCGCACCCTCCTCTTTTTGGCGGCAGACGCCCTCTCATAGAACCTGTCAAATTCCGCTCCGTGGATATGATTCACCACCGGAATTGCAGCAAGCCGGCTCAAATAGATAAACGGCATTTTCCGATAGAAGCTTGGCCCGAAGGAGGAGTGGACATGCACCAGATCGGGGCGGTCCCTCCTGAGCAGTCTGCGAAAGGCCAGATACCCCTCCAGCGCCTTTTTCAGCTTGGCCCATTTGCTGCCGTTCTGATAGGATTCGATATAGGTGATGCGGTACCGCTTCTCAAGGGCGCTCCCCCGGTAACCGTTTACCACGGAGGCGATTCCGCCTTTCACGGCCTCATTCGGCACGATCATACATACATGCAATTTCTTTCCTCCCCCGGCCGGATACCGCTGCTCCTCCTTAGACAGGCCAGCCGCTCCCTCTTACTTGGATCCCTTCCCCGTCAGCACCACCCACACGGTCTGAAACAGGATTTTGATATCCAGTCCCAGCGTCCAGTTGTCGATGTATTCCAGATCCAGTTTCACAACCTCGTCAAAATCCACAATCTCGCTTCTGCCGCTGATCTGCCATAGCCCCGTGAGTCCCGGCGTCATACTGATCCTGCGCCTGTAGTGGGAATTGTACTGCTCAAACTCACCCTCAGTGGGCGGCCTTGTGCCCACCAGGCTCATGTCTCCCTTTACGATATTAAAAAACTGGGGCAGCTCGTCAATGCTTGTCTTTCTGATAAATTTACCTACCTTCGTGATACGCGGGTCGTTCTCCATCTTAAACATGAGCCCCTGCATCTCGTTTAGCGCTTCCAGCTCTTTCTTCCGCGCCTCCGCATCCGTATACATGGAGCGGAACTTATAAATTTTAAAGCGGCGGCCGTTTTTACCGATTCTTGTCTGTGCAAAGAGAACCGGCCCCGGCGAGTCCAGCCTGATGGCCAGCGCCACAAACGGGGTGATTACGATCGTTATGAGACAGCCCACCAGACCGCCCACGATGTCGATCAGCCGCTTCACGATCATGCGCCTGTAATCAAAATGATTGATCGAATAGGTCACCACCGTAAATCCGGCAAAGCTTCCCACCCGAACCTCCTTGCTTGGCCTTTCTATGATATCAATGTTATAATGACAGGCCACGCCCATAGACTCCAGATCATAGATGATGTGCTTCACATAGGCCATGTCCTCGTCCGGCAGGCTGATAAACACCTCGTCAAGGGGCATCTGTCTGGCCAGGGAAAGCACGTTTTTCCGGTTCGCGTTCACGGCAACGCCTTCCACCGTTTCACCCTTCCTGTCCTTGTCCACACAGGCTAACGCCACGATCTCATAGTTGATATCCATAGCCGCTTTCAGCTTGGAAAGGGTTTTCTCCATCGCCGCGTCTTTCGTAATAATCATAATCTTTACAATGTTGGACTTGGCCGTGAACCAGACCCGCAGCGCCTTCTTCATCGCGAGCCGCACAAACCATACGACAAAAATATTCAGAATGGCAAAATACCCCATCACAAGACGGGAGACGTCCGCGCTTCTCTGCAGCATAAAGAGAAAGGCCATCACGGACAGCTCCATAAAGACATTGAATTTGGTAACCGCTATAAACTCGACCAGAACGCCTCTTTTTATAAACTCCCTGTTCCAGTCAAACATAAAGCTGTAAATCGTGCAGAACAGCAAAAATCCGATACATACCACGAAGTGGAGCTCAGGCTCCATGACTCTGGAAAACTTCCGATACCGTATCAAAATGGCTGCCATATATGTCAAGGCTATGCTGAACAGATCCGTGAGAAGCAGCAGATAGCTCTCTATCAATTTCATTTTTCGATTCATAGAACTTCCTCATTAAATATATATTAAATGTAAATTATTATTTTTAATGATTATTTTATCATAATGTTTTTATTGTTGCCACCGGCTGACAGCTTTTACTGCTCTATGGGCTCACCAAATCATTCATTTCCTGTATAATTATCATTTATATACCGATACAGCTTTTCAAGTTTCCTCTGAATTTCTATGTAGACCTCCGCTTGATCCTCCTGCTCAAATATTTTCTTGCCTGCGGTATTTTCCTGATTAAATACTCATCAAATATCTTTTCATAATATCTGGCTTTCATATTAATTCTATTCAATCTTAAATTCTGCTTATTTGCAACGTGCGCAGCGATAGCGGAAACAATAATGGATATAACAGAAACCACGATCGCTATCGTTGATAATATCACTTCAACCATAGTCTATCCCCTTACTGTAATTTTTTCAAAATATTATTTCGCACTCTGGAATTCCCGGAAATAATATTCGTTCTCTCTTCTGTTGCAAGCAGACCAATCGTTTCAACAATATTCGCAAAAAATCCCTGTACAAAAGAGGATGCCACTCCTCTGATCTGTTCTGGAAACTCTATTGTAAATTCTTGATACAGATCTATTTTCCCCCTTACCTGTTCTTCATATATCTTTCTTCCATAGTCATAACCAGCCAAATTACTTAAAGTTTTATCGAACACCAAATTTACTTTGTTCATTTTCCCACTCCTTTTTGATTGCATAATTTAAATTATACGCTACTCCCGGTAAAAAAGTTTCTATTGTCATGAACAGCTCTTTCTCCGGAACTTCTGTCAAATAGTTTTGCTGGCGGTTGAAGCCTATAAATTTATCTTGATTATACCCCATAAACTCCTTCTCAAAAAAGAATATTCTGTTCCCACTCAGCATATAGCATAAATGCGTATTGGACTGCTCCTCCAAAGACTGAAGCAGTCCGGTCAGCCCTGTTCCCCCTACACTGTTTTTTTCTATATCTCCCGATATCTTATGCTGGAAAGATGAAAGCGGAGATGCAAAGTGCTTTTCATACGACTCTCTGCTCCTGCAGCTTCGCATCCCATCATCATAAGCAGATAATTTCTGCCGATATACACAGAAATCAGATGGGCCTCCACCACCGTGTACACCGCAAACATCACAAAGAGCGCAAGCCCGCAGGCGTCCCGTCTGCGCCAGAGGCGCCAGAGCAGAATCAGATTAGCCCCCACATACAAAATGCCCGGAATCACTCCATAGCGGTAAAACACCTTAACCCAGCCCATGTCAAAATAATAATTCATATTATTCTCACAGGAAAAGACAGACCATGTCTGTATCATGCCGTCATTTTTTTCAGAATCCGTCAAAGATATGATTCTCCCGTTGATATAGCGGTCAATCTTACCTAACAGCACGATATGCCCATTGTCCCCCGGATTCCAGTAGAAAAATTCATTCCACTGCGCCACCCGCACCCGTTCGGCACAGACCGCCGCATCCACGGAGAATGCGATGCACAGCAGAAAAACCAGCAGGCCGCAGACATAGAAAAACGTCATTTTCCGCAGGCTTTTCACGACAGTCAAAAGACAGGCGCCGCAAAGAAACGCCGCCGTAATCAGCATGCTGGTCTTCGAGCGGGTCAATGCATAGACAC
>Ga0224746_10209_pt1 | contig 12285 bp, 18 predicted proteins | sample LIM_F_Water_Bulk_FD_183000 | JGI IMG/M metagenome (GOLD analysis project Ga0224746, IMG submission 183000) | Enriched cells from gastrointestinal tract of the lab mouse from Pacific Northwest National Laboratory (PNNL), Richland, Washington... | ecosystem: Host-associated > Mammals > Digestive... | reverse complement strand
TTACGGTATTTATTGAGCCAGGCGTCAACGTCAGGCTCCTTCATGTTAAAAAGTGATTGTTCAAAAATATGGCGGTATTCCTCCAACGGAAACCATTCTGCCAAAATATCCCATGTCTCTTCCGAACCTATATCAACCCAAAACCATGATTCAGGGAGTTTTCGCTTTTTTGACTGATATAGGAATCGGAAGGTTTCAGCGTTTTTCAGGTGAATGGCATCCCTCAGGAGTCCTATGATGTCAGCTTCTCCTTCCAGCTTAATTTTTAAATAAGAATAGCTGTCAATTTGAAATTGGCAGAGTTCATATATCGCACCGGATTCTATTTTTTCTGCGTTTAATAATTCCCTGCAGCTGTCTAAGGCCATCCGCTCCATCGTTATAGAGTCTTTGTCCAAAACATCTGGAAGGGTTGTTTCCAGGGGGAGCAGAAAGTTCATATAAAGGATCTCCTGGCGGGAATAACCGTTTTCCGTAAGCCGAAGATATGCCGGGGTTTTCTCCTTTATATATTTGCAGGATAGATTCAGCAGCGACTTTAATATCTGTGTGCTTTTACTCCGGCTCCTTCTGACCTCATCATAATAATTTTCCAAAAACCACGAATACAGACGGATATTTCCATATGCCTTCAGAGTCCTTTCTTTTCCGAGGAAGCGAACCGCCAGATCACTTTTATACTTCCAATTATTTTCCGGCAGAATGCCGATGAGGAACATGGCCTCCTGGGTTATGCTGCATTCATATCCGAGCAGTTGATCCAGCAGCCTCCTGCACTCTTTCTCACTCTCTGTCATCAGATATAGGACTCCTGTCAGGTACAGGTCGGTTTCCGCCAGGGAGCGAATCCGGCCCATAAAATCTTTAAGCTGGCTGCCGGTAAACATAAACTGATCAAGCAATTCTTTTTCCTGCGCAACGGCAAGGGCAAGCGCCCGGATCTTACCGGTATCGCTGCCGCAGCGTTCCTCGTAGCGCTCCAGCACTTCCCCCGGATACCTGAGCCCATATTGCTCCTCCATGGTCTGCTCCGTCTCCTGGCATCCAAACAGTGTCCTGTCATCCCTTTCAGGAGTTTCTGACATCCTTATTATTAAATTTTTCATTTGATAAAAAAGAGGTAAGTCGATTATTTCTTCATATGCTTTCAGTTCCATTTTTTCTCCTTTATTGTCCCATCAATTCCGCAACGCTTACATTAAAAGTTTCCTCAAACCAATACCAAATATCTTCCCTGTGCGTTCCTGGGGGGAAATGTCTCCAGGCTCTCGCTATTTCCTCTGTTTCCAGGCTCATTGATACTTTCCCCAAATCCGCCCATAATTCTTTAATATATACTTCTTTCCAATCTATAAAACTCTCCCCTAATCCTCTTGACTCAATCGTTTCTAAGTCACTATGTGTAATTAAATAACCACAATCTTCGCAATATGCTTGGATCGCGTTATATTCCGCTTCCATAAATTTCTGGTCATCTTGTATCTGATCAATTTTATTATCATCTAAATATTTTGCAAGCGACATATACCCCATTCCTTTCCCTATGCTGAACAGCAAAAAGCAGATAAAACTTTTCAGCTCTACCTGCTTAAATTTTTAATAAGTAAATATTGAATTGTTCTTTTTCAGTTTAACATATAGACAAAAATTATCAAGTACATTTCGTATTTAATACATTTGTTTGCTTTCAGCATACAATAGTGCTATAATAATCACATCTTGAATACGAAAGGAGATATATATGGCACTGGCAACCTTAACCGCAAGGGTAGATGAAAAAGACAAGGCCAGCTTTGACACCTTTTGCTCCAATGTTGGCCTGAATACTTCTACAGCAATCAATCTTTTTGTGAAAGCGGTTTTACGCGAAAACCGCATCCCATTTGAGATCGCCCAGACTACCGACCCATTCTTCTCCGAAGCAAATATGGCTTATGTGAAGAAATCAGTCCAGGAGTTAAAAGCTGGTAAAGGCACCACCCATGAATTAATCGAGGTGGACGATAATTGATGCACAGATATAATAAGTTTTTCATTTCACACACTCCTGACATGGATAAGCGCCATGTTTTGCCGCCTGTTTCATGGAATATACCTGCCTTTTGTCTGCATCAGCTAATCTGCTGCACCCTGACCGATGATAATATTTCACCCCTGTACTGTCTTCTGAGATGTAATAAAAGATATTCTTCTCTACCTCAGATCCGGCCAAGGCATAAATGTTAAGGAAGCTGTTGTCATATGGCGTCTGCACACCCTGAAGGAACGAAATCAAGGTCGGAGCGTCAATGAGCCTTGCCCAGTCTTCACCGGTTATTGTAGGAAGCGTAAACTGGTACTGCACCTGGTTTACCTGATTGGCAGATTCACTGTGCGCATTGATATAAAACTCCATTTGATCTGACAGGATTGCTATGATAACTTCCTTTTTCTCATTTATAAATGTCTCCTGACTGCCAAAAACATGCTGCAGCTCTAAAGGAGAGCCCATTTTTATATAGACGTCCTGCCAGTCCCCTTTAATGGTTTCGACCTGACCATGGGGATCTGTATAGGTAACTACAACAGTGTCATCCAGGTGATACTCCACTGTATAGCTGTTGCCTGTAATGCCATTAGAACCAAGGGAATAGCTTTTGGACCATTTGTTGACCGGCGTTATGACCTCACTGTATTCTGCCATTCCAGCCTGGTTCCTATATTCGTTCGTATATTCTATATAAAACCCGTCCGTATCTATCATAAAGATACAGGGCACATAATATCTGACCAAGTCTTTGTATGTTGACCGTTCATAATTAAAGCACTGGATAAGAATTTCATAAAAGGTTTCAACGGCCTTTTTCCGCTTGGCCTGAGAGGAAAAGAAATACTTCCCGGTATCCAGGGAAGCAACGCTGTCCATTGCCCCTTCCGTTGCCGTTATCAGATAACTGGAATAGTCACTATTGAGCTGGGCCGACCGGGCTGACAAATTCGTTTTCAGGAAAACCGGAAGGGTAAAACCAATCAGTATAAGTACGAATAAAATGATCAGATTATTTAGTCTCATATCCTCTCCTATTTTACTTCCTTAATTATGTTATCATGTATACTATACTATTTAATGTATATTTACAAGAAAAAAATCACTGACCGTCCATCTTCCCCAAGACAGAATATAAACATGCGCCCCAATATACAAAAAGGCCCCAGGATCCGAATTCCTGAGACCATCTGCTTATTACCTGTTTTCACTTTGCCGGGGCAATGCTAATCACCCCGGTCTCTTTTCTATACAAATAAACATTGTTGCTTAATACGTCCTCCACAGCTACCTGCGTACTATTGATTTCCCGTACTATAGTCCGCAAATCACCGGGATTAACCCCGGCGGCCGGAATGCAGATCAGTTCATGAATACTCGACGGCATTATGTACAGGTCATCATTTAATCCGACAGCGACATCCTCAAAATACTTCTGATACAATAATATGGGTGCGCCATAAGCCTTTGATATGCTGGTAAAAACCCACATGTCAGGCCTGGCAGGTACCCTCATGGAAACACCAAGTGTTTCAGACGGCGTTGCCCCCATATCTTCGCTTACAGATTGGCGAATTATGTCATCCATCGTCTGGACAGTAAAGCCCCTGGCCTGCGTATTCTGCTCAGAGGCTTCCTCCAACTCTGCCAGGCTGATACCAAGACTGTAGCATAAGGCATCATCCAGCATGACGGAATATTGTAAACCGCCAGCTTTATTTTCCTCCATACAATATACCACCGCCAAATCCAGAAAATCCCTGTGAGGGACATATGCAAGCTTTTCCCTGTTCTTTTCTCTATTTATAAGCCTGTATACCACCTTTTTCAGGATATTTTCCTTTTTCAAGCTTTCCATGATACCGGCTGCACCATTCATAGTGATTTCTGTGGACTGTTTTTCATACATTTCAACGATTTCATTAACGGCATCCTGCAGCCCTGTCGAGCCATCTTTAATTAAGCCTAACACCTGGTCAATATAGATAACCGAAGCAATTGGCTCATCTGATTGTCTTATATTAACTGCATTTTTTGTCAAGCCATTATTTTTCTTAACGGTCTCCAGGCTGACATAAAAATCATCTCCAAATGCTTTCTGAACCATATTTCGCATCTCTTCCATTAAATCCTTTAGATCCTTTTTTGACATTTCACCCATCTTCATTTTCTCCTTTTAATCATAAGATTTTATCTTTCCCTGTTATTGCAAAAGCTTCCCCACGTATTGATAATTCCGGGCAAACTCATCAAGGTCAAGATAGCCCTCCGATGTCATCTGCTGCTCCCCTGTCGGCGGAAAGCTGTCATCAGCACAAGAGTCCTGCTCCGGCTTCTTAGCAAACGAATCATTCGTCCTGACAAAGTCTATCATCCTGATGTTATAGCTCTGCCTTTTGATATTATTGCAGTCAATATAGTTCTTTAACTCTGCAATAATTGTCAGCTCAGATTTTGCACATATCTTCATCCGCCTGATCCTGTCATTCACTTCATCGAATGCGTTAAAATTATATATATGCCTTTCACCACATTGCTGTGCATTCATCATTGCCTTAAAGGAGCAATGATTTTCTGTAAATTTTACTGCCTCATCCTTGCTACCGCAAACTGTAACCTGCGGGAAAATAACGATTGGGAACATATAAGCTTTCTACCTCCTTCTGGCACATAGACAGTTCCTTACCCCTTTCTTTAGAATAAAAAAGCAGACAGGAAAACCCATCTGCTAAATCTTAATAAAATAAATATTCAATTCAATAACATCTATTATAGCACTCCTGTCTTGTTGTGCAAGAAAATTTATTCTATTGCTATTTCCGGTTTATTCTTCCGTTTTCTCCAACTCAAAATAATCGCTTTACATCCTCATCATCCATATTATTCAATATCTTGAATATAAAACACTTTAGGGTTCCAAGGATTTAAAGTGAACAGAAGCTCTTCCTGAGAGGGCTGCCACCGTTTAAAATAGCAGTTCACTAGCTTCTGATGGATATTTTCACATATATCCGCATATTCCCTTGCTGAATAAGAGCTATATAATGCTTTCAGCAGCCGCTTTCTGTTTCTTTTGATTAATGTCACTGATAATTTCAATCCCTCTTCCAGAAATTGCCTGTTCACCAAAAAATGAAAAACTATTTCTTCCATTAACTCTTTGGCAAGGTCATCAATCGTCTTTAGCAGCGCATTATAGGCCTTTTTATATTTGCCATTTAAATCTATTTCCGGAATCTTTTCCCGGTTTTTCTTCAAAGCATTCAGTTTTTCCTGAAGTATCTCCTGCAGATCAATATCATTTTCCAGGTCATTATTTTTTCTCTCCATAGTTTATTTCTCCACTTAAGTAGCCGTGAGGATAATCCCATATAACTGGTTATACAGTATATCCGGCGGCATTGTATTTTTAACACAGTATCCTCTCCACGTACCTTTTGTTCCGTTGCACTGGTTATACATCTTGATCCCAATACCATGCCAGGAATGAAGGTTCTTGCTGAAATCATCAATCAATATGTCCTTGTTGCTGCTTCCTGTCCTCTCTCTGATAAAAGAAGACTTGTCTGACCCATATGGAAGAAAAAACCTTCTTGATATGGGTATATTTACACCATGTTTATCCAGCCATGCCTGTTTTTCAATAATGCTGTGGCCATCTGCAAACACCGCCGCTAAGAGATAAACAGCCATGCTTTCATTTGTTGAGAGCATATTGACAGCCTTAATTACATTTTCTTCTGCGGGCAGCGATAAAAAATATCCGGGACATGCCACTTCCTCTAACGGGGCATTCGGATTCCATGTGGCAAGCACCCCGTCCATATCGACAAAAATATTTCTTTTTTCTCCGGGCATAAAATAAATACAGCTATAATCATTTAACATAAACATTTTCGCGTTCTCCTTTTTATTCCTATTTTTCCATAAAAAAAGCCAGACAGAAAAATCCGTCTGGTAAATATCTGATGAGGAAATAATAAAGTTGATATTTTAATTATAGCAGGCTTTGGACAATTTACAACCTTTTAAAAAACCCATAACACCCGGAAATGATAATATGTACCAGCACAAAAACACTGAGCATGACATTAAAAATAGCGCAAAAGCAGATGAAAACCTTAAACAGGATGCCAACAGCAGTTGCCGGTTTATAAAGGAAAGAAATTCCGGCAATAATAAATGTTACCGCAAAAAACACTGCTATATATTTTACAGGCACCCGAATATCAGCATTCTCTCCATAATCCCGGATTGTGATTTCCTTTTCAACGGATTTCCTCACATCAATCTCCCTGTATCACAGAATCTCCAAACGAGCCAATCTGTAATCTCCATAGCTTTCGATTGACCCTCCAGGTACGAAATACATTTCCGTTACAACCGCATAGCGCTTTCCATATTGCAGATCCTCTAAGTTAAAAGAATCCTTTATGGCTTCCATATCATCGCTTTCATATACGGAAAAAGTCAGCAATCCCCTTAGTATAATGCTGTGTCTGTCATAGTACACAAGGCATTTATCCGTCTGTAAAGAAGCTTCCATAGAGGTCTGGGTCGATACAAACCATTGGTTGATTGCAGATGCGGCTGCAGTATTCCCTTTCGCCTGCCTGCCGTCTAAAAAAAAGAGGTTTATGCCGGGCACTATGCAATCTGCCAGCCTAAGGGCTGATGCTTCTTTGACCTTCTCCTTGTATGCCGTGTTAAATAGATACTCTGAAAGCTCTTTTGCTTTTGCTACAATCAATTGCGCATTGTCAGCGCCTATTCCGGCTAACAAATCATTATTGCTGATATACTCTTCCGATTTGCCAAATGGCTGCCGGAACAGCCTGTCATCCAGATGCGGCTCTCCATTATAGCAGGTCTCAAAAGCGTAATTTTCTTCCATTTTGGAATGAATATCTTCCTTATTATATAGAGAATCATTATTGTTCCTTTTTACTGGTACGATGCAATCCCATAGCATTAGCACAGAGAATATGATAAATGCTGCAAACGCGGTTCCAGCCACAAGATACCATGCCCCTTTAGATTCCTTCACTATATTCTTCCCCCTGTTCTCTGTATAAAGTCCCGTCGCTGTTAAAGCTTTTACAAAAGATTGCTTCATCATGGCCCTCTATAAAATAAACAAGATAGTGCTCCCCGCTTTCAGGTTCTATATGGTCATAAACCAGTACACTCTCATTGGCATATACCAATATACTGGGATAATCCTGTATTTCTTCCCATGTTATCTCAGTGTTTGGGCGCCCCTGCTCAAAAGAACACCCTGTCAGAAACAGGCTTAATGCAAAGCAGTATGATAAAAATCTCTTTTTCTTGAACATACGGTCTTTCCCCGCGCCTCCTGTGCCTCCACTTTGATCCTTATTGTCTCCTTCTGAAGCCTTTCTATTAAATAATCACTCCCAAGGGATATGATGATATTTTTATCCACACTGTCCCCATCCTGTTCTATCAAGTGCAGTTCGACTCCATAAGAGCGATAACGCATGTGATCAGCGAGAAATTCTTCTCTTGTCCCGTCCTGATGGATCAGAAGTATACTATAGATATTGAGGACTTCTTTATCTTCTTTACTCTCAGAAAATGATTCCAGCCTTATTCCCTTGTCTGTATTTCCCACAGTTTCAGCCGGCTCGGGCAGGATTACTCCACAGCCCGGAACTAACCATAAAAATCCTGAGATAATAAGCATAGCTGAGATTTTATTCATATTCATATATTCTCCTGCAACCCTTTATTTATAAAATACACAATATTCCCGTGTCCGTTATGGACACCTTAAAACCATATGCACAGGCAATTAGTCTCTTTCTCTGATATGCTCGATGTAAAAGTCTCGCTTTCCACTTTCCAGCCAGCGGGTGATGCCTCTGACCAAATCAGCCTCTATGCCCCGCTGCCTGATTGTATTATTCCTTGCACAATATTCCTTAATATTTCCCATGTCATACAAAACGCCGACATCCGTTAAGAATTTTACTATGTACTCCTCTTTTTCGGCATTATTCAGCGGTCTGATCTCAATCGGCAGGGAAAAACGCCCAAGCAAAGCGTCATCCATAATATCCCTCCTGTTGGTCGCTCCTACCAGAATACATTTCATATCCTTTTTCTTCAACATGTCAAGCTCCTGCATAAGGGTTACGGTTATACGCGAAATTTCTCCGCCTGTAACCATTCCCTCGGTTCCCCGTTTCTGTGAAATGCAGTCGATTTCATCAAGCATAAAAATACATTCCTGCTTTGTCATTAACCTGAAAATATCTGATATGATCCCTGATGTCTTGCCAAATACTCCATCGAACATTTTTGCAAAGTTGACATATACAAAGGGAATATCAAAATAGTAAGCAAGATAACGCCCACAGGTAGTTTTCCCTGTCCCAGGCGCTCCGTACATCAAAGTTGCATTAAGGTAAGGAAGCCTTAATTCATTCATCCTGCTTTTCAGTTTTTTCATCCGTATAATCTCCGAAATAATTGTCCCTAATTGTGCAGATACATAATACCTGTCAACAGGAAAGTCCTTACAGGACTCTATCTCAAGATAAGGTTCTAAATGTACAGGTATCTCCATATTCACCACATGCTTCCTCCCAATCCGTTTTATAGCCCCTTATCCGTCAATAAGTACTGACAATAATCTCATCAAGTTCAGCAAAGATGTATTTTCCACACGCCGGATAATATATTTTAGGCTCTGCCTCCCGGGGCGTTTCTGCCTGACCGCCCTTAATGGCAATCGTTATCCCCTCTGTATATTTCGTCAGTGTTTTTGCCACATCCCTGGTCATTTCTGCCCTGTCAGCCGGCACCTGAAGCATTATGACATTTCGTCCTGCCTGTTTGCTTCTCGGCCTTTGGGCTCTGACCCTGAACTGGATTCCCGGATACGTTTTTCTCATTACATCTCTTATGCATTCACACACAGGGCTCATAGGCAACCTCCTTTTACTCTCCTGATGAATAAGCCGCTATTGCAATAATTATTACAAGGACGGTCAGCACCTTCTTTAGCAATCCCATCTTTGTATACTTAGATAAAGCATATAAAAAGACGCCTCCACCTAATAAATAATTCAGAATGTCTAAAACAGCCATATGCCTACCCGTCATCATTTTCCATATTCGCTGCAATAAAGTTAATAATATCTTCCAACTGATTGCTTTTGAGGGTTTCCGGTTCATATGAGATTTCACTTTCCTGTATCTCTAATTTCCCGGCAGGATCCGTAAGCATATATTTCCTGTGTACCTCCTCAAGGCTCTTTTCATCATCCGTTTCTGCAATGATCTTCTCTGGCATCCCTTCAAATCTATTGATCAATACTACCGTAATGGCAGCTATCATAATGATTGCCAGAATAAAAGGAGCCATCAGACCTCTTCTTCGTTTTCCCATAACCGATTATCTCCACGATTCCCATAATAATATTTCATTCTATGATACGAATTCATCATCAAATTATACCAATAATAGTATACTATACCATTATTGTGGATATGTCAACATAACATTAAAAAAACAGGCTCTGCAAAGTGTTGATAATCGTCACCTTGCAGAGTCTGTCTCTTATTTTTAACTAATATTCAGCTACGCACCGAATCCCCTCTGGCCCATAATGTGTGGAAAAATTACCACCGGCCGTTATATAAGTCAGTATAAAATCAATTGTCAGCTCATCCCCTGGCAAATCCCTGCTCTCAATCAGGAATCCTTCTCCCTTATAGTATTTCTCCAATAAAAACTCTTTGTTTTTTTCAATCCATTCCTTTGCCGTTATCTCTGGGGATTTCTCCTCTTTCGCCTCATTTTCTGATGCTTTATCCGGTATATCCATGGCTATATCAGCCTTAATTATGACGGTTACAATTTCCTTTGTCCCATTCCAGAAAAGTAATTCGCAAAGATGAGGGCCGTCAAAGTTATTGCCTATCGGATGCCCCAGCGTACTCCATTGGCGGAGCGAAGGGTATGTTTTTCTGAGAAACTTATCTGTTTCATTATCCCAGAATGTGTGCCTTGCTATGACTTCAGCATTTGCCAAATCCTCAGCCGTCTCTTCCTCCAAGTGCTCTTCCCCCGCATTGCATGATGTCCCATCATCCTCCTTTTTGCCGGACAGAACCAAAAATGCAATTATAACTGTTGTCAATGCAGCCAGAAAAACTGCTGTCAAGAATCCAATCAACATTTTATTTCCTCCCGCTGTTAAGAAATAATACAAATATTTTTTCCGCCGAGTGGAAAAAATGACACCTAATCATAACGCTAATAAGCACATGATTCCACACTCAGGTATGACTTCATCATTAATCCGTCCCCTGTTTGGTGCCAATTCATCAAGATATATCCCATTAATACAGGAATGGCCAACCTCCCGTTCCAGCTCCGACATACTGGCAAATACATCCGGGAAATCAGCCCTGACTTTATTCCAATATCCCATGCCTCCTTTTACGCAGCCAATGCAATTATTATTCTTATATCCCATGTCATACATCCTCGGCCGTGAGAAAGAAAAAAGCCGTTCGAACAGCCCATGGACATCTGGTTTTGAAAGCTCTTTTTCAATCAGGGGAAATTCATGGCAAAAATGCGGCATAGATTCCAATAATCGGTCAGCCCTGTTCCTTTCCTCAATGTCGATCCCCCAGACATAGGTAATGTCAAACTCCTTATGCCTCTCTTCCCATTCCTTGCGTGGACGCTTCTTTAATACCTCCGTACATTTGGCCCCTGTCGGCCCGTTTATATATCTAAATGACTTAATAACATTTTCCTTGTTTCTGTATGGAGACTGTAAAATTGTAATGGACTTTCCCAGTGCTTTTTCACAGTCTTTTATGAATCTCATGCTATCCGGATGCTGGTTCTCAATGTCAATATAAATATATTCATCAACATTTTCTGCAAGGTATCCTGCCATAAAAGAAGATACTCCCGCGCTCATCCAACATACTTTTAACTTTTTCTTTTTCACAACACCACGCTACAAATCTCTTTGTAATCGTGGATATACATTCGTTTGCTCTCATGCGGCGTTAAGAGTTTCCGCTTATCGCCTTATAGCCACTGTGTTATATTTTCCTGTACCACACATCTGCTCACTTGGCACAAACCAGGTTTACCTGGATTCGTTATTCCTTTCTTTTTACCATAATCACTCTCTTGCTCCATCAGACTATCTATAGTTCTTCCTTCTAGCCCACACCGGGTTTCGGTTTTCCCGCCCCTGCAGCCAATATCATTGCATCCTTGCCTGTATCATCTCTCATTTTATTTTGGCATTTCCTGTACATTTTCTCTTTATCTAATTCTATCTGTTCTGCCAGTTCATTGGATATTCTCTCAAATTGGCTAATCATATACTTCGTACACTGATTGATTTCTTCCCCACTGTCTTTTAGTACTGCTACATAATCATCCAGCATATTGATTATCAGAAAAATATCCCTGTATGTGGACCGGACAGTGAAATCAGAAAACGTCTTTATATTTATTACCCCTTCTATTTTTACGGTTCCCTCCGGCAAGGCTTTAGATTTCTCTTCTAAAAACTCAAATAACCCTGCTTGTTCTGGAATAGAAACACATTTCCTGTTTTTTTCCATTTTTCTCCGTCTCCATCAATGCAATATTATAATCCCGGCAGGGATAACTGCCCCTGGTCTGCATCATAGTTCATCCACAAGGTCTCTACTCTTGTCGCCCCGCATTCTGCCCTTGTTTTTTTATGCGCCTTTTTCCACCCGGAGAGATATTCCGTATACATTTCATTCTCGTATCCCGATAAAAGGACTTTTCCCGGATGTTTTACCAGTGTCTTTAAAAGATCCTCATGTTCACAGTCTTCCATCTCGTATTTGTACAAGTAGTTTTTTCTGGTTGCATGGGGGTATGGCGGATCTATGTACATAAATACATCTTCCGTATCATATCTGCTTATCAGCTCCAATGCCGGCAGGCACTCTATCTGCACACCTTCCAGGCGTTTTGCCGCCGCCTTCATGACTTCCGGAAACCTGGCCCAGGCTTTTGCCGGATTAGGGGAATTAGATTGCTGCCCATTTTTAAAACCGTTTTTATAAAGGTTTGCGCATCCTATCCCCATCCAGCACCGAATGCAAAAGCGCCTTGCCCGCTCTGTCTCATTGCCAGACATTTCATATGCTTTCTCATATTCTTCCCGTGAGTACGGGGTCAATTCGATGAGCCTCTGCAGTTCTTCCCCATTATCGCG
>Ga0224746_10207_pt1 | contig 12317 bp, 14 predicted proteins | sample LIM_F_Water_Bulk_FD_183000 | JGI IMG/M metagenome (GOLD analysis project Ga0224746, IMG submission 183000) | Enriched cells from gastrointestinal tract of the lab mouse from Pacific Northwest National Laboratory (PNNL), Richland, Washington... | ecosystem: Host-associated > Mammals > Digestive... | reverse complement strand
ATTATCGCACTCAAAGACACGAATTAATGTTAAAAACAGTATGGGGCTTTCCCCATACTGTTTTTAGTTTTGATTTATGATTTAAAAGGTGGATATCCCCACCAGCCGTCTTGTGTGATTTCGATGCCATGAACTAAACTATTAACATGGGAATAGTAGCGCCAACTACAGCTTCCACCATGCTGATCGTTCGCATAAACAATCATTTGATTATTGTATGTTGTTAAACCATCATAAAGTTTTAGTTTTGATCTATCCCAACAGACTATGGAAGCGCCACAACCATCTGCATTTGTACTTCCTTGTGTGTCAGGGCCAACAGGTCTTCCATCCTGATACGCTATATTACACAATGCGGAAGTTGATGTGTTGAAAAAACTTGCATTCATTCCGTAGTAAGGTTTACCTAGCGCATCTCGCGCATCACTAATGTACTTATCTTCTCCATATTGTCTATTGAGGCTAATTAAGTATATGTTACTTGCCTTTGTTTTAATGATATGATATCCTCCGTAATCTATATATGTGTAGTTAGTAGCCATTTTCTTTTCCTTCTTTCTTCAAATTTTTTCTTTGGTTTTTTAACATGCACAAGCCGGTTCCGACCGCCTTGCCGTTAGAACTCTAACGGATCATATTACACATGGGTAATGCCTCCTTTTTTGATCCTTACCTATTTGTTCAAGACAAAATCTTTGCCGAAGCACTTGAACCTTGCTTCTGCGGCCAAGTTATACCAAACCGGCCAACCCGTCAATCCTCATACCTGATAGCGCCTCATATCTCATAAGCTAACACGCCTACACCATTGTGATCCCAATTCTGCATTTTCAGTATTCAGCAACCCCAAACAATGATCCTACCCACTATCGCAGGTGATAGTTTTTGTCCTAAAATACAACTATGGACGATAGTTTCATGCCAAAACATGTATGGCACAAATACTATCGTCCATGTCACAAAATAATCTGATTTTTTGCTATTTTTCCTTGTCCTTCCTCTATCTTCTGATAAATCCAATAAACGGATGCGTTACATCGAAGATCAAAACCCCAACCAGAACCACTACAAGCGTACATGTAATAACAAAAAGTCGTTTTATCCAAATATCCTTTTCTTTAAGCATCCCCTTATAAATCTCAATCGAGCCTTCATCTTGTATTGTTGGCTTAGGGGGAATACCCGCTAATTCGTCCAGCGATCCGCCCATCGCAATAACCAGGTCACACACAGTCTGAAAATTAGGTACATCTGTCTGCCCGGACATTATCCGATTCACTGTTGGCAGCGATACACCAGATAGCTCGGCAATCTTCTTGTTGCTATACCCACATTTTTCTTTCATCTCTCTTAGTTGGACTCGAATCATAATTTTCTCTCTCCAATTCAGTGTTTTGTAATTACCTCAAATTCAGAAATGCTCGCCACATTCTCTGATCTGTAGCCCTCCATCAGCTCACTCATTATATCACTTACACTTCGCCGCTGCACATAGGCAATGTATGGTACTCCTACAGCGGGGGAGTACAATACATGTTGGAGGACACAGCCGCTTGCCCAGCCGGCGCTCCACCTCGCCCGCCAGGGCGGGGAAGATGGAGCTCTCATCCGCCAGGGCCTGGCTGATGTCCTCGGTGGAGTATTCGGGCGGCGGATCGGGAGCGGGAGGCTCCGGGGCGGGGGGGACCTCGCCGGGAGCCAGACCCAGGGACCGCAGCCCCTCCAACGCCTCCCGGAGCCGGGCGTCGGGCCATTTCAGGCCGGCCGTCCCGCCGTGGCGCAGCAGGTAGAGGTAGAGCAAGGCGGCGTCGCCGCTGTCCAGCTTGAAAAGCCGGTCCGCCGTCTGGACCGTCATGGCCAGCGCCTGACCGGGAAAAAATGTGTCGGCCAAACCGCGCCGCCCCCTCTCCGGATGTTCGTCCCCCTATTCTACAACAAAATTGCCTCCGCGTCCATCCTTTTTCCAAAGGACGAAAACGGAGGCTGCAGGATTGTCAAACATGTTGGACAAGGAAGCTGATGGGGGAAAGCCAGACAAGAGGTTACATCGAAAAGTTGTTGGAGCGGCGATTAAAGGTATAGCGGTTTACCCGTTCATATTTATGTAACGGGTAAACCGCCAATACCGATTCTAATACCGCTTCTTTAATCCTTAATATACCCATACAAAAGCAATATAATTCCCAGCACTATACATATAAATGAAAGTTTTCCTTCTATTCCCTGCTGTACAACCGTTGCATTTGTATTCGCTTCAATTATCATAGTTGTGATTTTACTACTGTATAAGAGGATAAACCCACATAAAAAAAGCCCCAATCCGACAATCATCTTTTTCATAGTTTTCTTTTCTTTCCATATATTAAAATATTAAAATTACGGCCGGTAAATAACCGGCCGTAATTTTCGTTTTAGCTCACTTTATCCCAAGTAACTAAAATTGAATGCTCTACCGGGGTACTATATTTTGCCTTCGGATCTATGGTAAACGAAGCTCCCTTCGGAACAGATACAGAAATTGTTCCCCAGGTGGTACTCTTCTGATGCCAATAAGTTCCCCAGCTTTTTCAATTTCACATTTGTTCCTCCTAACTAAATTTTACTCCAAGATAATAAAATTATATCTTCCTTTATCACCCCGCTTCCCTAATATTCAATAAACCCAGTAACACTCACTGTATTGCTGGATTTGTTGTAAACACCAAAGCGATACTCCCCGCGCTCATCAATTCTAATCGCTCGATTGATACTTCCATTCTCTCCAGGCAAATAATAAAACCTGTTATCAGGTGCAATCAGCCCAAACTCAACATCGGCCCACCTTGGAGTATAGGAGCAATTGATAGTGACACACTCACCAGCTTCCATAGGAAACGTAGTATTAGCCTCTTTCAGTATATTTGCTTTGACACTCCAGGAAACGGAAGTTGTGGCCCTTGAACAGCTTATATTATCATCAATGACATTTTGGCTGTCATCCAAGGCCACATACGCCATCTCTGATAGGTTTATGACTTCTTCTTTTGATTCAGATATATCGTTATCGGCCCCTAATGTAACACAACTTGCTGCTGTGATCTCTGTTTTTTCAATCAAATCTACTGTCTCTACTTCTTCTCCGATAAGTGGTTCCGGGAAATTTCCCTCATTTTCCATTACTGCAAACGCAACATAATTAGTATTAGCACAAACCAGAACTAAAAGCAGCGCCACTGCGGACCTCATTATCTTACTCATTTTTACTCCTTTCCAAATTCTCCATCTTCTCGGTCCAGACTCCCAACATCATAGGAATCCAGTTCTCCTATACTTACTGGTGGTGTCTCACTGTTCTCCCGGCTCTTATTGATAGAGAATATAATCCAAGCAGCAACACCAATAAATACCACTATCACACATAAAATTATTGCAATTTTCTTTGAAAATACTGGTTCCTTTGATGTAATTTGTTGCTCTTTTTGTGCAGGCTGGTTATCATCGGTATCAACGCCCATCAATTCATCCATAGATACCTCATAGAACTTACTAAGCCACATGAGGTTGTCTGCCGACGGTATTGCCGTCCCTACCTCCCACCTGGATATAGCTTGCCGGGATACATTTATTGCTTCAGCTAACTCAGCTTGGGACAGGCCCTTCTCCTTTCTTAGGTCAACCAGCTTCTCTTTAAGTTCCATCTGCTTAAGTTCCATCTGCTATTGCCTCCAATTCTACACGAAAAAGTCATTACACGTAAACCGCAAGCAGTTTACATCCTTGCAACTACATGTTGCAAGGGCCGCTTTTCATGTAAACTTTAATTTCCATAGCCGCGAGCGTATCCGGTTAAAAAGCGGAGCGGCACCGCATGCGCCGCTCCGCTCAAAACTCAAATTTTCCGCCGGAGGTTTACAATCCGGGGCGGTATACAGCTTCAGTACAAGGGGATTTTTTACAGCTTGTCAATCTCCTCCTGCTCCACCACCTGGATGTCCCGCCTGGCCAGAGCGGAAGCGGCGGCGGCGGCGTCCGCCACCCGGAAGATCATATAGGCGTGGTCCGTGTCCTTACCGCCCAGAAAGGCGTACATGTACTCCACGTTCACCTGGGCGTCCGCAAGGACCTGCAGGACCTTGTTCAGCCCGCCGGGCACGTCGGGAATGGCCACCCCCAGCACGGGGGTGACGTTGTGGACGTAGCCCGCGTCCTTCAGGACCGTGGCGGTCTTATACACGTCGTTCACGATGATGCGGGCGATGCCGAAATCGCTGGTCTCGGCCAGGGAGAAGGCCCGCATGTCGATCCCGCACTGGGCCAGCACCCCCGTCATGGTGCAGAGCGCGCCGGGCTTGTTCTCCAGAAAGACAGAAATCTGCTTGATGCTCACGGTTGCTTCCTCCAATCACAAAAGTAGGGGCCGCCGCCCTCGGCGGCCCGTCTTATATTTGTATGAATCCACGGAAACAGCGGGCTGGCCAGGGGGCCGGCCCCTACATGGTTCCCCATTAGATTTTCCGCTTGTCGATGACCCGGACCGCCTTGCCCTCGCTGCGCACGATGGTCTTGGGGGCCACCAGAGTGACCTTGGCGGCCAGGCCCAGCATGGACCGCAGGCCGTCCACCAGCTCCTTCTGCCGCTTGGCGATCTCACCCATGTTGTCGGTGAACATTTCCGGGGTCATCTCAACCTGAACGTCCAGCGTGTCGATGGACTTGACCCGGTCCACGATGATCTGATAGTTGGCGGGGTAGCCGTGGTTGAGCAGGACGGTCTCGATCTGAGACGGGAACACGTTGACCCCCCGGATGATGAGCATGTCGTCGGACCGGCCCATGGGCTTGCACATCTTCACGTGGGTGCGGCCGCAGGAGCACTTCTCCCGGGTGAGCATGCAGATGTCCCGGGTGCGGTAGCGCAGCAGCGGAAACGCCTCCTTGGTGATGGAGGTGAACACCAGCTCGCCCTTGCTGCCCACGGGGAGGACCTCGCCGGTCTCCGGGTCGATGATCTCGGCGATGAAGTGGTCCTCGTTGACGTGCATGCCGGTCTGGGCGGAGCACTCGAAGGACACGCCGGGACCGGACAGCTCGGTCAGGCCGTAGATGTCGTAGGCCTTGATGCCCAGGGTGTTCTGGATATCCTGGCGCATCTCCTCGCTCCAGGCCTCGGCGCCGAAGATGCCCGCCTTCAGGGGAATCTGGTCGGGGGTGAGGCCCATCTCCTTCATGGTCTCGCCGATGTAGGCGGCGTAGGAGGGGGTGCAGCACAGGATGGTGGCGGACAGGTCCTTGATAAACATGATCTGCCGCTCGGTGTTGCCAGAGGAGGTGGGGATGGTGAGGCAGCCCACCTTGTGGGACCCGCCGTTGAGGCCAGGTCCGCCGGTGAACAGGCCGTAGCCGTAGGACACCTGGCACACGTCCTCATTGGTGCCCCCGGCGGCCACGATGGCCCGGGCGCAGCAGTCCTCCCACAGGTCCAGATCGTGCTGGGTGTAGAAGGCCACCACCCGCTTGCCCGTGGTGCCCGAGGTGGACTGGATGCGCACGCAGTCCTTCAGGGGCTTGGCTACCAGCCCGTAGGGGTAGGCATCACGCAGGTCGGCTTTGGTGATAAAGGGCAGCTTGTGCAGGTCGTCGCTGGACTGGATGTCGTCAGGGGTGAGGCCCTTCTCCTCCATCTTTTTGCGGTAGTAGGGCACGTTGTCCCAGACGTGGCGCACCTGCTTCACAAGCCGCTCGTCCTGCCAGACCTTGATTTGTTCCCGGGACGCGCACTCGATCTCGGGCTGGTAGTATCTTTCCATTGGTATCATTCCTCTCAAAATAGCAGTAAGATTATATCTGTTTCCCGCTCCTGCGGGGCGAGGAAATCAGCGAGACCTACGCGTTCTTGCCCAGCACAAAGGCCCTCTTGTTCAGCTCCAGGAACTTGGGGGGCACCATGGCCTCCAGAGACTTCTGCCAGGCCTCATCGGGCAGGTCGAAGTAGTGGGACAGCCGGCCCATGAGGACGATGTTGACAGCCTTGGCCGACCCGGCCTCCTCGGCCAGCCTGAGGCAGTCCAGGGCGTCCACCCTGGCCCCGGCGGCGCGCATCTTTTCCGCCAGATTCTCCGGGTAGCCTGCCGCGCCGGTGATGACGGGCATGGGGTCGATCTGCTGGGTGGAGGTGACAATCTGGCCATCGGGCTTTAAGTAGCTCAGCCACCGGGCGGCCTCCAGCAGCTCGAAGGAGACGATATAGTCCGCCTCGCCTTTATCAATAACGGGGGAATTTACCTTGCCGCCGTAGCGCACGTAGGTGACCACGCTGCCGCCCCGCTGGGACATGCCGTGCACCTCGGACACCTTCACGTCAAATCCCTGCTCCATCAGCAGGTGGCCCAGCAGCTTGGAGGCCAGGAGGGAGCCCTGTCCCCCCACGCCCACGATCATGATATTTTTAGTTTCCATTGTTCAGCCCTCCTTCCGGGTGCTCCGGAACGCCTTCACGCCGCAAAGCTGCTCGCACACGCCGCAGCCCACGCACAGAGTGGCGTCCACGTGGGCCTTGCCCTCTTTGATGGAGATGGCGGGACAGCCGATCTTCATGCAGCTCCGGCAGCCCACGCACTTCACCGGGTCCACCGCCAGGGGGGCCTCATGCCTGACGTACTTGAGTAAGGCGCAGGGCCGGCGGCTGATGATGACGGAGGGCGCTTCCGCCGCCAGCTCCTCTTTCACAGCGGCGTCGGTGGCCTTCAGGTCGTAGGGGTCCACCACCCGCACCCGCTCAAAGCCCATGGCCCTGCACAGGGCCTCCAGGTCGATCTTCCCGGCGGGATCGCCCTTGATGTTGCAGCCGGTGGTGGGGTTCTGCTGGTGGCCGGTCATGCCGGTGATGGAGTTGTCCAGGATAATCACCGTGGAGTTGGACTGGTTGTAGGCGATGTTGGCAAGGCCCGTCATGCCGGAGTGCATAAAGGTGGAGTCGCCGATGACGGCCACGGTTTTGCCCTCGCTCTCTGCGCCCCGGGCCTTGTTGAAGCCGTGGACGGCGGAGATGGAGGCCCCCATGCACAGGGTCATGTCCATGGCGGACAGGGGGGCGACGGCGCCCAGCGTGTAGCAGCCGATGTCCCCCAGGACGGTGCACTTGTTCCTGCTCAGGGTGTAGAACAGTCCCCTGTGGGGGCAGCCGGCGCACATGACGGGGGGCCGGGGCGGAATAGGGTCGTCGATGGTCCGGCCGGTATGTACTGTCCCGCCCAGCTTTTCGGCCACCAGGTTCTGGGAGAACTCCCCCTCCATAGGCAGCATGTCCTTGCCGGACACGGCAAGGCCCAGGGCTTTACAGTGGTTCTCTATGATGGGGTCCATCTCCTCCACCACCACAAGCCTTTCCACTTTACAGGCGAAATCCTTGATGAGCTTCACGGGCAAGGGGTTGGCCATACCCAGCTTGAGGACGGAGACACTGTCCCCAAAGACCTCCTTCACATACTGGTAGCAGGTGGAGGAGGTGATGATGCCCATCTTGGCGCCCCCCATCTCCACCCGGTTGACGGGGGCGGTCTCGGCCCACTGGGTCAGATTCCGGGTGCGCTCCTCCACGAAGGGGTGGCGGCGGATGGCGTTGCCCGGCATCATGACATACTTGCTGATGTTCTTCTCATAGGGCTTCATCCCGGGCTCCGCCCGGTCAGAGGTCTCCACAATGGACTGGGAGTGGGCCACCCGGGTACACATTTTCAGCAGCACCGGGGTGTCGAACTGCTCGGACAGCTCATAGGCCAGCCTGGCGAACTGAAGCGCCTCGGCGGAGTCGGAGGGCTCCAGCATGGGCACTTTGGCGGCGATGGCGTGGTGCCGGGAGTCCTGCTCGTTCTGGGAGGAGTGCATCCCCGGGTCGTCGGCCACGCCAATCACAAGTCCGGCGTTGACCCCGGTATAGCTCATGGTGTACAGGGGGTCGGCGGCCACGTTCAGGCCCACGTGCTTCATGGCGCAGAAGGCCCGCTTGCCCGCCAGGCAGGCCCCGAAGGCCACCTCCATGGCCACCTTCTCGTTGGGGGCCCACTCGCAGTAAATTACGTCGTACTTGACGGCCTCCTCGGTGATCTCGGTGCTGGGTGTGCCCGGGTAACTGGAGATCACGCAGCACCCCGCCTCATACAGTCCCCGGGCAACGGCGGCGTTGCCCAGCATCAGTTGTTTCATGTCGCTTTCCTCGCAATCATTCATTTTCATTTTTTTCGTGAAGTCCGTGGCGCCGGATGACCTCCCGCATCACGCCTCCCGCTCCGTTGTCCAGCATGGACCGCCTCACCCGGCTGATGGTGGCGCTGGAGGCCCCTGTCTTATCCAGAATGTCCAGATAGACGAGCCCCTGCTGTAAGTACACCGCCACATCAAACCGCTGCTCCAAGCTCCTCAGCTCAGTGGGGGTGCATAGATCGTCGAAAAACCGGCAGCACTCGTCCAGGTCCTTCAGCTTCAGAATGGTCTCGTACAGGGCCATGCTCCGCTCCCGCTTTTCCGCCTTCGCCATAGCAATACACACTCCTTTTCCAATTTTCTTTCGCGTTCTTTCCGTAAAATATCCTTGTGTTCCCGCCCCGGGGCGGGAACACAAAAAAGAATGGGGGTCCGTTTCGTATCCGGGAAAATTCACTCGTGTAAAGTGTAGCACAGGAAAGCGTGGAAGTAAAGACCGCTCCTCTGAAAAATTTTGCCGCTTTTGAATTTTCTTGACAAAGGGAAAAAAATGCGCTACACTACTTTAACAGTTAAAACCGATAAAGTACATCACATCGGAGCACATCCGTTTTGGAAAGGAACGAGTATCATGCCCATCACCGATCTGTTGGAGCGCAACAGCAAGCTCTACGGCGACGAGGCCGCCCTGGTGGAGATCAACCCCGAGGTCCGGGAGGAGCAGCGGGTCTCCTGGCAGGAGTATGAGCTGATTCAGCCCACCGGCGACGCGCCCTACCGCCGGGAGATCACCTGGTCGGTCTTTGACGAGAAGGCCAACCGGGTGGCCAACATGCTGCTCAGCCGGGGCATCCGCAAGGGCCAGAAGGTGGCTGTCCTGCTGATGAACTGTCTGGAGTGGCTGCCCATCTACTTCGGCATCTTAAAGACGGGGGCCATCGCCGTCCCTCTGAACTTCCGCTACACCTCCGACGAGATCGACTACTGCCTGAAGCTGGCCGACGCCGACGTGCTCTTCTTCGGCCCGGAGTTCACCAGCCGGATGGAGCCCATCGTGCCCAAGATCACCCGGCAGATGCTGCTGTTCTTCGTGGGGGAGCGCTGCCCCTCCTTCGCCGAGGACTACCTGCGGGCCACCGCCAACTGCTCCAGCCGCGCCCCTAAGGTGCTGGTGGACGACGAGGACGAGGCGGCCATCTACTACTCCTCGGGCACCACCGGCTTCCCCAAGGCGATCCTGCTCAAGCACACCGCCCTGATGCAGTCGGCCCGGATGGAGGCCATCCACCACGAGACCACCCATGAGGACGTATTTTTGTGTATCCCGCCCCTGTACCACACCGGGGCCAAGATGCACTGGTTCGGCTCCCTGTTCACCGGGAGCAAGGCGGTCTTGCTCAAGGGCAACTCCCCCTCCGCCATTTTCCAGGCGGCCAGCCAGGAAAAATGCACCATCGTCTGGCTGCTGGTGCCCTGGGCTCAGGATATTTTAGCGGCCCTTGACAGGGGAGAGCTGAAAATTGAGAACTTCCAGCTCTCCCAGTGGAGGCTGATGCACATTGGGGCCCAGCCGGTGCCCCCCTCCCTTATCAAGCACTGGCTGCGGTACTTCCCCCACCACAAGTACGACACCAACTACGGTCTGTCCGAGTCCACCGGCCCGGGCTGCGTTCATCTTGGGGTGGACAATGTCAGCAAGGTGGGGGCCATCGGCGTCCCCGGCTACGGCTGGAAGATCAAGATTGTGGACGAGCAGAATGTCCCTGTGAGGCAGGGAGACGTGGGTGAGCTGTGCGTTAAGGGTCCCGGCGTGATGGTGTGCTACTACCACAACCGGTCGGCAACAGATGAGGTGCTGGAAAACGGCTGGCTCCACACTGGAGACATGGCCCGTCAGGACGAGGACGGCTTTGTCTTTCTGGTGGACCGGAAGAAGGACGTCATTATCTCCGGCGGCGAGAACCTGTACCCGGTGCAGATCGAGGACTTCCTGTCCGCCTACCCCAAGGTGCACGACGTGGCCGTCATCGGCCTGCCCGACAAGCGGCTGGGAGAGATTGCCGCCGCCATCATCCAGGTGAAGGAGGGCATGAACTGTACCGAGAGCGAAATCAACCAGTTCTGCATGGACCTGCCCCGGTACAAGCGTCCCCGGAAGATCATCTTCGCCGATGTCCCCCGCAACCCCACCGGAAAGATCGAAAAGCCCAGGCTGCGGGAGAAATACTGCGGCGTGCGTCTGGTGGAGGCGCAGAATCAGGGATAAAGAACGGCCTCGCTGCTTTGTGAGCAGCGAGGCCGTTCTTTACAGAAATTCCACAAAGGTCTCCAGCTGGGTCCAGGACAGCTCCAGGCTCTGGATGGACTGCCAGCTGGGGAAGCTGTCCTCCAGCTCCTGCCATGTGAGGTACCAGAAATCGTACTGGATGCCCAGGTGGGCGGGGAGGATATCCTCGATGATCTTTTTCAGCTCCTGAAAGTTGTCCGGCTCCCCGGCCACCCCAGGGAAGGAGACCGACGCACGTCCCTTTCCCAGCTCCTTCACTACGGCGGGGATACCGCAGCCGGAGACGGTGTCGTTAATGGCGGACAAGGTAAAGCTGTCCCCGCCGATGCGGAGCAGGGCGGCCAGGGCGGCGGCCAGCTTCCGGGGCTGACTCGCCACCGGCCGCCGGGTCAAAAGGGAGGCGATCTTTTCCAGTCCCCAGCCCTCCGCCGTAGCCAGCGAGGCCTCCTTCTGGATATCCTCCAGCCGGGCACACACGGCGTCCAGCGCCTCGCCCTGGGCGTCCAGCTCGCCGCCGTTGAAGGGGGCCGTCAGGTCGTAGACCCCAAGGGGGCGGAGCAGGTCTCTCAGATACTGGGCGTGGCTCATACCTTATCCCCCACGGTCAGCGTACCCAGTATGGGCAGCTGGTCCTTGTCCACCGGCACATCGGCCGCCGGGGCGGCAATCACATAGTTGGCCACCCCGTCGCAGCTGTAGATCAGGTGGCCCAGCCGGGCCCGGAGGATGTCCTGTCCCAGCAGCTTTCCTGTGAACCAGTCCCGGACCGCCGTTTCCACCCGGTTCAGCACCTCCGCCGTATTCCGGCCCTCCTCCGGCTCCACCTGGACGCCGATATTTACCGTCACCGTCTGGGGCGCCCGGACCTTCAGGTCCACGGCAATCTCCCGCCGCTCCTCAAAATAGTCCTGAAGCTGTTTCAGCAGCGCCGCGTCCGGCGCCCCGGCCAGGGTGGCGGGCACGATATCCACCGACCCCACCCCCCGGGGCCTGGAGACCACCGCAGCGGCGGCCACCTGATCGAAGGACAGCGCCTCCCGCTCATAGAAGGCGGCGTTGGCCCCGTTGGGCAGCCGCTTGAAGGTGTCCAGCACCCGCTCCCGCAGCTCCTCGTCCTCCTCGCCGTCCGCCCCGCCGGCAAAGGGCTGGGGATTGGCGCAGGCGGCAATCCCCATGGGGGCCACCGCCATGGATACAATGGCTCCGGCGGACACGTTGCCGGCCGTACCGGCCTCCAGCGCCCGGACGGGCACATCCGCCGTCAGCGCGCCCGCCGCCAGTACGCCCTCCTCCGTCGTCTCAAAGCGGACCAGGCCCGCCGTCATGCACACCGTCCCTTTGGGGATGCTCCTGGGCGTCTCGGCCGCCTCCCCGGCGGTAAAGCGAACCGTCCCCTGGGCGGCCACCGGCTTTTTCCGCTCCAGACCCCGCAGTTGGGCGTGGGCGTCCAGATACTCCCCCTCCGCCGTCTGGGGAAAGGCCTGCCGGACCACCCAGTCCGCCTGAATATACAGCGCGCACACCTGGGCGGCCAGGGCATACATTCGGGCGGACAGGTCGCACCCCTCCCGGGGCTCCAGCCCCGTCCGCTCCCCAAAGCTGGCCAGCAGCTCCTGATAAATCTCTTCAGCAGTTCTCATTGATCTTCTCCTTTACACAGGGAGCTGAGCAATCAGCTCCTCTCCCTGCCAGTCCAAATACACGGTGATCCGCCCCTTCTCTCCCTCCTGGACCAGCTCCACGCTCCGCACCGACAGGTCGTGCTCCTCCCGGAGGGCCTCGGCCACATACTGGGCGGCCAGGGCCTGCCGGGAGGAGGGCTTCTCCCGTCCCAGCAGATACAGCCGGCTGC
>Ga0224746_10203_pt1 | contig 12362 bp, 12 predicted proteins | sample LIM_F_Water_Bulk_FD_183000 | JGI IMG/M metagenome (GOLD analysis project Ga0224746, IMG submission 183000) | Enriched cells from gastrointestinal tract of the lab mouse from Pacific Northwest National Laboratory (PNNL), Richland, Washington... | ecosystem: Host-associated > Mammals > Digestive... | reverse complement strand
GGGACGGCCTCGCTTCCCTGTTCTTTCCAGCGGCAGCACTGCTTTTACCTGTTCCCAGTGTTCTTTTGTTAATTCATACCGTTTCATGCCCCTATTTTACTCTTATTCATTATTTGTGCAATATCTTTTTTCAAACAGGGCCTAATCTCGTCAAGGCTGATTCTTTCCTTTGTATTCTCGTTGATAGCGGCTATGGCGGTATCCAGCTGACCGAAGCTGGAGCGCATGGCCTCAATGCACAACCGGTACTCCTCCGGCGTTTCCGCTGGGATGGTGGTGGTATCGTAAAAGCACAGCTCCACAGTAATAATATTGTGCTCGGTGGCGCCGGAGCCCAGAGCGCATAAAAAGGCGATGAGCAGGATGAGGGGGGAGAGGATCGCCACCAGCACCCAGCCCACCGCTTTTCAGGTCTTCTCGTTGGAGAGGACGGTGGTGGCGTCTGACACCGCCGAGGCGGGCTGACCCGCCAAAGCATAAAATCCATTTGGCAGTGTGTTTTCCTATTTCACCAACAGAGCGGGGTTAGCCAAGTGTCATTCCTCCGTTCTCCTGGGTGGGCGCTACCTGTTCTGACTATTGCACATCAGGTGCAAAAGCGTATACACGGAAAGCTATCAAGTCAGGATTTATCTGGAAGTGCAGTATTATAACCTTTTACCATAAAAAACTACCAGTCTGTTACATATACCGGACAACAGTCCACAATCAAAAAATTTTGCACTGACGGCAAAAGTCATCACTCCTCGTTTTTGACCTTATCTGAGCAGCCCTCTCAAATATGAAGCACTCTTTATTCACAGCAAAGCCGGCGGATAGAGTCGTCCTGTTCCGTCAACAATAAACCGCACCGCTGTTCGGGACGGAACATCTTCCGAATAAGGCAGCATCACGGCGTCTGTAAAAAGCAACGCCCTTCCTTCTAACATCCGAGGGAGATCGGCACAGGGACAGTCATCTGTCCGCTCATTGGATACGGACACCACCACATATTTCGGGTCTGTCTTTTGAAACAATTCCGCGCTGAAGGCGTCCCGGTGGCCGTGGTGCGGCAATTTGACGATATCACAGTTCTCCGGAAGCGGATGGTCATTCCAAAAGCTGAGGCCTGCGTCTCCCGGCAAGAGGACCCGTTTCCCCTTATAGCGCAGCAAAGATACAATGCTGAGGCAATTAATGCAGCAGTCAAGCCAGTTTATATCGCTTTCCGCCGGGGGAATATCATCCTGATACAACGCATCCAGAATACGCCCCTGCCGGTCACTAAAGTCCTTCCAGCCCTGAACGCAGTCCAGAGAAAGCGAATCCGTCAGCCGTAATGTCTCGGAGGAATTTTGCAGAAGCTGCTGCCGGGTCCCAAATCGCTCCATGACTCGAAGCGCATCCAGATAAATCCCCGCCGCTTCTGCCAGCGCTTGGGCTCCCGCCTGATATCCTTCCGCTCTTTTGCGCAGGGATTTCGCGTTTCTAGGGGGATAATAGCTGCTCACAATACGCTGAATTGGACAGACTTCCGCGATCCGCAGGAGGCCTCCCAAGTGATCTTTGTGCAGATGTGTAATCAGCAGGGTGTCAATCCGCCGGACTCCTGCTTTTTTCAAATAGTCACAGGTACGGATACGCTGCCGCTCATAACCGGCCGCCTCCTCGGTATCGCCGCAGTCCACCAACAGGGTATAGACCGTTTCTCCCCCCTGAATTTCCTGAACCAGAATACTGTCTCCATAGCCTACATTGATAAAGTCCAGCAATAACATATCTCTCCCCCTTTGCTGCTTCTCTTCTCTATAAACGCACAGTCCAATTTATGGATTGTACCCCTTCTCCCGAAGATAAAGGTTCATATCCAGTGCCCAGTCCGTTTGCAGAGCGTTAAATCCACGCTCCACTAGCCAGCCCCAGCCCAAATCCGGATCACGAAGAAGCGAGGTGTCATCGTCGTGACCACCAGAAAGGAGAATATTTCCATTCAGCACAGCCCCTTTCATCCGCGAATTTCCCCATTTTCTAAATTCTGCCTCCACATCGGCCAGCGGATTCGCCAGGGTCAGTGTACTGATCAGACGCATTAGTCCCTTCTGCCGCAGGCTCTCCAGAAATGCGGCCTCCATGATGGGCGCGTCCTCCCGATAGCCGATCACTTCCACTGCCACCATGTTCAGATCATAGCGCTCCGCCGCAGCCACTTCTTCCGGATACCAAACTACCGGCATATACATGAAAGGCTCTTTCTGTTCCGACATCTGGCGGAGATATTTTTCCTCCGGAGGGCTTTTAAACAGAATCTGATCTGCCATATTGTGCCGCAGTACCGCCCTGAAAACCGACTCCCAACAGACCCAGCCTCGATCCACATTAATCAGGCAGCGCCCTTTTAGGTGCTCCAGGACCTCGTCAAAGGTATTGATCGGATGATCAATGCGGGTGTTATTTTTATTACGATAGCGAAGCTTTTGCACCTCTGCGGTGTGCATGTGGATGATGCTCTCCTGTTGGCCCAGCACCATGGGCTCCATGCCATCATGCAGGACAAAGAGGTCCCCCTCCAGTGTGGAGCATACGTCTACCTCCACGATATCTGCCCCATGTCGAATCGCAACATCGTAACTCTCAATGGTGTTGTCCACAATATTTGCCCCTGAGACACCCCGATGGGCCATTACCAACACCTTTTTCGCTTCCAGAGCTCCCCTGAGCCGCTCATTATACTGATTGCCTCTCATAAAATTCTCCGCCTTCCTGTGCTCAGCCTTTAACCGAGCCGGAGGTCAAACCTCCAATAATATGTTTTTGCGCCGCGACAAAAAAAATGACAGTCGGGATCAGGATCATTACGAGTCCCGCTAAGGCCACATCCCACATGGTGAAATATTCCATAAACATGGAGCGCATGTTCAGCTGAAGGGTATAGAGCGTCCGGTTCCGCCCCAGCATCAGCTGCGGCATCAGGTAGTCATTCCAAAACCAGAAGGTATTCATAATGGTGAATGTGACCACAATGGGCCTGAGCAGGGGAAACACAATCTGCCAGAAGAGCCGCAGACGCCCACAGCCATCGATTCTGGCGGATTCCTCCAGCTCATGGGGAATGTTTAGAACCGCGCCGTAGGTCAAAAACACCACCGTAGACGCACCCAGCCCCCAATAGCAAATACCCATGCCTGTCAGGCTTCCGTTCAGATGGAAGAGGTTTGTCACTCGCATGACCGGAATCATACAGGCCTCAAAGGGAATGGCCATGGCCACCAGAAACAGAAGGTACAACGCCCGGTTCAGCCGGTTCCGGTGCCGCGCCAGCCAATATCCCGTCATCGTTCCGAAGATAATCAGGCCAGCGTTGCCCAGGAGCGTAACAACCAGCGTATTGAAAAATGAGTGGGGATACTCCAGAATATCCCACGCCCGGAGGTAATTGTCAACGCCCCACTGGTCCGGCAGACCAAGAATGTTCTGCGCAATCTCCAACAGGGATTTAAAGGAATTGAGCAGAATAATTCCAAAAGGAAGCAGCACCGCCGATAACAGCAATAGAAATATTACTGTGAGTATATTTGCCTTCCGTCTTTCCTGTCTGGTTCCCATTATGCTTCAACCTCCTCTCGTCCAGTCAAAAAGAGCTGTAATCCGGTAAATGCTACAACAAACAGAGTGAATACCAGAGACTTCGCTGAACCGTAGCCCATGCGGTTTTCCGTAAACGCCGTCTTGTAAATATTCATGGCAATCCCCTCGGAGGAGCCCCAGGGGCCTCCTTCTGTCAGAGCCAGGTTCACCGTATAAATCTTAAAGCTGTTCACAATACTTAAAAACAAACAGCGTGTAAAGGTGGGCCGCATCAGCGGAAGGATAATGGAAATCAGGGTCTGAACCGGACCGGCTCCATCTACCCGTGCCGACTCCAGGCACTCATTCGGAAGCGCTGCAAAGCCGGCAATATACAGCAGCATGAAATAGCCGATGGTGGACCATGCCTGCACAATGCAGAGGCCCCAGAACGCCGTGGCAGGAGTGCCTAGCCACAGAAGATTGAACAGGTGAATTCCCGTGAGCTGCCCAAGGGCGGGGAAAACCTTCAAAAAGATAAACTGCCAGATATAGCCCAGAACCAGCCCGCCGATGACATTGGGCAGATAAAAGCCCGCACGCATCAGCCCCCGCGCCTTCAGCGGCTTTACCAGAAAGTAGGCCAGTGCAAAACCAATCAGGTTCGTCGAGATCACCGCCACCAAACACTGCCCGATGGTAAATTTCAGAGAATACCAGAACTGGCTGTCCCGCGCCAGCCTGCTGAAGTTCTCCAGACCGTTGGCGTTTACCGTGCCGGACACGCCGTTCCAATCTGTAAAGGCGTACCCAATGCTCAGGAAAAACGGGATGATTTTCATCAGCAGAAACATCATAACCAGAATGCCGCAGAAAATCAGCTCGTATCCCCAAAAGCTCCACTGCCGCCGCGACAGTGATCGTTTCCTGTGTTCCATAAAACGTTTCCTCCATTAAAGTCCATCCTGCCGCAAAGAGGGCTTATTCTTTCGGAACCTGCCGCCCCCTACTCCAACCTCCGGCGGCGGAAATGGCCGGGAATTTCCGCCGCCGGACAGCTGTCATCCGTTCTGGATATGGATCTCCATCTCCCGGAAGAAGGCCTCACGGTCGGCAACTCCGGCGATATATTTCTGTATACTGTCGGCGCAGTTAAGAATCACCGCATCGGAGATATAGCGGAAATTATTGGCTCCCCGACCAGCCTCGCTCAATTCCCGGCCCTGAACGGCCAGCGCGCCGACATCTGCGGCATCCATCTCGTAATCTGTGCGCAGGATGACGGTGTTGCATTCTTTGACCAGAATGTCACAGCCCTCGTCAGACCCCAGCAGCCAGTCCACGAAGACCTTCGCAGCCTCTACGTTTTCCGTGTTCATGATGCTCAGACTCTGGGTGCTGACGCCGATCTTATTCTCGGACGCATCGTTAGAATAGGGATACACACCCAGTTGGAGATTCTCCTCCATATCAGGATTCGTAGCCCGGAGGGCGGGCGTAACCCAGGAGCCGTCATGAGCGTACCATGCATATTCGCCCACATACATGGCATTTCTCTCTGTGGTATTGTCGGTGTTCAGTGCGTCGCTGTTGCCATACTCTCGAACAGCATCCATATAATCCAGGAACATGTTCCAGTCCCGGTCTCCTGCCAGCTCCCGGGTGCCGGACTCAATTTCCCGGTAATAAGACAGGCTGTCACTCTGAGCACCGAAAACAGGGGCACTCATATGGGCGATGATGGAAGATGCACCTTTCCATGGCGCGATACCTGTGGGTTCTCCGGCGGCAGCCAGGGCCTCATTCATGGCTTTGAACTCATCCAGAGTATCCGGGACCTTGGTGATTCCTGCCGCCTTCAGTCGGGCCATGTTATAGATGACACCGTGATATTCCGCGAACAGCGGAACGCCGTAATATGCGCCGTCCATCAGGTATTCAGCAGAAATCTCCGGTGCCATCTTTCCAAAGGCTTCCAGGTCTCCGATATCCACCAGGTATTCCTTCCAGAGTTCAATGGTGGAGCCGGGAATGGTCTGGATGACATCAGGCAAGTCTCCGGTAGTGACATACGTCTTCAGAAGGTTGTAATAATCTGTTGCCTCTGTGATTTCAACATTGAGGGTATATCCTTCGTGGGATGCCTCAAAGGCTTCTTTAATGCGGTCCCAGTTCCATTCGCGCTTTTTGGTAAAGACGTTCACCGTCTTGCCCCGGTCTGCTCCTCCGGCGTCCTGCTGCTCGGTTGGTCCGCTCTGTCCGGACGGAGCGCTTTGACTGGACTGTCCACAGGCGGTCAGACCCGCCAGCAGGATCAGCGTCAGCATTACAGCAAAAAATCTTTTCATCGTGAAGTCTCCTTTCTTCCTCTTCAAACTGTTTTGCAGGTTTTCCTGGCAGTGCACAGGGCCCAAGATCCCCCCTGTACACCGCCCAAAACTTGCACACGTTTGCAAGTTTTGGACAAAAATAAATTTGTTTAAACCATTCAAATCACCTCACTTTCTCCCAGCTCAAGATGTATGCCCCTCTCTGAGCCCATTTGAAAATGTCATCCTGTTGCGCGTTTTACCATTTTTGAGGAAACGATTACAGCTTTCCGCTCCGCCTCAGGCTCCTTTTGCCGTCGAAGAATCAAATCCACCGCCACCCGTCCCAGCTCTTCTTTCGAGGGAGTGATCGTTGTCAGACTGATCTGAGGGAGGGCGGAAATCTGTAAATCATCAAAGCTGACCACCAAAACATCCCTGCCCACCGCATAACCGCAGGAAATAATTCCCGCCATCACGCTGAAAGCCAACTGATCATTGAAGACAATCAGCCCATCCGGCCGGGGAACCTGCGTCAGCAGGCGCTTCGTCTCCGCATAGCCCCCCGGAAATTCCAGGCTGTCGGCACTGGCCACAATGGCTTCCCTGCTTAATCCGTGTTCCTTCATCGCTCGCAGGAAACCTTCCATCCGGTCCCGTGAGGAGTAGTTGGATATCTTCCGGCCAATGTATGCAAGTGTTCGACATCCCCGGCCAATCAGATATTCCGTAGCATCCATTGTGGCCTGAATATTGTCCATTACTACATAGTCAATATGCTTTTCTTCTGTTCTGGTCCCCAAAAATACAAGAGGGACATCCAGAGAGCGAAAGATCAGATGACTTCGGTCGCAGACCGGCATCACGATAATTCCAGCTACATTCTTTGTCAACAGAGAGTCCCGTGCCGTGGACTCTTTCACCAAGTCCCAATCTGTATTTGAAATCAGCACCTGATACCCGAGCCAGTTTGCATAATCCTGAACGCTTTTCGTAATTTCGGAATAATGAGAGTTGGAAACGTCCGGAATAATCATACCTATGGTGTCGCTTTCCTTGGTCACCAGCTGCCGCGCAATATCGTGGGGCTTGTACCCAAGAGCCTTTGCTGTGGCCAGTATCCAGTCGTTTTTGGCATTCTGCCGGACATTTTTCCCATTCAGGACCCGTGAAACAGTAGAATACGAAACGTCGCAGACCTTCGCAATGTCCTTGATCGTAACTGACATAAGAGCTCCTTTCGACAGGGAGAATTTCCATATCGATATTTTCATTATACTCTAAATTCCGGCGAAAACAACCGGACTTCGCTGTTTTTTTCGCCTCCGTCGCTTTCTTGGCAAATTATCCAGAAGGAAAGAAGTACTTTGTGCAAAAAGTCTGATATTCCGCGGCTAAATTTGCAAACGTTTGCAAATTTAGCCGTGGAAATCCACAACATTCCGTCCACCTCTGGGATAGCAAAGGGCAACCTCATTCTGTCCAAAACAGTAGAAAAGGCCCCGTATCCTTCTGGATACAGAGGGCCTCCCATATTTCGATTTCAACCCCCGCGGCTCACTCCACGGAGGCGAGCCCGCTTTGCTCCTCCAGTACTTCTACGGCGGTGACGATCATAATATCGCAGTGGGCCTTCAGCCCCATCCAGAGGGCGGCGGGCGTCCCCTCCCCGGCACCGGGACGGGCCCGGAGCAGATTGCTGTAGCGGGTATGCCCGAAGGCCCTCCCGAACCGCTCCCGGAATTCCTTCGCCATCTGATGGATTGCCCGTTTGCCCTCCCGGTTCGTCCCCTTTGTATGGGGGTACAGCAGACCCAGCACCAGAAGGCCGCCGCTGACAGCTCCGCAGAGCTCCTCGTGAGAACCGCCCACGCCCCCGCCGAAGCCTCCTTCAGCGGCGAACAGCTCCTCCGGTTCCAGAAGTGTCCAGTCCGAGAAGGCTTCGGCTACAGACTGGGCGCAGCTGTAGCCCTCCTGATGGTACTGGCATGCCAGCGCACAGCAATCCATCCCTCAGTCCTCCTTGGTCTCCAGCAAAACCAGGGGGGCTCCTGACCGTCCAGTGCGCCCTGCTGCATGGTGGTGAACGCATCGCCCCAGGCCATGGGAGCGGTGTCCGCGCCCAGAGCCTGCCACTGCGCAACATAATTTAAGGAAACGCTGATTTAGGGAAACGCTGATTTAATTTCCCGAAATGATAGAAGATTTGATAAAATAAAGGAAAGGGGGCGCAGGGTATGAAACAGGAAAGTTTTAGCGATATGGAATACAGGTGCCGGAAAAAGAAAACAAAACGGGAAGAATTTCTGGAAATCATGGACGAGATCATCCCATCGGAAGAATGGGTATCGCTGGTCGTCCCCCACTATCCAACCGGGAAACGCGGCCGTCCGCCGATTGAGATAGAAACCATGCTGCGGATGTATCTGCTGCAATGCTGGTTCAGCTTATCCGATGAAGGAGTAGAGGACGCAATTTATGACAGCTATGCCATGCGCAAATTTATGGGGATCAACTTTTTCGAGCAGGATGTCCCGGACGCCACGACCCTGCTGCACTTTCGGCATCTGTTGGAGGAGAAGGGCATCGGCAAGCTGTCGTCAGACCAGTAAGAAGGTAAAGGCCGCCCTGCATACCCGCCGCACGAACGGCACTCATTAGGAGCCGCACATGCCGTTGGGATCGTTCAGCCAGCCCACCGGCGGGGCCAGGTGAATTTTTGGCCTCCAGGGGTCCGTGGGGCGGAAAGCCGCTTCAGCAGCGGCGGCCATTCTCTGCAGATCTTTTCGTAATACGTTCATCGGTCCCTCCCGATCATTTACCAGACATCCCCGCGCCAGGAGAGGCGCGGGGATGTCCGGCAATTATTTGACTTCAATTACCTTATCCAAAGCCTTGCATTCGCCGGGATGGATGGTCAGGTTCTCGTAGTCGTCGGAGTTCGTCACCAGCACTACGACCACATCGGGATGCTGGGCGGCGGCGATCTTCGCCCGGTCAAAGGTCAGGAGGGTTTCCCCCGCTTTGACCTTCTGCCCCTCCTGAACCAGAGCGGCAAACCCGTCGCCGTTCATGGCCACCGTATCCACCCCGACGTGAATGAGAATTTCCATGCCGTCGGGGGAGGAGATGCCCACCGCGTGTCTGGTATCCGCCACGGTGGATATCTCGCCGTCAAAGGGGGCCGCCACAACGCCCCCGCTGGGCTGAATGCCCACGCCCCGGCCCAAAACACCGGTGGCAAACGTCTCGTCGGGAACCTGCTCGGAGGGAATGACCGTACCGGAAACCGGAGCGTAGACCGTACCTGGGGCGCACTTGACCGCGGACGGCGCGGAAGGGGCCGGGGATTCGGAGCCGCCGGAAGCTGGGGCCGTCTCCACTTCTTCCTTATAGCCGATGGTGTAGGTCAGCGCGAACGCAACCGCCATTGCAACCACGTTGGTCAGGATGTAAAAGGGAAGCTGATTGTTGAGATACAGCAGCGTACCGGGAATGCCGGTGAGGGCCATGCCGGTGGCTTTCAGGCCCAGGATGGAGGCCAGGAAGCCGCCCACGCCGCCGCCAATCATGGACATGATGAAAGGCTTGCCCAGCCGCAGAGTCACGCCGAAAACGGCAGGTTCGGTAATGCCCAGGGTAGCGGAAAACGCGGAGGGATAGGCAATCTGCTTCATCTTGGCGTTCCGGCTCTTAATGGCCACGGCCAGAACCGCGCCTGCCTGAGCCATATTGCCGCAGGTGCCGATGGGATTGAACATGTTCCAGCCTGTTGTGGAGAGCATGCTGATCTCCAAAAAGTTCAGGATATGGTGGACGCCGAAGATGCCAAGCAGTTGTCCAAAGCAGCCATAGACCAGGCCGCCCAGGCCCACGGGGAGATTCAGCAGCCACTCCACCACGGCCAGAACGACCAGTTCCACCTGATGGAAAACGGGGCCGATGATGAACAGGGCCAGGAGGATTCCAGAGAGCATGGTGAGGAACGGCGTGAAGATAAGGTCAACGGAATCGGGGATTTTCTTCTTCAGGAATTTTTCGATTTGACTTCCCACAATACCGGTGATGAAGGCCGGGAGGACGGAGCCCTGATAGCCCACCACGGGGATAAAGCCGAAGAAGTACAGCGGCGAGGCCGTCTGCTGACCCACCTCATAGGCGTTGGGCAGGGCGGGGTTCACCAGCATCAGGCCGATGACGATGCCAATGACCGGATTTCCGCCGAAAATGCGGAAGGTGGACCAGCACACCAGGGCGGGGAGGAAGGCAAAGGCCGTGTCCGTCAGCACCTGGGTGAAGAGGATGAAGTTGGCGGGAATGCTGTCCGGCGTCATGCCGAAAAGGGCGAGGAACGCCTCCTGGGTCAGAAGCCCCCGCAGGCCCATGAAGAGGCCCGTGGCTACCAGAACCGGGATAATGGGCACAAATACGCCGCCGAAGACCCGGACCGCCCGCTGGAAGCTGTTGCCCTCCTTCTTGACCGGGGCGCTGGAAGCCGTCCCGCCGCTGGCGCCCAGGATGGACTGCACCTCGTCGTAGATCTTGTTTACAAGGCCGGTGCCGAAGATGATTTGATACTGCCCGGAGTTGAAGAAGCTGCCCTTTACTTTGTCCAGATCTTCCACGGCCTTCATGTCGATCTGTTCCTTGTCCACCGTGATGATGCGCAGCCGGGTGGCGCAGTGGGCTACGGACTGAATGTTCCCCCTGCCGCCCACCAACTCAATGAGCCGTTCCGCGATTTGACGGTTTTCCATACGTTCGCTCCCTTTCCTTATAGTGTGTAATATTCCAGTCGTTCTCCCTGAACCAGACCGGCGTAGTCGATGCGGAGGTTCTCGCTGTCGGTGAAATAGCGCATGGAGAAGACGGCTGCTCCGTCGTTTACAAAGATTTCCGCAGAGGACGCGTCGCTGAAAATATCCAGCTGGGTCAGCTCCGGAAGCGGAATCTCCCGGCTCTGGATACCGCCGCCCACCCAATTCTGACGGGTCACCCGCAAAATATGCGTTTCCGGCCAATAAGCAATGTCTACCGTATGGTCCCGCAGGGAGAGAGACAGCGGCGCGTCGGGGTTCGTCCGTTTCAGCAGCAGCTCGAAATGTCCATTCTCCGCCTGGAAGCTGTCCGCCGTCCTTCCGTAAGTCCGGCCATTCCGGCGCAGGGAGCAGGCTTCCTGCACAGGGCGCTGATAGAGCGTATCATGTTCCCAGGTGAGGACCCGGGGCAGGGTCAGACAGTGGATATAGCCATACGCTTTGGTAGGACAGGCCGCTTCCTGTTCATCGTCCATCCGGGACATCCAGCCCGTCATGATACGGCGTCCGTTCTGGTCCAGAAACGTTTGGGGCGAGTAAAAGTCGAAGCCGCAGTCAAAGCGCTGCCGGGGCCCGCCGGGCTGGAAGATGCCGAGATCTTCGTCAAAGGCGCCGGGTATGTAAGAGGCGTAGCTGTCCACGATCTCGCCCCTGCCGTCCGGGGCGGGTTTACGGGTCTGGGGACAGCACACCAGAATTTCCGTTCCCTCCAGGGAAAAGAGGTCCGGACACTCGCAGACTTGATCTAAGTCATGGTCGTAGAGAACCCGCTCATAGGTCCAGTGAGTCAGGTCCTGGGAGGAATAGAGGGCAACCGCTCCGGTCAGGTCCTCCTTCTGGGCCCCTACCAGCATCCACCAGCAATCCCGCCCCCGGATGACCTTCGGGTCCCGGTGGTGCTGGGTGAAGCCGGGAGGCGTTTCCACACATTCCGGCAGCTTGAGAAAGCTCCGCCCGTTTTCCGAAACCGCGGCGCACTGGCGGCTGGTTCGGACGCCGTCACGCTTGTTGCTGCCGGTATAGAAAAGGTACAGCTTTCCATTCTGGACCACCGCGCTGCCGGAGTGAACCCCGTGTTCGTCCTCTTCCCGGTCGGGGAGAATGGCGCTGCCCTGACTCTGCCAGCGGACCAGGTCCGGGGAGGTAAACAGGCCCCATTCTTTATAGGAGTGGTCCAGTCCAAAACGGTTCCACTGATGGAAAAAGTAATAAGTCCCGTTGAACTGAACCAGGCCGTTGGGGTCGTTCAAAAGACCCTGGGGCGGCTCGATATGATATGACATTTTGTAAGGATTTTCCATTGCGTCCTCCATACTTACCATACAGAAAAAAAGGAGCGATTGCGGCCAACGCACCATAAAACACCGCTGTTTTGTGAGGATTTCCGAAAGCGGCTTCCTCTTTACGCTTGCATTTTAGCACTTCGCCGGAGCCCGTAACATAGAAATTTCAAAGGAGTACATGGCATTTTCTAAGATTGTTTTGCAAAATAAAAGGGCTTGTGCTATGATGCGCTCATGAGAGAATATACCGACAAGCTGACCGACCGCACCAAGAAGAGCATTTCCGATTTCGTGTTCTACAACTGCGGAATTGAACAGTGCAAGCCCGGTCAATTCTACGGACCCAAGCGCCGCGACTACCATTTCATTCACTTTGTTGTAAGAGGGGAGGGAACCTTAGAGATCCAGAA
>Ga0224746_10202_pt1 | contig 12368 bp, 9 predicted proteins | sample LIM_F_Water_Bulk_FD_183000 | JGI IMG/M metagenome (GOLD analysis project Ga0224746, IMG submission 183000) | Enriched cells from gastrointestinal tract of the lab mouse from Pacific Northwest National Laboratory (PNNL), Richland, Washington... | ecosystem: Host-associated > Mammals > Digestive... | reverse complement strand
AGCGGTACAAAGGACTGGGGGAAATGGACGCCAGCCAGCTGTGGGAGACTACGCTGGATCCGGAAAACAGGGTGTTAAAGCGTGTGGAGATCGAGGATGCCCGCATGGCTTCGGAGATCACGGAGATGCTCATGGGCAGCGACGTGCCGCCAAGGCGGCAGTTTATCTATGAGCACGCCGGCGAGGCGGATATCGACGCCTAGAGGGAGGAAAGAATGGCAGAAAAGATCATTACAACGGAATATTCGGAGGAGATGCAGAGGAGCTATGTAAACTACTCCATGAGCGTCATTACCGCCAGGGCCATCCCCGACGCCAGGGACGGACTAAAGCCGGTGCAGCGGCGGGTGCTCTACGACATGAGCGAGCTTAAACTAAACCACGACAAGCCCCACAGGAAGTCGGCCCGTATCGTAGGCGACACCATGGGTAAATATCATCCTCACGGCGACGCCTCCATCTACGATACCCTGGTAGTGTTAAGCCAGGACTTTAAAAAAGGCATGGCCCTGGTGGACGGCCACGGCAATTTCGGCTCCATCGAGGGGGACGGAGCTGCGGCCATGCGTTACACAGAGGCCAGGCTGCAGAAATTCGCGGAAGAGGTGTATCTAAAAGACTTAGACAAAACCGTGGAATTTGTCCCAAATTACGACGAGACGGAGAAAGAACCGGCAGTCCTTCCGGTCCGGGTCCCCAATCTTTTGATCAACGGCGCCGAGGGCATTGCCGTGGGCATGAGCACCAGCATCCCGCCCCACAATCTGGCCGAGGTGGTGGAGGCGGTGAAAGCCTATATTAAAAACCCTCACATTGATACAAAGGAGCTGATGGACCATCTGCCCGGCCCTGATTTTCCCACAGGAGGGATCATCGCCAACAAAAAAGACCTTCCCGCCATCTACGAGACCGGCGTAGGCAAGATTCGGCTGCGGGGGCGGATGGAGGTGGAGCTTGGTAAGCGAAGGACAGACAAGGATAAGCTGATCATTTCCCAGATCCCCTACACCATGGTAGGCGCCGGCATCAACAAGTTTTTGATGGATGTGGCGGATCTGGTAGAGTCAAAGAAGCTTACAGACGTGACCGATATCTCCAACCAGTCCGGCAAGGAGGGGATCCGCATTGTCCTGGAGCTGAAAAAAGACGCGGATGTGGAGAAGATCAAAAATATCCTGTACAAGAAGACCAAGTTAGAGGATACCTACGGCGTCAATATGCTGGCCATCGTAAACGGCCGTCCGGAGACTTTGAACCTGCGGGGCATCCTGAAAAATTATCTGGATTTCCAGTACGACAACAACCGGAAAAAATACCGGGCCCTTTTGGACAGAGAGCTGGAAAAAAAGGAGATCAAAGAGGGCCTTATAAAAGCCTGCGACGTAATCGACCTGATCATCGCCATCTTGCGGGGGGCAAAGAATCTGAAAGACGCCAAAGCCTGTCTGATGAACGGGGACACTTCCAAGATCCAGTTTCGCAGCCCCGGATTTGAACCGGACGCCAGAAAACTTCGCTTTACGGAAAAGCAGGCAGGGGCCATTTTGGAAATGCGGCTGTACAAGCTGATCGGGCTGGAGATTCTGGCGCTGGAAAAGGAGTACAAGGAGACCCTGAAAAAGATCAAAGAATACACCAAGATCCTGGAGGACAAAGAGACCATGGACCAGGTGATCATCGAAGATCTGGACCGGATTAAAGAGGAGTTTGCCCTTTTGCGCCGCACCGATATTGAGGACGGCAAGGAAGCCGTCTACGAGGAGGCGCCGGTGGAGGTCCAGGAAGTGGCCTTTGTCATGGACCGGTTCGGATACTGCAAGATTTTTGACAGGACAACCTTTGAGCGCAACCGGGAGACCGTGGAAGCAGAGTACCCCCATCTGATCCAGTGCATGAACACGGATAAGATCTGCCTGTTTACGGACAAAGGCAACCTGCATCAGATCAAGGTTAAAGACATCCCGGCGGCAAAGCTTCGGGACAAAGGGGTGCCTGTGGATAACTTAAGCAAGTTTGACGGCGCAAAAGAGGTTATTTTGTGCCTTACAAGCCTGGGATCGATCCTTGGCAAAAAACTGATTTTTGCCACAAAGATGGCCCTGGTAAAGCAGGTACCAGGGGAAGAGTTTATCACCAACAACCGGACCGTGGCCGCCACAAAGCTCCAGGACGGGGATGAGCTGGTCCATGTGACCTTGGCAAATTATGAGACAGATGTGGTGATTCAGACGAAAAACGGGGTCTTTTTGCGTTTTCCTTTGGAAGAAATTTCGGAGATGAAGAAAAATTCCAGGGGAGTGCGGGGGATAAAATTGGAAAAAGATGACGAATTGGAAGCTTTGTATTTAATTGGGGACAATCCTGTGGTACAATATAAGAAAAAGGACGTGCATTTGAACCGGTTAAAGATGGGGAAACGGGATGGAAAAGGAACCAAGGTCAGAAGCTGATCCGGGGATCGGATGGGAAGCCGGAAAGCCGAATAAAGACGGGGCTGGCGGGCTTAAACTTCTTTTCTGAATTATGTACCCATGGAAAGCGGACTTAAAATTTTAAGCAATAGGAACACGTTTGCGAAAAGAGAGAAACTAATACATCTATAAAAACAGGAGGTAACGATTATGTCAGAGAGTAAGATTCCGACTCCCCACATCCAGGCGAAACTGGGGGAGATCGCGGAGACGGTTTTGCTGCCGGGGGATCCCCTTCGGGCAAAGTACATTGCCCAGAATTTCCTGACAGAGGTGTCCCAGTTTAACGAGACCAGAAATATGCTGGGCTTTACGGGAAATTATAAGGGTAAAAGGGTTTCTGTCATGGGAACCGGCATGGGATGTCCTTCCATAGGGATCTATTCCTATGAGCTGATCCATTTTTACGGGTGTAAGAACCTGATCCGCGTAGGCACGGCAGGGGCTTTAAGACCGGAGGTAAAGGTGCGGGACATGGTATTTGGCATGGGCGCCTGCACCACGTCAAATTATGTCAAGCAGTTTCGGCTGCCTGGGGACTACTCCTGCATCTGCAGCTATGAACTTCTGGCCAAAGCGGTGGAGACGGCCAAGGAGCGGGGATTTTCCTACCATGTAGGCAATATTTTAAGTTCCGATATGTTCTATAATCCGGATATCCCGCCTGCGGGAGTCACCTGGGACCGCATGGGAGTCCTGGCGGTGGAGATGGAAGCGGCGGCCCTTTACAGCAACGCGGCTTACGGCGGAGCCAACGCCCTCTGCATCTTGACGGTATCCGATTCCATCGTGACGGGAGAGGTTACCACGGCCCAGGAGCGGCAGACATCATTTACCAATATGATGGAAGTAGCCCTGGAACTGGCATAAAAGAAAAGCGACGAAGCTTTCCCGCAAAAGCGGGAATTTGCGGCAAAAGATAAAGAGTTGGAAAAGAGGATGGAGGACCAATGAGGGGAATGATTGACAGCCATGCCCACCTCTGCGGCAAGGAGCTTTTTCCCGGATGGCGGGAGATCGCCCAGCAGGCCAGACAGGCGGGGATAGAAAAGATAATGATCATCTGCAGGACCGTGGAAGAGGCAAAAAGGGCCTTTGACCTTGCAGGTCAGGATTCCATGTTTGACGTGGCCGCCGGGCTGCATCCCAACGATATCCTGGATACGCCATTTGAGGAGTGGGCCCGGTTCATGGATCTTTTCCGCGACCCGAGAGTGAAGGCTGTGGGCGAGATCGGGATTGATTATTCCTTCTATGAGACTGTGGTGCCCCAAGTGCTCCAGAAAGAAGTGTTTATCCGCCAGATTGATCTGGCCAACGAATTGAACAAGCCGGTGATCGTGCATATGCGCCATGCGGCGGAGGACACCCGGCGGTACATCAAGTGTCATTTAAAGGCTCCGGGCATTATGCACGGGTACAGCGGCGGCGGCAAAGCCATGGGGGAATTTTTGGAGCTGGGGATGTACATCTCCTTTTCCCCGGCCGCCATCCTGGAATCGGAACAGGACGATGCCCGAAGCGTGGCCGCCAAGGTCCCCTTAGACCGGATCCTGGTGGAAAGCAACGCCCCTTTCCGGGCTCCCACCTCCATGACAGGAAAGGTCCACGGCCCGGAGACCGTTGCCGGCGTTATGGATTATATCAGCAGGGTCAGGGGCATTTCCGTGGAGGATCTGTCCCGGGCCGTATACGCAAATTACAAGAGGCTGTTTTCTTAAAACGCCTCTTTTTTTTGATGTTTTTGTGGAAGAGTACCGATGGATGTATGCAATACAAAAACAAATGTATTTTCTTAACGGAAAATAGTTGCATTTTTCGTTATTTTGTTGTAGGATATACGAGAATCGGTTTTTGAATATAAAATCATGATTAGGAGAATAAACGATGGAACTTACGAGAAGATTAAAAGTAGGCGTTTTAGGAGCCACAGGCATGGTGGGACAGCGGTTTATCGCCCTTTTGGAGGATCATCCCTGGTATGAGGTGGTGACGGTGGCGGCCAGCCCCAGGTCCGCGGGAAAGACTTACCAGGAGGCCGTAGGGAACCGCTGGAAGATGACCACTCCCATGCCCAAGGCCGTAAAGGATCTGACGGTCATGAATGTAAACGAAGTGGAGAAGGTGGCCGCAGGGGTTGATTTTGTGTTCAGCGCCGTGGACATGACCAAAGAGGAGATCAAGGCCATTGAGGATGCCTACGCCAAGACCGAGACGCCGGTGGTGTCCAACAACAGCGCCCACAGATGGACGCCGGATGTACCCATGGTGGTGCCTGAGATCAACCCGGAGCATTTTCAGGTGATCCCGTTTCAGAGAAAGCGCCTTGGGACCCAGAAGGGATTTATCGCGGTGAAGCCCAACTGCTCCATCCAAAGCTATGCCCCGGCCCTTACGGTGTGGAAGGAGTTTGAGCCTTATGAGGTGGTGGCCACAACCTACCAGGCGATCTCCGGAGCGGGAAAGACGTTCCAGGACTGGCCGGAGATGGAAGGCAATCTGATCCCATACATAGCAGGTGAGGAGGAAAAAAGCGAGCAGGAGCCTCTGCGGCTGTGGGGCAGGATCGAGAATGGGGTCATCGTCAAGGCCAATGATCCCATTATCACCTGTCAGTGCATCCGCGTTCCCGTCTTAAACGGCCATACGGCAGCAGCCTTCGTCAAGTTCAGAAAAAAGCCGGAAAAGGAACAGCTGATCCAAAAGCTTCAGGAGTTTCAAGGGGTTCCCCAGAAGCTTGGACTGCCCAGCGCGCCGAAGCAGTTTATCCGCTACATGGAGGAGGACAATCGGCCCCAGGTAAGTCTTGACGTGGATTTTGAAAACGGTATGGGGATCTCGGTGGGACGGCTGCGGGAAGACGCGATTTATGATTATAAGTTCGTAGGGCTTTCCCACAATACGGTCCGGGGAGCGGCAGGAGGCGCCATTTTGTGCGCGGAACTTTTGACGGCTCAGGGGTATATCGAGGCGAAATAAGATCAACCTCATTGCCCCGGCAGCTATTGACGATCGCGAATTTGACAAGTTCCGGACTACATTAAAGGAAGTATTGTCATTTATAAAATACTCCGGCGATGCGGATAAACTGGTAAAACTGGTGGATTCCGATCAGGACCGCATGATACTCCGCTCACTTTTATAAGCAAACCTATAAGCAGACGCCCCAGGGCAGGGATTGCCGCCAATCCCTGCCTTGTTTTTTCCAGTTCCAAAAAACCATCTTGTCTGCAACCTACAACTGTAGTAAAATAGTAAAAATAGCTGTGCCAGACAAAAACATACAGGAGGCAGGAAAAATGGGATATACAAAAACAGATTTCGGTACCATGAAGGACGGCAGGGCGGTGTATCGCTACACACTGACCAACGAAAACGGGGTTTCGGCTTCCTTCACGGACTTTGGAGCCATCTGGCTCACCATGGTGGTGCCGGACAGGGACGGAAATATGGCTGACGTGGTACTGAATTACGACACGGTGGAAACCATCCAGGGAGGGACCGGCCACCTTGGGGAGATGGTAGGGCGGTACGCCAACCGCATCGGCGGCGCCAGATTTACCCTTAACGGCAAGACCTATGAGTTGGAAAAGAACTCATCAGGAAAGAACAACCTTCACAGCGGCCTGAACTTTTACCGGGACCGGCTGTGGGAGGCCGAGGTGGAGGAGACGGAGCTTGGAACCTGCGTCAGCTTCCATCTGGAAAGCCCTGACGGGGACCAGGGATATCCGGGCAACGCTCACATAACGGTCAGCTACACCTTAACAGGCGACAACAGCCTGCGATTGGATTACCACATGGTATGCGACGCGGACACCATCGCCAACTTTACCAACCATGCCTACTTTAATCTGGCAGGTCACGATTCCGGCTGCGCCATGGGGCAGAAGGTGTGGATGGACGCCGACTATTTTACCATCACTGACGCGGAATCCATTCCCACAGGCCAATTAGTCCCCGTAAAAGGCACTCCCATGGACTTTACGGTGATGAAGCCATTGGGTCAGGACATTGACGCGGATTACGAGCCCCTTAAGTTCGGCAACGGCTATGACCATAACTGGTGCTTAAACCATGAGCCTGGACAGCTGGCTCTGTGCATCAAAGCCCTGGACGAGGCCAGCGGCCGGGCCATGGAGGTGTACACAGACCTTCCCGGCGTCCAGATGTACACCGGCAACAGCTTAAGGCCCGTGTGCGTTGCCAAAGGCGGGGCATACTACGAGAAACGGCATGGGTACTGCTTTGAGACCCAGAACTATCCGGACGCGGTCAATAAGGAGAATTTCCCGTCTCCGGTGGTAAAGGCGGGGGAAGAATATAAAACCACTACCATCTATAAATTCCTGACCGTCTAAGCCTCCTGGCCTGGAAAGATCCACGGCCAGGCCAGGCGCAAGCGGCTGGAGAGATTATCAAAAAGCGGGGTAAGACATGACGAAATCTTTATACATAGCGGAAAAACCCAGCGTGGCCCAGGCGTTTGCCAATGCGCTGAAAAAAAACTGGCGGCGGGGCGACGGGTTCATGGAGGCTCCGGATGCCATTGTGACCTGGTGTGTGGGACATCTGGTGACCATGAGCTATCCGGAAGCCTATGATCCCGGCTTAAAGCGCTGGAGACTGGAGACTTTGCCGTTTTTACCCAAAGAATTTAAATATCAGGTCATTGACAGCGTCAGCAAACAGTTCCAGATCGTCAGTACGCTGCTGAACCGTCAGGATGTGGACACCATCTATATCTGCACCGACTCCGGGCGGGAAGGAGAGTACATCTACCGCCTGGTGGATCAGATGGCCGGGGTCCAGGGCAAAAAGCGAAAACGGGTGTGGATCGACTCCCAGACCGAGGAGGAGATCCTGCGGGGGATCAAAAACGCCAAGGACTGGAGCGCGTACGACAATCTGTCCGCCTCCGCCTATCTGCGGGCCAAGGAAGACTACCTGATGGGGATCAATTTCTCCAGGCTTTTGACCCTCAAATACGGCAACGCCATCTCCAACTACCTGCACACCGATCGGACCGTTTTGTCCGTAGGCCGGGTCATGACCTGCGTGCTGGGAATGGCGGTGCGCAGGGAGCGGGAGATCCGCAGCTTTGTGAAGACGCCCTTTTACCGGGTGCTGGGAACTTTCTCATCCCCCGGCCAGCCGTCTCTGCCTGACGCCGCCTCTTTGACGTTTGAAGGAGAGTGGCGCAGCGTAGAGGGATCCCGCTACTTTGGAACGCCCTTCCTCTATAAAGAAAACGGATTTAAAGAGAAAAAACACGCCCAGGAGCTAATCGATGTCCTTTCCAAAGATCCGCCCCTTACTGCGGTGGTGGCCAAGATCGAGAAGAAAAAGGAGACGAAAAATCCGCCCCTTCTCTATAACCTGGCGGAGCTGCAAAACGACTGTTCCAAAATGTTTAAGATCAGCCCCGACGAGACCCTTAAGGTGGTTCAGGAGCTGTACGAGAAAAAGCTGGTAACCTATCCCAGGACCGACGCCAGGGTGCTGTCCACGGCGGTGGCAAAGGAGATCCACAAAAACATCGGCGGCTTAAAGCAGTTTCCTCCTCTGGGGATGTTTGCGTCGGAGATATTAGAGGCAGGAAGTTTTAAAAACATCACAAAGACCAGATATGTCAATGACAAGCAGATCACCGATCACTACGCCATCATCCCTACGGGCCAGGGACTTTCCGCATTAAACCGCCTTGGGGCGCTGTCCCAGAAGGTTTACGAGGTGATCGCAAGGCGTTTTTTAAGTATTTTTTATCCCCCGGCTTTGTACCAGAAGTACAGCCTGGATCTGGAGCGGATGAAGGAACACTTCTTTGCCAGCTTCCGGGTCCTGGTGGAAGCGGGATATCTGAAGGTTGCCGACGTATCCCAGGGGAAAAAGGGGAAGGCCCAGGACAAAGCCGACCCGGCAGGCGCCTTTACAGACGATGGCAAAAAAGCCGGACAAAAGGATGGGGATAGCGGGGAGCAGTTCCAGAAAAACGTGGACAACCCGGAATTTATCCGCATGCTGGCTGGCCTAAAAAAGGGCATGGCACTGGATATTCGCGGTTTTGCCGTCAAGGAGGGGGAGACCTCTCCGCCAAAGCGCTACACCTCCGGCTCCATGATCCTGGCCATGGAAAACGCGGGGCAGCTGATCGAGGACGAGGAACTTCGGGCCCAGATCAAGGGCAGCGGCATCGGCACCAGCGCCACCAGGGCGGAGATCTTAAAAAAGCTGGTAACGATCAAGTATTTGGCCCTAAACGGCAAGACCCAGGTGATCACGCCGACCCTTTTGGGGGAGATGATCTTTGACGTGGTGGGCGCCTCCATCCGGCAGCTCTTAAACCCGGATTTGACAGCCAGCTGGGAGAAAGGGCTGACCTACGTGGCAGAGGGCAGCATCACCAGCGACGAATATATGGAGAAGCTGGAGCGGTTTGTGGCCGGGCGCACGGGAAATGTGCTGAGGCTCAACAATCAGTGCCAGCTGCGGGAATATTTTGACGCTGCCGCTAAATATTATAAAAAGTAGCAGTTTTTGGAAAGAGGAGGAGAGAGATGAAAAAAGAACAGATGACCATCAAAAAGCTATATGATACCACAAAGACCATGGCCGGGCCGTATCTGGAGCAGTATACCTACCCGTGGGAAGTATTTCCCCATATTGGAAAGATCGTGAAAGAGCTGGGAAACAGCTTGCCTGCCGAAGAGTACCAACAGGTGGGGGAGGATGTATGGATTCACAAGACCGTCACCGTTGCTCCTACGGCCACCATCAAAGGGCCTGCCATTTTCGGCAGGGACACCGAGATCCGTCCCGGCGCCTTTGTCCGCGGCAATGTGCTGGTAGGCGAAGGCTGTGTGGTGGGCAATTCCACAGAGCTGAAAAACGTGATCCTGTTTGACAGTGTCCAGGTGCCTCACTACAACTATGTGGGAGACTCCATCCTGGGGTACAAGTCCCACATGGGAGCCGGTTCCCTGACCTCCAACGTAAAATCTGACAAGACTTTGGTAAAGGTCCACGGGGAGGACGGGGACATTGAGACAGGGCTTAAAAAGTTCGGCGGGGCTGTAGGCGATTTCGTGGAGGTAGGCTGCGGCACCGTGCTGAATCCCGGCACTGTGGTGGGACCTCACAGCAACATCTATCCCTTATCCAGCGTGAGAGGATGCGTAAACCAACACTCCATCTACAAGAGGGATGGCGTGATTGTGGAAAAAAGAGAGCAGTGAACACAAATTTGGCGGGATCCATCAGGATCCCGCCATAAGTTTGCAATGCATATTCCGGTCACTTTGTCCCAAATATCCGGTCACCTGCGTCTCCCAGCCCCGGGCAGATGTAAGCGTCCTCGTTAAGGCAGCGGTCCAGATGGCCCACATAGATGTGGATGTCCGGATGAGCCTCATGAAGGCGTTTCAGACCTTCGGGGGCGGCGATGATGGACATAAACTTAATGTGCTTTCCGCCGTGCTGCTTGATAAAGTCCACCGCAGCCGCGCCGGAACCGCCGGTGGCCAGCATAGGGTCCGTCACCACGATGGTCCGCTGCTCAATGGGGCTTGGCAGCTTGCAGTAATACTCGTGGGGCTCATGGGTCTTCTCGTCCCGGTACAGGCCGATATGGCCTACTTTGGCAGACGGCACCAGAGCCAGGATGCCGTTGACCATGCCAAGGCCAGCCCGAAGAATAGGGACTATGGCCAGCTTCTTGCCGGCGATCATGGGGGTCAAGCAGGTCTCAATGGGAGTCTCCACCTCCACGTCCTCCAAAGGCAGATCCCGCAGGGCCTCATAGCCCATGAGCATGGCGATCTCTTCAATAAGAGCCCGAAATTCATTGGTCCCGGTGTTCTTGTCCCGAAGCTTGGAGATCTTGTGCTGGATCAAAGGGTGATCAAAAACGGTTACATTTTCCATAAAGACAAGTCCTTTCTTTATTTTCCATCCATATTAAAGGTGACAATGGCATAATCTCCCAGGGCGTGGGGAACGGGTATGGAGAAGTACAAAACGCCCTCATGGGTGTAGCTGAACGACTCCGGAAATGCAGCGTCCTCCGACGAGCTTAAGGGGAAGTCCGCCTGCTCAAACAGCTGGGTAAACTGCTCCAAAGACATGGAGGAGCGGTGGGCCAGCAGCAGCCTGGCCGTCTCCTCCGATGCCTGGTAAAACTGCACGTCGTCGGACATCACATATCCGGCCATGGTATAGGCGTCGGAATAGTCGTTAAAACCAAGGCTTTTTGCCTGCTTTAAGTCAACGGTATTGGTGTAGAATACATTGGTGGGGTAAGGACCGCCCTGGACCTGGCAGGTGCCTTTGTATACCGCCGTAAGGCGGCTGCGGTCCACGGACACCACCTTGCAGGTAATGTCAAGGGTCACCGGATCTTCCCCCGCCGTAAGATCCGCAATGGCGGTGGCATTGGTCAGCAGCAGTTCATTGACCTGTTCCTGAATCTTTGGGTCGCTTAGATTGGAGACTACCGGGTACTGGATGGATATGGAGCCTTTTTCCGTGTTCTTGTAAGTCTCTACTTTAGCGGACACATTGGAGGAGGCGCCTAAGGTCTCCTGGGCGTCTTTTGTCTCCGGGGCCGTGGTGGGCGCCGCCGTGGCGGCCACTGTGGAAGCGGCCATGGTCTCCTTTGCCGCGGAGGTATGGATGCCGGAAAGATCCAGCTCCTCGTGCCTTCCGGTGCAGCCGGACACAGCCATGCAAGCGGTCAAAAGGACTATTGGTAATATGTAATCGTGCTTCATGTAAACTCTCCTTTGTAAGTTTCCTCCATTGTACCACAGGACAGAGACTTTTAAAAGAGATATTCTTTATCTTGTCAGAATCTGACGGGTGTTATATACTGGTTAATACCTTTTTCAATGTACAGGAGGAAAGCAAAGATATGGAAAACAGTAGGAGAAGACAGCGGGATACCGGGCTGGCGGTGTTTTTTGTCAGCGGCATCTGCTCCATCAGCAGCGGAGTGGTAGTCAGCATCCTGCAGGAAAAATACGGGTTTGCCTACGGCATGACGGGGACGCTGCTGTCCATGATGAGCATCGGCAATCTGCTTGCCGGGTTTGGGGCAGGGATCTTGCCGGGAAAAATCGGCATGAAGAAGACCATGGCCCTCCTGACCGGCGGGTATGCCTTAGGGTACGGGGCCATGGCGCTGTGGGGACAGATCTGGCTTCTTTTGGCGGCGTTCTTTCTTGTGGGCATTGCCAAAGGCAGCGTCATCAACTGCTGCACCATCCTGGTAGGCGACAATTCCCGGGACAGGACCAAGGGCATGAATGTGATGCACGGCTGTTACGCCTTCGGGGCCCTTTTGTGTCCGTTTCTCATTGCCGGGGCTCTTAAGGCCGGGGACGGGCTTGTTATGGCAGCCCTGGCTCTGTGCGGTCTTTCGGTGTGGCTGGCATTTATGGCCGTGCCTGTAGAGCGTGTTAAGGGGAAAACAGCCAGGAAGACAGACTGGGGATTTTTGAGAAACAGAAAGTTCTGGCTTTTGACAGGACTTTTATTCTGTCAGAACGCGGCGGAGACCAGCGTTAACGGGTGGCTGGTGACCTACTTTAAAGGCAGCGGCATCCTTACGGGGACCATGAGTGCCTATACGGTGACGGTCATGTGGAGCGCCACCCTGACTGCCCGGATGCTCATCGCCTTTGTGATCCCCTTAAAAAACGCATACAAAGCCATGATGGTCATGGGGCTGTCCTGCACCGTATTTTATATGGGCCTGATGACGGCCGATACCCAGACATGGGCCATTGTCCTTTTATTCGCCTTTGCCTTTGCCATGGCGGGCATGAACCCTACGGCAGTTGCCAGCGCCGGGAAGATGACCAGCGTAACGAGTATGGGCATTATGCTTCCGGCTGCCAG
>Ga0224746_10200_pt1 | contig 12394 bp, 4 predicted proteins | sample LIM_F_Water_Bulk_FD_183000 | JGI IMG/M metagenome (GOLD analysis project Ga0224746, IMG submission 183000) | Enriched cells from gastrointestinal tract of the lab mouse from Pacific Northwest National Laboratory (PNNL), Richland, Washington... | ecosystem: Host-associated > Mammals > Digestive... | reverse complement strand
GATGGAGCGTTGCGTGGAATTGGTTGTAAGTGTTTTAGCTATACTAAAGGCAGGTGGAGCCTATTTACCGATTGATCTAGCGTACCCTAAAGAGAGAATTGATTATATCCTATATGACAGTAAAACAAATTGGTTAGTAACGCGGAAGCAAGACTATCATGAAATTAACTTTGATGGAAAGATTTTCTGTGCAGATGATGATTTTAGCGATGAAGAATCTAGTAATCTTGTTTGTGTTAATGAATCTCAAAGTATTGCCTATGTTATATATACATCAGGAACTACTGGTATTCCTAAAGGAGTACTTGTTGAACATCGGTCTGTACTTAATCGCTTATTATGGATGAAACAAGATATTTTGAGGGGGACAGATCAAATCTTCGTATTAAAGACTACGTATGTATTTGATGTTTCGGTTTTTGAATTGTTTATGTGGTTTTTGGTTGGTGGAAAATTATGTGTACTACTTCCAGGTGAAGAGAAGAATCCTAAAGCTATTATTGAATCAATTGAGCGATATAATATTACAGCAATTCATTTCGTACCCACAATGTTACATGTTTTTTTACAATACGTGGAAGCGAGTCAAACAAGCAATAAATTGAAAACTTTATTGTTTATTTTTTCAAGTGGGGAAGCACTACAAATTAATCAAGTTGAGTTATGTCATCGTATTTTTAAAGAGACATCTTTACAATTGTATAATTTGTATGGTCCTACAGAAGCAACAATCGAGGTTACTGCATGCAATTGTTTTAAAACAAATTATAACCGGAGTGTTCCGATAGGTAATCCTATTTCTAATGTTAGGATATATATTGTTGATAAATACAATAATATACAACCCGTAGGTATTACGGGAGAACTTTGTATTGCGGGAGATGCGTTGGCAAGAGGATATTTAAATAAACCTGAATTGACTCAAAAAAAGTTTGAGATACATCCATTTAGTAAAAAGCAAAATCCTTTTTATCATGAAAATGTAATATATAGGACGGGGGATTTAGCAAAATGGAGATATGACGGAACTATTGAGTATATCGGCAGATCAGATAGTCAAGTAAAGATACACGGATATCGGATAGAGCTAGGTGACATTCGTAGTAATATATTGAAACATGATAAGATAACTGATGCTGTAGTAATTATAAATGCTAAAAAACAAATATGTATGTTTTTTGTTTCACAGTGCAAACTTGTTCCACAAGACTTACGAACTTTTTTGTCACAGTATTTACCCGATTACATGATTCCGACCTGTTATTGTCAACTTAATCATTTGCCATTAAATCATAATGGAAAAATTGATGTCAGTAAATTAGAAAACATAGAAGTTCGACAAGATGGCGTTGAGTATGAGCCGGTTGTAAACGAGGTGCTGGACGAGATTAAAACAATTTGGTCAGAACTTTTAGGGATAAATAAGAATACAATTCGTGTCACAGACCGATATTTTGCACTTGGTGGAAATTCTATTCTTTTAATTCAACTGCAGCGCCTACTTATGACAAGATTAGGCGTGGAGATTGATTTAGTGGATTTGTTTACTTTCAATACTATTGAAAAAATAGAGAGATATATTTTAGAAAAAAGACTTCAGACTTGCGTTGGTGATGATAAAAATGCAGAGCATCACATGAAATCAGAATGCTTAGTCCTAAAAATGAGTTTGAAAGAAATGATTGATAGGTATTGTGATGCAAAAAATTTGCATCCTAAAAATGTAAGTATAGTATTATTTGCAGCTTTTTTGACATTGATAGCGAATTTATCAGATAGTCTAATACTTGTTGTGCGACAAATGGTTATTAAAGGAGAAATAATTAATAATCCATCACCGATAGATTTGAGTATGGTTGATAATTTCAATTCTTTTATTGAATTAATTAGTGGCTTAAAGTGTGACGAGGGAGACTTTGCGGTACACTTAACTCCTATTAATTGGAAAGCAGAAAGAGTGACAATTAACGTTACATTTGTCAATCAAGATGTTGCTATAACGGAATTTAATTCAAAAGATATTATTATATTTGGAGATTATAAAAATGAAGAGATAAGAATAGGCTATTCACGAAATTACGTTGAGGACTCTGTAATAAGAATATTAATGAATAAGTATATGAAAACAATAGAAGCAATTATGTATAACATGTAATTTAAAAAGAGGTTAGAAATGAGCAACTATTTAAATTCGCTGATGGAATATACTGCTATAACAGGATCGAATAGGGTTAGAAAGAATGACGTTGCTATAATTGGTATGTGGGGTGAGTTCGGTCCAACAAAGAATCCTGCACAATTTTGGGAAGCTTTATGTCAGGGAAAGGACTTGGGAAGGGAACTTCCTGAAATAAGAGCAGAGGATATGGAAAATTACCTGAATGCTATTGGGAAAATGAGACAAAATATTTACTATAAACATGCAAGTTATATGGAGGACATAGATCAATTTGATTATTCTTTTTTTGGCATCTCGCCTAAAGAAGCATCACTAATTGATCCCAGCCAAAGAATATTTCTACAAACTGTTTGGCATGCAATAGAGGATTCAGGGTATAGTACCAAAAGTTTAATGGGTAAAGATGTTGGTATATATATTGGTTATACAGATGACATGCTTTATAAACAGCGTGTCGAGAGTGTAGATCCGGATTCTATTTCCATTGCAATTCCTGGAAATGTGCGTTCAATGATGGGGGGAAGAATTGCTTACTTACTTAATCTTCATGGGCCAAGTATGGTAATAGATACTGCATGTTCTTCATCTTTGGTTGCTGTCCATACAGCCTGTCGAGCCATACAAGATGGTGATTGTGAGTTGGCAATTGTCGGCAGCACAAAATTATTTCTGAATCCGTTGCAAAAAGATACTCAGTTCCTTTATGGAGTTATGTCTGAAGATGATAGAACAAGATCATACGACGCTAGCGCAGATGGTTTTGGAATAGGTGAGGGGACAGGAGCCATTATCCTGAAAGCGCTTGATAAAGCGATTATAGATAAAGACAATATCTATGCTGTTATTAAAGGAAGTGCTATAACGCAGGATGGAGCATCTATTGGTATAACGGCACCGAATCTTGAGGCACAAGAAGAAGTGTTGCGACGTGCGTGGCAAGCAGCTGGAATTGCTCCAGAAGATATTGATTACATAGAAGGTCACGGAACAGCTACAACTTTAGGGGATGCTGTTGAATTGCAAGCATTGGGGAATATGTTTAGAAAGTCCGAAACAACAAGAAAATGTTTTTTAGGATCCGTAAAATCAAATATCGGACATTTGGATCATGCAGCAGGAATGGCAGGGCTTATTAAACTACTGCTTATGATAAAAAATAAGAAAATTCCCCCTACGGTATATTTTGAAAAACCGAATAGCTTGATTAATACATCGAACATTCCAATTCAAATAAATAGTGAACTGTTAGAGTGGCAGTCTAATAATAAGGTAAGAACATGTTGTATTAGCTCGTTTGGTATAAGTGGAACAAATTGTCACATGGTCTTACAGGAATATAATTCGCAACCGAACGATCGAAAAAAAGAGAATGGAAATCTCTTTACATTATCTGCAAAGACCAAAGTGGCGTTAAGGAAGCTTGTGCAATCTTACATTGCTTTTTTAAGAAACTCTTATGATTTAGCTATTGATGATATATGCTATACAGCAAATGTCGGAAGAGAACAGTATCAATATCGATTCGCTACATCGTGTATAGATATAGAAGATTTGATAGTACAACTTGAAGACGCTTTAGGTTCTGGTTATTTTGATGAACTTAACCCCTCTAAAATACCTGTGGATAAAAGAGTACAAGTCGAATGTGATGATTTGATTTTCAACTTCTCTGATCGTACAATTTCGAATATTTGTCGAAGTAACTCATCTGTAGAAATAGTGAATAAACTACATCTGTCTATTTGAGTACAAAAACTACACCTCCCCCAAGAGCACCCGCGTTGAGTTAAAATATGTATCGTTTCAGAATCTGACTGCCTTACATATGTGAGTACTGGATGATGATTTAAAGTATAATAAAAAGGCGGAACCTCAACTTCTTTACATAGAATTCCTTCATCAACACCCTGTAAATACTTTCTATTAACGAGACCATTTATCTGTTGACCATTTACCGGAACCCCCTGACTGATACCTTTACAAATTTTCCGTAAAGTCTCCTCTCCATAACCTACGATTACAGCATCAATCAATAAGCTTTCACATATTAATTTCTGAGCAGAATCAAAATCAAAATAATCCCCTCCCAGAATAATCGTTGAATTCGGATCCACTTCTTTAATAAGCGATGTAATATATAAAGTATTGAATAATGTACCATCATAAACACTAAATGCCCATACACGTGGTGCTGAATGTTTCAGATTTATACTAGCTCGTATTTTTTTAAAAATATGCTCTTCCACTTCACTTTTAATAAAATCCACTTCTTCCAACTCTGTAGTAGATAGATAAGTGATGATATTTATTTTCTTAAAAAAATCTCTGCCGCAGCAGGCAATAGCACCAACAAAATTATATGGATTTATAGCAAGATTAAAAAAACAAGATATTTGTCTTCTTTTTAATAAATTGAATATTTTTTTAACACCCTCCTATGTTTTACAACAATTTTGGTAAAATAATGATCTCTCATAAAATCAACTATTTGGTTACAGAACTGTTCCTCTGACTTATCAATATACTCTTTGATTGTAGTAATTCCCCATGGATAAATTGTTGCCTCAACTCCAAAGGGCAAAACAAAATATATCTCTAATAACTGCTTTCGCCCATCATTAGTCATCATCACTTTCCTCCAATAAATATTCTCTTTATCAACAAAACAATCTCCGTATTGCAACTTTATCATACTTTCCATTTTCATTTACGGGGATAGCATCAACCAAAAGTATCTTACGAGGAATTTCATATTTTTCCAATATTTCCTCAAGATAGCCCTTAATTTTATACTCATTTTCATTACTAATTTTTAAATCCGATGATTTAATTACCGCACAGGGAATTTCACCATAATACTTATCTTCTATTCCAACTACCGCGCATTCATCAACAAAAGATAACTGCAAAATGGTATCTTCTATTTTTTTTGGCGAAATATTCTCGCCACCACAAATGATGATATTTTTTATCCTATCAACAATATGAAGATTATTCTTACTGTCTATATATCCCAAATCGCCTGTATGAAACCATCCATTTTTATCTACAAAATCGTATAACAGATTTCCATTATCATAATACCCTTTCATCAATGAATATCCCTTTACACATATTTCTCCATAATGCATTACTGGTAATTCATTTCCACAGGGATCTTGTATACTTCCGATTACACCAGGAATAAACCGGCCTAAGCCATAGGCTTTATCTTCTAAGCCACCTTCATACGAACTAAACGTAACAGTTGCGCAACACTCAGTAAGTCCATATGAAGATAGTAGATTCATTTGAAAATTATTTGTTATATCAATAAATTGTTCTACACTGTAATTACCTCCCGCCATAACACCTTTTTGGATGGAAGTAACATTTTTTTTGTCAAAATGAGCAGATTTCTGCAATCCCAAAAAGATAGTTGGAACTGCATTTAAAACAGAGCATTTATAGCGGTTAATTGAACATAAGATAACATCATAATTTTTTGATGAAGGGAAAAAAATACATGCCCCTTTCGTGAGAGCCGAAAAAATATTAATGATACCAAAACAATGATGCAGAGGTGTCACTAAACAATATTTATCAATATTTTTTATGCATAAACATTGAGCAAATCTGTAGGCATTTTTTAGGTATGAATGAAGCCCCAATTGTATCCCCTTAGCTTCTCCCAAAGTTCCTGATGTAAAAAGAACAATAAATGTAGTATCATCATTATTCTCGAATAATGAATAATCAATTGAAACATTCTCATTTTGGATTCCTTCCTCCAGTATTGAACGTATACTCCATGTTTCTATAGGAGAATTTATCTGAATATTCAATTCATTTCCTATCATCACATCTATATGCTGTTTTCCTAAAACACTCCTCTTGCATGTACGTGAATTTGTAATGAACACATTGCTTCCAAGAAGAAGCAATGAATAGAGAAGTAACGTTGATTCCATTGTTTTATTAATAACAAACAACACTTTTGACTCTTTGGTTATTCCTTTCTCAGATAGTACATATGACATCTTGCAAATAAGATCCAATGTTTCTTCCCATGAATACTCTTTCTCCTCATCTTGAAAAGCCAAGCAGTTGCTATACTTAGCAACATTGTGTTGCAACAGTGAATAAATAGACAAATCACATTCATCAAGTTCTTCATTCATGTATAATACTGCCATAGCATCATTCCCCTTTCTTTTCTCAGCTTCTACTCTGAGCTACTACCCACACTTACTTAAGAACTATACATCTACATTAAGTCTACCTACCTGTACGAATCCTATCAATATTACGATTTTTGCTTTTTCATCTTATAACACTCATGCCAAATGGTCGTATCTCTCCACTATCTCTTCCAAACTATGTTTCCCTTGCCTTAAATCTGAAATCAAATTTCTTAATTCCTTAGACAAATTGTTCATTTTCTTTGCATCATCTTTGTAGCTGTCATTAATAAATCTAGATAGTTGAAATATTGTAGAATAAGTAAACAAATCAACAATTGTAACTTTACCAGGAAACATTTCTTCAATGTGTGCATACACACCTCTTATTTTTAAAGAATCTCCGCCAATATCAAAAAAGCTGTCATGGATACAAAATGTATCATAACCCAGTACTTCTTTCCAAATCGTAGCAATCAGTTTTTCATAATATGTATACTCACATTCATAATTTTTCCCGTTTAGAACAATGGTTGCATCGATATTTAACCTATTACTCAAAGAACTATTTGATTTCTCCACCAGATTGTCTACTATTTGCTCAGTCCTAATGTTTCTATCTATATCTGGCGAAAAAAAATGATTTACTTCTCCCACTATAATGTTAGCCGCTGATGAATTCCAAATTCGTTTGAATACTTTTAAGGCACTTTCATGGTTGATTGGGTAAAACATTTCCTTATTGAGATCAATTTCAAAATCAACTCCGATACCTACTCCTTTCCATTTAGTCCAAGTTATCGATAGTGTAGGAAGCCCTAAAGAATTTCTATATTCTGAAAAAGCGTTCAAAAAACTATTAGCTGCACAATAATCGCTTTGTCCAAATGCACCGGTTATTGCTGTAACAGAAGAAAACAGAATAAAAAAATCTGGACAAAATTGTTTTGTCAACAAATGAAGAAGCCACGTTCCTTCCACCTTAGGCGCTAATACCTCCCTAAAAATGTGTTCTTCCTTATTCACAATAACCCCATCACCTGGTATGCCAGCACAATGTACAATTCCATCAATTTTACCAAACTTCTGCATAATATCTTCTATTACACCTGTTATTTCTGCTTCGTTTGAGACATCTGCATTGTATAGTGATACTTTTGTATGCATTTTTTCAATTTTCTGAATTATTTCAATACACGAACGTATTTTTTCAGGATAATTTCGCGATTCATTTATCCAATGCTCACGTGATGGCAGTGGTTCTCTATTAATGAGGACTAACTGTACCTCTTGGCATTCACTTAAAAATTGGCAAATTTTTAATCCTATAGCACCAGTCCCCCCTGTAATGACATAGACACCATCCTTTTTAATCTTGATAGCTCGCGTCGTTCGCTTATTTTCCTCCATGCAACACATTTTTTGAACAAATCTTTGATGTCCACGCAAAGCAACCAGAAACGTATGACTATCGTCCTCAAAAATCTCATGGTATACATCCTTTATCTCCGTATCAGAAGATATATCAATACATCTACACTGGATATGCGGATATTCCAGATTCACGACCTTCCCTATACCATAAGAGACAGCATTTTCTGGATGTAACTCTGTTTCATCTGTGTAAACATTATACGTGTTATTTCCAATTATTATCAGTTGACATTTATTCCGAGAATACTCTAATACTTTTTTTATAACTCTAAATGCAGCATATACTCCTTTTTCAAGCCTCTTTTTTAAATCTTTATCTGAATCTGTTGAACCTATAACTGATGATAAACAATAAACAATATGAGTTACATGTTTCCAGTCTACACTTTCTATAAACCCTTGCAACACTTGCTCATTTAAAAATGCTTTATCCTCTTCTCCATATTCTGCTAATGTAAATATTTTAGTTTGCTCTTCCATTACTTGTGTTAATTGGTCCACAAACTCACACCTAGGACCTATAATAACAACATGCTCCGCTACATGCGTATTTTTCATATGCCTCAGGAAATTCTGCCTTTCCCAAATCAATTCATGACACAGAGTCAATCTCACTGTTTCATACCAACATTTTGTTTCAGAAAACGGATATACTGGTAAGCTAACACGTTGCAAATTTTCCTCATAAAACATGTGCCAAAGAATATCTGCACCTGCACAATATAATTTTTCAATCTTATTTAATAATTCTTTATCTTGTCTACCTCCACTCTTCCAGTTGAAAATCAAATCATCACATTCGACTTGTACTCTTTTATCCACAGGTATTTTAGAGGGGTTAAGTTCATCAAAATAACCAGAACCTAAAGCGTCTTCAAGTTGTACTATCAAATCTTCTATATCTATACACGATGTAGCGAATCGATATTGATACTGTTCTCTTCCGACATTTGCTGTATAGCATATATCATCAATAGCTAAATCATAAGAGTTTCTTAAAAAAGCAATGTAAGATTGCACAAGCTTCCTTAACGCCACTTTGGTCTTTGCAGATAATGTAAAGAGATTTCCATTCTCTTTTTTTCGATCGTTCGGTTGCGAATTATATTCCTGTAAGACCATGTGACAATTTGTTCCACTTATACCAAACGAGCTAATACAACATGTTCTTACCTTATTATTAGACTGCCACTCTAACAGTTCACTATTTATTTGAATTGGAATGTTCGATGTATTAATCAAGCTATTCGGTTTTTCAAAATATACCGTAGGGGGAATTTTCTTATTTTTTATCATAAGCAGTAGTTTAATAAGCCCTGCCATTCCTGCTGCATGATCCAAATGTCCGATATTTGATTTTACGGATCCTAAAAAACATTTTCTTGTTGTTTCGGACTTTCTAAACATATTCCCCAATGCTTGCAATTCAACAGCATCCCCTAAAGTTGTAGCTGTTCCGTGACCTTCTATGTAATCAATATCTTCTGGAGCAATTCCAGCTGCTTGCCACGCACGTCGCAACACTTCTTCTTGTGCCTCAAGATTCGGTGCCGTTATACCAATAGATGCTCCATCCTGCGTTATAGCACTTCCTTTAATAACAGCATAGATATTGTCTTTATCTATAATCGCTTTATCAAGCGCTTTCAGGATAATGGCTCCTGTCCCCTCACCTATTCCAAAACCATCTGCGCTAGCGTCGTATGATCTTGTTCTATCATCTTCAGACATAACTCCATAAAGGAACTGAGTATCTTTTTGCAACGGATTCAGAAATAATTTTGTGCTGCCGACAATTGCCAACTCACAATCACCATCTTGTATGGCTCGACAGGCTGTATGGACAGCAACCAAAGATGAAGAACATGCAGTATCTATTACCATACTTGGCCCATGAAGATTAAGTAAGTAAGCAATTCTTCCCCCCATCATTGAACGCACATTTCCAGGAATTGCAATGGAAATAGAATCCGGATCTACACTCTCGACACGCTGTTTATAAAGCATGTCATCTGTATAACCAATATATATACCAACATCTTTACCCATTAAACTTTTGGTACTATACCCTGAATCCTCTATTGCATGCCAAACAGTTTGTAGAAATATTCTTTGGCTGGGATCAATTAGTGATGCTTCTTTAGGCGAGATGCCAAAAAAAGAATAATCAAATTGATCTATGTCCTCCATATAACTTGCATGTTTATAGTAAATATTTTGTCTCATTTTCCCAATAGCATTCAGGTAATTTTCCATATCCTCTGCTCTTATTTCAGGAAGTTCCCTTCCCAAGTCCTTTCCCTGACATAAAGCTTCCCAAAATTGTGCAGGATTCTTTGTTGGACCGAACTCACCCCACATACCAATTATAGCAACGTCATTCTTTCTAACCCTATTCGATCCTGTTATAGCAGTATATTCCATCAGCGAATTTAAATAGTTGCTCATTTCTAACCTCTTTTTAAATTACATGTTATACATAATTGCTTCTATTGTTTTCATATACTTATTCATTAATATTCTTATTACAGAGTCCTCAACGTAATTTCGTGAATAGCCTATTCTTATCTCTTCATTTTTATAATCTCCAAATATAATAATATCTTTTGAATTAAATTCCGTTATAGCAACATCTTGATTGACAAATGTAACGTTAATTGTCACTCTTTCTGCTTTCCAATTAATAGGAGTTAAGTGTACCGCAAAGTCTCCCTCGTCACACTTTAAGCCACTAATTAATTCAATAAAAGAATTGAAATTATCAACCATACTCAAATCTATCGGTGATGGATTATTAATTATTTCTCCTTTAATAACCATTTGTCGCACAACAAGTATTAGACTATCTGATAAATTCGCTATCAATGTCAAAAAAGCTGCAAATAATACTATACTTACATTTTTAGGATGCAAATTTTTTGCATCACAATACCTATCAATCATTTCTTTCAAACTCATTTTTAGGACTAAGCATTCTGATTTCATGTGATGCTCTGCATTTTTATCATCACCAACGCAAGTCTGAAGTCTTTTTTCTAAAATATATCTCTCTATTTTTTCAATAGTATTGAAAGTAAACAAATCCACTAAATCAATCTCCACGCCTAATCTTGTCATAAGTAGGCGCTGCAGTTGAATTAAAAGAATAGAATTTCCACCAAGTGCAAAATATCGGTCTGTGACACGAATTGTATTCTTATTTATCCCTAAAAGTTCTGACCAAATTGTTTTAATCTCGTCCAGCACCTCGTTTACAACCGGCTCATACTCAACGCCATCTTGTCGAACTTCTATGTTTTCTAATTTACTGACATCAATTTTTCCATTATGATTTAATGGCAAATGATTAAGTTGACAATAACAGGTCGGAATCATGTAATCGGGTAAATACTGTGACAAAAAAGTTCGTAAGTCTTGTGGAACAAGTTTGCACTGTGAAACAAAAAACATACATATTTGTTTTTTAGCATTTATAATTACTACAGCATCAGTTATCTTATCATGTTTCAATATATTACTACGAATGTCACCTAGCTCTATCCGATATCCGTGTATCTTTACTTGACTATCTGATCTGCCGATATACTCAATAGTTCCGTCATATCTCCATTTTGCTAAATCCCCCGTCCTATATATTACATTTTCATGATAAAAAGGATTTTGCTTTTTACTAAATGGATGTATCTCAAACTTTTTTTGAGTCAATTCAGGTTTATTTAAATATCCTCTTGCCAACGCATCTCCCGCAATACAAAGTTCTCCCGTAATACCTACGGGTTGTATATTATTGTATTTATCAACAATATATATCCTAACATTAGAAATAGGATTACCTATCGGAACACTCCGGTTATAATTTGTTTTAAAACAATTGCATGCAGTAACCTCGATTGTTGCTTCTGTAGGACCATACAAATTATACAATTGTAAAGATGTCTCTTTAAAAATACGATGACATAACTCAACTTGATTAATTTGTAGTGCTTCCCCACTTGAAAAAATAAACAATAAAGTTTTCAATTTATTGCTTGTTTGACTCGCTTCCACGTATTGTAAAAAAACATGTAACATTGTGGGTACGAAATGAATTGCTGTAATATTATATCGCTCAATTGATTCAATAATAGCTTTAGGATTCTTCTCTTCACCTGGAAGTAGTACACATAATTTTCCACCAACCAAAAACCACATAAACAATTCAAAAACCGAAACATCAAATACATACGTAGTCTTTAATACGAAGATTTGATCTGTCCCCCTCAAAATATCTTGTTTCATCCATAATAAGCGATTAAGTACAGACCGATGTTCAACAAGTACTCCTTTAGGAATACCAGTAGTTCCTGATGTATATATAACATAGGCAATACTTTGAGATTCATTAACACAAACAAGATTACTAGATTCTTCATCGCTAAAATCATCATCTGCACAGAAAATCTTTCCATCAAAGTTAATTTCATGATAGTCTTGCTTCCGCGTTACTAACCAATTTGTTTTACTGTCATATAGGATATAATCAATTCTCTCTTTAGGGTACGCTAGATCAATCGGTAAATAGGCTCCACCTGCCTTTAGTATAGCTAAAACACTTACAACCAATTCCACGCAACGCTCCATC
>Ga0224746_10199_pt1 | contig 12426 bp, 9 predicted proteins | sample LIM_F_Water_Bulk_FD_183000 | JGI IMG/M metagenome (GOLD analysis project Ga0224746, IMG submission 183000) | Enriched cells from gastrointestinal tract of the lab mouse from Pacific Northwest National Laboratory (PNNL), Richland, Washington... | ecosystem: Host-associated > Mammals > Digestive... | reverse complement strand
CTTATTAGTGAAGCAATTAGTTTGGAAATACCACTATACTTATCTCCCTTAGCAACTTTTGAACAAAATTATTGTTGCTATATGGTTGAAAAGGAAAAATTTGGACTAAGAATGAGAAAATATGACCAAGAAGAATTTGAAAGATTTATAGCTTTGATAAGTCAATATAGGAATAATATGAAAAAATATAAAAGTCTTTATTGGAAAAAGAATTGGGATGAAGTGTTATTTGAGAAACTAGAAGTTGAAATGAATATTTCTAAAAATATAAGTAATAAATCTAATTGATGCATAACACAAAGTGTAAAAATATAAACTGGAGAAATGTATATTGAGCGAAAATTGTAGAGAGGAAAGATTTATGAATAAACCAGTAGTATTACTTGTTACTACAGCAACTTCTAGCAGTAGAACAGCTGAAGAAAATCTAGGACTTGGATATATAGCTGCGGCTTGTAGAGAAAAAGATATTAATGCTATTATTATTGATGGATGGTTAGAGGAATTAACGTCTGAAGACATAATAAATAGAATTCTTGATTTTGAAAAACCTATATTTGTAGGTTTTTCATGTAATTTATTAACAGGAGATGTCGCCATAGATATAGTTAAGAAATTAAAAGATAGGGGATATAATATACCGTTTGTTGCTGGTGGTTTTTCTCCAACACTTAATCCTAAAAAGTTTTTAGATGCTGGCTTTGATTTTATATCTATGGCTGAGGGGGAAAGGACATTAGTAAATCTGTGCGAATATTTTCTTTATAAAAAATTAGATTTGTCTCAAATAGTTGGTCTTGCCTATTATGATAAAAAGGGTGAGTTACACTATAAAAAAAATGAATGTGTCTCTAATTTAGATGAATTATCATTTCCGTCAAGAGATACAATTGATTACGTTATGAAGAATAAAATTCCAGTCAATGTATCAACTTCGAGAGGATGTTTTTCAAGCTGTTTATTCTGTAGTGTGGCGGCCTTTTGGAGGACATCAGAAGGGGTTAAATGGAGAGGACGGAGTATTAATAATATTGTAGATGAATTGGAGCAATTGTATCATAAAGGAGCTCGCTATTTTAAATTCGTGGATGATTCTTTTATTGAGCCCCCTCGAGGAACGGAATGGTGTAATAGTTTTGCAGACGAAATTAATAAAAGAGGGTTGGACATTAGATTTCGAATAACTATGAGAGCAGATAGAGTCAGTGAAGAGCTTGTAGATGCTTTATGTCGTGCTGGTTGCAATTCAATAGTAATTGGTATAGAGAATTTTAATTGCGATGCCTTAAAGCGAATGGGAAAAATAGCGAATCGTGAGATTAATATAAAGGCACTTGATTGTTTGAAGAAATTTGATCTGTATATATTGCACGGATTTATTTTATTTGATTATGCGACAACATTTGAAGAACTAAAAGATAATTATGAATTAATGAATAAATATTCTTGGGCAATATGCAAGGGGATCTTTTCAGAAATGTATGCGGCGACAGGGACTCGCTATACGGAAATTCTAAGAAAACAGGGATTAATAAAAAGTGATGCCCATTATGAGAATTATGAGTATGATATTATAGATGCAAGGGCGAAAATGGTTTATGATGCATTAAAGGCGTGGCATATAAGTCATGTTAAGATGTATGATATGATGATAGAACCGATTAATAAACCAAGAGTTTTAAGTGAAGATGGTTTAAAACGATTTTATGATTTGTATGTTGAAGTCAGAAGAAGAGATCTGAATTTTATGAAGCATGTCTTGGATTTAGTTGAGGCGGACGCAAGAAAAGAATGTCTGAACGATTTTGTAAGTCTTACAATTAGAGAAAATATTCAATGGTTTGAAGAGTGTCAAAATAAGGTTGATAAACTATATTGTTTGGAGGGTATAAAATATATGGCGGAAGAAGATCCTTTTACATAATAGAACACATAATAGTTAGTTAAACTATAAATGAGCAAATCTGAGAAGTTGTACAAACACATTGTGTTTTTTAGTATGCGATTAAAATAAGTGAAAGGCTTTATTTTTGTCTTTGCGTGCCGAATAGTTTTATACATAAATTGGAATTTGTTCATTTATAGTATAATATAGCATAAATTGTTTTATTATATAAGAGAATGGGCTGTTCAAATGAACAGCCCCGTTTTTTTTGTTATAAAGAATGAGGGTAAATACTAATTCATGAGTTACATGTGTCTCTTCTCTTTGATTGTCAAAGGTAGAAGTCCTTGCTTTTCCGCGAGATACGTAGATAAATTTGCTACAATCTTACATAACTGAGCATAATTATCTTCCGTAGTAGCAATCGTAAACGAGTCGGAAGTAAAGCGCAGCATCCGGTATCCGAAATATTCTGCTAAATGCTGTTTTGCAAAACGGTAAAGTAGGTTTGACACAAGACCATTTAATGGTCCGGGCGCGGTCAGAGTGAAAGTAACGGAGCATATCCCTTTTTTCATAATCATATCCGGCTGGTAGGAGAAACAGATTTCCCCTCTTTGATTTCTGGTAAATAGAGAGGCGGAGGAATCTGCAACATCTTTTAATTCGTATCCAATGCCCATCAGTGAATCAATCCCGGAAAGTATCTCAAATTCATTCCTTATCTTTGCATCATGCATCAAGGGATTATTTTCCAGCACTTCATACATTTTAGTATAATGTAGCATAGAAAAAATATGCGGAGGGAGATTGTACCGGTTTTCCCTTGATGCAAGATCCTTTACCATACCTGCTAGGGGCCTTATCCCGCATTTTCCTTGAACGTCTGCTAATACCTTATAGGAAGTTCTTAAAGAATAGATGTTTTCATAAGGAAGCTTCTGCTGTCTGAAGCTATAATACAGTCTGTATGGCTCCAGACAGACCTGCCGCCGGACGCTGCTTTTGGAAAAATATGTGCGGAGCAGCGGCAAAATGATCGGATTTCTTACAGGAACATAGTAAAATGAATTTGATGCGCAGAACAAAAACATATCTTCGCTGGTTTCGTCATCCGTAACCAATTCCACTCCCACAATAGGATTGTACAACAAAAATGCTTCAAACTGATGAAGTTCGCCTGGGCATCCGTCCAAAATGCTAAAAGGATATCCTGTATTCTCCGTATCTTTTACGGAAAAGGAGAGAGGGAGATACAGGTTTGAATCTTCTATTATTTCCTTTGAATGAGATTTCTCGTCGCTTTTAGCTGGCTTTGCGACTATGGATGTATGAAGCTGTAATATGTTGGTTTCTGAGATTACGGGTTTATCATTTAGTGCCTTTTCCGTACCCTTTTTTTGTTCCGTATTCTGAAGCAGTCCTGACAGGCACTCTACAGATGGTTTATTGTCAGGTACAGTCGATTTCCGAGGTGCGGTATCTTCCTTTTTTGCAGGTGGAGGAGAAGAAGGCTTCGCAACAGAAGATGGATTAAGACACATATCTAAAATCCGTTGTATATCATTCTCTTTGGTATTCTTGAATTCATGCTGCAGCCTGGAAAGAAATTCTCGTATGGCCTGTATATTCTGCGGTAAAAGCTTTTCATGGTTGTTCTGATCCAACGCCTCGGCAATGGCAGTCGGGTATTTTCCGAAATCCGTGTTTGGTTTCGCGGTATGCTCTATATAATTGTATGCAAGTTTTAGTAATGGCAGGGTTGCGACAATCTTTCCGGAAGGAAATTCGTTTAAAAGAAAAAGTGACTGGAAGATATTAGGGTTCAAGCCTTGCTTCTTTAAGTTCTGGAAGCTGTGGTAGTTTTTCAGGCTGTATGCCAAAAGTATTTCTTCCTCAGACGCAAATCTGTTCTTATACCGGGAAGAATAGGGGCATAAGCCGCAAATAAAGCCGCACTTGTAATTTGATACAATAGTAAAACAGGATACTTCCTCCATCAGCTCCGGAAGTGGTTCCTCTATGGATGACAATTCTGCGGCACACAGGAGGGAATGAAATTCTGCAGCAGATACAGTATTATTTTTTGTATTTTTAGTTGCGAGTGTGAATAATATATGACTGCGGTTATCTTCCTTGATATATCGGTAACAGGCAGGAAGGTATTCTTTTTTATGCATATAAGTCCTCCTTTATGATTAGCATATAGGTCTAGCGTAATTGAAATACCGGACCGCCGCAACAACCACAAACAACGAGAAAGTCGCAATAAAGCTGAATCGTAGCTTTTCAGAGGAAATGTTTACAATTCTGCATTTTTGGGGAAATAGTATTCAAAAACAAGACTTTTTGTATAAAGCGTTCTCATGCCGCAGATTGCAGGGAAAAAGAAAACAAGGTAAAATAAAAAAATCACGTAGAATTTTGACACTTTCCGTATATGCACGCTAAAATGAAGAAAAACAGGGAAAGGAAAAATACCATGAGATATGTTGATAACAGGATCGAAATACAATATCGGGAGTGCCAGATTTTGAGGGATGCCGCCAAAGCGGTGCTTGTTGAAAATGTTGACAGGGGAGTGCTGTTTTCTCAAAAGGAAAGATGGCTAAGAAGTATATCGGACATAGCTAAAAGTATGAAACTGAAAAAGAAAAGCGCAACAGTTTTAGTGCAAATGCTGTCTGACATGGATGAGGAGGATGTCAAGGCAGTTGCGGAATATACCGAGTCCATTGTAGCCAAGGGAAAAGGAATTGATATTATGCAGCCTTATATTACAGAAAACAGAAAAGTTATTCTGCCGGTCAATGTCCACACGCCGCCCGACAGTCTGTATCCCGATGATTACATTGAATAGGGAAGGGATGTGTTATGGGAATGGATTCAGAAATTAAAATTTTATATGGACTATCTCTGGAAACCAGCGAGAAGCTGAGGGAGCCTTTAGAACGGGAACTGGGTCAGAAGGGTAAAGATCTGCAGACTGTATGCCGGTACCGCAAGGAAGGTGTGTATCAGTATGCGAAAGAACAGGCAGATGACTTATTGCTGATTTTGGAGGAAAATCTTCAGGGTGGCAATCCGTATGAGAAAGAGGAGCTGATGCATCTTACGGATATAGGGGGAAACAGGATTATTTTCCTTTTGGATAGGACGCATTATGGGGATGACTATATCAAAATGCTGTATGCCTGCGGAATATATGATGCTTTGTTCTTGGATGAGGTAGATACCAAAAAAATTATGGTGCTGCTGAAAAAGAATAGGACAAACGCAGATGCCAGAAAGTACTATGGAATTGAAACTGCCCGCGACATGGAGAAAGCGAATAATGTGGTAAATACAGAATGCTTAAACTCATATTTGGAGTTTGTGGAAACCGGAATGCTTGCAGAGGACGTGGATCAGAAGTATCGTTTTGCGGTTTCCCGGCTAAGCGCAAAAGAAAACAGGGCGTTGGCGGCAAGTCTGCCAGGATCTGTAACCCGTATGCTGCAGGGGAATGAGCTGTATCAATATTATATCGGGAGTAAGAAAAAGAAGAGAGGAATACTTTGGATTGGAAGAAAGGAGAAACAGGACACGGAAGATTTAAAGCTGGATTCGTCTGAGGAGGTTGGGAGCATTCCTTTGGCGATTGTGAAAGAAAGGCAAGCCGCCATTTCTATTCAAGATGAGAAAGAAGTTCAGCAAACGAAAAATGTTTGCGATAGCCAGGACGATAAGGGTGAAGATATGCTGGAGGTTATGGACAGGTATCGCAGATATTACATGGAAGAAACTCTGGATTTACCATATTCAGATGAGGGAAATACAACCGACCTAATGATGGCTATGGGTACCTATTTAAAAGAAATAGATAAATAAGTTTTCAAGGATAGGCACATACAGGAAAGAGGTTTCAAGTATGTGCATTTTTAATATATGTACCTCGCGCTAAAAATATGTACATTGAGTTATAGCTATTTATATACTTAAGCATTGGATGTACAATATAACTATATTTTATAATTAGTGCAAATTGTTTATTATATAGATGTATTTATTAATAAATAAAATGGCAATAAGCAAAATACTGAATTACAATTATAAAAAATATGAGTTGGAGTTTCTTTGCTATAATTGACATAATATTTGAAGAAGGTAGTAAAGGAAGTGAATGATTTTGAAAAGAACTCAGCAGATAGAAAAGAGAAACCTGAGTTAGAGGACATATTTAATAAATATACTAATGATTACGGCAATAATTACGACAAAGACAAAGCGCAGAAAAACATAGAAATAGAAAGGTATGCATTTCGTAAATTGCATGAAAAGGGATTAGAAAATACTAACATCGAGAGGCTGCTTGATATCACAATAAGCGAAAGCAAGACGCTATATGATATAAAACAGAGCATAGAAACAAGAGTAGGTTTGGTGTTAGCTTTGTGGGGTGTTCTGGTATCGGCGCTCGTGCAGTCAAATATACCCTTAAGTAATATACATATTATGTTTGATTCAAAGACTCATATGGCTTATCGCATTATTGTAGTGATTATTCTGATAGGGCTAGTGCTATTTGGATTATCAACGTTGGGCTTATCTTACATTACACTTAAATCAAATGGACATTATAGAATGTCATTATGGAATAAAGAGATGAATTTTAAAAGGGCAGCTGATGACAAATATATTTCGATGGTACAACTTTGGATATCTATACGAATTGTTGCATAAAGAATTCTGTTGCAATAGAAAAGAAAAGCAAGAATTATGAAAGATTACTTGTGTCAATTTCTTTGTTTACCGTATTTGTAGTATTGGGATATATAAACACTTTTTAATACTTTTGAATCCATATAAAATACCACCTTTCAATTGTTGTTTGTAAGCTTACATATGATAAAAAAGGGAAAAATCCTTAAAGTGTAAACATAATTTTGGGATATTTTTAGAAAATGATTATGATAAAGTAACTTGGAAACTAATGTGAAAAGTATAAGGGCAAGTTTCTTAATAAATTTTGAAATAAAGATATTCAAGATGATAAGAATGTCATATATGTAAAAATTACAAGAATTCTACTAATTTCTACATGGAAGAAATACATTAACCAAAATGGTATATCATAGTTAAAATAGCAGCTGTAAGCCAAGAAAACCGTTGTTATCAGGTAAAGGGATAAACAAGGATGATAAGTGAGTCTGTGTCGAAGTAGTGTTAGGGGGAATGGGGATAGCCTTTGAGAATATGAGAGTTACTATTAATCGGGGATTTAGTGTAGGCAATGGAGGAATTAGTTTTTTGCAGGATGGGGATAGGGTCTTTGAAAATTTAAGTAGAAAGCAATGAAATGATATGAAAAAATATTTAGAGTTTTAGCAGTATCAATGTTGTTTGTTTTGATGGGTTCGCAGGTGTGTTATGCAGCGGCAAAACAAGAGGTTGTTACCGAAATTCCTCAACAGATTATAGTTGAAGGAGGGGGGTTGGAATTTATTAGTGTATCGACAGATGCAGCACAGGGAGTTATGAGAACTCAGTATCGTGTATATACGAGAGGGGATAATCTTAATGTAAGAAGTGGACCAGGAACAAATTATTCCATTATTGGAAGTTTCGCAAATGGATCACTCATTGACCTCCCTTATCCTCAACCGAGTGATGTCACTAACGAATGGGTGTATGTGACGGGAACTGACGTATACTCTGGGAAAACAATCTCTGGTTACATAAGTAGTGCTTATTATATATAGGCATCTATAGGATACATTTTAAAAGAAAAACTAATTACAGCCAATTGCTAATTTGTAAGTCATAAATAAAAGAGATTGATTCAAGTGTAGAGGTAGTGGTTGAAATACAATTAATCAAAGTGTCCAGTTAATTAATGATGGTTATACTAGATCTGGTCGAAATGGAGGTAAACGTATATGGAAAATAGTCCACCAATTTTAAAGGGCTTTCTATCAATTCAAGTTTTTGAGCGAACTATCTGATAGAAAGCCGGATAAGTACATAATTATTATACAGCAAAAAGTAAAATTTGAAAATATCGAATTAGAGTAGTCTCGGAAACTCACTGAAGATGCAACAGAAAAACAGGCCATATAAACGAATTCAACAAGTGGGAGAGAAAAATGTTCATTTTAAAATTGTTCAGGGGAACTTTCCCAAAAAAGGGCATAAAGTAGTAAGCCTGTTAGAAATGCGTTTTTTAACAGGATAAATGGCTGGTTATAGAGTTCGAGTGTATTCATATTAGATCAGACAGCGTACAAATGTGCCACTTTATATCTCGCATCAAGATGTATGCAGATGCCAATGAGCATACTCCAGAATGAGAAATGATCCCTGCCGCGTATTTTCAGGCTCTGCAGGCAATAGTCATTGAGAACGCGGTCGTTGACGCGTTCACAGGCGGTACGTTCCTTGTAAATATCCTTATATTGCTGGGAATCCCTGGGGATGCGCGGCTGGAAACGGAGCTCTCCTTTATTCTTTATGTAGACCGTGCGCCCATAGCTGCCAGGGGAGCATTCGGCGGCGCAAGGGCATTCCTTAATACGGCCGCATTTCCAGGGACATCGGTATTTATGAGCATCCTTGACTGGATCATTTCCCCAGGGGCACATTTCATGCCCAGCCTTGCAGACAGGATGTCCTTCCTTGTCAAAAGTGACATCCGCAGGGGCGTTTTCTGATGACTTTGCCCTGCCGTTGATGTCAATCAGCGCATTGATATCCCAGTGTTCCAGCAGTTCATAGGTTGGGATGTTGTCGTGTGCGGAGTCAAGGCAGACATTTTTCGGTGAAATGCCAAAGGCATTGCGCCCGAAATCATCTATGGCATAAAGGAAGTTTTTGCTGTCATGGCGTTTGGCATCGGTAAACTTTATTAACAGCGGGAGTTCGATTTTCAACGCATTGTTCCTGGTGCACAGCATATAAAGAGTATGTCCGAAGAACCATGTTTTGTTATCGCTGTCCCATCCCCATGAGGCATCCGGGTCAGAATAATGGCGTCCGCAGCCATCCCGGAACGGGCAGTCCCTGCCGCAGGAGTGAAGATGCCTGCCGTAAGGGGAGGAATGGGAAACCACAGCGGTGCCGTCACCGGAGAGGGTAAGGTTTTGCGCATCAATCAGCCCAAGGCGGACAGACGGCAGTACAGCAAGAATGGAAAAGATTTTCTGGAGTGCGGCTTGTGGATTGTCAGCGGCAGGCTTTCCGTCCAGGATATCATTTGCGATATCCCTGCAGGTAACCGTGCAGGGGTCTTGCGGTTCCTCCAGTTTTCCATCGGCGCCAATCAGTTTTTTTGGTTTTTTGCCGTTTCTGCCTGCCGGAAGAAGCGCCGTGCGGGAATACAGGTTCCTCGTGCCCATCCAGAAGCGGTTCATGAAATCATAATAAGAGCCGAGGGGCGGCAGTTCATCCAGAGAGGAGCAGCCAATAAGAACAGCCAGGGAAATGGAGTTGGGAAGGACTTCACGTACCCATAAAGTAAGGCTTGTGCGTGCTTTGGTTTTATTAAAAAGCAGGACAAAAAGGATCAGGGAGCGCAGGATCTGTGCCTGGTGTTTTGCAGGGCGGCCGCTCTGGGAATAAAAACCAGGGATATAATCCAAAAGCGGGTCAAGATTGAGGTTTAAGAGTTTATGGCGTTCCGCATCATATTCGTTAAAGGAATATTTAGGGTTGTTACGGGAAAGCCTGCGGCCAACCGTAGTGATGATGGTTCTATACTCGTCATGGCTCTGCCATAATTCGGGTTTGAACATAAAATGTGACCTCCTTTGTTTTATAAGAGAAAGAGTGAAGATACTTATAAAACAAAGGGTCGTTTTCGCTGGCATTATCAGCGAAAACGACCGCACATTTCGGGGTATTTGTCAAGCTGTTTTTAGAAAAAATAAGAATTATTTTTAGAGAGCAGGAAGTTATTTAAAAGCGAAAATGTTACAAAATGAAGGTAAAAAATAGAGGTGAAAATGTGATTTCGGAAATTTCTGAAGCCTTATAAAACAAGGGGTTCGAGTTTCCGAGAGCACACTGGAATTAAAGGGGGTGCTTATTGGACTTCCAATAGGATCAGTATTTGCATATATATTTTTACCAGGTGGCTTTGGAACGCAAAGTCTGTCGTTTATGCAAGTGATGCATGTAACTATCCCTATAATTTTTTTAGTATTATTTGATACAGCTGCATTGTTTCTGATATTATCACATAAATTAAAAAGTATTACAGAAAATAAAACGAATGATGTACCCAAAACGCCAATAAAAATGAAACTTATTGTGACTGTATTGATGATGGCAGCAACTTATGTTTATGTTCAGTCGCCTATTGGAATCATTTTTTCTATAATTATTGGAATCGTTTTTGGCATTTTATATCTGTTCTTTTTAAGTATTGCAAAAATAACAATGCATTTTTTGCTGCTTGGAAAAAATAATTTTTTTCTTGTAAAAGAAATGAGAAACAAACTAGGAATTACGATATTATCGTTAAATGTCTTAAATATATGCATGATTATCATGGCTTTCTTTTTCAGTGTCATTCCTGATTATTATACAAATTTAGAAAAGGACGCTGAATCCATTGAGGATGGTATATTGTACAGCACGATGCTGTCAACAGACAAAGAGAATATACTGATTCAAAATGATGTTACTTATGAGAAATATTATGAAAGTGAAATAGAACTATTAAAGGTAAACAACGTGAATCTGTGGGACTGTTTAAATTCAGGTATTGCAGAAGAATATAAAGAAGACAGTGCAAATACAATAAAACGAAGGCTGCTCCGTATCTATGCAGACAACACACACAAAGGAATAGAAGATTATGGTATTTATGTTAATAACTGTTTTCGAAATATGATTGATTTTAAACCAAATGATATACTTACTATTCGTCTGTGTGGAAACATACTGAATTGTAAGGTCGCTGAGGTGTATACAGATGTCAAAACAAATGATATGATTGGTTTTACATTTGCCACATGTAAAGAAATAGACAGACTGTATATAAAAAACGAGGATGTTTCTTTGAAATATGCCATTGCCGGAAATACCAGTGACACAATACTGGCAGAAATTTTATTTGAAGATTCAAATGCATATATAGACAAAAATCAACGTTTATCCGGTTATCTAAAAGAATTTATAGCTGCACAGAAATACATTTTACTGAATTATTGTCTCATTATAGCTTTTTCCAGCATCCTGCTTGTGCTATTGGGACAAATGATATTATTTATAAAAAAAGGAAATGATTATTGGTCTTTGTGGAAAATAGGCATGGATAAATTTTTTTTAATCAGACATTTTCTTGTAGAAAAAACAATATGGTCATTATTACAAATAATAACAATATCAGCCGTATTGGAACCTATAAAATTTGTAATTATTTCGGAAGCAGCTGTGAAGCCATATGCACTATCTGCCTCATCCATTTTTGCGGAATTTATTATTGCCATATTAATAAATTATGCAAGTATTTTTTTCTGTATTTGTAAAAAAGAATAACGGTTCAGGAATTACGAATAGGATTACCAATTCTGCATAATACTTATAATAAGGATACAGGATGGGGAATTTGTATGGTTAAAGTTTTACAGAGAATTCCGAAGGTAGTGGTGTTTATTGTCTGTATTCCGCTTGTGGGCACGATGTTTGTCAGGCCGGACAAGAGTGCGTGGAAGCGTGAAGCCAAGGAGGTGAGCTTTCTGGATGAGTGCTTTGCGGTCGCCGTGGACGAGGATATCGGTATATTTTACTACAGCCCGGAAACATTGACTAGGCTTGTCATGTACCGGATGATACCGGAGGAAATTGTATTCAGCACCTCGGAGGATTTTATCGCGGGCGAGGATGCTGCCCACGACCCCGAACAGGAGTACCTCAAGGCGCTATCCATTGTGTGCCGCAGCAATATCGTATCTGCGTGGGAGTCCGGCCAGCGCCCGGACATTCTCGAATACGACACAATCAGGCTGGAAAAGACAAATTTTTACAAAATACATACGGATGTACTGTCAGACGATGAGAAGGGCATCCGGCTAAACGAGCTTGAAAGGGCGGCGGAAGCGACAAAAGGAGCGGTGATTACAAGAGAAAACAAGGTAATCGCCGCTCCTTTTTTTACCACATCCGCATCGGGAATGCTTGTGTCGGAGGCGTATCCTCCTGGCTGCTTTGTCCTTTTCCGTCCATAAACACTGCCGCCTTGTCCGTGCCTTCGATTGCCTTGTCCTGTTTCGTGTTTTCAACCTGTCCGGAGTTCACCTCTGTAAAAGCGGGGTCGACATCCATGTCGTTATTGTCACTCAGATCATACATATCATCATCTACGAACCTGGAATCGCCTTTGCTTTTTCCTCCGAGATCCGCATCTGCTTTGCCCGACACAAACCTGGTGTCCGCCAGGCCGGCGCCATCTTCCTCTGCCGTGATGTTTTCAGGGTTTCCGCCCTGCTCAAGTTTTGCAAAATCTATCCGATTTTCTTCCTTTTCCGCGTCGCCCTGCGATGACATGTACACGCCCGCAA
>Ga0224746_10197_pt1 | contig 12438 bp, 14 predicted proteins | sample LIM_F_Water_Bulk_FD_183000 | JGI IMG/M metagenome (GOLD analysis project Ga0224746, IMG submission 183000) | Enriched cells from gastrointestinal tract of the lab mouse from Pacific Northwest National Laboratory (PNNL), Richland, Washington... | ecosystem: Host-associated > Mammals > Digestive... | reverse complement strand
GACGTACCGCCCGTTTTCCGGGTCTTTCTTTTCCCATTTGGTGCGGATGTTCCGGTGTCCCCGCTTCCGGTTCCACCATGTGGGGCAGGGGATTTTTTGCTGCTCCAGCCTGCGCCGGATGTAGTTGGGGCCTCTCCCTTCCAATGCCCACCCAAAAATCTGCCGGACAGCGGGGGCGGTTTCCCCGTCAATGAGAAGGTGATTCTTGTCCTCCGGGTCTTTCTTGTAGCCAAATGGGGCGATACAGCCGGTGAACTGCCCTTTCTGCGCCTTTAGCACATAGGAAGAATGGACTTTCTTGGAAATATCCTTGCTGTACATCTCGTTCAGGATATTTTTAAAGGGCGCAATGTCGTTGTTGTCCCGCATGGTGTCGATGCCGTCATTCATGGCGATATAGCGCACGCCGTTCCTTGGGAAGAAATCCTCGATAAGCTGCCCGGTCTGCAAGTAGTTCCGTCCTAACCTCGATAAATCCTTTGTAATGACAAGGTTTACCTGTTTCCGCTCAATGGCTTTCAACATCCGTTTCAGGTCGGGGCGTTCCATGTTCAAGCCGGTAAAGCCATCGTCCTGATAGACTGCCGTAACCTCCCATCCCTGCTTCTGGCAGAACTTTTCCAGCATATCCCGCTGGTTCTCGATGCTGGCACTCGTCCCGTCAAGGTCGTCGTCCTTGGACAGCCTGCAATAGATAGCCGCCCGGAAGCTCCCGGCAAGAAGTGTGTCCATCCCTGCATATTCAAAAGTGTTCATCATAACCGTTTACCCGCACAATCCAGACGGAACACGGTCACATTGAACCTCGTCTTTATTATATCTCATTTCTTGTGTTTTAGCAAGATATTCTTTATCTATTTTTCTGCTGTGCTTCTGTGCGATAAGGCTCACGAAAACGTCCGTAGCGTCCAGCTCGCCGTCAAATACTGTGGTGACATGAATCTCTGTTTTATTTTTCGCCATAGGCAGTTGTCCTCCATACATGAAAACAGCCAGACAGGGAAGGTCGGCAACGAAGTCCGGCAACGGGCTTCAAAAAACCTTGGAACGAATCCTTGTCTGGCAGTTGGGTTATTTTATACTTTTTCTTTTATTTTTCTGTTGCTTTGGTTGTTAAAGGGGAGAAAAGCCGATAGTTACGGGATTTTCCCCGGCAACCGGCCCGGCAACGGGATAGCAACGAAGTGTGCAACGGGCTGTCTTTTGCCGGATTTTTTCAGAATGGAAGTTCCATCTGCTCCGGCACCGGCATAAATCCCTCCGGGGTTTTTCCCGCCCCGTTGCCGGTGTCCGTTGTCAAGGCGCAAGCGTCAGCTTTTGCCTTTTGCTCCCGTTCCCATCCTTTTTGTCTGCCGTATCCGGCAAACATCCGGGGATTGGAGAAATACTTCCAGCCGGTGACGCACTGGTTCATTATCTCGTTGATTTCCCGGATTTCCCATTGTTTCGGCTCGTCAAAATCATGGTTCAGGGCTTCTTTGTATAGCTGTTTGGAGCAGACCGTATCGCCGGGGTAGCTGTCAAGGAAAGCCTGTATCATCCCGGCTTTGGTGTCCTCCGGCATAAAGTCCCGCTGATGTTCCTTTAGATAGCGCACCATTTCCGGGCTGAATGTCAGCTTCCATCTGCCGCTTTTGTAAATCTCCATCGCTTCCGCCCACACTTGGTTTAAATAGGCTCTGGAAGCGGCTTCGTCCTCTAAAATGTGTGTTTCCGCCTGCTCCGGGCATACCTGTATGGGAATAAAACGGCGGTTGCCGGAGCGGTCAAGGGGCAGGAAGTCAAGGGCATTGGACGTGCCGCCAAACACGCACTGCCTTGGGCGGTCTGCCGGGTGGGTTTCGTAGGGTATCTTGTAGACTTCCTTCTGGCGGCTCAAAAATGACTTGATTTCCTCTATGCTCTTTGCGTTTGCGGTGGCAATCATCTCCGACATTTCGATTATCCAGTGACCTTGCAGCTTCCGGTATACGTTGTCATCGTCCAGTTTCCGCAAATCGTCCGAAAACCACTCGTCTTTGACTGCCAGCAGACGGAAGAAGGTGGACTTCCCGGCTCCCTGACCGCCTACCAGACAGAGCATGACTTCAAACTTGCAGCCAGGGGAAAATGCCCGGTGGATGGCTCCCAACAAAAACAGGCGCAGGGATTGGTATGTGTAATCGTCCTCACCGGCTCCTAAAAAATACCGCAGGCACGAGCGTATCCGTTCAGTCCCGTCCCATGTCAGGCTGTTTAAATACTCCCGGACAGGGTGGTAGCTGTTCTCGTTGGCGGCAAGGTCGGCAGCGTCCTGTATCTTCTTTTCGCTGGTCAGACCGTAAGTTTCTTCCAGATACAGCCGGATATATTTCATGTCCGTGTCGGTCATGGGGCTGTTTGGGGTTCTTTGGTAGCCGATGGGCTTTAAAATATCGGTGCGGTCGGTCAGCAGGTTATAGGCAACCGCCCCGGAAAGGAGCGGGTCGCACTGAAACACGGTCAGGCAGTTGCGGATACTGTTTCGGAAGCCGCCTTTTTCGGTGGTTTCCAGCAAGGCTTTGACGTCCTCAACGCTCCGGGGTGGCTCGGTGTTTTCTGCCATGTTCTTTACTTCCTGCCGTATCTGGGGCGGTAAGTTCTGCCATTCGTCTTTCAAGGTTCCTCACTTCCTTTCCGTGTCCTGTGATAAGGGCTGCCCGCTCTGGAAGTTCCCCCGATAGAAGTACGTCCATCAGATATTCCAGACGGCTCATGTTTTGCAGGGCTTCTATAAACCGGGGATTCCATGCCTCATCTGGCTGTTTGGGGGCGTATTCTTCCTTCCAGCGGCGCAGGAGATGGTAATAGTCGGACAGCACCCGGAAGCAGTGCCGCTCCATGCGCTTAAATTTCTGTTCCTCCGTTTCCCTACGCAGGCGTGGTCGGATGGGCTGCTTCCTTGCGTTCCTTCCGTCCTCATAGGGGATGGAGAAGTCCTGTGCCAGCATGAGGGCGGCTTCTTTGCTGCCGATACCGTGGAGCCGGGAAACGAAGTCAATCACGTCCCCGGTGGCTCCGCAGCCGAAACAGTAAAAGCGGCGGTCAACCTTCATGCTTGGGTTTTTGTCGTTATGGAACGGACAGACGCACATCCCATTCTGGTTTACTTTGATTCCGTAACGCTCCGCAGCCTGCCTTGTGGTGACGGACTGTTTCACGGCTTCAAATACGTTCAATAGGCGTTCCCTCCTTAATCCGGCAACGTGAGCGACACAATGTCGTTCACGTTACCGATAAATCCTGTTTAAAGTTCCATATTCTGTTGTTTCTTTGGTGTCTGCTGCTGTTTCTGTGCTTCCCTCTGTCTGGCGGCTTCGGTTTTCCAGCTTAATGTCTGTGCAATGGACGGCTTCTTTCCCGGCTCGGCGGTGGCTCTCCGCTGTTCTGGCGGGAGTACCTGATTGAGCCAGTTCCGCACGTCACGGAGTACCTTCACATCTGCCTGAACCGTTTCCAGTTCCTTCTTCTGTCCGGGCAGGGCGGCGGCAAGCTGTTCCCGTTCCGCTTCCAAATCTTTGCGGGAGTAGGTATTGCCTTTCAGGTTTGCCTTAAAATATCGGATGGCGGCATGGTAAGCGTCCAGTTCCTCCCGGTGGCTCTCTGCAAACTTCTCTTTTTTCTTTTTCCAGCCGATAGCGGCATATTCCGTATGGACTGGCTTGGTGGCTTCGTATTTGTCAATATAGGAAAGCATGGTGTTGATGGCTTTTATCCGCTTCTCACTTTTTTTCATGCTCCCAATGATGGAAACAGCACTCTGGCTGATTTCGTCCAGCCGGGTGTCAAGGCTCTCTATGGTAGTGATTTCTTTTCCCCGCAGAAAATCCATAGCCGCCTGTACTTTATTGAAGTCGGCAACGGTGCCTTTTAGCTTCCCTTTGGAAGTCCAGTCGGCACGCTGCCCGCTCCGCAGTTCTAAATACTGGTGGAGCAGTTCCGGGAGTGTCGGCTCCCTGTCCTGTTCCAATGCTTCCAGCAGCATGGCTTTTTTCTCCTTTAAATCGGCAATCCAGCCTTTTAAGTGGCGCACCATCTGGCGGATGGACTGCATGAGGGAGTTGGCGGCTTTAATGTCCCGGTTTAGGTTGCCGATGTTGGTCTGGATTCCTTTCTTCTCCATCTGGCAGACGGCTGCCCCCATGTGGACGGTGGGGATTTTATCAATCCCTTGTCGGGCATAGGAGCGCAGGTCAAGCCGTTCCGGGCGGTGATTGGCTTCTAAGTAGCGGTTAGCCGTGTCCGCCCATCCCTGCCGCCAGATTTCAGCATACTTCTGGTCGTTCCAGTCTACCGTATTCTCCTTGTGGCTTTTCCACCTGCCGGACGGGAGCCGGATTCTTTCGCCGTTCCCGTCAAGGTCGTATACCTTGCGGCACTTGGGGAGCCATTTGCCTTTTTCGTCCATTGCCCGCATGGTGAGCAGGATATGGGCGTGGGGGTTGCCGTCCCCCTTGTCGTGGATGGCAAAGTCGGCTATCATGCCTTTGGAAACAAAAAACTCCCGGCAGTAGTCACGGATAAGGTCGGCGTGCTGTTCCGATGGGATTTCCCTTGGGATGACAAGCACGAACCTCCGGGCAAGCTGGGAGTTCCATTGTTTTTCCTGCGCTTCGGCAGAGTTCCATAAAGTATTGCGGTCTGCATATTCCGGCGGCACATGGGGCGGGAGCAGGATTTCTTTGTGGGTGACTTCGGTTTTATAGGGATAGTATTTCTGCTCCTGGTCGTATTCAGAGAACAGCTTTTCGCCGCTCTGGTAGGCGGCGGCAGAAACGGCGGATTCGTTTTCACTCCGCTTAATGATTGTGATTTTACAGTGCGGGCATGGCAAGCGTGCGCCCTCCTTTCTCCCGGATTCCGGGCAAAAAAATAGCAAGATACCTTTTCAGATTTCCTGCTTGGGTGCGCCGCTGGTGGGCGGCGGATATTTAATTTTTAAGTAACAATTCTACAAACTGGGAGTTATGGCTTTATCATAATCAGCATTACTGCTTTAATCGGAATAATTCAAATCTTGTTCTATTTTTTTCAATAAGGAACAGTCAACACACCCTGCATAGTCCATAGCTTCAATAATCTTAAATTGTTGCTGTTTTATACCTGCGTCCTTCCCATATAGTTTTTCATATTGAACAAGAAATTTAGTAAACCAGTAATATCTCCCATACAAAATATCTGATAAAGAGTAATTTTTTTCTATTAATATCTTCTGCTCATTATCTTCTAATGACAAAGCATAATTTATTGCTTTATTCATTTCACCGTTTTCATAGAGAACAGCCAGAGGTTTCCCTAATGAAACGAATAGTTCTTCCATACAAGTTTTATCCTGTAATATCATTTCACATCCCCCAATTTCATTTTACTGATTTTATGCAGTTCCAATTCTGCTCTATCGCTGATTCTATTATATGTTATTCCATTAAAAAAGTATAGCCGGGGATAAGAAACTTATTGGACGAAAACGGCTTGCAGCGCAAGATAATTCCGGGCAGCAAGTCCACAAAGGGGTAGCTGGCGAAGCCAGCGCAGGGGAAGGATAGCTTCCCCTGTGATGATTGGAGTAGATTGGAAATCTACGGAAATCATCTGCTGTCCGCAGGACGCTCCCGGCAGGGCGCAATGCACCACTTTCCCAAGTGGTGTATAATTGCGCCCTCTTTCAGAGGGGAGTTTTTCGGGTTTCTGCTTTTTCGGCATTTTTACCGTTCTTGCTGTTTGGGCTTCTTGTCGGGATAGAGTTTCCCGGCAACTACGGTAGCATGGCTCTTTATCTTGATTTCTCCTTCCTGCTCGCTCCGTTTTGCGTTCCGGTAGCCTTCATCGGAAAGGTAGAATCGGAACCGCTCCCCCTTAAAGCCGACAAAACATTGCTTCTGTACTTCCAACATAATCATGTGGCGGGTTTCCGGGCGGAACCGTTCTTTCCCTGACAGGTCATGCCCCTGTAAAACCTGCTCTTGTACTTTTGCCGCCGCAAGCCGTTGGTGTATAGAATTATCACGTTCTGCCAGGAAGCATGCCTTTGTAGCAGCTATAAACTGGCTGCACTCCGGTTCCGGTATCCTGTCCAATCTTCGGATGGCGTTCTCCATGATTGCTTTTGCCATCAAATCCTTGATTACCGGCACGGTTTCTTTCATGGCTGCAAGGGTTTCCGCTTTTGTTGGTGCGGCATATTGACAGATAATATCCAATTCATTTTTTGTAAATTTCATTCGGTGTCCTCCTTTCGGTTTTCTGCAAGAACCTGTTCTACAAGGCGTGTTGTATCACTCCGATGGAACAGTATTTTCAAGATAGTGCTAACCTGTTCGTCCGTCACGGATTCCGGGCAGGGGAGATGGCTTTCCAGCATTGCCCCTCTGGTACAGAGCCGGTGCGTCCGTTCTTTCCGGTTCAGCGTCTTTATCTGGTGTTTCAGCATTTTTTCTTTATGCTCTGCCCGCCGCAGTTTCGCTTCGGTCTTTGCAATCTCCTGATTCAGTTTTTCCAGTTTTTCATACATGAGCGGTGTCCTCCTTGGGAAGCAAGATATAAATATGGCTGACCTCCCCAACACCCTGACGGACACGCATTATCATTCCGGCTTGTTCCAACTCATTCAGGGAGCGTTTGCAGGTCTGTGGGCTTCGGGAAAGTGCCGCCGCAAGTTTGGTAATGGGGAATCGGATAAATAAAATTCCGTTGCTGTCCGGGATTCCTCTTATCAGGATTTCATCCAGAAGTCGGGCATACATGACCTTTGCCGTATTGCTGACTGGCAGCCTAAGCATGACCTTTGGAAGCGGCATACAGGGCGGCAGGGGTATTCCGCTTATCATAAATTCATAATTCATTGGGCGGTGTCCTCCTTTTGGCTCGCTTGGATAGATAGCGGGGGCAGTCGATAATGACAGCCCGGAAACTCTGCTTGCACCCATGCTGACATTTCCGGCAGAGTTCGTTATAGCTTCTACGCCCCCGGTCGTTCAGGAAGAAAGCAAGTTCTTTCTTCAACTTTTTTGACATTCTCGGCATAGTGCCTCCTTCATAAAAAACCGCCTGTTTCAGCAGTAACAGCCGGAACGGGCGGACAGTGGTTTTTTTGTGTAGCATTTCGGGGTGATTTTCAAGGGAAATACAGCCGTAGAGCCGCCCCAAAATCTCCCTTGGTATTACGGGCAGGGCAGACTATGCCCTGTGAAATAGTTGTGTTTCGGTATCGTTTCGGTGTTCATTTTGCCGGTTCCCTCTGCTGTCGTTCCTGCCCCCATCTTTGGCGGCGTTTTGTTCCCCTTGGTACGCTCGTTATGGTCAGGGTTCCTTTCTTTCCCTACCTAAGTCATTGCGCTACATCGCCGGGGAGCATATCCCATACAGTCCGGTCATTCGATTGGAATAATCCATCGATGAACTTACCTGTATCATAGACCATTTTTGAGCCTTGTGCCGTATGTCCATAAAGTCGGAAATCCGTGGGAAAACATATCATTTCCACGATTATGGAAATGGTGGTATAATGAATGTATCGCGGTGGTCAGACCGCAGGGAAGGAGTATTGCGTTTATGAAATCACGGCTTACTATTCAGGAACGGCTTTGGGAATTACGCAAGGACAGGGGGCTAAACCTTGGGGAACTGGCAGAATTGACCGGCATTTCAAAATCCGCCCTGGGCAGCTATGAAACGGAAGATTACAAGGAAATCAACCACAGCAACCTTGTAACACTGGCAGATTTCTATGGGGTGTCTATTGATTATCTGCTTTGCCGGACGGAAAATCGGAAACTCCCTAACACGCCTTTAGCAGAGTTACATTTAAGCGATAAAATGGTGGAATTGTTGAAAAGCGGTCATATCAATAACCGGCTTCTCTGTGAGATTGCCACGCATGATAAATTTGTCCGGCTCATGACCGACACGGAAATCTACATAGACGGTCACGCAACCGCCCGCTTCCGTAGCCTGAATGAATCGCTGGAGCAGCAGCGGCTTGCTATTATCCGCAAATATCCTCAAGCAGATGGGGATTTCCATACAGAAACATTGAAGGCGGGACAGATTGCAGAAGAAGATTTTTTCTGCCATGTCACGCACAAAACCTGGGATTCTATCCTTCATGACATCCGCAAAGCCCATGAGCATGACATTGATAGCACACCAGATTCCTCTGTTACGGAAAAAATAACCTTGGAGATTCAGAGAGCCTTGGAAAGCCCCGGCGATTATATGTCAAAAATGTGGAAGGTCATTTTAAGCCTGCTTGGTATGGATTATGACAAACTGACGGATGGCGAACAAAAGGTCTTAAATAAAATGCTGACAAAATCACCAACCATCAAAAACAGCCCATTGAATTTCCGGCGAAAGAAGAAATAAAAAGTGCCGTTGCGGGAGTGTTATATTTCCTGCAACGGCAGTTTTTTAGCTGTCGATATAATGGATGTTAATGTTATAGTCGCTGTTCTCATACTCAATATCCAGGCAGTAATCGCCTATCTGTAGGGTCGTTTTATCATCTATCGGATAAAAAATCCTTTTTTCCGTGTCGAAAATAACCAGTTCCTCTATTAGCTGATGTTCTACCGTTTTCAGTATTTCTTGGATACAATCATCACAAAAAAGCGTTTTCATTCTATGGACACTGACAATCCCACGTCCACGGTCTATCCCGGCATACCCTGTCTGTTCGCCAGGGCTTTTTGAGATATGGATGTGGGTCTGGCTGATTTCATCATAACCAAAATTCATCAAGGTTCCTCCACGGCTGCTTTCATCTGGACTTTCTCCGATGTCGTACAAATCTAAGGAATAGAATTGCCCTGTATTGGTACAGACAAGGAGCGCTTGCGCCGGGTAGCTTTTCATGCAGGTATGGCAGGTTTCAGCGGTATTGGGAATATATTGGATAAAGTTCTCTATATCCTTACCGTATTCAGTGAATACTAAGTCATGCCGGATACTTTGGGCAATGTCGTCATATTCGTCCTTTGTAGCAGACGCCATGTAAGTTGCAATCATGCTCATGGCTTCCTCTACGTCCCTTCCGTTCTGGCGGGTTACACGGATGTTATTGATTCCTGTCACTATCAGGAATAATGCTGCTACTCCCATGCAGGTTATGAAATTCCAGTATAGGAGCCATCGTCTGTCTGATGAACTTAGGCGTTCCTCTGTCTTGTCGTTTACGTCTACTTCCCAAAAAATCCACCAGATTTCTTTCACTTTTTGCCATAAACCTTTCACATTCCATTCCTCCGCTTTAATCTTATATACATTTTTAGTTGATTAACTACTCTTATACTATAAAGTGATGTCACTTACCTGTCAAGTGACTGTATATTATTTACCAATATTCGATTACCATTGATATACACCAGAAATGGAGGGCAGGGATATGGCAACCAACAAGAAGGTATTTACTTTACGTCTGTCAGATGAGGTATTTGATAAAATCGGTATTTTGGCAACAAGTGAACATCGCTCATTGACCAACTACATTGAATATGTGTTAATCCAGCACTTGGAAAAAGTTGAGAAGGAACGCGGCATAATCGTAACAGACCAAATGAAAGGTTGATTATGGCTTTTCCTGTCTTTTATATATAAAGTGCTATCACTTGACTGTCTTATGAGTGTATATATTTTTTCTGATTTGGGCTACCATAAATTCATACCCGGAATGGAGGGGAGAAGTATGGCAACCAACAAGCGTGTATTTACTTTGCGTCTATCAGACGAAGTATTTGATAAAATCGGTATCCTGGCAACCAAAGAACACCGTTCAATGACGAATTACATTGAATATGTGCTAATGCAGCATTTGGAGCAGATTGAAAAAGAATACGGGAAAATTGAAACTGGACAGACCGAATAAGGATGATTCTTTAAACTTAAAATGACCAGCCATTTATATTCTGGCTGGTCATTTTATACCCTGATTACATGGTATAAATAAGTTCGCTCTGTATGATTTCTTCTGCCCGGTTGCGGATATTGTTCATACGTCCTACCCATTCAAGCTGATTCCGGGCTTTTAATTCCTCGGTCACTCCCTCGGCGGCTTTCATCTGCTCTATGATTAAGTCAAGCCGTTCCTCCGCCTGCTCGTTTAAGTCGGCAAGGTATGTCCATAATTTCCCAGTCAGGGTTAAAGCGCAATACCTGACTGGATGTTCCTGCTCAAGATATTTTTGATGTAATCGCCCATAGCGTCCGATGGGGCGGTTTTCTTCCGGCAATTTCAAGTCCGGGATATAGTAGTCGTCTACCAACGTATAATGCAGTCCATTATTTTCATCATAAATGTTCTTTTTCAATTTATCCATTCTGTTAAACTCCATTCTGGTTTTATAATTGCAAGTCGGACTCTCCAGAAATATTGGTAAATCATTGGTAAAATTGAGCAAGAAACACAAAAAATATTGGATTTATAGGTATTCTACCATGACCAACAAATCCTGCCGTGGCATATAAATAAAATTTTTATCATGGTTTCCATATCTCCTTATATCTCGGTATATCTTGGTTTTTCCTTATGTTTTCAAGGTTTTTCCTCTGGCCCCAAAAACCCGGTTCCTCGTATATCTTACCACAACTCGGTATAGTTTGTCCCCAAAAAGAGTAGAAAAAAGGTAAAATGCCCTTTTTTCTACTCTTTCCAAAGGTAAATTCCTACACGCCTACACTTCCTTTCTAAACCCTCATGCCCCACATTTGGCACCACCATAAATGAAACTGTGCAAGCGATAGGTTATTGAATTTGTTTTTGCCATTGTCTATACTATAACCAACGGCAAAGATCGTTTTAATTTTGGGCCTGCAGCCCGTTTTCTAAACTGATTTCAGGTACTCTCATTTGCACCACCACCTGTCCAGTCTCTTACGGCACAAGGACGTACAGTAAAATGATAACAGACAGAGTACCGTGCCGTAAATTTACCCAGGAGGTGCCTTTATGGATAGAATTTACGACAATTGTTGTGGTATTGACGTGCACAAAAAACTCATCGTTGCCTGCTTTCGAAAAGGCAATGAGCAGGAGATACGGGAGTTTGGCGCAACAACCAGACAGCTTCTCGAAATGGCTGACTGGCTCAAAGACGGCAGCTGTGAAATGGCCGCAATGGAGAGCACGGCATCTTATTGGAAGCCCCTGTATAACATCCTTGAATCCTCCGGCCTGAACGCTATGGTGGTCAATGCCCGCCATATGAAAGCTGTCCCAGGACGCAAGACAGATGTCAGGGATGCTGAATGGATTGCGGATCTTCTTCAGCATGGACTGCTCCAGCCCAGTTACATCCCTGATAAAGAGCAGCGGGAACTGCGTGAGCTGGTCCGTTACCGCAAGAGCCTTGTCGGTGAACGCACCAGGGAGCTCAACCGCCTCCAGAAGATGCTGGAGGGCGCCAACATCAAGCTGTCCGGTACCGTGTCGGATATCAACGGCAAGAGCGCGCGCAACATCCTGGAGTATCTTCTCACCGGGGCGTCCGTGGATGGACCGAAATATGATGAGATGTATGAACAGAAGATCATCGCCCATAATCTCAAGGCCACCAAGGAGCAGATCATAGACGACCTCAATGGTGTGATGAGCCCTCTCCAGCGCCGGATGATGAAGGAGCTCCTGGCGCACCTGGACGAGCTTAATATCCACATCAAAAATCTGAATGATGAGATTGACAGCTTCATGAAGCCGGAGGAAAAACAGGCTTCCCATGCCATCCAGGATGTGACTGGTATAGGGAATACCAGCGCACAAGCCATCATTTCCGTCATTGGCACGGATATGGAACGTTTTCCTACAGACAGGCATATCTCGTCATGGGCCGGATTATGCCCTGGTGATAATGAAAGCGCCAGGAAGAGGAAGCCCGGCAAGACCAGAAAAGGGAACTCCCTTTTGCGGACAACCCTGATTACCTGCGCACATTCAGCTGTAAAGAATAAAAAGTCCTATTTCCATGCGCAGTTCATGAGGATCAGCTCCCATAGGGGAAAGAAGAGGGCCTATGTTGCAGTTGCCCATTCCATGCTCATAGCCATTTACCATATCCTCAAAGATGGAGTGGTGTTCAAGGATCTTGGAGCTGATTATTATAACCAGTTCAACAAAGAACGCAAAATCAATGCGTATCTGAAAAAGCTAAAAGCACTTGGTTGGGAAGCCCCGGTAGTTGCCGCCTGAGTCTTCCAGACAGGGTCAAAAACTTCTTTTAAGCTTGATAGGGGCAGTCTGCGCTTTTTTGGCTACCCGGAAGATTATGTTTCACAGTAAATATTGCCTGTTATTCTTATGATTAATCATATATAGGTATTCCAAATTTTTTATTCCAGAGTAATATTTTAAAAAAGCCGGTTCTTCAATAATAATTCCAACCGAAGGAAGAACATCTGCCTGTCTTTCCCGCTTTATACCGTTTATTAGAA
>Ga0224746_10196_pt1 | contig 12465 bp, 9 predicted proteins | sample LIM_F_Water_Bulk_FD_183000 | JGI IMG/M metagenome (GOLD analysis project Ga0224746, IMG submission 183000) | Enriched cells from gastrointestinal tract of the lab mouse from Pacific Northwest National Laboratory (PNNL), Richland, Washington... | ecosystem: Host-associated > Mammals > Digestive... | reverse complement strand
TATGTTCTGATGAATCCGGCTGTGCGGGATGTGGCTGAGGTGATCAGCACCTATGTATACCGGGTGGGTATTGAGGGGGCGCAGTACAGCTATACCACGGCCATTGGGCTGTTCCAGTCAGTGATAAGCTGTATTTTGGTATTTAGTACGAACAAAATAGCCAGGAAGATCAACGGTGAGGGACTATGGTGAAAGGGAGGGTATCCGTGGCAGGAAAGGGAAAGACGAGAAGAAAAATCAAGATGTCCTGGGGAGAGCGGGTGTTTATGACAGTGGTTTATACGGTGCTGACGCTTTTTACCCTGGCGGCCCTGTATCCTTTTGTGAATGTGCTGGCAGTGTCTTTCAGTTCCAGCCGTGCGGTAGGGGCAGGGAAAGTGGTGCTCTGGCCGGTGGAACCCAACGCGGATGCCTACAGGCAGTTGTTAAAGGACGGGCAGATATTTGCCTCCATGAAGAACACGGTGATTCTCACAGCCGTGGGGACATTTCTGAATGTAGCCGCAACCACCCTTGCAGCTTATGCTCTTTCAAAGAAGAGGCTGCGGGGACGTAAGATCTTTATCGGAATGATTGTTTTTACCATGTTGTTTTCAGGAGGCATGATTCCGAACTTTGTGCTGATAAAGTCTTTGAAGCTGATGAATACTTACAGCGGGCTTTGGCTGATGGGGCTGATCAGCACTTATAATATGATTGTCATGAAAACTTCTTTTGAGGGGCTGCCGGAGGGGCTGTGCGAGGCGGCTGCCATTGACGGGGCAAACGAGCCTGTCATTTTGACAAGAATTATTCTTCCTGTGTCAAAGCCGGTGATGGCTACCATGGTTTTGTTTTACGCGGTGGGATGGTGGAATGCTTATTTTAATCCTATGCTGTATCTGAGCTCTACCACGAAGTTTCCTATGATGGTGAAGCTGAAGCAGATGCTGGACACGGCGAAGATGATTGAGGTAAGCGCAGGGGAGGGACTTGTGGATGCGACTTTTATTGCGGCGGAGACTTACAAGGCGGCCTCTATTATGGTAGTGACAATTCCCATTGTGCTGATATATCCTTTTCTCCAGAAATATTTTGTGAAAGGTGTGATGGTGGGTTCCATTAAGGGGTAGTGACGGTATCTGCAGTAGTGACAGTATCTGATAAGAAAAGGGCTTTTGGGTCAGGCAGGAGGGCAAAGTAAGGGAAAAGTAAGTACAAAATAAGAACAAATTATAAGGATAATGGCGAAAGGAGAACGTATGAAAAAAGGAAAAGCGGCAGGTATGGTATTGGCGGTGGTTCTGGCAGCAGGAACGATGTTTTCGGGCTGCGGAAACGAAAACGGGGGGAACCCGGCAGGGGAATCCGGCAGCAGTGAGTCCGCAAAGAGCGAGGCGCCTTCCGGCAGCGAAAAGGAGGATGCGGGCCAGGGGGAGAAACCGGAAATCAGCATCAGTATTCTGGAGAGAGGAAACTGTCCGGCAGACGAGGGAACCATGGAGGATAACCGCTGGACCCGTTATATCAATGAGAACAGCCCTGTGACGGTAAAGTGGGTGCCTGTGCCCCGGACGGAATCCGTGGCGAAAATCAACGCCCTTTTTGCCAGCGGGGAGGCGCCGGATCTGGTGTGGGAATTCGGAAAGGGCTTTATGGACAACCTGTATACCCAGGATGTAATCCAGCCTGTGGATGAGTATGTGGAGCAGTACAGCACCTCTTATAAGCAGTATCTGGAGGCCCATCCGGAGTTAAAGCCTTATCTGATTGCGGAGGACGGAAAGATGTACGGTATGACCAGCGCCAGAACGCCCTTAGGCGTGGCGAACCACGGTATGTGGATCCGCAGGGACTGGCTGGATGCCCTGGAGCTTTCCGTGCCCCAGACCATGGAGGAGCTGAATGCGGCGGCTCTGGCCTTTACAAAGGAGGATCCGGACGGCAATGGGCAGAATGATACCTTTGGCATAGGTTTTAACTACAACTGGATTACGATTATGAAATCCATGTACGGACAACCCTCTGAGGGCATGACAGTGGAGGACGGCGTAGTGGGAGACTGGGTGGGCTCCCAGGGGTATGCGGACTGTTTTGCCCAGATAAAGAGCTGGTATGAAAACGGCGTCATTGACCCGGAATATGTAACGGACACCAATTATGAAAAACAGCGGCAGCATCTTGTGACCGGGAAGACAGGAATCTACCTGGGAAGCTATAACCATGAGGCGGAATGGAGAGAGCTGAAGACCAATGTGCCGGAGGCGGAGTGGATTCCCCTGGAGCCTGTGGAGACCTCCTACGGCAGGTTTGGCCTGTACCAGGAGCCGCCTGCCCAGGCAATGATCTGTATGAATAAGGATTGTGAGAATCCGGAAGCTGTCATGATGTTCCTTGACTGGCTCATTGACGGAGGGTGGTATGCGCTGGCCTATGGAGAGGAGGGCGTGCATTATAATCTGGTAGACGGAATTGCCCAGAAGACAGACCCGGACAAAGTGAAAGCCGAGGTGGGCTATGCGGGTGAGTACGCCATTGTGAGAGATGAGGTGATTGACGATGTGGAGAAGTATATCACGGTCACAAGCGCCCAGGATGAGCTTTCCCAGGAGTACGCGCCCATTCGCGCAAATGCCCTGGAGACAGCCATGAAGAACAAGTTCCGCCGGGATGTGCCTTACACGCCGTCCACGGAACTGTCGGCAAAGTATAATGCGGACTTCAATACCATTATCACATCTATCGAGGCGAAGATGATTACGGATTCCGGTTATTCAGTGGAGGACGGTCTGGCTGAGATTAAGGCAGAGCAGGAATCTCTGGGTCTGGCTGATGTGCTGGCGGAGAGACAGGCATGGTATGACGCCAATAAAGATTCCTTTTAAATCCGAATAAGCTGGAGGACAGGAAATGTCGGCGGCATTGCGGCTGCCGGCATTTTTCCTTACAGAGGATGGATTTAGGGCATTTGAGTCGAGAGCTATGGAAAGGAAGAAGATTGTGAGAGAGACTGGAAAGATTTGCAGGCGCAGGTGTGAGCGGTTTGGGACTGTGTATGATACTTTGGAGCAGCCGGGAGGGCATGCGGCACACAGCTATGTGACCAACAATTGCTGGGACGGAAGAGACGCCATTGTCACGGCCAGGGTAAAGAGTCTGGCGGACTTTTCCTGTGAGTTTGTCAGGACGGAACTGGGCACCGGGGAAGAGGAAGTAATAACCCGGGGGCGGTGGCCGGAGTTCGAGGTAAAGAATGGAAACCTGTACCAGTTTTTTGGAAAAGAGGTATTGAGGACCAATCTGAAAACGAAAAAAACAGAGGTGCTCTGGGCAGGGGACTATGAGCTCAGCGGGCCTATCTCGGTTTCGGCGGATGAAAAGCGGGTGAGTGTATCCTGGTTTTACGGGGACGGTACCACCTCTGTGGGCTTTCTGGACACGGAGAAAGGGCAGCATACAGAAGTTTACAGGGGCGGGTTCGCGCCGCCCTTTCAGGATATTTCCCATGTGATGGTAAGCCCCAGGGACCACAATAAGATATTCTTCTGCCATGAGGGAATCACCCAGTATATCACCAACCGGCTGTGGATGGCGGAGGCGGATACGGGTCATGTGGAAAATATATTCCGTCAGAGGCTGGATGAGAATGGCAATAACGGGGATTGTGTGGGACATGAGATGTGGAGTTCTGACGGAAAGGGCATGTATTTTATCAAATATATTTCCACCACCTTACCGCCTAAGGGGGTCTGGTATCTGGATGTGTATACAAAGGAGAGCCGCCCAGTGGCGTCAGGGTATGAATATTGGCATGTAGGCGTATCGCCGGCGGGAAATCTGCTGGCGGCGGATACGCAGATAGGCGGAAGTCACAGTGAGGTGATTTTAATTGACCAGGCAAAGGGGGAGGAAATTCCCCTGGTCTTTGCGAAGACCAACTGGACCCACCCCTGTCACCCTCATCCGGTGTTCAACTGTGACGGAACCAAAGTGTGTTTTGAGACATTAAATGAAGAGGGGAACCTATGTGTGGGAATCGTGGATCTGGTTCAGAAATGCGGTTCGGGAGGTGAGAGAAAATGAGAGAGCTGGAAAGAGTAGCAGACCGTATGATCTATGGGACAGACTCGGAATGGAATATGAATATTCATCATTTTGACTGGGTGCCCGGGGTAGGGCTGTACGGTATCTGGCGAGTCTATGAGGTCACCGGGGAGGAACGGTATTTTCGGTTCCTTACGGACTGGACCCATACGCATTTGCAGGAAGCCTGCATACAGAAAACCGTGAATTCCACGGCGCCCCTGCTCACTATTCTGGAGCTGTACCGGAAGACCGGGGAGGAAGCCTATGGCAAAGTCTGCTTTGACCTGGCGGAATATATTCGGAAAGACGCGCCCCGCACGGTGGACGGCGGGCTGGAGCACACGGTGACAGAGGATGTGGATGCCCTGGTGAATCAAATGTGGGCGGATACACTGTTTATGGTCTGTATTTTTATGGCGCGTCTGGGGAAACTGTCCGGGGAGAGGAAGTACACGGAGTTTGCGGTAAACCAGTTGGTTCTGCACCAGAAATATCTCTGGGACGAAAGCGCGCAGCTGTATTATCACGGTTGGAACGGCAGTCTGCGAAATCATATGAGCGGGATTTTCTGGGGCAGGGCAAACGCCTGGACTATCTACAGCACAGTGGAAATTCTGGCAGCGGCTGGGGATTTTCCGGAAAGAGGAGAGGTGCTTAAGAGGCTTGAGCGGCATGTGCAGGGATTGGGCAGATGGCAGCGGGAAAACGGCCTTTTCGGCACGATATTAAATGATCCCGGGGCTTATGACGAGCTGTCCGCCTGCGCGGGGATTGCCTGCGGCATCCGCAGGGCAGTGGCCGGGGGATTGATAGGCTCTTCTTATCTGGAGATTGCGAAAAGGACGGAGCGGGTTTTGCCGGAGTATATTGACGAGCAGGGAAATGTGCTGCAGGTATCTACCGGGACACCGATTCTGGCCTCGGCAGAGGATTACAAAAAGGTTCGCCTATGCCCTACCCTGTACGGACAGGGGCTGACGGCGCTGGCTCTGGCAGAGCTTGTGTGAGAAAGCCAGAAGTAAGAAGAGAGATTTTGGACAGAGGCGGCAGCGGGGGAGATTGTATGGATATGGGATCCGACAAAAAGGAATATTACGCGGTACAGGAGCTGTATCAGGAAAATGTGTTTGTGGCCCATAATATATGTCCCTCCCATATGCACCGGATGCCTGCCCTGCATTTTCATGATGGCTATGAGATTTTCCTTTCACTGTGTGACGGTTGTGTATATGTGGTGGAAGAGGAAATCTATTCTCTGAACAGAGGCGGGCTGATTATGGTAAATGACAGGGAGCTTCACAGGACCTATGCGCCTTCCCAGGGGATTTATGAGAGGTGTATCGTGTCTTTTGTGCCGGACTTTATATCAAATCTGGGCATGGAGGAGGAATTATTTGAGGGCTTTCTCAACCGTCCCGCCGGAAAGCCGCGCTGCATCTGTCTTACGGAGGAGCAGATACAGGAGCTTTTGCAGGTCATCGGACTGTTGCAGAGATATATCGAAGAACAGAGGCCGGGGGGTGAGATGCTTCGAAAGCTGGCCCTGTCTCAGGTAGTGGTTCTGTGCAACGGCTATCTGAAAGGAGAGGCAGGGAGCGCTCAGCAGATGATAGTATCCAGGCGCCTGCAGCCCGCCTTTGCATATATTAGGGAGCATATCGGGGAGATAATCCGCCTGGACGACCTGGCAGAGCATTTATTTCTCAGCAAGGCCCAGCTCATCCGCCTGTTTAAGGCGGAGACCGGCATGACGCCAAACGAGTATATCACTCTGTTTCGCATTATGAAATCAAGAGAATATCTGACAGAGGGAAATTCCCTGCTAAAGGTATGTGAGCTGGTGGGCTATGCGGACGAATCCCATTTTATCAGGACTTTTAAGAAAATTATGGGAATCACGCCGAAGCAGTACGGAAAATTACGGAGACACTGACAAGAGCACAAGGAGGAGGCTTCTATGCTTTTTTTCAAGAATGATAAGGAAAAGACTCTTTATGAGGAGATTATGAGGAATTTGGACGCCCGCTATGACGAGAACGTGAAGATGCTGCGGGAATGGCGGGGGGAGAACGGCTATCACAGCCTGTTGGTGAATCAGTATGTGCATTCCACCAACGCCTCCCTGGGCTATGCCTATGAGCTGTTAAACCGGGGCGGGAAAGGGGACTTTCAGCGGGCCGCGGACATTCTGCGCAAGGTGGTGCCGCTGCAGGATGTGAATCCGGAGAACCATACTTACGGAATCTGGTCTTATTTTGTGGAGGAATCTCTGGAGGAGATGAATCCGCCGGACTGGAACTGGGCGGATTTCTGCGGAAAGCGGCTGATTCAGATTTTCGTGGAATTCGGCAGCGGGCTCCCGGAAGATGTGAGAAATATGGTGCGGGAAGCCATTCTGCACGCCTGCAATTCCATTATTCGCCGGGATATGGGGCCTGGCTATACCAATATTTCCATTATGGGAACCCTGGTTACCATGGCCGCGGGCGAGAATCTGGGGGAGGCTTATCTGACAGAGTATGCCCAAAAGAGGCTGGGGGTGCTGTATGATTTCAACATGAAAAAGGGGTGTTATCAGGAGTACAACAGCCCCTCTTACACATGGGTGGTTATTGACGATATTGCGTCCATGATTTGTTATATCAGGGATGAGGAGAGTCTGGGGCTGTTCCGGGATCTGAATGACCTGGCCTGGCGCTGTATTGCGGAGCATTATCATTATAAGACGGGGCAGTGGGCAGGACCTCACGCCCGGTTTTACGCCATGCTGGAGGACGACCAGCTTCTTATGCGGATACAGCGTTCTCTGAACTATCAGATTCATCTGGTGGATTTGGAGAAAGAGGGGCTGGCGGACCGGCTTCCGGCGGGATTCTTCAGCTTTGACAGCATATGCCCGGACCGGTTTCGGAATTATTTCGTCACGCCAAATCAGGATGCTGCCATTGACGCGGTGTATGTGCGGTCGGAAAGGCAGGAGGGCAATGAGATTGCCGTGTGCCGTCAGTCGGAGGCCTATACCCTGGGAAGCTTTTACAGATCCACATTCTGGAATCAGAGGCGGAACCATATAAGCTACTTTGGCACTGCAAAGGCGCCGGTGTATTGTGCGCTGAAATGTCTCCATGACGGATATGACTATTCCTCCGGCCTGATTGTGACGGCCCAGGAGGGGATGCGCACGGTATCTGCCATTAGCTTTGGCACCAACGGCGGGGACACCCACTGTAATCTGGACATGGTGCAAAATGCCGCCATCAGCGCTGCGGATATGCGGATTCGCTTTGAGATTGGAGGCGCGGTGGAGGATGTGGCGCTGAGCCAGGTGGATGAGAGGACTTTTTTGGTCCACATGGCTGATACCTCTGTGAAAGTGCGTTTCCCCTATGGGAAATACGGAGAGGAAGAGGTGCGCTTTCAGATTACGGAGGAAAGGGAGCATGCCAATGAGACGGGAGTGCACAGGGAGGTTCTGCATGTGAAGTGTATTGACGCGGTGCTCTATGCGGGAGAGAGAAAGGACCATTGTTTCCGGGAGATGGAGGAGTGCTGCTGCGGAGTGAGCTTTGAAATTGTGCCGAAAGAGGGCCGGTTCCATGAGGATGCCTCCGCCGTGGTTTGTGACGGTATTCTGACTGTCTCTCAGGAGGGGCTGGAGGTAAAAGCTCCTGCCACGCCCTGCAGGATGGAGGAGTTCCCTGAGAAAGCCAGGGCATTCCGGGCAGGGAAAGAATATGGTGAGATTTACCTGGGATAGATAAGAGGCTGGCCAATAACAGATAAAGGATACCCTGACAGCGGGGATAGGGCTGTCAGGGTATCCTTTTGTGTGTTTTAAATTCCTTATCCCACATTGCAGGCATTTTTCATACCTGCTTATTTGCCATCGAATGATTTCCGGGATTACTTTCATGTCTTTTTATCGTATAATGAGTTTTTACAGCAGATATTCAAAATGAACAGACGCAGCATCTGTTGCTGCAGATGCGTATTATGCAGCTGGAAATTGCTCCCGTTAAGGGGCATGAACACTTTGTGACGGAACTATAAACAGTCAGAAAGTGCTTCATGCCTGGGAGAATTTACAGATGCGTATTATGCAGCTGGAAATTGCTCCCGTTAAGGGGCATGAACACTTTGTGACGGAACTATAATAGGAGAGAAAAAGCATGGCACATCAGATTACAAATGAAGAAATTACCAGTTACCGAAAATACCTGACAGAGGAAGAATATGCGGATGGAACCGTACAGAAATATCTGCGGGATATCCGGGCATTCAGCGCGTGGCTGACAGAACGTGGGAACAGTGAAGAGAGAACGGTTGATAAAGAAGCCGCAACCGGATGGAAGGCCTGTCTGGTGGGCCGGGGATATGCTCCGGTTACGGTCAATGCAATGCTTTCGTCGCTGAATGGATTCTTTGGCTTTCTGGGGTGGGAGGAATGTAAGGTAAAGTTTCTGAAAATACAGAGACGGACATTCCGCGACCAGGGCAGAGAGCTGGGCAGAGCAGAATACGAACGGCTGCTGAAAGCGGCAGGAAAAGCAGGGAACGCCCGGCTGGCGATTCTCCTGGAGACCATCTGCTCCACGGGAATCCGAGTGTCGGAAGTGAAATATATCACGGTGGAAGCGATTCGGCGAAAGCGGACGGACATCTCTTTAAAGGGAAAGATAAGAACCATTCTTCTGCCGGGAAAGCTCTGCAAAAAACTGAGAGAGTATGTGAAAAAAAGGAAAATCAGATCAGGCGAAATATTTGTCACCAGAAATGGGAAGAGCATGTGCAGACGTCAGATCTGGGGAGAAATGAAGCAGCTGTGTGAAAAAGCGGGTGTAAGCGCATCCAAAGTCTTTCCGCACAATCTGCGTCATCTGTTTGCGCGGACCTTTTACGGTCTGAGCAGAGATATTGTAAAGCTTGCGGATGTGCTGGGGCACAGCAGTATCGAAACTACCCGTATTTATCTGATTTCCACCGGGGAGACTCATGCGCGCCAGATGGAACGGCTGGGACTGATCAGCTGACCGGAGGGAAGATATAGTGAGTGACAATAATTTGGCCAACGGGATAATCACCACAAAATTGTCATTTTGCAGTTTCGCAAAGGCAAAATACACCTCTTTATACCTGTCATTAACTCCAGTATAGCACTGAAATCTGTGGTTTTCAAGATTATTTTATGCGTGGCACAGGAGGAAAGTGACTGAAAAAGTAACTTTTCAGACATCAGGGCGCAGGAAAAGAAACACGAAAAATGCCTTATTTCCTGTTCTCTTACTTTTTGTGCCCATTTTAGAGGCACCCGGGCCTGACTGCTTTCACAGAGGCCTGTTTTTTATACAATTCTATCGGTCATAAGCGGGTTCTGTAAATGAAATGACAATTTTGTTTATTAATCACATTTACCGAACAGCCATATTCCATGGAAAAAGGAGAAGAAATGGATATTCTGAAAAAGAAAACAGAAGAAAAGCTGACCCCGGAAATATTGGAAGAGTTTCTGGAGTACCTGCTGACCAGAGGGCGCAGCCAGGTCTCGCTGCAGGAATATCGGAGAACGCTGTCCATGCTCTGGAATGGTCTTCCCGGAGAGAAGATAATTTCTGCGGAAAACGGCCTTTGGTGGAAGCAGTGGCTGGAAGAGAAAGGGTTCAGTCCGCGGACTGTCAATACCAGGATATCTGTGTGGAACAGCCTCATGCAGTATCTGGGACATAGAGACTGGCAGGTGGGAGAATTCAGCAGCATACAGAACGATGTGCAGCCGGAGCTGACCAGGCAGGAATATCTGCGTCTGCTGTCGGCAGCAAAGCAGGCTGGCCAGGAGAGGGTGTATCTGCTGATTAAGACTCTGGGCGGTATGGGCTTACGTATACAGGAGCTTCCCCAGCTTACAGCAGAAGCAGTCAGGCAGGGAACCGTGCGGCTGGAGCGCCAGAACGGAATGAGTACCCGGGTTCTGCATCTCCCCGGGATATTGCAGAGAGAATTGCTGGAATATATGGGCAGGGAGGGCATTGTGAAGGGGCCCGTTTTTGCCACGGCGGGAGGAAAGCCCATGGATCGCTCCAATGTAGGCCACAGTATCAAACGGGTCAGCAGGGATGCGCGGGTGGCGGAGGAAAAAGTCAATCCCAGATGCCTGTGGAAAATGTATCAGTCCACCCAGAAGGGGATTCAGGCCAATGTTGCCGTATTGATTGAACAGGCCTATGAACGGATGCTGGAACAGGAACAGCTGACAGTAGGCTGGGAATAGCGTTTTGCAGGGAACAGGAGTCAGCGGCATATATGTGAGCATTGCCGCAGGATGGGGGAAGTATGAAAGATATTTTATATGTATATATGTTCGGGGTATTTTCTCTGCGCTATGGAGACAGAAATGTGACGCCGGAGAAAAATACCACGAAGAAGAGTATGCAGCTCCTGCAGATACTGCTATACCACAGGAAAGAGGGCATTACCCGGGAACGGCTTCTGCATGCTCTGTACGGAGAGGGGAATGTGGAGAATCCTTCCAACAACCTGAAAGTCGTCACATACCAGCTCAGGAAGAAACTGATGGCGGCCGGTCTGCCGCAGTGGAATTACATAGAGAACAAGGGAGGCATTTATTATTGGAATGCGCCTATGGAAATCCGGTCAGATGTGGAGACTTTTGGAGAACTGTTACAGAAAGTACGGATGGAGGCAGACGCGGAGAAATGTATGGAGCTTTGCTGCGAAGCCTGTCGCTGCTATAAAGGAGAATTTCTCTCCAATCTTTCCGGAGAAGAGTGGGTGATGATGGAGAGCACCCGTCTCCGGGAGCAGTATTTTCAGGCGTTGAGTGAAGCGGAAAAGGCGCTGAAGGAGCGGAAACGTTATCTGGATCTGCTGGATCTGTGCAATGATGCCATCGGTATGTATCCCTTTGAAGAATGGCAGGCGGTAAAGATAGACTGCCTGATGGCCATGAACCGGTTCCGGGAGGCCATGGATGTCTATGAGGCCACTACCAGGATGTACTTTGAAGAGATGGGCCTGCCGCCTTCGGACCGTATGCTGGATCGCCTGCGGGATATGGGCAGCAAGATTTATACCAGTACACAGGCCGCGTCCAATATCACCAGTATTCTGCAGGAAAAGGAACCCAGGAAGGCAGGGGCATATTTTTGCGGTTTTCCCAGTTTTATAGACGGTTACAGAATGATGAGACGAGTGGTGGAGCGACATGGAGAGTCTGTATATATGATGGTGTGTACCCTGACAGACGCGAAGGGGAATCATCTGGAGGACAGAGAACGTATCGAGACCATGACACCTGTTCTCCGGGAGGCCATCGGAAAATCGCTGCGAAGTGGAGACGTATACAGTATGTACAGCCCCACTCAGTTTGTGCTGCTGCTTTTCGGGACCCAGGGGGGCGGCTGTGGACTGATCAGGGAGCGGATTCTCAAAGCATTTTCTGCGGAACACAGATCCTGGCGTGAATGCGTGAAGTTTTACGCTACTTCTGTGATTGATGTGGGTCATCCGGTGGAAGACTTGGAATTTCAGAATGTGTTTTTTGCCTGATACCATGTATTTGAGAAAAAATTAACGGTTTTATTAACCTGCTGAGGTTTATAGTGAAATGAGAAAACAGTTGAATTTTAATGTAACAGTATGACCGGAGATGGAACGTCTGAGCTGTTGCCATAGAGGATTGTCAGGATGCGGAGTCCGGGAGAGACAGGACCGGCAGCCGCGGATAAGGAGGTATTCGGATGGACTCTTCTATTATAAAAAAAGCAAATGAGCTTCTGGGAGAAAAAAACCGGCGCAGACGCTGGCAGATCAGTGTGACGGCCCTGGCAGCAGTTGTGGTCATTTCCACAGCTTATATTCTGTCGAAACCGGCACAGACGCTGGTGAAGGACATCAGCTGCGGCATAGAGGCGCACACCCATACCGAAGAATGCTACGGACAGGAGCTGCTCTGCGGATATACGGAGATTCCCACGCTTCCTTCAGATACGCAGGATGGTGCCGCTGAGGGAACTGTGACCTGGACGACGCAGGATATCCAGGATGCAGAGAATTCTCAGGAAGGCCAGAATGCAGGGGATGCGCAGGACGCACAGAATTCGCAGAGCGGACAGGAGGACCATGCTGCACAGGAAATGACGGAATCACAGGCGCCGGAAAGCCAGGCTCACCAGCATGATGAAACCTGCTATACAGAAGAGCAAGAACTCATATGCAATCAGGACGAAGACCCGGGGCATGTGCACACAGAGGCCTGCAAAACGGTCACAGAAAACAGAGAGCTTACCTGCGGTCAGGAGGAAAGCCAGGGACATACTCACACGGAGGAATGCAGGACTGTCACCGAGAACCGGGAACTGACCTGCGGCCAGGAAGAGAGCGCAG
>Ga0224746_10194_pt1 | contig 12571 bp, 15 predicted proteins | sample LIM_F_Water_Bulk_FD_183000 | JGI IMG/M metagenome (GOLD analysis project Ga0224746, IMG submission 183000) | Enriched cells from gastrointestinal tract of the lab mouse from Pacific Northwest National Laboratory (PNNL), Richland, Washington... | ecosystem: Host-associated > Mammals > Digestive... | reverse complement strand
CACACAAATTCACTTCCTACAGTATTTGCATGGCTCACGTCTTCGATAACTACTCCACCAGTTACATTGTCAGCAGATTCACTATTTATTTTAAATCCTGCTGGAAGTACTATTATGTTTTTGTACTTATCTTCTAATATGGTATTCTCACTCGTACTTAATGGTGCGTTTTTGGCTATTGCTTGTTCTAATGTTGCTGTTGGTGTTAATGTGTCATTTCCACCTGTTTGCTCTCCTTCAATGGTTACTTTTCCATTTTCATCAATAGTTACTTTATAGCCATCAACTGTAACTGTTGTTGGCAAAGCTGTTATGCTATCTGCCCCTGTTACACCTTCCGTTTTCTTTAAATTTTCTTTTAATTCATTTATATCTATTGTTCCATTTGCTCCATAGCTTCCCATTACTGCTATTTGAACCTTTTCTCTAGCTTCGGCCTCTGTTGTTTTATTTTTTGCAGTTTGTGCCTTTGTTAATATTCCGATTTTCTCCTGTTAAAGTGGCAATTGCTACTCCTGCAAGTATTAACAATACTATTATAGTAATTACCAACGCAATTAAAGTTATACCCTTGTTTGTTTTATTTGTTTGTAATTTATTTATTATCTTCATACAATTCAAATCCTCCTATATTTCTTTTGTTTTAATATAAAATTTTTATTATTATTTACTTCTTAAAAAAATAGTATACATTGATTTATGCGAAAATCCTTATATTAATATACGGCTTTTCGTCTTTTTATACCTTTACTTAAACAAGAGTTTTACTTCAATTTTCAATGTTCTACTATTTTTAAAAATATCTCATAATAACTTTTTCAAACTCATTTTACCAATAATTAAAGTTGGTGTCAACAAGTTTTCATAATTCTTGCTATCTGACATATGATTGACTAACCTACATATTTCCATCTTATATACTATGAATTTTTTTCGATGTTTAAGAAGTAAGAAAGAGTAAGAATACAAAGAATACAAAAATAATTTTCGACAATAGAAAAGGCTTGAAATCAAGTTTTTGTTATGACCCAATTTAAAAAATATAAATTTTACGACTAAATATAAAAAAACAGGCAAACCCATTGAAAAATCAATGTCCTTTCGATATAATGAATGTGTGAAAAATCCAATAAAGAAAGGGGATTTGCCATATGTATATAATAACACAAACATCATTATTTGACAATGAGGAAATTGAAATTTTAGGAGATTTAGAAAGATTAAAATTAGCAATAGAAAATATGCCAGATGAGGAAATAATAAAAAAGCTAAGAAAAATAAGGAAAAATGGAAGAGATGATTGGCCAGTAGAAGCAATGTGGAACACATTTATAGCAAGTTATGTATTTAATCATAGAAGTGTAAATGATTTATTAAGAGAATTATCACGAAATAGTCAATTAAGACAAGTATGTGGAATAAAGCCAAGATATAGAAAACAAAAGGATGGAACCTATAAAAGATATATAGTACCAAGTGAAGCAGCGTATAGTAGATTTTTATCAAATTTATTAAAAAGCAAGAAAGAAATGAAGGAAGCATTTGAAGGATTAGTAGAGTATATGTATGAGAATTTAGAAGGATTTGGAGAAGAGTTAGCAGGAGATGGAAAGGCAATCCAAAGTTATGCAAAAAGAACGGGAAAAGGAAAAGATAGAAGAAGTGAAAGAGATGCAAATTTAGGAGTAAAAAAATATACAGAGAATAGAAACGGAGAAAAAATCATCAAGATGACGAGTTGGTTTGGATATAAACTACATTTAATAGTAGATGTAAAATATGAATTACCAGTAGCCTATAAAATAACGCAAGCAAGTAATAGCGAAAAAAAAGAGATGTTAAAGATATGGAAAGAACTAAATTCGGAAAGACCAGAAGTAGTAAGAAGGGCGAGAGAATTTATGGCAGATAAAGGATATGACTATACAGATTTGATAAAATGGTTAGAAAAATACGAAGTAAATCCAGTAATTGATATACAAAATCATTGGGGAAAAGAAGAAAAAACGAAACAATATAGAGAAACAGATTTGACATATAGCTATAAAGGAGAAGTATATTGGACAGATGAAAAGGGAAAAGAGATAAAACTAAATTATGCAGGATATGATAAGAGAACAAAGAGCTTAAGATATAAATTCCCACCTCAAATAGAAAGCAAAAAAATATTCAGGATTAAAATAGAAGAAGATAGAAGAGTATTTACACCAATAGCAAGAGATTCGAAAAAGTGGAAAAGAGAATATAAAAAGAGAACAAGTGTAGAACGAGAAAATGGAAGGCTAGATAGAGATTATGGATTTGAGTTGCATACAATACGAGGAAAAGAAAAAATAGAAATGTGTATAACGATGGCATTTTTAGTACAATTAAGTATGGCAAGAGGAAAAATAGAACAAAACAAAAAAGAAAGACTAAGTGCATTGGTAGCATAAGAAAAAAGGAAGAAAATGGAAACCTAAAGCTTAGGTTTATTAAATGAACACAAAAACAAAAAAAAGATGAAAACAAATAAACATAAAAAAGGAAAAGCTAGAAAATACTTCATAAAAACGTTTATTATTTTCAAAAAAGCTTACATCGGAAAAAATTCACTATGTCGACTTGTTGACACATATTTGGATTATTGATATAATTCCAACAAAAGCAATTAAGAAAATTATACAAAATATTAATCTGTGAATATATAGATTAAAATAGGGAATTCTAATACCAAAAGAAGAAACAAAAGATGGAGAGGAGAAAAAATGAAAGGAAAAGAAAAAAATAGTCAAGGTATAACTTTAATTGCACTAGTCATCACAATTATTGTATTACTCATCTTAGCAGGAATAACTATTGCAACATTAACAGGAGATAATGGAATATTAAGCAAAGCAACAACAGCCAAGGAAAGTACAAAAAAAGAAGAGGGAAGAGAAATAATTAAATTAGCAATAGAAGAAATGAGAATTGAAAAGTTAGAAAAAGATGAAAAACTAACTTTAGACTATATAGCAGATAACATTCATGAGAAACTAAAGATACCAAAAGAAGATGTAACAAAAAATGGAGAGCCAATTGAAAGTATAGATGTAATTTATGGTGATTACAGTTACAATATAGATAAAAATTATCAAATTGAAGTTTTCCAAAAAGGAAATAGTCCAAAAGTAGAAATTATTATTTTAGATCAAGAGCAAAATGTTAAAAAAGTTAGAATACAGGTAAAAGCAAGTACTGAAGAAGGAGAAATAACAACTATTGAATCTGTGGAAGGATTAAATATACTAGTAGATGAGCATGTAAATGATAAAACATTTGAAACAACTAGAAATGGAAAATATAGTTTTAAGATAATAACAAGTACAGGAAAAGAGATAATAGCCACAACACAAATATCAAATATACAAGAGACAGTAGATTCTTTATTAAAAGGAATTGAAAAGCTACAAGCAGAAGGAGAACAGCAAATTAGTATAGAAGGAAAAGCCGATTACAATGTAAATGTCATATTATATAAAGGTGATTTGGTATTAGATGGAAAACAAGAAGTAAAAGGAGCAACTTTGGCTGACAATACTTATGAATTTGGAGAAGCAAAAGATGTAGCTACAAAAGAAGATTATGCCAAAAATACAGTAGTTCTTAAAATAGAAGGAAATTTAACAGTGCAAGAAGATGTTGTAGTAACAGCTATAAAAAGTGAGGAAGGTTATGGAGGACCAAAAGGACTAGTAATTTATTGCACTGGAGAATTAAATAATTATGGAACTATAAGTATGACAGCAAGAGGGGCAAAAGCACAGGGAGAAGATATTTATTTGTGGAAAAATACAGACGATAGTTATGAATATGTACCAGCAGTAGGAGCAACAGGTGGAGCATCTTATAATAATTATAGAGGATATGCAACAGGAAGAACAGGAAATAGTGGTACTAATAGGGCAACAGGTGGAGGAGGTTCAGGAGGTTCTTATCATGGTGATAGTACAGGATATGCAACTTCAGTAACTGGTGGAAGAGGAACTTCTTATTCAGGAGGAACAGGTTCAGGAGGAATTAATGTAAACTGCCAAGAAGGTCCAACATATGGAAGAGCAGGTTCTGATGAAGGTGGACAACGGAGGCGTAGGTAGAGTATATAGAACATCTAGTAGTTGGGGTGGAAGAAGTTCTTCTGGAGGAACTGGAAACCCTGGAGGATATGGAGCATTACACACATCTGGAAGTTTGTCAAATGAAGGAAATATGGCAGAATACAGAGGAAGTGATGGAACAGGAGGATTACTAATTTTGTTTGCTAACAAATACAATAATCAAGGAAAAGTAGAAGCAAATGGAGTTAACAGTACAACACTTAGTAGCATTGAAGGTGGAGCATCTGGTGGTGGATCAATTAATATTTTTTACAATCAATTAATAGCAAATAAATCTTGTATAGCAGAAGGAGGAAAAACGACTTATCAAGGAGGAGCAGGAGGAAATGGAAGTATATCAATAGGAACAATTGCATCAGGAAGCTATAAGGAAGAAGAATAGAAAAACTTTCTTTAAAATATATAATATAAAATATATTTTAAAGGAAGTTTTATTATATAGTGACGTTATAATTGTGAATAATAAATATAAAGTAACTACTTTTTTATCAAATTTTTAAAACTCTTGCATATTTTATTAATTAAATTTATAATAGTTAAGTAAGATGAATAAAAATATAAAATAACAAGATTGTAACAATAGAAGAGAAACGGAGGAATAGAATGCCAGAAAAAGTGGTAAGAAAAAGAAGAGCTAAAAAAGAAACCTTTATGCAGGGTGTTATTACATTGATTTTTTCACAGATGCTAATAAAATTACTTGGTTTAGTATATACATTATATTTAACTAATAGAGAAGGATTTGGAGATAAAGGAAATGGAATTGTAGCAGCAGGTTATCAGATTTATGCTATGTTGCTTACAATTTCATCAATAGGAGTTCCAAATGCAATATCAAAATTAGTTTCAGAGAGAATAGCAGTAGGAGATCATAAAGGTGGACATAGAATTTTTAAAATAGCCTTCGCAACATTTGCTATGATTGGTTTAGTAGGAAGTTTATTATTGTTTTTTGGAGCAAAAACAATAGCAGTTCGGTTGGTTACAAATTCCAGAAGCTGAAATGACATTAGTTGCATTATCACCAGCAATATTTTTTGTAGCTATTTCATCTGTTATGAGAGGATATTTTAATGCTAGGCAAAATATTAAAGCAACAGCTAGGTCTCAAAGCCTAGAACAAGTTTTTAAAACTACTTTAACAGTTATTTTGGTAGAGATTATTGCAATTATTTCAAATTCATCTACTGAGTGGATGGCAGGTGGAGCAACACTTGCAACAACACTTGCTACTTTTTCTGGGTATGGTTATTTATATTTATATTACAAAACAAGAAGAAGAGAAATTGCTACAGAGATTAAAACAACAGTAAATTACAGATATGAAAGAGTATCAAATATTATAAAGAAAATATTAATGGTTTCAATTCCAATTGCATTAACTGCTATAATGTCTTCTCTAAATAAAAATATAGATTCTTTTACAGTGGTAAGAAGCTTAAAAGAGTTTATGCCAGAAGATATGGCAATTACTCAATATGGGATACTAGGTGGAAAAGTTGATACTTTAACAAGTTTGCCATTATCTATAAATGTTGCCTTTTCAACAGCTTTAGTGCCAGCTATTTCAGCAGCTAAAGCAAGAAAGGATAAAAAAACAATAACACAAAAAACATCATTTTCATTATTGACATCTATGTTAATAGGTCTTCCTTGCACAATTGGTATGTGTATATTTGCAGGACCAATATTAAATTTACTATTCCCAAATGCTAGTTCTCGGAGAAACTATTTTACAAATTAGTTCCTTAACAATTATTTTTACTATACTAGATCAAACTATTAATGGAGCCTTACAAGGATATGGAAAATTGATGATTCCAACAATATCATTGGGATGTCGGAGTTTTAGTAAAGTTAATTTTGAATTTGATTTTAGTGCCAATACCAGAAATTGGAGTAAATGGAGCAGCTTGGGCATCTGTTGCATGTCACTTAGTGGCATTTAGTATAGCAATAAGATATTTAAGAAAAACAATAAAATTAAATTTGACATTTTCAAAATTTGTTATAAAGCCAGTTCTTAGTGTAATTATTATGGCAATTTGTTCTTATTTTAGTTATTTAATACTTTCACGGAATAATTGCTGAAAAATTGGCAACAATAATAGCAATTATAATAGCAATTGTAATTTATGCTTTAGCAATTATTGCCTTGAAAGTATTCTCTAAGAAGGAATTGCAAATGATGCCAGCAGGGGATAAAATCTGCAAAGTATTGGAAAAACTAAAAATTTATTAAAAAAATAGTAAAAAAAAGAAGGATTTTAACTATTTTTGGCGAAATAATAGAAATAGGAGTATGTAATTACACTATTTAGAGTAATTATGTACATAAACTATTTAAATCTTATAGGAGGTAATTTAAATGAACAAAGCTGAATTAATCGCAGCAATGGCTGCAAAAACTGGAGACACAAAAAAAGCAGCTGAAGCATCAGTAAACGCTTTTGTAGAAGTTGTAACAAACGCATTAAAAAAAGGAGACAAAGTTCAATTAGTTGGATTTGGTTCTTTTGAAGTAAGAAAAAGAGCAGCTAGAAAAGGTAGAAACCCACAAACTAAAGAAGAAATCAAAATACCTGCATCAAAAGCTCCAGTATTCAAAGCTGGTAAAGCATTAAAAGATTTAGTAAACAAAAAATAGGAAATTTATATAAAATATAAATATATGAATTCATAGAAATAGCTATATTATCAATATAGCTATTTTTTTATATTATAGGAAAGTCCTATTTTTTAATAAAAAGAATGCAAAAATAAAAGGCATAATGAATATGCCTCAAAATATAATATTTTGAAGTTAAAATGGTAAGCTGTCATCATCTTCAATATTATCAAAATCATAACCATAGAATTTCGCAGCTTCATCTTCCCAGCCTTCATCACCAGCCCAGAGTTCTTTGTCATAATCTTCTTCAGAGATGTTAGAACAAGCATTTATGTATTCTATAAAATCAAGAAATTCATCATCAGACATGGAATCAATCATTTTTTTAAAATTATCTTTCATTTCTTTTACTTCATTAGCAAAAGGATATTTATTCTTTTTATTTTTCATTAAAATCACCAAAGACATTATATAAACTTAGGAGACATTTGACAATAGTTTGGAGGGGACTTTTAATTCGAAAAATATGAAATGTCCTCCACAATCACAATTTGTTGGATTATACCCGAAAGATAATTCAATAGAAAGATTCCACTTTCTTAATTGTTCTCTAATTTCTATTTGAGTTTGATTTAATAATTTAAATATTCTACTAGAATGTTTGTGTTCTCTAGCATATAAGCCGTAGTATCTAACTATTTTAAAATTTTTATCAGGAATGTGTTTAATTAATCTTTTTATAAATTCATAGACATGGACTGTTTCTTCAACATGTTTTCCGTCTTCGTGTCTATCATACCAAAAAGTAACATATTCACCATCATAATTAAGAATACGAGATTGAGCCATTGCAGGTCTACCAGTGTATCTAACAACATAATCAATGGTTTGTTTTATAGAAGAGATGTTATCAGGTTTAGCATAAACGTAGAAACCATTATTATATTCTTTATATATTTGATTTTTAAGTTTTTTGAATGTAGGAAGTTCACAAGCAGGTAAATTAATAGAAAGATAATCTAATAATAATTTTTGCCACCTAAATCTAAGAGCTTTAAAGTTAATATGATGGACAATTCTAAAAATTTCAGTGTTACCAGCACCACCTTCAGTACAAAGCAGATGAATGTGAGGATTCCATTTTAAATCTCTACCAAAAGTATGAAGAGTACACATTATACCAGGTTTAAAATTCTGAGACTTGTTTAATTCATAAAACCAAGAAAGAATAGCATTAGAAGAAGCTTCGAATAAGCCATTCAAAAGGTATCTATATTTTTGAAAGTACAACCATAATTTGTCAGACATAGTAAAAACAATATGCCTGTGTTTACAACGAATAGATTTTTTAGCCATAGCCAAAGCTCTATCTTGAGCATATTTAACACCACAAGTATTACAAAATCTAGATTTGCATCTAAAAGGAACTTTTAAAAATTTACCACAATGTTCACAAACATATAAAGCATAGCCAAAATCCGGATTACCACAATTAATAATCTTATTAACTTCTTCAAAAACGACAGGTCTAATATTTACATCACTACAATTAGTAACAAAACTATCCCAATTATCAATAAAAATCTGTTTTATAGTAAATTTAGACATTAATATCACCGATAAAAATATATCATAAATTAGTGAAAAAGCAAAACTAAAGAGCCTAAACTTAATCAGACTCTTTAAGGGCGGAATTTATTCCGCTTTTTTATGTTATAGGAAAAATCTCCGATTTTTCTATAACATAAAACATTCTACACAAATTTGCAAAAGCAAATTTGGCAGACGAACAAAGACGTGGCATGAAAAGTTATCTAAAAGGTTATAAAATTTTAATCATGCCACTTTTGTTCTATTATAGGAGGTTCTAAAGCGTTCCACAGAAAATTGCTTTGCAATTTTCGCGAGCGAACAAAGACGAGGCATGAAGAGTAATCTAAAAGGTCATAAAATTTTAATTATGCCTCTTTTGTTCTTGTATAGAAAAAAATAAAAAAACAAAATTTTTCCTAAAAATAAAAAATAATTTTCGACAAAACTTTACAAAAAATACCAGAAATGGTATAATTTGGAACATAAGAGGAGATAAAAACGTAAATGGGAAAAAAATATTTAGAAAAAAACGTGTTAGAAGCTACAATAGAAAGATTACATATCATGTTTGAAAATTTTAATAATATATATTTTAGTTTTAGTGGAGGAAAAGATAGTTCAGTCATGATTCAATTAGCAAACAAAGTTGCTAAAGAAATGAACAAAAAATTTGACGTATTATTTATTGATTTAGAAGCACAATACCGTTATACAATAGAACATGTAGAGGAATTAAAACAATTATCACAAGTAAGGGATTTTTATCATATTGCTTTACCAATTGCACTAAGGAATGCAGTATCTGTTTTACAACCTAAGTGGATTTGTTGGGAAGAAGAAAGTAAGCATTTATGGATAAGAAATATGCCAGAGGATAGTATAAACATCAATAATTGCCCATTTCCATGGTTTAAAAAGGGAGAAGAATTCGAAGAATTTATACTTCAATTTGCAGAATGGTATCAGAAAAAATATAAAGAAACTGTAGCCTGTGGAATAGGAATTAGAACAGATGAAAGTTTAAACAGATTTAGAACAATAGCATTTCAAGAAAAAAAGATTACATTTCAAGGGAATAATTGGACAACCAAATTAAAAGTAAATGATAGACATATTGATGTATATAATTTCTATCCAATTTATGATTGGAGAGCAGAAGACATTTGGGGTGCTGTTAGTAAATTAGATTTACAATTTAATTATATTTATGAATTAATGTATAAAAATGGTGTAAGCATTTATGAACAAAGACTTTGCCAACCATATGGAGATGACCAAAGAAATGGATTAGACCAGTTTAAAGCTTTAGAGTATGATACATGGGGAAAGGTACTAAATAGAGTAAATCGGTATCAATTTCGGAAATATTTATTGTAAATCAACAGCACTTGGTAATATTAAATCTTGTAAGCCGAATTTTATGTCTTGGCAGGAATATACAGTATTTTTATTAGAGAGTATTGGTATTTATAATAGAGATTTAATGTTACATTATTATAGAAAAATAAAAAAATTTATGATTTGGCATAAAAATAAATATGGAATAGAAATGAAAGATATACCAGATATTGCTGATAATAAGTTGGAAAATCAAAAAAAGGCAATATCATGGCGAAGAATTGCCAGAGCAATAGAAAAAAACGATTTTTATATGAGAAGATTGTCTTTTGGACAAACAAAAAATGATGATAAAGAATTACTAGAATTAATACATAAATGGGACAATTTATTAAACAAGAAAACAAAAACAGATGATAAAGTATTACGAAAAATAATTCAAGAAATGTGTGGATAGAGGGGATAATAATGATAGTAAAAATAACAAATGAGCATCCAAAATTTTATCAATATATGGGTAAGTTTTTTGGGTCAAGAACAATAGAAAGACAAATTAATGATAGAATATATGATGATAATGGCAAAGTGTGGTACATATGTATAGAAGATGGAAAAGTAATGTCATTTGTATCAGTCAGCAAAAATATTATAAAAAATATTTATGCAGTAAAGGAACAATATTTAGAAGAAATACTGAAAAAAATAAAAAAGGAAAATATTATTACATATAGTATTGTGCCAAAGTGCTATAAAAATCTATATCAAGAAAGTGGTTTTGAAGTTAGTAAAAATCAAGACTATAAAAATTTTGTCATCATTTATATGGAAACTGGAATTACACCATTAATAGACTAAATGATACAAAGTAAAATTGTGACTTGAGAAGGAATGAGATTAATTATGAATAAAATAGAATTTCCAGTATTAAATGTAAAAATGGTAGATATAGATAAAGTTATTGCAAATGACTATAACCCTAATAAAGTTGCACCACCAGAAATGCAATTATTAAAGCATTCAATTGAAGAAGATGGATATACACAACCAGTTGTAACATATTACGATAAAGAAAGAGATATTTACATAGTAGTAGATGGTTTTCATAGGTATCGTTGTGCAAAAGAGTATTTCCATTTAAAACAAATTCCGATAGTTACAATTGATAAGGATTTGGAAAACCGTATGGCAAGTACAATAAGACATAATAGGGCAAGGGGAACACATCAAATTATTGATATGTCACACATTGTTTCAACTTTAACGCAAAATGGTTGGACAGAAACGCAAATATCTAAGCATTTGGGTATGGAATTAGATGAAATTATAAGGTTGAAACAAATTACAGGATTAAAAGAAACTTTTGCTAACCATGAATTTAGTAAATCTTGGGAAGAATTTGAAGAAAATAGAAAGAAAAAATAATGTGAAAATTTTATATATTAGGAAAATCATATAAATTTTCCCAATATATAAAATGCATTTTAAACAAATTTTTAATCAAGTATTTGAATGTGTATTTCTCTTAGTTGTTCACGTTTAACATTGCTTGGAGCTCCCATCATTAAGTCCTGTGCTTTACTATTTAGTGGGAAAGCAATTACTTCACGTATTGTACAAGAATCTGTTAGGAGCATCAGCATCCTATCAATACCAGGAGCAATACCTGCATGTGGAGGAGCACCAAATTGGAAAGCAGTATATAAAGCACCAAATTTAGATTTAACTTCTTCTTCTGTATATCCTGCCATAGTAAATGCTTTTAGCATAATTTCTATGTTATGGTTTCTAACAGCACCAGAAGATAACTCAATTCCATTTACTACAAGGTCATATTGATATGCTAAAATATCTAAAGGATTTTGATTATTTAGAGCATCTAAACCACCTTGAGGCATAGAAAATGGATTATGGCTAAAGGTTAGTTTTTCATGTTCATCTTTTTCAAACATTGGAAAGTCAACAATCCAAGCAAATGAAAAAGTATTTTTGTCTATTAAATCCAATCTTTTTCCTAGTTCTTCTCTAATTTGTCCAGCAAGTTCTGTTGCTCTTTTTTTATTGTCTGCTATAAAGAAAATTGTATCATCTTTTTCCAAAGAAGCTAATTTCAACAATTCATTTTTTAATTCATTTGGAATAAATTTATCAATTGGTCCTTTAAAACTTAAATCATCTTGAACTTCTAAATATCCGAAGTCCACCCATTCCAATGCTTATGGCATATTGTAATAACTTTTCATGAAAACCTTTAGAAAGATGACCTTTTATTTTTATTGCTCTTACTGTTCTATTAATAAATGGCTTAAAGGTACATTTGTTAAAAAATTCAGATAGGTCAATTATAAAAAGAGGATTTCTAAGGTCTGGCTTATCAGTTCCATATTTTAACATAGATTCATTATAAGAGATTCTAGGGAAAGGGTAGTTAGTTATTTTTTTGTTTGAATATTCTTTAAAAGTATTATATATAACAGGCTCAATGGCAGTAAAAACATCTTCTTGAGTTGCATATGCCATTTCCATATCTAGTTGATAAAATTCACCTGGTGCTCTATCTGCTCTTGCATCTTCATCACGAAAACATGGTGCAATTTGAAAATATTTATCAATACCAGAAACCATAAGCAATTGTTTAAATTGTTGAGGTGCTTGTGGTAGGGCATAAAATTCACCTGGATGTAATCTACTTGGAACAAGATAGTCTCTAGCACCTTCTGGAGAAGAACTAGTCAAAATAGGGGTTTGAACTTCTAAAAAACCCTGTTTTATCATTTCGTTTCTTAAAAACTGAAGTACTTTTGCCCTTAATAATAAATTATTTTTTAATCTGTCATTTCTTAAATCTAAAAAGCGATATTGAAGCCTTAAATCTTCTCTAATTTCTTGGTTT
>Ga0224746_10193_pt1 | contig 12578 bp, 11 predicted proteins | sample LIM_F_Water_Bulk_FD_183000 | JGI IMG/M metagenome (GOLD analysis project Ga0224746, IMG submission 183000) | Enriched cells from gastrointestinal tract of the lab mouse from Pacific Northwest National Laboratory (PNNL), Richland, Washington... | ecosystem: Host-associated > Mammals > Digestive... | reverse complement strand
AGACCCTGTCTCCCTGCGTATCGTACCGATGGCCGCCACACAGGGGGAATACATGAGACAGAAAATCATCAGCGCATAGGCGTTCAACGCACCGAACCCGTCCACTGCCAATATCTGTGCCAGCTGCGCCATGCCTGCCGCCGAATTCACATTGCTGATCCCATAAAGCACCGAGAAACTGGATACCACCACCTCTTTCGCCGACAGGCCCGATATCAGCGCTACGGCGATCTGCCAGCTTCCCAGCCCGGCAGGCTTAAGAGCCGGCACCAGAAAACGCCCGATCATAGCCGCAAAGCTTCCCGACACATCCGTCACCAGTCCGCCCGGCCCCATATTCAGCACAAACCACAGCACGATAGATGCCACAAAAATGGTGGTTCCCGCTTTGGTAAGGTAATCCTTTACCTTTTCCCACACATAAACTGCTACAGTCCGCCGATTAGGCGTCTTATACTCAGGAAGCTCGATAAGGAGGGCATCTCCCTCTTCCTTTCCCGCCCCCTTGTGAACCATATAGGCGATTCCTATTGCTGTAAGAAGACCGATCAGATACAGAGAGTACGCCGCCAAAAGTGCATGATCTTTAAAAAACATCTGAGCAAACAGTACATAGATGGGAAGCCTTGCGGAGCATGACATGAACGGCGTGATTAAAATAGTCCTGCGCCTGTCTCTCTCCGTAGCCAATGCCCTCGCAGCCATGACTGCAGGCACCGTACATCCGAAGCCCAGAAGCATAGGCAGAAATGCCTTTCCCGAAAGCCCCACCCGGCTCATGGTCTCGTTCATGACATAGGCGACCCGCGCCATGTATCCGCTGTCCTCCAGAAACGCCAGAGCCAGAAAAAGGATAAATATGTTGGGCAGAAAGGTCAGAATTCCTCCCACTCCGGCCACGATACCGTCCACGATCAGGGATATCAGCCACCGGGAGGTTCCCATCGCTTCAAGCACCGTCAGAAGCGTCCTGGAACCCTGTTCCAATCCCACCTCGAAATATCCTTTCAGGAAATCTCCCACCGTAAAGGTAAGAAAAAATACCACCGCCATGATTCCCAGGAAAATCGGGATTCCCCATACGGAATGTGTAAGGAGACTATCGATCCGATCCGTCATGGCCGCCTGCCGCGCCTTGTTAAACAGGCACTCGTCGATTACTTCCTCTATGTAATCATACTTTTCATTAATAATCTCTTTCTCATAGGAGCGGCTGACTATATGAAACAGGTCGATGGGATGATCTTTATTGACCTCCCTGTCATATTCCAGCATCTTGATGGCATGCCACCGCATATTGTCCATCTCTCCGTACTGCTGCCTCAGCGCACCTTCCACCTGGTCGATAAGGCTTTCCAGCCACGGCTTATAGTGAACCACAATCCCCTGAGGACCCTCCTCATAGTGATGAACTACCGCGTGCATCAGCACGTCCAGCCCACTGCGCTTTCTGGCTGACACCGGCACTACCGGTATATGGCCCAGCATCTCAGGCAGACGGTGAAGATCGATCTCCATCCCCCGCTCCTCCACAATGTCCATCATATTGAGAGCCAGAATCACCGGCTTTTTCAGCTCCAAAAGCTGCAGAGTCAGATAGAGATTCCGCTCCAGGGAAGATGCGTCCACCACATTGATGATCACGTCCACATCTTCGTCCTCGATGCACTTTCTGGTGACAATCTCCTCGATGGTATAGGAAGTCAGGCTGTAGATGCCCGGGGTATCCACCACCCGGATGGCATGACCCTCATAGCTGGTCTCCCCCTCCACTTTTTCCACCGTAACTCCGGGCCAGTTGGCCACCTTCAGCCTCGCCCCTGTGAACGCGTTAAACAGAGTTGTCTTTCCGCAGTTGGGATTTCCCACAAATCCGACGGTAATAGGACGGCTTCCCTCCATGACCGGCTGTCTTCTCTGATCTTTAAGCGCCATGCTCACTCCCCCTTCACCTTGATCCCGTCGGAGATCTTTTTTCCCAACGCCAGTCTGGTTCCCCGCACCTTGATAATCAAGCTGCCGCTTCCCTTTTTGTTCAATATGGTGATATCTGTCTGCTCATTGACACCCAAAGCCTCCAGACGTCTGGTGATTTGTTCATCCACGCAGACGTCCGTCACCTTGTAGGTTTTTCCTACTGTTCCCTCATTCAGTCTCATAAAATTTATGCTCCTTTATCCGGCTGCCTTCTGCCGCTTATGAACCTGTGCCGGCTTTCGCTGTATCAAAACTTACTGCCGCACATGGCTCAATGGGGTTAGGATTAGGTAACCGCTTCTACATGAGCATACTATTAATGATAATTATTGTCAATAAGAAATTTCAAATCACAGTTTATTCCATTTCCAGCAGCATCTTTTTCACTTCCAGCATCCGGTCTCTCAGGACAGCCGCCGCCTCAAAGTTCAGCTCCGCAGCTGCTTTGTGCATCTTCTTCTGCAGTTCTTTCATCACCTTGTTCAGCTCCGCGGCGTCCATGGACTCCAGATCTTTCTCACTGTCCTTGAGATCGCTCTGTGCCGCCTTGGAAATGGCTATTAAATCACGAACCGCTTTCTTTATGGTGGTCGGCGTTATTCCGTGCTTCTCATTGTACTCCTGCTGGATCTTTCGCCGCCGCTCTGTCTCATCTATAGCCCGGCGCATGGAATCCGTAATCACATCGGCGTACATAATTACATGGCCCTCCGCATTGCGGGCAGCCCGGCCCACAGTCTGAATCAGCGAAGTCTCCGAACGCAGAAACCCTTCCTTATCCGCATCCAAAATAGCCACCAAGGAAATCTCCGGAATATCCAGGCCCTCCCTGAGAAGATTGATGCCCACCAGCACATCAAACACATTCAGACGCATGTCACGGATAATCTCCGCCCTCTCCAGAGTATCAATATCCGAGTGAAGGTATTTAACCCGAATCCCCGCTTCCCTCATATAGTCTGTCAGGTCCTCCGCCATCCGCTTCGTTAGGGTGGTCACCAGGACTTTGTTTCCTTTATCCACCTCCCTGTTAACTTCAGAGATCAGGTCATCGATCTGGCCCTCCACCGGCCGCACGGAGATCTCCGGATCCAGCAGCCCTGTAGGACGAATAATCTGTTCCGTCCGCATCAGCTCGTGATTCTCCTCATAATCCGACGGTGTGGCAGACACAAACATCATCTGATCGATTCTCTCCTCAAACTCCCCGAAATTTAACGGACGGTTGTCCAAAGCTGACGGCAGCCTGAACCCGTATTCCACCAGTGTCTTCTTCCGGGATCTGTCCCCCGCAAACATTCCCCGCACCTGGGGAAGCGTGATATGGGACTCGTCAATAATGATCAGAAACTCATCGGGAAAATAATCAATCAGTGTGTAAGGCGGCTCACCCGGCTTTCCCCCTGTAAGGTGCCTGGAATAATTTTCGATCCCTGAGCAGAAACCAGTCTCACGCATCATCTCCACATCAAAATTGGTTCTCTCCGAAATCCTCTGAGCCTCCAGAAGCTTGTCCTCACTCTTAAAATAGGACACCTGTTCCTTCAGCTCCTCCAGAATATTCCCAGCCGCCTCCTCCATCTTCTCCTTGGGAATCACATAGTGGGACGCCGGATAGATGGCCACATGGCCCAGCTGCGCCTTAGCCTCCCCGGTCAAAGTATCAATCTGGGTAATTCGGTCCACCTCATCCCCGAAAAATTCGATGCGGTAGGCCTCATTGCCCGAGTAGGCCGGAAATATCTCCACCACATCCCCTCTCACCCGAAATGTTCCCCGGTGGAAATCCATGTCATTCCTGTCATACTGGATGTCAATAAGCTTGTGGATCACCTCGTCTCTGTCCTTCTCCATCCCCGGTCTCAGGGAAATCACCATGTTCTGGTAATCAATAGGACTTCCCAGACCATAGATACATGACACGGACGAAACAATAATGACATCGCTCCTCTCCGACAGCGCCGCCGTGGCAGAGTGGCGAAGTTTGTCTATCTCGTCGTTGATGGCGGAATCTTTCTCGATGTAAGTATCTGTAGAGGGGACATAGGCTTCTGGTTGGTAATAGTCGTAATAGGACACAAAATACTCCACTGCATTCTCAGGGAACATCTCCTTGAATTCTCCGTATAGCTGCGCCGCAAGCGTCTTGTTGTGGGCGATGACCAGCGTCGGCTTCTGCAATTCCTGAATGACATTTGCCATCGTAAATGTCTTGCCGGAACCCGTAACCCCTAGTAAAGTCTGGAATTGGTTGCCCTCCTTGAAGCCTTTGACCAGCTCTGCGATGGCCTGCGGCTGGTCGCCTGTGGGCTTGTAGGGGGCTTGTAATTTGAACTCTGGCATATGAAAACCTCCAATTTGTGACCGAAAAAAGTTTGCTTATTCGCCCGAAATTCGTGTAATTCAGTTTTCGATTCGTGTAAAATGGGCTTGCAAAGCTGGCGAATAAGCGTTAAAATAGCAATTACACGAATGCAGGTCACAAAACCGTATTTTTAAAACGTAACAACACTGAATAACACCAGCCAGTACAGATAGTATTATCCAGTCATTTGGTTTTTCATTATAACACATAAGTTAAAAAAAGTACAGACCAAAATCGAACTTTTGTTCTGTACTTTTTTCATGCGATTTGATTATGCCAGTATCTTATTTTCATATTTTCATGCAAAAAATTCACTGATTTGTTCTATATAACACCAGTTTACAACTTTTGAAATTTCCTAAACCCTGATAAAATGTAGTCTTCCACGGCCTTTATCAAGGCAGAACAATTTTTAATAGTTTCGAGAAATCTCCCGAAACTGCATAAAATTATATCTGACTGAATTTGCTGACCAATTTCGTACCGGGTTTCCTGGGCACTGGCTGACTGATATCCGGAAAAGGTTTCATCACTGTAAGGAAGCAGGGTCATGGCACTGTAGGATAGGCTGATCAGATTCACCAGCCGTTCGATCCCTTCCTTACTGCGGATCCGGTATTCTTCCAACGACCAGAAGGTTTTCCCTTCATAATAGGAAACCTCGATGTTCCACCTCAGACCATACCAGGCCAATGGCAGGTAAAACACATTTTCTGCTCCATAAGAACGGATTGTTTTGTCAGCGCTGTTTTCCCAGTCAAAGGAAACTGTTCTCGGATTAACCGTGCATAAAAACAGACGGCGGCTTCCTTTTCCGTTTTTGGGTGCAGTAACCAAGGCATATACCACTTTATCTTTCCAGAGATTGGTGATAACCGGCATCATGCCAATCAGCCAGTCACCACTTTCCGGTTCGCCAAGAACGATATCGTCTAGCTGAATCCGGTTTCCACGCTTTCTGGGGCGGCCCTTTTTCCCGGTTTTAGCGGGCGGGAGCCCGTAAAGAGCCGTATCCACCCGAGCATTACAGACCATTTCCAGGTTATCAAACTGTTCCACAAGAGCGACTACTTCCGCTTTTGGATACCAACTGTCACACAGCAGGATTACTTGACGCTCGGGGCCGATGGCTTTCATGGCCTGAGCCGCCAGTTCGGCGGCCAAAGCGAGCTTACTCTTTTCTTTATCCCAGAGTCGATAGCCCACCGGGACAGAAAGATAGAGGATTTTCCCATCCTGGTATACCGGAAAGGAGAGCAGGAGACTGACCATACAGTGTCCATTGAGGTAGTTGGAGCCATTATGGGCGGCATGGTCATAGAGTTTGGAACAAAGTTCAAAATGCTTACCGGATTTTTCGATCATGGTATCATCAATAGAAAGAAAAATTGGCTGCTCAGCCAAAGTGCCAGGAACAGTCCGGACAGCTTTCGATACGGTAACGTCATTCCAGGCGGAGTGATCATAGGTATCCGTTTTGAGTGTATAATAAAATGCGTTAAGCGAGGTATGGGACAGTTTGGAAATCACATGGCTGTGGGCAAATCGTACGGAGCGGAAAATATCCAGAGTCAAAATGGAGATAACCAACAGGAACAGGTTTCTGGCGGTTGGTCTGGAGGCAGCGGCAAAATAATCCTGAAAATATAAAAACAGTCTGTTAAAAACGGAATCTTTAAGGTATAATAAGCGGTAGATACAAACTCCTCTCTTTTCGTATGGATTTTTGTTTAGTCGCTTAAATTATACCGCAAAGAGATCGAGTTTGTATTTTATTTTTCAAAAGTTAAAAAGTTGTAAACTGGTGTATGCAGAGTCTACATTGAAAAATTTTGTGCATTATTTGAAGCGTGAGAAAAATCTAATTATGAGCAGAAAAGAAATGTGGAATGGGTGTACAATGCCGTTATTAACGGTGTTCATTACGATTGTATATACATTTGTATTTTCGGTGGTCAATGTGATAAATACTTATAATAATTCTATAAATATGTTGATAGATGAAGAATTTTTGGAGTATACAGGGTATAATCCAAAGCTAATATATGAGGCATTGGAACAAAATTTACATTCCGGAATGTGGTTTTATATTTGGGGAGCTTTTTTAGTGGGATTGATTGTTTTGATGTTTTTATTCTTTGCGTCTGTTAGAATTAGAAGTAATAATTTGAAGAATGAGTTTTATTCGGATTTCATAACGATTGTTCAAGAAATAATTGAAGAGCAAAAATCAGGAAATGCAGAAACGGCATAGGAGGGAAAATGGATCATAAAGAAGGCGACTTTAGAAAAATATGTTTTCACTGTGCTTCCATTTATGAGATGGAAGACGAGGAAATATTGACGTGTCCGGTTTGTGGAAAAAGCATACTGTTATCAGAATATGAAAAGGTAATGCAAGGTATTAGGCAGGCTGTTTTTGGAGGATGGACATGCAGGGAAAGATATATATGATGGTGTAGAGGACGATGGGAGGCGCTATTATACAGAACCCTGTAGTGAGATATTAAATTTTGTGGCAGTGGCTGTTGCAAGTGGTTTGATTGGAAATATGTCATATGACATTGTTAAAAAGGTATTTGGTAAAATCGTTTCATATCTGAAACGGAGTAAGAAAAGTTGTGAGGATGAAACATTAGTAGCTTTTTTGGAATCCCCGGAGAAGATAAAGAAATTTTCGGAATATATCAGTGCGTATTATGACGAATATGAGGGAACAGATGCTAAAACGAAGAATGCGATTATGGAAGAGATATTTGTGGATCATGTTTCTCATATCATAGACGGTCTGATAAAAATGAGACATAAAGACATTGATATAGACAAAGTGATGGAGGACAGCCCGCATACAAGGGAAGAGATAATGAAGATGGTTTTGGAAATACGGGATAAAGTGAATGTCAAACGATTGGAGGAAGAGGATTTTAAAGGTTTTTGGGATGATATAGATATTGATTAAGGGAAGAAGGTTAAATACATATGTAAAGGAATAAAAAAGTTGAAAAATTTTTTGTCCTTTACTTGACACGGGCAGAGCCGATGAACTTGTGAGAAAACCTCACAGCTCATCGGCTCTGTTTGTAAGAAAGAATAAATATTTAATTGTTGTTTGTGTTTATTGCAGAAGTTTGTTTCTGCATTTCATTCAGTTTTTTGTGGAGCGGTATCGCCATGAATACCGTTATGACTGCGGAAAGCACATCGGCAATCGGCTGGGCGTACATAATTCCATTTAGTCCCCAGACAATCGGAAGAAGCAGGATAACGGGGATAAAGCAAATCCCCTGCCTGCAAGCTCCGAGGATAAATCCCTCTCTGCCCTTTCCCAAAGCAAGGAACAGGGAAGAATATACCGTATAAAACCCAAAGAGCATAATGGAAATGCCGTTTGCCCTCAAAGACGCTGCCCCGATGCGAATCATCTCGGCATCGCCCTTTGTGAATTGGGAGACGATAGCCGTAGCGAACAGAGCCAGTATCACACCGAAAATCACACAGAAAGCCGTAGACCATAGGATGGATGTCTTGATTGCTTCGCGCAGACGGTCAAACTTCTTCGCCCCGTAACTGTACCCTGCAATGGGCTGAAAGCCTTTAATGAACCCGAATACGGACAAGCTGCCCATTGAGATAAGGCGGGTGACAACGCCCATGCCTGCAATGGCAGAGTCCCCGTAATCGCCAGCGACATTGTTGATTAAGGAAATGGACACACTCGTTAAAATCTGGAATATCAATGTCGGGATGCCGATTTTGAAAATCTCAGACATGGTTTCTTTTGTATATGTGCAGTCCTTAACCTGAAAATGGAATACGCTTTTTTTCCGCAGGATGTAAATTAGATATACGAATGTTGAAACGACTTGTGAGATTGCGGTTGCTATCGCTGCTCCTGCTACCCCTAAGTCAAACACATAGATAAACAGTGGATCTAAGGCAATATTAAGCATTGCACCCGTGAGTAAGGCGCACATGGTTGTTTTAGCGGCACCTTCACTTGTTACAATGTTATTCATCGTGACGTTGAATACATTAAAAATACAGGAAACAATGTAGATACTTGCGTATGTGGAGGCAAAGGGGAGGATACTGTCTGTTGCGCCTAAGAGCTTCAGTATGGGATGCAGGAACACCATAGAAAACAGAATAATAACTGCTCCCACGGATACGCTGCTGTATAAAGCGGTACTTGCCACTTTATCCGCATTTTCCTTATCCCCACGACCTAATAATCGGGAAATATAAGAAGCAGCACCGTTTCCGAATAGCAGGCCAAGACCGACAACGACCTGTCCGAGTGGATAGACCACGGAGATTGCCCCCATCTGGCTCTCTCCTAATCCGCCGACGAAATATGCGTCAACAAGATTGTAGAAAGCATTTACCAACATACCTATCATTGTTGGAATACCCATTGATAAAAGTGCTTTTGGTATGGATGCACTGCCGAGCAGCTCCATTTTTTTACTTTGACTGTTCATTGTGAACTCCTTTCTCTTGACAAATAGTATTTTTTATACTACTATAAAATATAATAATTGCGTTGCGGGGATTATACTACTATAATTTATAGTAGTTGTCAATAGAAAAAGGAGGGATTTGAAATGGCTACCATTGACTTGATTGTACTGGGAATGTTGAAGCGGGAATCAATGAGTGCATACGATATCCAGAAACTGGTGGAATACCGCAACATCTCAAAATGGGTAAAAATCAGCACACCATCTATATACAAAAAGGTAATCCAATTGGAAGAAAAGGGGCTTATCACAAGCCGCACGGAGAAAGAGGGAAAAATGCCCGAAAAGGCGGTATATTCTTTGACGGATGCAGGAAATGAGGAATTTGAAAAGTTGATGATTGAAATATCCTGCAAACCAATCAATATATTTTTGGATTTTAATGCTGTTATCGTAAACTTAGAAAGTATGGCGAAGGAACAACAGAGGGAATGTCTGGATAACATTGAAAGCAATATCAATGTGTTGAAATCTTATCTTGAGGAGAATATTTCCATGAAAGAAAACGCTCCCGATATTCCTGCCACGGGTATGGCTGTTTTACATCAGCAGTTTTTGTTAGTACAAGCAATCGAAGAATGGATAGCAACACTAAAAAAGAAATTAGGATAATTTATTATGTGTAAAGTAGAATGGATATTATGCCCTCTCTGCGGGAATAAAACCCGTAACAAGGTTAGGGAGGATACTGTTCTGAAAAATTATCCTCTCTACTGTCCAAAATGCAGACAGGAAACATTGATAGAAGCGAAGAATTTACAAGTAACAGTCATCAAAGAGCCAGACACATTAGATGCAGAGCCGATGAACGTGTGAGAAATCACAGTTTGTCGGCTTTTCTTTTTACAGAGCCATAGGTAGATACGTTCACCAAATTAAAAAAAACGGCGATTTGGTGGGCGGTATTGCTATGCCCGAAAGACTTAACAAACACTCTCCAAACCTGTTTCAAGTTTGGAGGGATTTTTATTGCCTGCAAATAGCAATTTCTATTTTCATAAACGATATAAAGGGATGGATAACCCGTTAAAAAAATCCTTGCCAGTGCAAGGGGGCTTTCTACCCCGCAAGTAGAGGTCAAATTTCTACATAATAGAAATAAATTCTCCATAGACCGTAAAGGTGTGACAGCCTTTGCGGTTTTTTCTTTTGTCGTTTTTTGCCGGATTACGCCGCAGGGCGTTATTCATCATCGGTTGCCGCTCACCGCCTTCCAACCTGAATTTTCAACAAAAAATTCAGATTGGAGGAAAGGACATGGAGGGTAATCGCCCAAAAAGAAGAAAGGATAAGTATAATCCTTATACGATATTCGAGAAAGATGGCCAGTATTACGTTTCATTCAAAGATGGACAAGGTGATTTACATAAACTTGAAATCAGCAAGGTGTTGTATGATACGTTTGATTCTTTTGAGTTAAGCGATCTGGTGTATCTTAACGTGGTGGACAGGCATATTGAGCAATCCGAGGTGTGGGAAAACACTTTGAATATGAGAGCAATGAAAAAGCCGGACAGCATGGAGGAAATCGTGTTCCGCAGGCTTCAGACAGAAAAGCTACATAAGGCAATCAACGAACTGCCGGAAAAGCAGAAGAAAAGGCTGATACTGCATTATTTTCAGGAATTGACCTATGTGGAAATCGCAGAGCGGGAAAAGTGTTCAACCAGAGCAGTAGAGTACAGTATCCACGGGGCAATTCAAAGCCTGAAAAAGTTTTTTGAAAAAAATTAAAAAAGGACTTTCGGGTTTTGCCTGATAAGTGAGGAAACAGGTGGGGGAGATAAAAATTCCTTCACCTGTTTTCTGCATTTATGTGGTGAATGGGTTTGTACCATGAAAATTTCATACCCATTCATCAAATACATTCCTGTTGTTATCGTGATGAGCGTAAGCCACGTTAGCAGGTACGCCATGAGCTGGATGGAGATAAAGGCAACGAAATCGCACAGACAGAAAGACAATGGTTTGCGGCTGTCTTATCCCCGTTTAAGGAGCGGAAAATACAGGGCTATAACTATCAGTTTGCTACTGATAAGGCGATAACAGGCAGCAGGGACAATGATACTCCCGTCCAGTCACAGGTCGAGCGTAAATACCCATCAGGTATAAAAACGCCGCAACCAATGAGGGCGGCTCTGGGCGATCCCCGGAGGGGTGCTATACCCGTGGAGCTGGCCAGCAGCCAGTCGTTTGATGACTTCCCTGTGTTTGCCGTAAAAGCGGTAGATATGTAAGCCGGGGTGTCGAGGACAAATAGGCTTATCAGGCTAAAAGTGGTAGCCGGACACAAAACATGAAAATATTCTGAAGAATAATCAAAAAGCCATGCTTTTGTGTTCGGCTGATACATACCTGAAATGCAGTTTTTTTCGGCAGGCAAGATGTATTCTGCAAATTTATATTTTCCGCCATAAAAGAAAAATCAGACTGGATTCAGGAAGTAAAGATTATGGAGGACGTTTTTATTATGGAAGAAAGAAAAATCAGACGAGGGGATATTTACCATGCAGACTTAAATCCCGTTTTCGGAAGTGAGCAGGGCGGATACCGTCCGGTATTAGTGATTCAGAATAACAGAGGGAATCAATACAGCCCAACCGTAATTGTGGCAGCAATTACAAGCAGGCCAAAATCAAAAATGCCCACTCATGTCCCGGTTCCGGCAGATATGCAAGGTCTGGAAAAAAGATTCTGTTGTGCTGTTAGAGCAAGTCCGAACGCTGGATAAAAAGAGACTGGGGGATTATATCGGGACGCTGGATAGGCAGCAGATGTTAAAGGTTGATAAAGCGTTATGCTCCAGCACCGGGATGAGAAAACGGGATAAACCGATTTTAATGTGTCTATGTCCCATATGTGCGAAACCCTTTTATGATTCCAAAGAGCATTTTATCCAGAGGGCAGATAAGAATCAAAATTTGAAGGATACCTGTATGTTCTGCAACAGCAGACAGGGATATGATTATTTAATAAGGAAAAGGTATTGCAGTGAGAACAAGGATAATTGAAAAGTCAAGGATGCGATTTGAAAATTCGCACATTAGACGGGAAGGGATTGTGAAGCTATGATAATAGCAAGCAGTCCCTTCCCGTGTTTCGGGAGGTGACTGAGATAGATACCATGAATTTGCAAAAACAGGTTTATGACGCTGATGACATTCAAAAGTTATTGGGTATCGGCAGAAGTAAGGCATACGCATTTCTGGATGAAGCCTATGAGAGTCAGAAACCGTTCAGGGTGATAAAAATAGGAAAGCTGTACCGGGTTCCCAAAGAGGGATTCGATCAATGGTTAAATGGAGCAAGCTAAAGGTGCGGAGGTGATAGGAATGGGAAAGAAAACACAGGAAAAGAGAGTTGCTTTTTTTGAACGAAATTCATGGTATCACCGTACAAAGGCACTGCAAGACAACGGCATTGTTAAATATGGAAAGAAAGGCGGATTTTCCAGTCAGGCAGAGGCGGAGGCCAGTTATCGGAAATGTGAGGAAGAATTTAATACGCTGTTGCGGAAACAGCAGCTTTCCAGCAAATCCAATAAAGACGTTCTCTTTAAAGATTATCTTATCTACTGGTTTGAGGAAGTGTTTTCAAAAAGAATCGAGACGACAACAAAAATGGTTGGGGCATATGCTTTATACGACTTGATAATCCCAAACATTGATTATGATATAAAGATGAGGTTTGTCAGCGTGGAATACCTGGACGGACTT